>PVBE011505737.1_pt1 | contig 16120 bp, 15 predicted proteins | sample 1631181 | NCBI WGS metagenome assembly PVBE01 (sample SAMN08397723, study PRJNA350692) | Marine metagenome, whole genome shotgun sequencing project. | isolation source: water | place: Pacific Ocean | collected 2012-04
TACCGAACGCCGTCGTCTCCGCGGCGCCAGCGAAATCGATAGTCCTGAAGACACCCACAGTATCGAGAAAAAATCCGTACCTGCGCCCGGTACGAATCGTGAAGCTACCGACGACACCCCCGTCGCGGCTGATCGAGAGGAGAGTCGTCGCTTCCGCGCTCGGGAAATCGATCTGTGTGAACTCCTGCCCCTGCGCGCGCGGCAAGACATACAACAGAGCAATGAATACGAATAACCTCAATCGATCACTTCAAAACGATAGCAGTTTAGAGCCAAGGTCTTGCTCCACGTATCAACATCAGCGCTCTTCATCGCATACTAATCGCTTTACTCTGGAGCACGTTAACGTCCAACGATGACTAGATCGCACTCAACCCGAACTACAGGCCGACTAAGCACATCTGTGAATTACGCCGTCGGGGCACCATGGAGAATACTCAGTACTGAGATACCTACCGAAAAAACGCAATCTCCCTGATTGAAACATTCGGCGATACATGAATCATGCGCACTATCCGACTACACATAAGAGTGACCCGCATCACATAATTCCGAGCGCAAATATCAGAACCTTCACTGCAACGGTACCCCATGAGGTGAAGTCATGAGCCATACTGCCAAGATCCAGTCAACCTCGACCCAGGTGATCGATGAGGAGGTAATGGATAAGATGGAAAATAACGAAGCGACGGGATTCTTCGATTACAAACCGGATCCCGAACAGCTGACCGATACGGAAATTCTCGAAGACGAATTTCTTGGCACCTATGAGGACCTCGATGTGACGGAGGTTTTAGATGAGCAGTTCTTGTTCGTTCCTGACGACGAGTAGGCTGCTCTTCCGACCATCCCCACTCCTCGCCTACCTTCCTATAGGTGCGGGTACAGCACGAAGCCATCCTTTCACCTACAATTTGTCGACGCATTGCTCAGAATGTGTCACCAGCACTTCACTTAATCTCAGTTCAATACCAGATGTGACTCAGGTCACCGCTGCTGTGGCTGGTCTTCGCGACACTGCGGCCGTAAATGACCGAAACACATTACGAGTGAACGACCCAAAGATGAGAAATGCGGAACTAAAAATCATTACGACTGATACCCCGCAACTCGCCCAAAATGTCGACGCGAAGCGACTGGAGAACCTAACGGGGTACCCGCTTGCTCGGCTATGCGAGTGGGCGCCGGCACGGCGTAAACAACCAGGATTAGGGCCGGCAGACGGCCAGGGCGATGATACTCAGGACTGACGACACGATTACCGCCCTGATCGAGAGCTACCGCAGACAGGCCATGAAGTACGACGTCCAGCTTCAGGCGGCACAAGGGTAGAGAGCCTGCAGGCGACGTAGCACCGTCGCCGCAACCGCCGCTAGATCGTGATCACCGCCTAGCTCAGCTTCGGCCAGTTCCCAAAGATAGTTGCCGCTGATGCTGACGTCATCCGGCGCGCAGTAAAGCCGCGCTTGCTCAGCCGATTCAAGCTCGCTGTCGTAGATCCAGAAACCGTACGCCATTCCCGCGACCAACAATCGAGCGTTTCGCAGCGCCAAGCCCTCGATCGACAAGGGCTCATCCTGGGCCCAGACCGGTCCATGCAGTGAAAACACGAGCAAGGTCACAAGCAGTGGTTTCATAGTCAGCGTCTCCGAAGCAGGCATGTGCCGTGGGCCATCGGAGCTATCGTACCGCGAAAAAAGGCGGCAAAAAAAAGCCCGGCACTAGGCCGGGCAATTCAGGGGGAAAGTCTGAGGAGTACTGGAACTCAGGCTACGCCTCTCCTCACAGCGATTCTGTGACGCAGTTCTCAGTCCGGGCGTCGCCCGAGGCGATGCGGGCCGCAAATCCGTTCCCGGACTACCGGAGCTGGCGAGTCTACGAACGCCGCGAGCGAAGCCTCACGGCGCTCTATGAGTTACTGACGCTCGGGGAAGCGCAGTCTTTCGTGCCGGAGAGCCGCGCGATGCGCATCTCGCAGCAGAAGTCCCGCTAATTTTGCCGGCAGCCGCAGCAGCGACTTATCGAGCAACCAGAGCACGTTTCGCGTCCGGCGGCAACCGCTTGATCTCGTATTCGCGGCGCAGTGCCGCGCTACGATCCTCGACGATCTCCTCGTAGACCAGCGTCACCGGGAGCCGGCTCTTCGTGTATTTGGCACCGCGCCCCGCATTGTGCGCCGCTATGCGCGCGTGGAGGTCCGTGGCTACGCCCGTATACAGTGTCGAGTCCGCGCAGCGAACGACGTAGACATACCACCGGGAAGAGATCTGACTGGCGGCCATCTCAGCGGCCGTGCAGCGTACGTACCAACCGTACATTTCTCACGGAGGATCGTCGGCTCGAAGCCGTAGCGTTGATTATCACTGCGCACTCCGTCGCCTCTGCTCGACGCTCCAGCTGGCCCATCGATCTAGCCGCGCTCGCGAAAGAAATACGTTACGAGAAATGCCGCCGACAGCGCAACGCCGGTCGCGAGACCCAGCGCAGCCCCGATGGCCACGCCGATGGCGGGTCGACCGAAGAGAGCGCCGATAAAGACTCCGAGTACCGCACCGAGACAGAGGCTCAGCGGCAGACTGGCGATCCGCAGTGCCGATCGAACTGGTCTCTCGCTCGTCATGTCACTCCGATGCGATTATCTGCTCGAAATATCCCGTACAGAGCTGATCCTCTCCGAGATCGTCGACGGCTCGAACGAAGCCTGCATCAAGACCCCGGCGGCCGATCGATCTTCACCAGTTACACGTGCCCTCCGTATCGAGCAGAAGTAGAATAACCTGGGCTTCTTCGCTGCCATCCTCATATCTTCAAGATAAACGATTTCCGCGCTCCGATCGCGCTGAATTCGCGATCTATGGCTCACTGCACAGCCTGCTAAACTTCTGCCGCGTCCGACACTCGAACCCAGTCAATGGAAGCTAGTGCCCCGTCCCACAGATAACTCGCGTAGGCCAGCTGCCGGCCTAACGCGCCGCCTTGCTGCGATGAGCTATGACTGCCTGTTACTAGCCAGCATCATGTTCAACTTTACGCTCGTCTTGATCGTGCTCCGCGGCGGCGCCGCAATCACGCCCGCATCATGGCGGTTCGATGCCGGCCTCCTGATGGTCGCTCTCCTGTTTTATTGCTGGTTCTGGACACATGGCGGGCAAACGCTCGGCATGCGCGCATGGAAGATCCGGCTCGAACGATTCGATGGTCGCGCACCCGAGTGGTCCGACGCTCTGCGACGCTACGTCGCGGCCTGGATACTACTGCTGCCACCCGGCCTGGGTTTTCTCTGGGGGGCGCTCGACCGGGATCGGCTCTGTTGGCACGACCGGCCCTCGAAGACGCGGATAGTCAAGCTCTAACGAATCCGCAGCAACGCGCCGGCGGTGATGATCAACAGGATACCGCTCGGGAGCCACGCGACGACGAGCGGATCGAGATCGAAAACCTCACCGCTGTTCACGAACGTCTGAGCGACGACGTAGTAACCGAGCCCGATGATCAGGCCGACGAGTAGCCGCGCGCCCGTTCCGGCAGACCGTAAAGTGCCGGAAACGAACGGCAGCGCCAACAATGTCATCAGCAAGACGGACACGACATCGGCCACCCTCGCCCAGTAAGCGGTGACGTAGCGATCGCTGTCGAGATCGTTCTGCTCGAGATAGCCGATATAGCGCTTCAAACCTTCAGTATCCAGTAGATCCTGGCGCACCTCCGAGAGCCCGAGTAACTCAAGACTCAGGTCGTAGTTCTGGATCGAGCGTCGTTCCGCGCTGGAAGTGACACTATCGTCCGCAAACTGCGTTGCCTCATAGTTAGCGAGGATCCAGCGTTGTTGCGCATCGATCTCGGCCGAGTCCGCGCGGGCGACCTGATTCAGAGAACCGGCAGCATCCAGTTCGAAGAGATACACACCGCCGAAACTGATGCCGTCCTCGGCGCGCCTGAAGTTGAAGATCCGGTCGCCATCCTTGAGCCACGCTGACCGCGCATTCGCGATATCGACACTATCCAATAACGCCTGTGAGCGGATTTGCCTGGCATACGCGCCGAGAGACGGCGCCAGCGATTCGCCGAGCAATCCCATGAGGATCATGAGAATGACGCCGGCGATACCGACGGATCCCAATAGTCCCAGCCGGGACACGCCGCTCGCCCGCATGACGACGAGTTCACTGTGCACGGCGAGGTTACCCAGGCTGAGCAACGCACCGAGTAGCGCCGCAGCCGGCAGCATCTGAACGATCAAGCGTGGTATTCGCAGCGCTACATAGGCGAACGCGTCCTTAAGCTCATACTGGGCGGTACCGATATCGTCGAGTTGTCCGACGAACTCTATGAAGGTCACTACCCCGAGCAAGACGAGGATCACCGTCGCTACGCCCTTCAAGACTGCTCCGGCGACATAGCGATCGATGAGGCCCATCACGCGAAATCCGCTCGATGGACCCGCGGGCTCGAGGTGAACCAACCCGATTCACGGCCGAGTAGCGTCAAGCCTACCAACCCGAGCCCGAGATGGACCCACCACATCCCTACCCATTGGGGCACCTCTTCCCGCTCCACCCAGACTCGGGCGATCGAGAGCAGGTTGGCATAGGTGATGTAAATCAAGATGCCGACGCCAAGACGAGCGTAGCGACCCTCGCGTGGCCGGGAACGACTGAGTGGTACGGCGAGCAGCATCAGCACAAACAACATGATCGGAGAAGATATGCGCCACTGCAGTTCCGCCTGATCCTCGGGCGCCGAAGATGTGAGGAGCACCACACTCGATTTCGTCTCGACGAGTTCCTCTGCCTCATCGTCTTCGTCCGCGCGAATCGGCATACCGTGTTCGGCAAAATCTACGACTCGAAATTCTCGATCCCCGGGAACGCCCTCATAGCGGCGGCCGTCATACAGCACGAACGTCAAGTCGCCCGTCTCGGTGTCATGAACGCGCTCACCTCGATCCGCGAGAATCACTACGACCCCCTCATCGGCCTGATGCTCGATGAACACGTCATGGATCTCTTCACCCGTGACTTCCTTTGCGTACACGATCGTGTCCCCAGAATCGGGCGACGTGAACTTGCCCGATTCCAAAACACCCAGCTCAAGCTCTTCCTGAGCCCGCTGCTTGATCTCCTCGATCGAACGCAGGGCCTCCGGTGTTTGCACGAGCGACAGCCAGGCGACGGAACTCGACAGCATTATGGTCAAGACACTTACGGGACCGAGCAGTCTCGTCGGGCCGATTCCACAAGCCGCCAGCGCAGCCATCTCGGAGTCACGGTTCAATCGTGCCAGCGCAAGCATTACCCCGAGGAACAATCCAATCGGAGTAAGTACCGTGATATACCGCAGAGACGTGAGACCGAGTATCACAAACACAGCATCTCGCGGGAGCCTGCCCGCGGCGGCGTCGTCGAGAATCTCCGCGAATTGATTGCTCATGAGAATGACAAAGAGAACCAGTGTCACCGTCAACCAGGCAATGAACGTCTCGCGGAGAATGTAGCGGCTGATGAGATTCAAGGGATAGGAGGATTTTCAGTACGTTGCGCTAATCGAGTACACTAGCCCGCACTTTTTCTGCTGGGACCAAGACACGATAACACAAGCGCAGGGCGGCCCCGGAACACAGGTTCTGCGGGGCCGTCGGACAGCCGCTTGCTGCCCCACCAGGCTGAGGAGACTGCAATGGAATTTCCCGTCAAGACCGGAGCGCCGGCGAGCCAAAAGACCGCCTGCGCGATTCTGCCGGTCTTCGAGGGTCGCGGGCTCAAGGGGCCCACTCGAGAGGTCGACCTGTCCTGCGGAGGGCTCCTAAGCCAACTGCTGAAAAGCGGCGACGCCGCTGCGAAACTTGGCGAGACACTGCTTCTGCCGCGCCTCCAGGGCACGGCAGCCGAGCGAGCGTTATTAGTTGGCTGCGGCAAGCAGGCCGAATTCGATGCGAAACGCCTCCGGCAGGCGCTGGCTGCCGCCACGCACAAACTCAAGGCGGGCAGCATCAAAGAAGCTACGAGCTATCTCGCCTACTCCCGCCCACGCGGCCTCGATGCCTACTACGCCGGGCGTATCAGCGTCGATGCCGTTCGGGGCGCCTTGTATCGCTTCGACGAATTCAAGACCGGTTCCCGCATGAAATCCCGGCTTGGGAAGCTGGCGATTGCGATCGGTGACCGCCGGGACTCCAAAGAAACGCGTCGCGGTATCAACGATGGCCGCGCCATCGCAAACGGCACGGACCTCGCGCGTAACCTCGGCAATCGTCCGGCTAATGTCTGCACTCCCTCCCATCTCGCACGCGAGGCACGCGCACTCGCAAAACGCTATGAGAACGTCGGCGTAACCGTGCTCGGGCCGGAAGACATGAAGCGTCTCGGGATGGGCGCGTTGTTGTCCGTCGCTCGGGGTGCCGAAGAGCCGCCGCGTTTCATCATCGTCCGCTATCGCGGTGCCGGCAAAAGCGACGCACCTGTCGTCTTGTGCGGAAAAGGCATCACCTTCGATACGGGCGGTATCTCGCTGAAGCCGCCGCAGAAGCTCGACGAGATGAAGTTCGACATGTGCGGCGCTGCGGGAGTACTCGGGACCATGGATACGATCGGCGAGTTGCAGCCGGAACTCAACGTCATCGCGATAATTCCCGCCTGCGAGAATATGCCGAGCGGCCGCGCGACACGCCCCGGCGACATCGTCAAGTCGCTGTCTGGCCAAACGATCGAGATCCTCAATACCGATGCCGAGGGACGTCTGATCCTGGCGGATGCGCTGACCTACGCCAGGCGCTTCAAACCGCGCTACATACTCGACGTCGCGACGCTGACTGGCGCCTGCGTCGTCGCGGTCGGTCATATCTATACCGGACTCTTCAGCAGCGACGAGAAACTCACGAGAGCGCTACTCGACGCGGGTAAGCGCTCACTCGATCCCGCCTGGCACCTTCCGGCGGATGAAGAGTACGGAAATACGCTGCGGAGCAACTTCGCGGACGTCGCCAACGTCGGCGGCCGGGAAGCCGGCGCCAGCATCGCCGCCCAGTTCCTGTCCCGGTTCGTCAACGAGATATCATGGGCGCATCTGGATATCGCGGGCTCGGCCTGGTTGTCGACTAAGGACAAAGGCGCCACGGGCCGCCCCGTGCCGCTGCTTTCTGACTTTCTGCTCAACCTATAGGGAGAGCCGTGCGACAGTGACCCAGATCGACTTCTACATACTGGCAACGAATTCGAACGAGTCCTGGCTGCGCCTCGCGTGCCGCATCACCGAAAAAGCCGTACAGGAAAAGCTCCAGGTCTATCTTCACTCCGAGAACGAAGCCGACGCGACGAGGCTCGATGGCCTGCTCTGGACGTTCTCTCAGGGGAGTTTTATTCCCCACCGGCTCGTCGGCAGGAATCCGGAACCGCCATTAGAGGAGCCCGTGCTCATCGGCCGCAGCGATCTGGCGGCTGAGATGACCGCGGACACTCAGGCAAGCCAGAGCTGGGATGTGATGATAAATTTGACGCCACAGGTACCCGAGTTCTTCAGCCGCTACTATCGGGTCGTTGAAGTCGTCGACGCCGACCCCCTAAGACGCGAAAGCGGTCGCGAGCGCTTTCGCTTCTACCGCGATCGGGGTTACGAACTGAACACGTACAATGTCTGAGACAGATATGACCGACGAAGAGACTACCGCCCCCGATACCCCGGTGCTCACCGACATTGTGGAAGATTCGTCGAGTGCCGATGTGCCCGCGGACGAGGATCCATCGGCGGGAGAGACCTTGATCGCCGAGCTGCAGACCAAACTCTCCGTCGGCGCCTTTACACTGACGGAACAGTTACTTCATTCGGCGATTTCCGAGATGGAGGCCACGCTCTTCGAGCAGGTGCTGAACCGGCTTCGGCAAGAACTTCCGGAACTCATCGACTCGGTGTTGCGAGAGCATCTCGGTACCGAGAACAACGACGATTAGCCGGGGCGGGAACGTGGCGAAGGGCTATCAACCCGCGGCGATCGAATCGCGGCATTATCAGCGCTGGGAGGACGCCGGTTACTTCGCTCCCTCCGGCACGGGCGCGCCCTACCCCATCGTCATCCCACCCCCGAACGTAACCGGAACGCTGCACATCGGCCATGCTTTCGGTTGCACCGTCATGGACATTCTGACGCGCTATCAGCGGATGCGCGGCCGCAACACACTCTGGCAGCCGGGCACCGATCACGCCGGTATCGCGACGCAGATGGTCGTGGAGCGGTTACTCGCAGCCGAAGGAAAATCGAAACGCGACCTCGGCCGAAATGCTTTCATCGAGCGCGTCTGGGAGTGGAAAGAACGCTCCGGCGGCCGCATCACCCAACAACTCAGGCGACTCGGATACTCGGTCGACTGGTCGCGCGAGCGCTTCACGATGGACGAGGGACTGTCCGACGCCGTGACGGAGGTGTTCGTTCGCCTCCACGATGACGGCCTGATCTATCGTGGCAAACGCCTCGTAAACTGGGATCCCGTACTTCACACCGCTCTCTCGGACCTGGAGGTACTCTCAAACGAAGAGCAAGGTCGGTTGTGGCGCTTCCGCTACCCGCTGGCGGACGGCGGCGGGCATGTCGTGGTGGCGACGACACGGCCCGAGACCATGCTCGGCGATACGGCCGTCGCTGTACATCCCGAAGACGAGCGCTATCAGGAACTCATCGGCCAGGAGGTCCGACTACCGCTCGCCGATAGACTCATTCCGATTGTTGCCGATGAGTACGTCGATCCGGAATTCGGCACCGGCTGCGTCAAGATCACTCCCGCTCATGACTTCAACGATTACGAGGTCGGGCGGCGTCACGACTTGGCCCTGATCAATATCCTGGACGAGGACGCCCGGCTTAGTGATGCGGCGCCAAATGCCTACCGGGGACTTGACCGCCTCAAGGCACGCGAGCGAGTGGTGGCCGATCTCGATGCACTCGGCCTGCTCGACGGTGTCGACGCCCATACGATGAAGGTGCCGCGCGGCGATCGTAGCGGCGAGGTCGTCGAACCGTTCCTTACGGACCAGTGGTATGTAAAGACCAAGCAATTAGCGGAACCCGCGATCCGCGCTGTCGAATCCGGATCCATCCGGTTTGTACCCGAGAACTGGTCCAAGACCTACTTTGAGTGGATGCACAACATCGAGGACTGGTGTATCTCGCGGCAACTCTGGTGGGGGCACAGGGTTCCGGCCTGGTATGACGCCGACGGCAACATCTATGTCGCCAGAAATGAGACGGAGGCGCGAGAAAAGCATGCGCTCGCCGACGACATCGAGTTGGCGCAGGACGACGACGTCCTCGACACCTGGTTCTCGTCGGCATTGTGGCCCTTCTCGACCATGGGCTGGCCCGAAGACACCGAAGCGCTCGAGACGTTCTATCCGACCTCCGTACTCGTAACCGGCTTTGACATCATCTTCTTCTGGGTCGCGCGCATGATCATGATGGGTCTCAAGTTCATGGGCGACGTGCCCTTTCGAGAGGTCTATATACACGGCCTGATTCGCGATCACGATGGACAAAAGATGTCGAAGAGCAAAGGCAATGTCCTGGATCCGCTGGACATCGTCGAAGGTATCGACCTGGACAGTTTGCTTGCGAAGCGCACGGAAGGCCTCATGCAGCCGCACCTCAAAACCAAGATCGAACGCGCGACCAGAAAAGAGTTTCCGGATGGCATCTCGGCATACGGCGCAGATGCGTTACGCATGACGCTCGCTTCACTGGCGACGACCGGCCGCGATGTTAGTCTGGATCTGGGCCGCGTAGAGGGATACCGCAACTTCTGCAATAAGCTCTGGAATGCGGCGCACTTTGTATTCACGCATATCGAAGACCTCGACGATGGTGACGTGGAGTACACAGCCGCCGATCGATGGATCCGGTCACGACTCAACGTGACGGTCACCACGGTTCACGAGAGCATTCGCGGATATCGGCTCGACCTCACTGCTCAGGCACTGTATGAATTTACCTGGCACGAATTCTGCGACTGGTACCTCGAGTTGACCAAGCCGATCATCATGGATCAGGCCGCACCCGCCAACCGTGTCCGCGGAACACAGCGCACGCTTGCGGATATGCTAGGCGCTACTCTCAGGCTACTTCACCCGATCATGCCATTCATCACGGAGGAGTTGTGGCTGGCACTCTGTGAACGCACACATGTAGTGAGTGAGTCCGTGATGCTGGAGGCGCTCCCCGAAACGGATGAATTCTCGTCGGATGAGCAGGCGGACGACGAGATTGAGTGGCTCAAGGCGGTCGTCGTCAGCGTTCGTCAGATTCGGGGCGAGATGGAAATCAACCCCGGAAAGAAGCTCCCTTTGAAACTTGCAGACTCGACCCGCATGGATAAGCAGCGCCTCAAAGCGAACGAGAGCTATCTCATGGCGCTGGCGAGATTGGAAAGCATCGACCTCGTGGACGACGCTGCCGCGGTCAGCGGCGCGGCGACAGCGCTCGTCGGTCAGATGCGCGTACTCGTCCCGCTGGCCGGAGTCATCGATCTCGATGCCGAGGTTACGCGGCTCAAGAAGCAGCGCGGGCAGGTCGATGCTGATCTCAGCAAGTGCCAGAAAAAGCTCGCCGATTCACGCTTCCTGAGCAATGCGCCCGCCGAGATCGTCGCCAAGGAGCAGGGACGATCGGACGAGTTGTCGCAGAAGCTCGCGCAGTTGGACACGCAGATCGAGCGACTTCGGACCATGGCCTAGAAAAGGGACCGAAAAAAGGGGCCGGGCCCCTTTTTTTCCTTACTCTCGGGTCCCTTCTCTGGCCCCCTGGAAATCGCTGAAACTCACTGATAGCGCCGTAATCTGCAGACTGCGTCACATTTGGCTGGAAACAGACTGTCCCCGCGGCCCCTTTTGAGCCACCATTCCACCCTATGGCCACATCGAATCTTCACGCCGCAAGTAGCGGGTTATCGAACCCCGTCGAGTTGGTCCAACCCGTCCTCGAGACGCTGGACGGCATCATCGTCGGTAAGCAGAAAGAACTCCGCCTGAGCCTGGCGTGCCTGCTCGCACGGGGTCATTTGCTCATCGAAGATCTTCCGGGCGTCGGCAAGACCACACTGGCTCATGCCCTCGCGAAAGCACTGGACCTGCACTATCAGCGCATCCAGTTCACGAGCGACCTGTTGCCCGCCGACGTAATCGGCGTCTCCGTCTACGCGCGCGATACTGGCCACTTCGAGTTCCACAAAGGCCCGATTTTCTCGCATCTCGTGCTCGCGGATGAGATCAATCGGGCGACACCGAAGGCTCAGAGCGCGTTACTCGAGGCCATGGAAGAGCGCCAGGTCACTGCCGATGGTGATACCTACTCGTTGCCCTCACCTTTCTTCGTCGTCGCCACCCGCAACCCGACGGAGCAGATCGGAACGTTCCCGCTCCCCGAATCCCAACTCGATCGTTTTCTCATGCAGATCACGCTCGGCTATCCCCTGCCGGCGGAGGAGCGCCAGCTTCTGGCCAACGGCGACCGCCGAGATCTCGTCGATCAACTCGAAGCCGTCCTGAGCGTGGATGCGTTAGTCAAGCTCCAGAATGCCGTTACGAGTATCCATGTCTCCGACGCGCTGCTCGACTACGTCCAGGCACTCGTGGCCCATACCCGTGACTCCGGCGTATTCAGGGCCGGCCTATCGCCCCGGGGCGCGATCGCGCTCGTCAGGGCCTCGCAGGCCTGGGCCTTGATGGCAGGTCACAGCGGCGTACATCCCGAGGACGTCCAGGCCGTACTGCCCAGCGTGGTCGATCATCGACTCGAACCCGAGCAGGATAGCGAGATTCAATCTGCTAGCATCGGCGAATCAATCCTGGAGGCCGTCCCGGTCGCCTGATCACGGGTCACAGGATGGCTCAGCGAATGCGGGCTCAAGCAATACTAGGCGCAGCGACGCAAAGAATTCGACTCGGGGCGGCAGCCTGGGCGGAACGGCGCCAGAGACCGGATCCGATCAATCTCGTGCTGCGGCGGCGGCGCATCTATATCCTCCCGAGCCGCTTCGGCCTTACCTTCGGGCTCGTCCTTCTCGCCATGGTGATCGGCGCCATGAACTATGCGTCTAGCTTAGGTTTCGGTCTGGCGTTCCTGTTGACTGGCCTGGGGCTCGTCACGATGCACCACTGCCATAACAACCTCCTGGGCGTACGAATCCGATTCACGGGCGCGAGATCCGTGTTCGCGGGCGAGAGCTGCGAGTTCCGGATGGCGATCATTAACGATGCGCGCTCGACGCGCTACGAATTATCGCTTCACTGCGACGGCGTCGATTCCGCACCCCACGATGTGCGGCCCGGCGAGTACCGCTCGGTGGCACTCCGGGTGCCGACGCAGAAGCGCGGACGGCTGCGGCTCAAGCGCTGCTCGATCGCGACACGCTATCCCGGCAATCTCTTCAGGGCCTGGTCGTGGATTCATATGAACGCCGGTTGCATCGTCTACCCCAAGCCGGTGAGCCCGGGTAAGTCAATGCCCCTGACAGGACCCATCGGCGGCTCACAGGATACGGGACAGCACGGCGATGCAGACTTCGCGGGGCTCCGAACCGCAATCCCGGGCGATCCACCGCAACACATCGCCTGGAAGGCGTATGCTCGCAACGACGAACTCGTAACGAAGCAGTTTGCCGGCGGCGAACAGAGAGCACAGATACTCGACTGGAACTCTCTCTCCGGACTCGACGTCGAGGAACGCCTGTCACAGTTGACTCGCTGGTGCCTCGACGCGGCCGAAGAAGGCTGCGCGTTCGGGCTCAGCATTCCGGGCCAGAAAATCGAACTCGGGGCCGGGCGCGATCATCTTCACGAATGCCTCAGAATGCTGGCATTGTTCGACGACGCCGTGGATCCATGAACGCGCTAGCGATCGGTATCCGCAGTGAAACCCAACGCGTGATCTGGACGGCCGGCGTGGTTGCCGGTGCCAGCCTGCCGCATTGGCCCACGCTACCCTTCTGGGCGCCCTTTCTGCTCTGCACCTGTATCGGCTGGCGGCTCGCTGGCGATCTGTTCAACTGGCCACTACCTAACGGAGTCATCCGCATCGTACTCGCCATCAGCGCGCTCGCCGCTGTGCTGGAACGCTACCACACGGTAAACGGCATCGAGGCGGGCAGCGCACTTCTCGTGATCATGATGGCGCTCAAATTCCTCGAGACGCGTACGCACCGCGATCAGCTCGTGCTGATTATTATTTCTTTCTTCCTCCTGTTCGCCGGCCTCCTGGCCCAGCGCAGCCCTCTCGTCGTCGTTTATCTCATCGGCTTCGTATGGTTCACGACCGTCGGCCTCATGCAGCTCGGTCGCCATGGGCCGCTCCTCAGTGCACGGGAGACGATCCGGCTCTCGGGCCGCCTGCTATTACAGGCGTTACCGATCATGCTCGTGCTCTTCCTGTTGTTTCCTCGACTACCAGGCCCGTTATGGGCAATTCCGGGCGTCAACACGAGCGGACGCAGTGGCCTCTCCGATACGATGAGTCCGGGCGACATTACGCAACTGGGCCTATCCGACGCGGTCGCTTTCCGAGTCGAGTTCTACGGCCGACTGCCGGGTCCTGACCAACTGTATTGGCGCGGTCCCGTGCTCAGTAACTTCAATGGCCGAACGTGGTCAGGGGAAGGCACGCAACTGCGCGGCAGTATCGTCGACACGCTGGACTTCTCGGGCGACCCCATCGACTACCGCTTGATGCTGGAACCGAACGGGCGACGTTGGGTTTTCGCGCTGGACATGCCCGCCGAATGGCCGGACGACGAGAACATCGTCATGGAGAGCCATTACCAGCTCATTCGTTTCCCACGATCGATCCGCTCGCGGCAGGAGTACGACCTGCGGTCTTACCCGGCGTACCACGCGGGCGAGACGTTGACGGAGGCACAACGCGACGTCTACCTCTATCTCCCGGACGGCAACAATCCGCGCAGCCGAGAACTCGCGAACGAGTGGCGCGCAACTTCCGCCGAGCCGCGCGACATCATTCGCAACGCGCTCGCAATCTTCCGCGCCGAAACCTTCTATTACACGCTCACGCCACCGCCACTCGGCGCCCACGCGGCCGATGATTTCTTATTCGAGACCCGCGAAGGATTTTGCGAGCACTACGCATCCGCGTTCACCGTTCTCATGCGCGCGGCGGGTATCCCGGCCCGTGTCGTGACAGGTTATCAGGGAGGCGAACTCAACCCCCTGGGTCAGTACTACATCATCTACCAGTCGAACGCGCATGCGTGGACCGAAGTCTGGCTCGAAGGCGAAGGCTGGGTGCGCGTCGATCCAACGGCAGCCGTCGCGCCGGATCGAATCCAATCCGGTCTTTCGAGCGGCTCTCTCGCGGGACAGCGAGCGGCGGGTGGCTTCCGTAACCTGCCGTGGCTGAAGAGTATGGCGCTGGCCTGGGATGCCGCGAACACTTACTGGAACGACTGGGTTCTGGGTTACGGCCCCGAAATCCAACGAGCGCTACTGCGATCGTTGGGATTCGCGCGCCCCCATTGGAGCAAGCTGATCGCTCTCGGCGCCGGACTCCTCGTGCTGCTCCTGGGCGCGCTGACGCTCTACCTTGCCTGGACCTTTCGGAGTGGGCAGCGAAACGATGCAGCTGCTCGTTACTTCGGGAAGTTCTGCCACAAGCTCAGCCGCGCGAAGGTACCGCCACGCCGGCCGGCCGAAGGGCCCGTGGATTTCGCACGGCGGGCGGCCGAAACCGTCCCGAACGCGTCGATCGATATCGCTGAAATTACGGACGCTTACGTCAAGGCGCGCTATGAACTCGACGAGGGCGGTAGCCAGTTGGAGCGGCTCAAACGCCTGGTGAAAGGCTTCAAACCCCGCCTCGCCCAGTAGCAAAGCCACCTTATCCCCGAAGGAGTGACCGCCCCCAACCACAAGCATTGATCGCGACCAGGCGGCCGCTCCTGCATCGTCAGCCCGCGGCGGTGCTGCCATGCTCTCGGGTTGCCTGAAAATTGACGTCGGGCCAGCGCTCCTCGGTGAGGTTAAGCCGCACGGACGTCGTCGCGAGATAGACGAGCCGACCGGTGTGATCGAGCGCCAGGCTGGCCTTCTGCTTACGCGTGAAATCCTCGAGAAGCTTCGAATCGGCGGCTGTGATCCAGCGCGCCGTGACGACGTTCACGGGCTCGAACGCACACTCGACCCCATATTCATCGCGCAAACGGAATGAAGCGACATCGAACTGCAGCGGCCCAACGGCGCCGAGAATCAAATCGTTACTCGACAACGGGCGGAAGAGCTGGGTCGCACCCTCTTCGCACAGCTGGTCCAAGCCTTTATTCAGCGCCTTGAGCCGCAGCGGATCCTTGAGTACGGCTCTACGAAACAACTCGGGCGCGAAATCCGGGATTCCGGTGAATACAAGATCCTCCCCCTGGGAGAAGCTGTCGCCGATATTGATCGTCCCGTGATTATGGAGCCCGATGATGTCACCGGCGACCGCCTCGTCGACATGCTGCCTGTCGGCGGCCATAAACGTGATGGCTTCACCGACGCGAACCTCGCGCTTGAGCCGCGTGTGATATAGGCGCATACCCGGCGTGTAGGTACCGGAGCACACGCGCAGAAACGCGATCCGATCCCGGTGAGCCGGATCCATGTTCGCTTGAATCTTGAACACGAACCCACTTAAGTCCCCCTCGGCCGGATCGACGATTCGATCGACCGTCGCCCGCGGTTGCGGCGGTGGTGAATTCGCGACGAAGGCATCGAGTAACTCCTTCACGCCGAAGTTCTGTATCGCGGCGCCGAAGAACACTGGAGTCTGCTGGCCATTGAGGTAACGACTGGCGTCGAATTCCGGGCTCGCACCCCGAATCAGGTCAACCTGCTCTCGCAATGCCTCTGCATCGCTTCCGAGCAGCTCACCGACTTCCGGCGACGCCAAGCCAACAATCTGCTTCGATTCGGAGATACGGCTCGAATCGCCACGCTCGTAAAGATTGATGCAGTCGTCGGCGAAGTGGTAGATGCCCCTAAACTCCCGTCCCATCCCGATCGGCCAGGTCACGGGAGCGCATTCGATCTTCAGGATCGTCTCGATCTCGTCGAGCAGTTCGAGAGGATCACGCCCATCACGGTCGAGCTTGTTGATGAA
>PVBE011028540.1_pt1 | contig 16119 bp, 12 predicted proteins | sample 1631181 | NCBI WGS metagenome assembly PVBE01 (sample SAMN08397723, study PRJNA350692) | Marine metagenome, whole genome shotgun sequencing project. | isolation source: water | place: Pacific Ocean | collected 2012-04
CTCCGGTTTGAAGACCATGTAACGCAGCCATGATTCACCGCCGTTGTTCATCTCCTGGTAGTCGCTCAAAATCTGGTGGACCTGGTTGCCATGATCTCCGGTGGATGTAAGAACGGCCTCTCCACTGAAGTGACCGCAGAGAACCATGAACATGTTCTTGTGTTTCCTGACGAACTTTTGCCACATCTGCTCGCCGTTGTTGCCTTTGAGTTTCAGCTTATTGGTCGTTCTCGTCTTGTTTCCCTTCAGGTAGGAATGCGTCAGGGCAATGGCACGGTGGTCAGGATGCTCGGCAACTATTCTGTTCGCCCAATCCAGAACTTCGTCACGCGGGTGGTACTCAAGAGCGACAATAAGAAACTTCAGCCCTGCGGCCTGGAAGTGGTACCAGGAATTGTCATGGCGATTCGGATCGAAGGTGCCGCCAAACTCGGGCCGCTCAGCAAAGTTTTCGCGAGGAAAGTATGTGTTGAAATGCGTGGTCCGGTTGACGCCGATATTACCGCCATACTTATTGTCCGCCTTCTCAAAACCCATGTCATGGTTTCCCAGGCACATGCAGTAGGGAACTTTCCCGTCTAATACAGACATGGCTTCCCTTGCGATGGCCCATTCCTCGGGGGCGTCGGCCTGCACGATATCTCCTTCGTGGACGAGAAACTTGATATTGAGTCGCTTCTGATTGTCGCGCACCCATTCCGTTTGCTCAAAGAAGTAACGCCGTAAGTCCCCATCGCCCCACTTGGCCGATAGCTTGAGTCGGCAATCGCAGTAAAACTGGGTGTCAGGCAATACCGCGATAGTGAAAGGCTCCTCTGTCTGGTGCTCCGTTGCCTTCTGCTTCTGCGCAGCAGGCTCATCGTCCGCCACCGAGAGTGGTGCCGCGCAGCATAGTAAGAATGTAATCAGAAGTGGTTTGATCCAGCGTTGATGATTCATTGTGGGCTTTGTCCTTTCGCTCTTCGATTTAATGTTTCTCTTTTCGTGCCGCGCTACTTTCGCGGCGCGAAAGGCGACGAACTCACTTCCCCGAATCACCGCCGCCTTAATCAACCGGTCTACCAGATCGCAGTTGAAACGAATCAGGCTAATTCTCCTTTCAGTGTAGTGCGGGGGCTCAGGAAAAAGCTGAGCTCTATATCAATTTGCAAGGACTGCCCCCCTTCACGGAGCCATCGACGAAAACCGTGGGCATGACCGCATCGACCAAATGCACGTCGATGAACTGACCGCCGGTCGTTTGTTTGCAATGGACCGCCATCGTGTTCTGGCCCGCTTTCAGAATGGAACGCTTTTCGTCCGCGATCGGGACGACGACATACTTCGACTTAAAGCCTTAGAGCTGCGCAACCTGTGTACCGTTGATGTAGACCTCAGCGTCTTCGTCATGATGCATCAGCAAAGCGGGCTTCGCGGGAATCGCGTCTAGCTTGAATGCCTTGCGCAGGAAGATGTTGTTCGTCGACCACGTGGTGCCGATGCGTGCTCCCGGAGTGCTGCGAGTTCCAAAGCCGCCAAAGCCTTCCTTCCAACCAGAGTCATCGAAGTCGACTTTGCGCCAGCCTTCTACGGGACGGCGAAGGGTGTACCGCCACTGGTCGACAATTTCCTGAGCGTGAAGCGCGGTCCCAATTAGGGTCAAGACGGCAAGCGTTGATGTCGTTGTTCGTATCATTCTTTTCTCGGCGGGAGTTAGTTGGTCTCGGTGGGAGGAGTTGTTGCGTTAAAATCGGTCTGCCTAATCTGCGACGAGCGGGTCGGTCTTTGCAGTCAGTTCCGCAAGGTTGTCTTTGCCATCGGCATCCGGGTCGTCGCTGGCGGTGAATGAGTGACTGAGCAGATTGCGAAACTCCCACGTGTCCGGAAGTCCATCGTTGTCCGCGTCACCGTCTTTGGCGTCGGAATGCGAGGCGTGCATCGGATCTAGCGTGGGCAGTCGCGCGTTGACATCGGAGAGGTAATCGCGAAGTCGCCGTTGTAAATCGCGTTTGACGCCAGGGTTTTGGCTGCTGACGTCAGTGGATTCAGAGATGTTGGTACTCAGGTCAAATAGCTTGATTTCGCCCGTTTCGTACCACGCGACCAGCTTCCACTTGCCATCGAATATCGCGGATGACGGTCGCTGATTCTTGGCGAGGTCTTTGGTCACGACGTAGTGCGGCGAGTGAACGATTAGTTCTCCGGGTCGTTGAATATTTGGGATCGAAGTGGCTTGAGAGCTGATTGCATTGGCCGTCGGCACGATCGATCCACCATCGATGCTCGCTGGCAACGCGGAAGCATCGCCTCCGGCCAGTTCCCAGATGGTCGGCAGAATGTCGATGCCCATGACCGGGTGATTGCACTGCGAATCGGCTGCGATGCCGGGGCCACTCAGGAACGTAGGCACACGCACTCCGCCGTCCCAGATTTCGGGCTTGTAGCGATGCAGCGGTGGGCTCTCGGAAAGGAACTTTGGGCTGCCGTTGTCGGCCTGATAAACGATGTAGGTGTTGTCGCTAATACCCAACGCCTCGATCTGATCGAGCAGCTGCCCAACCGCGGCATCAAGATCTGCGACCATCGCAGCGTAGGCGGGATCACTGTGAGCATTCCCAGCCTTCCACTTGTTGGTTTTCTTGAGAGTGTCGGCTCGATGTTGAATCTTGGCGTGAACGGCGTAGTGCGACACCTGACAGTAGAAAGGCTGGCCGGACGCGACCGTCGCTTTCATAAAGTCATTGGCACGTTTTGTGATCGAGTAAGCCCGTTTCGGATCGCCGTTGACTGTGCCACCTTTGCTGCCTTCTTTATTGCCAGTCTCGCCGTCGGAAACATCGAATCCGTGCTTTTCAGGACCACCTCCTTTAAGGTGCCACTTGCCAAAGTGCGCCGTGCGGTAGCCGCCGGGAAGTGTCTTCAACAGTTCCGGCAAAGTTGTATCTTCAACGCGAATCTCTTGTGTGTCTTTTCCGCCGGGGCGAAGCTTCTGTTTGCCTTTCAGGTCCGTGACGTGACCGCGACCAACGATGTCCGTGAAAGACAACCTCGCACACGTCTTACCGGTCAGGTTCGCGTAACGCGACGGAGAACAGTTTGGTGCTGGTGAATAGCCTCGGGAGAATCGCATCCCCGATTTCGCAAGTCGATCAATGTTGGGCGTTCGATAAAAGTCGCTCTTGTAATCCGGCCGAGCCTTGTCCATTGGCGTGCTCAGCCCGGTCCATCCCTGATCGTCGGTGAGGATGAAGACGAAATTGGGGTGAGAAGGTGTCGAGCCGGTGACTTCAGCAGCTGTATCCGCTTGTTTGATCTTGTTCTTGATGCCTTTCCGTTTACCGCCGGGTCTCGGCTTTGGCGCAGGATACTTCGCAAGGATCGATTTGAGTTGTCCAAGGACATCCGTTTGCTCAGCGGCAAGGTTCCTGGTTTCTAGCGGGTCAGTCTTGTAGTCGTACAATTCGTATTCAGCGGAGCCGCTGTTGCCTCGAAATGATCGCCACTCCACCATCCGATGACGTTCCGTGCGGATCGCTCGGCCAAGCTTTTGCTTTGGATAAGCGTGATAGGAATGATCGCGAACTCGAACGGATGAGTCTTTCAATACCGGTACGAGACTAACACCATCGATCGGTTGTGGCCCCGTAGGCCGTTCAAGGCCAGCAAGTTCCGCGAGGGTTGGAAAGATGTCAACGCTTTCGGCGAGCTGCTTCGTCGAGGAACCGACCTTCGTGACACCGGGAGCAGCAATGATGATTGGAATTCGATTGGCTTGTTCGTAATTCGTATGCTTCGTCCAAATACCGAGATCGCCAAGATGAAATCCATGATCGCCCCAAAGCACGACGATCGTATTCCTGGCCAGCCCCGAAGACCTCAGTTCGTCGAGCACCTTACCAATCTGTGCGTCGACGTAACTGGCGCTGGCGTAGTAACCATGTATCAACTTGCGAGCGATTTCATCGCTGATTGTGGCAGGATCATTTTTATCCGGCACAGGAAAGTAATTGCGAATTTCACCGCCTCGCTTGTGAGCCACCTTGGGTGATCCAGCGGGAAGTTCGGGATTGCTTGCGAATTCAAACGCGCCGGGGTCGTACAAATCCCAATACTTCTTCGGAGCCGAAAATGGCAGGTGCGGACGCGCGAATCCCGCAACGATGAAGAACGGCTGGTCACGGTCTTTGGCAGCTCGCAATCGACGAATCGTTTCCGCTGCCACTCGGCCATCCGCGTACGCATCATCGGCCACATCGGGGTGCTCGAAAGCGGCTCCGCGCGGCAGTGAGTTCATCCCCTCTGGCGGTGCCTTTACATTTTGGAACATCGCTTCTTCGCGAGTCAGTTTGCCGCCCGGTTTTGACGCAGGGTCAGCGTATTCGATCACTTTCTCTTTGAAGTGGGGCACAGAAAACGAATCGGGGTCACCGTGATTGCCGTGACCGATGTGAAAGACCTTGCCGAGCGACTCGGTGCGATAACCGTGCTTCGCAAAGTATTGCGACATCGTGACAGCGTTTGGAACAAGCTGCCGAAGCGGACTGCCAAGTCCATACAAACCTGTCGATGTCGAATGCGAGCCAAGCATCAGTGTGAATCTTGACGGAGCACAGACTGCCTGATTGCAATAAGCCATATCGAAACGCATTCCACTCGCAGCGAGCCCGTCGAGGTTTGGTGTCTTCGCAACCGTGTCGCCGTAACAGCCCAACGCCGGCTTCAGGTCATCCACCAGAATCAGCAGCACATTGGGACGTTCGGCCGCAATGGCTGATGCCGAACTCGTGATTGCTAAAGCACAAGCTATGACAAGAGTTGTGAGGCGGTCAGATTTGCTCGTGATTGAATGCATCATTTCACCAAGAACCTAAAGATGGTCTGCGACTTGTACGTTTCATTGGGCTTGAGAATGGTCGACGGAAAGCTGGACTGATTCGGGCTGTCAGGGAAGTGTTGAGTCTCAAGACAGAAACCTCCGCGACGCACGTACGGTTTGCCTGCTTTGCCCTTCAGGCGGCCATCCAGAAAGTTGCCACAATAGAACTGAAGCCCCGGTTCGGTCGTGTGGATCTCCATCACGCGACCAGTTGTCGGCTCGTGGACTCTTGCCGCCAGAGTCAGCTCTCCCTCTTTGCCGCCTTTGTCGAGCACCCAGTTGTGGTCGTAGCCAAGTCCAAACTTGAGCTGTTCGTGATCCTGCTCGATGTCGCGGCCGATGGGTTTGGCCGTCGTGAAGTCGAACGGAGTCCCTGCCACTGCAGGAATTTCTCCGGTCGGAATCAGCCCTTCTTCCACTGGCGTGAACTGCTTTGCGTTCAGCATCAGTTCGTGGTCAAGAATTGTGCCATTGCCTTCGCCCTTAAGGTTGAAGTAGGTGTGCTGAGTCACGTTGACAGGAGTGGCCTTGTCTGTCGTCGCGTAATAATCGACGGTCAACGTGCTGTCGTCTTGAAGGGAGTATGTCACCGTGACGGTCAAGTTGCCGGGGTAACCTTCTTCTTTATCCTTGGCGAGGTATGACAGCTTGAGTGATTTGGATTCGACGTACTCTTCGACAGTCCAGACAACCTTGTCAAAGCCAACGGCACCACCGTGTAGATGATTCTCGCCGTTGTTCTTCAGCAGAGAATACGTCTTACCATCAAGGGTAAACTCGCCCTTCGCAATACGATTCCCGTACCGACCAACAATCGCACCGAAATACGGCTTGTCGACCGCGTTGATGTAGTCCTCGACTCTGTCGTAACCCAGAGCGATGTCCGCCATCTTGCCATCGCGGTCCGGAACGACAATCGACGTGATGATGGCACCGTAGTTCGTCGCCTTCACCGTCATGCCGGTCTTGTTCTTGAGCGTATAGAGCTTGATCGAGTCAAAGTCCTCAACTTGAGCAAAGGCGGTCGTTGTCGCAAACAGTATGGCAAGTGTAGGGCAGATGATGTGTTGCATATTGCGTTCCTGTGCTATGGGGTCAGCACCGAAAAGTCGGCGAAGGTGATGTAGATGGCGAAGATCAGGATGATCAACACGATGCCAGCCGCTCTGGCGTGCTTCCACGGGGTCATGTCGACGGCCCCGACATCTTCCTGATGGAATTCAGTTTCCCGCGGGCGAATTTCACCGATGACAAGCATCAGGATCATCAACCAGCTAAAGACGATGCCGAGAAAATGAAATTCGTGCAGCGAAGCCACGACTTTGTCGAACGGTGGCACGAAGTAGCCGATCGCAATAAGTGCAAAGCCCACGATCAGACCGAACTTGGCGGCAATGGCCGGGACTCGTTTCGTTAGCATTCCTACAAGCATAACGGCAAAGATGGGGATGAAATACATCCCATTCATCTTTTGCAGGTAACCGAAGATGCTTGTTGTATTGGCCAGCAGTGGCGCGACGCCCATTGCCAGAACAGCGACAATCCAACCGAACACTTTGCCGCTGCGGACGACTTCCAGTTCGGACGCCTTGGGGCGAAGAACGTTCTTGTAAAGGCCGAGGCTGAACAGCGTACAGGAACTGTTCAGCGCGGAGTTAAAGCTGGAGAGAATCGCCCCGATCATGACTGCCGCAAAAAAGCCGGTCAGTGGAGCTGGCAAGACTTTGTTGACTAACAAGCCGTAAGCCTGATCGGCTTTGATCTCCTCACCGGCAAACATCGTGTAAGCCAGCATGCCCGGTATCACGAGGTAGACCGGACCGAGCAGCTTGAGAGCCCCGGTCAGTAACACGCCTTTCTGGCCTTCGGCCAAACTGCTGGCTCCGAATGTGCGCTGAATGATCTGTTGATTGGTCGTCCAGTAGAACAGGTTCAACAGAAAGATGCCGGAGAAGATCGTTCCAAAGGGAACGGAGGATTCCGCACCCCCGACCGAGTTGAATCGCTCCCGCTGTTGTTCCCAAAGCTGTTCCGCACCCGTAGCGATGCCGCCGTCGCCACCAATTTGCGCGAGTGCAAAACCGGTAATCATGAGTCCGCCGACGAACAAGCCGACACCATTGAGAGTGTCGGACACCGCCACCGTGCGCAGTCCGCCGAATAGGGCATAGATCGAACCGATCACACCGACCACGATAACGATCAACCACAATGCCGTCGTTTCCGCATCGAGCCCTACGGCATCAGGCAGTCCACCGAGCATGGATGGGACGTTGAGGATCCCCATCATCCCGGTCGCCCCGGTATAGAGGATGATCGGTAGCAATATCCCGACGTAGGCCACCAGAAAGATGACATTGGTAATGACCTGCGTCTGGTGATCGAAGCGAATCTCTAGATATTCAGGGACCGTGGCTACGCCGCTCTTGAGAAACCGCGGCAGGAAGAACCACGCCATAAACACGAGCGCCAGCACGCAGACAACTTCCCAGACCATCACGCACAGGCCGTCGGTAAACGCGGCACCGTTGAGGCCAACCATTTGCTCGGTCGATAGGTTGGTAAGCAGCAACGAACCGGCAATCAATGGAAATGTCAGCGACCTGCCCGCGAGGAAATATCCACCGGTGCTCTTGTGATCGTCTTTGCGCGTAATCAACCACGTCAGCAAGGCGACGAGGCCAGTGAAGAACAGAAATGAGACAATTGTGATTGTCAGATCCATCAAACTACCTCCCGTTGGCGCTCAGGCTTCTCCAGCCGATGCATCTCCTGAACAGGAAGCTCAATGCCACCATCAATCAGAAGTGAACTGCCAGTCATGTAATCGCTGGCCGGATCGCACATAAAGACAACGCCTCGGGCGATTTCTTCCGACTTACCGAGTCGACCCCAAGGAAGCTCAGCGCCTTTCTCAGCCAACTTCTCTTCGCTGAAAAACTTGCGTTCGCCGGGCGTATCAATCCAGCCGGGATGCATGGTGTTGACGCGAATGCGTTTGTTGCACAGTTCTGTCGCTGCAGTTCTTGCCATCTGATCGATGGCTGCTTTCGACATGTTGTAGGCCATTGCACCGGGAATCGGCCGCCAACTGTGAGGCGAGCTGACAATCACAATCGAACCTTGAGTTTGCGTAGCAATCATGTGCCGCGACACCGCCCGCAACAGGTAGAACGCGCCCCACATCGTGACTTGAATCGTCTTCGCGAATCCCGCCATGTCAGCTTCGAAGAAGAGTTCTCGATCGCTATAGGCCGCGTTTGAGACAGCAATGTCTAGCCCGCTGAATTCGTCGACTGTTTCCGCAACAATGCGTTCCACTTCCGACTGAATACCGACATCTGCTTGTGCAATTCGGGCCTTGACACCGAATCCACGGCACTCTTCTGCAACGCTTTCCGCCGCATCAATCGAGCCCGCAAAGTTAATTGCAACATTCGCCCCAGCTTCCGCTAGAGCAACTGCGATTGCAGCGCCGATGCCCTTGCTGGCTCCCGTGACGATCGCGTTTTTTCCTGTTAGTCGTGCCACCGCTTCTACCTCGCTGGTTCCAGAATGACCTTCATCGCGCCCGGCTCTCCGTCGTACAAACGGGCAAACCAATCAGGACCTTCACCAAGCGACGCCGTGGCGGTGATCATCTCGTCAACTCGAATCGCACCGCTCGCGAGCAAGTCGATACACGCGGGATACTCGCCACTCGATGCACACGTACCGAATACGTTCAGCTCACGAGTCACGATCGACTGAAGTGGCATCTCGACGTTCGGAACAAGGTTTCCGACCAGCGTGATTGAACCTCCCTTTCGAGCACTTTCGATGGCCGTCTGGATCGTCGCTGTCGCGCCAACGACTTCGAGGACAACGTCCGCCCCGCGACCATTGGTCAATTTGCGAACCTCTTCCCGAACATCGACTTTGTCTGCCTGCAGGCAAACATCGGCACCAAGCGACTTCGCTTTCTCAAGCCGTGCCGAATCAAGATCAACCGCGATTACCTGAGAACAGCCAGCCAATCGAATCGCCTGAATCGCAAGCAAACCAACCATTCCGCTGCCAACAACAACGGCTGTATCGCCAAGCGACACCGGAGTACGATTCGCCGCATGCACTGCCACGGAGACCGCTTCGATCATGGCAGCGTGCTCAAACGGCAGCTCTTCCGGCAGGCGGTAGCAAATGTGCTGAGGAACGGAAACAAATTCCGCGAAAGCGCCGTGTCGCCGATACTCATCACACGACACCCCCAACACCATGCGGTTGTCACAAAGATTGATGTCACCACGCCGACAGTAGTAGCACTCACCACAGGACACGGTTGAATCAAATGTCACCCGATCGCCAACAGTGAATTCGGTAACGTTCTTGCCAGTTTCGGCAACAACTCCTGCTGCTTCGTGCCCCATCACCAACGGCGGGATTCGCCGACCGGAATTGCCATCGTATCCATGAATGTCACTTCCACAGATTCCACAAGCCTTGACTTGCACGAGGACATCGTTGTCACCGACCGTCGGCTTCTCAAAGTCGACGACATCCAGATTCTTATATTCGCTAAGTAGGAGTGCTTTCACTGCAGGTCTCTGATATCAAACAAACGATTGAGTCGTGGGGACAATGACGAGTTCCGGAATGCGTGCGCGAGCTGGCAACGTACACGCCAGCAATACCGCAGACGCCACGTCTTCGGGCTGCAGAATTTTCGCCCGATGCTCTACACTGACTGGCACAGGTCTCGCATCGAGAATCGGCGTCTCAACTTCGCCGGGATAGATATTGGTGACGCGAATACCGTGTTCCTTCTCTTCCTCGCCGACTGTCGTCCCGAGCGCTGTCATTGCAAACTTGGAAGCGTTGTAGGCGACTCCTCCGAGAGGAATCGCACGCTTACCGGCAACTGACGAGATATTGACGATGGTGCCGCCGCCCTGTTTCCTCATCTGAGGAATCACGGCTTGAATGAGATTGAACGCTCCTGTCGCGTTCACCTTTAGGATGCGATCCCATTCGTCAGGTGAAACCGTCGCAGACGAACGATCAATCGTGTTTGTGCCAGCGGAATTCACGAGCACGTCGATACGACCATGCTCCTCGGTAACCGACGCAACGAACTTGTCCACAGCGGGACGATCGCCAACATCCAACGATCGCGCGCTGATCTTCTGAGGATCGGATGCCGCCGTTTCTCGCAGCGCAGACTCTCTTCGTCCTACAGCAACGACGCGGTATCCCGCGCCGGCAAGATGCTGAGCAATCGCGGCTCCGATGCCGGAGCCCGCACCAGTGATAATCGCGCTTTGAGTAATGTTATTCATAAACAGCCTGAGTTTTGATGTCTTCAGGCTGTCAATGTTAATGCTGGATTACACGATTGCCATGAGATGATGCGTCGTCATCCTGAGATATTTTGTCATCGCAAGGATTTCCGAGATCAGGGTCTGGCCTGTTTGCGAAACTCGGTTGTGGTCATTTCAGTGAGCCGTTTGAACACTACAAGAAAATACTCTGGGTGCTCGAATCCACACAATGTCGCGATCCGCTCGGCCGAAAGATCAGTGGTTAAAAGCAGTTCCCGGGCCCGCTTGATCTGGACGCTCCGAATCTCCTCCTGAGGGGTCCGTCCGAGATATTTTCTCACCTGTCGCTCCAGCGTGCTGCGAGAAACGGGATTGTGCTTCACCACCTCGGCAACACTCAGACCCTGACAAGCGTGCTCGCGAATGTAATGCAGCGCTGCGGCGATATCACGGTCGTCGATTGCGACAACATCGGTCGATTGACGAGTCGAAACACCGAGCGGCGGGATCAACTGAAGCTGTTCCTCAACCTTACGCCCGCCCATCAAATGGCTAAGCGCTTCCGCTGCCCTGAACCCAACCAATTCGGCATTTGGAATAACACTGGACAATGGGGGAGAACAGACGCGACAAAGCAGTTCATCGTTGTCCACACCTATGACAGCAACCTGCTCAGGTACAGCAAGATTCAGCTTCGAACATGCCTCGATAACGTGCTGACCTCGAATATCGTTGCAGGCCATAACGGCAAATGGTGGTTCAAATGCCTTTAGCCACGCAACAATCGATTCCTGTTCCGCTTCCCACGCGCGCGCCGAAGGACCGTGCCACAGGGAATTGAATTGCGAGCATGGCGTGTCCGTTTTTGCGTTGACCGCCTCGACAAACGCTTCTTCCCGCCGCTGGGACCACGTTTCACCTTTGAACCCGCAGAACGCGAATCGCCGAAAGCCGCGTTCAAGGAGATGATCGGCCGCCATGCGTCCAATGGCAGCGTCGTCCGAACGCACTTGAGGCAAATCGACATCGCCCCGACGGTCCGTCACCTCGACGAGTGGCACACCCGTTCTTTCGACCGCTTCGAGTAGCTTTGGCGTTGTCGCCCGGGAGATGATTCCGTCACCATGCCAGTCATTCAACCACGACGGCGGCTGCTTCCAAAGATCCCGCTGTTCAAGAAACACCGCCCACTCATCGTGCATCCGCATAAATCGCACGATCCCCGACAGAAGATCGCGGCCATACACGCTGGATGTTTCAACAATTAGGGCAACATGACGTTTCATGGGGCCAGTATAGCCGACCGAACGGTGTTGATTGATCTCACTGGTGCATGGAAATACAAGGTCACCGTGCCCGTAAGGCCTTTGCCAAGACCGTTCAATCCGTTCAGCATCGACGCGCGGACCCCGTCAGGCCTATACAATGGAATGATCTACCCGCTGGCTCCCTATCCCATTCAAGGCACCATCTGGTATCAGGGCGAGAGCAATACGTCCCGGGCCAAGCAGTACGGATTCCTATTCCCGCAGATGATCCGCGACTGGCGGTCGCTTTGGCAGGACGACGAGATGTCGTTCTTCTACGTCGAGCTGGCGAGCTATCTGAGGCGGGTCGATCAGGCGGAAAACAACAGCAGGTGGGCGGAGCTTCGGCAATCGCAACGCGAGGCACTCAAGCTTCCGAGAACAGGCATGGCGACCGCGATCGATATCGGAGCGGCGCGAGCCAGCCACCCGAAAAACAAGCAGGACGTCGGCAAGCGACTGGCGCTGAGCGCGTTGGCTGTCGAGTACGGCAAGAAGATCGTGCACAAGGGCCCGTTGATGACGGGTTATTCTGGAAACGCTGATCCGGCCAAGCACGACACCATAAAGCTGGTGTTCATGGACGTAGCCGACGGCCTCAAAGCCATGAAGCAGCTCCTCTTGATATGTTGGGTGGTGGCGTTGGTGGGGTGTGGGCAACCAGCTGTAACTCATGAGGAGGTGGAAAAAGAAGAGGCCGAAATGCGAGCTTTGCTAAATAGTCTGGAGACAGAAAATGAAGAGATAACAAATCCAGACACACCAAAGACACCAGACAAGAAGCCTTTGACCAAGGAGGAATCCGCGAAGGTCATTGAGGCAGCCATTCGCGAGCAACTAGATAAACCCACAGGTGAACTCACCGAGGCAGATTTGAAGAAGGTGACGAAGCTGGATCTCTCTTTCCAGCAACTGACAGATGTACCGAAGGGACTGGAGAAGCTCACTCAGTTAACGAAACTGTATCTCAATAGCAATCAACTGTCCGATGTGAAGGGTCTGGAGAATCTCACGCGGTTAACGTATCTGAATCTCGGCTACAATCAACTGACCGATGTGAAGGGTCTGGAGAAACTCACGCAGTTAACGAATCTGGTTCTCTGTTACAATCAACTGACCGATGTGAAGGGTCTGGAGAAACTCACGCAGTTAATTACGCTGAGTCTCCCAAACAATAAACTAACCGGTGTGAAGGGTCTGGAGAAGTTCACGCAGTTAACGGGGCTGAATCTCGAAAACAATCAACTGACCGACGTGAAGGGACTGGAGAAGCTCACGCAGTTAACGAGTCTGTATCTCGCCAACAACCCCGACCTCACCAAGGCGCAGATTGCTGAATTAAAGAAGGCGTTTCCGATACGCGAAATCTACAGCAACCCCACGAAGTAACTCTCCCTCATTCCTCCCCGTGAAAGTCCTTGAGGGCTTGTTGAAGCGGGCTCTGACACTTTTTACAGAGATACACCCCCCCCCGCTGAACCCGGTTATGGCGGATGGAGGTCAGCTCATAGGCTGAATCAGGGCATTCGCATCGATTCGGATCTTGTGGACGATTACTCCGGCGAACAGAAGCAGAGCCGCCGTGACAAATGCCCGCGCGCCGAAAAATTGGCGGATGCGGCGTGCACGAAATGTTGGTGAGAACGCTCATTCTTAAAAGGACAAAGGAGATCATTGAAGTGTTTCAACGCGGCTGCACGGTTGCCTTCGCGGGGACTTTCGCGCGCAGCCGGATGTTGTCCACGTAGATGGAGTAATCCTCCCTGGGTTTGCTTCGGTACACGAATACGCTTGCGATGGCCGCGTAATCGAGCCCCTTGTCTCGGGGCAGCATGTAGCGATACGTTTTCGGTTTGCCCGGCGCGACATAGGCGGGGATTATAGCCTGTTTTCCGTTCGCATCCGTAATCTGGACGTAGAGCGGCTTGCCCGGCGGTTCTGGTCTGCAGGCGTCGAACTCGAGCGCGACGGCGTTTGACCAATCCCGTTCGTTCCTGCCGTTCTGTTCGCGGTTGCCCTTCACCTGCTTACGACCCACGGACTTGTCGATCTCTACCATGCCCGCTCCGGTCAACTCGAGCCGGATTCCCGGCCACGTGTCCTTTTCGCTGCCCCTGAAATCAATCCGCAGCGCGAACTCCCCGCTTGTTGCCTGTTTCTGCACTCGCTCGAAGGAGCACCGGTCCGCGGTCCATCGCGAGAGATCTCCCGGGACCTCGAAATCGCCCGGCAGGATTCCCGAGTCGGATTGTGACGGAATTCCCGCTGCCCGCGTCCGGACATTGTCCTCGACGATGGCGGACGCGCAGTTCCCTCCGATCCGAATGGCTTTCCCCGAATCCTCGATGACGTTACCGCGCACAGTCACTTCAGCGGCTTTCCCCGTTCTGCTCCCGTTCAGGTAGACCGCGTAGTTTTTCACACTTCTAATAAGGTTGCCTTTGACAAGCGCGGCGCCCGCTAGGCCTTCGCTCCATGCACACAGAATGCCGTACCCGGTGTTCTCTCCGTCGCCGATCAACTCGTTGCCGGTGATTTTGATACCGTTGGCGGCGTAGACGGCGAGCAGACGTTGACCCGCCCCTTCCACGCGGTTGTGACGGATTCGCACGTTGACCGGAGCTTCTTCCGAATTCCGCGCGGACTCGCCAATGACCACGGCATGCGTCGTGCAGTTGCTCAGGGTATTGCCCGTGATGCCGAGGTTGCGGTTGTTCTTTATGCTCCAGATGCCATACCCGCCGCCGGCCATGTCGAGGGTATTTCCGCTGATGACCACGTCGCCGGCCTGATCCACGGCGATCCCGTGTTGCCGGGCGCCGGTCGAAACCGCGTTGTTGACGATGGTCAGGCCTTTGACACTTTCAGTTGCTTTGTACTCGCGACCGTCCGCGGTCTTCCCGTCTCCCCCGGAATAGACCCTGATGCAGGCATGCCCGGCAATGCTCCCGGACGTGTAGCAGGTGGCCTTGTTGTTCCTAACCAGGACGTTTTCGATCACCGATCCCTTGACCGGATTGAGCTTGAAGAATCCCTCGTGTGTGCCCGTCATCACGTTGTCCGCCACGGTGATGCGTCGCGAGGTGAGCCCATCGCCCGGCTCGAAATTGATGGCCATGCAAGAGGCCTGCTGCCCCGGATCGACAATCGTGTTGCGCACAATCACCACGTCCTCGTTGGACGCATCCGTGCCCAGAAACTGCCAGCCGCAGGAACGACATTCGTTATCCGCCACCAGTAACTGACGCTGGCGCTCGGGTTCGACAGCCGCTTCCTCCCAGCCTCTGAAGAAACAGTGGTGGATGCGGTTTCCCACGGCCCAGTGATCCGCGTGTCCCTGCAGCAGGACTCCCGCGTTGTCGCTCTCGTTCGCCGGCTCGCCCATCCATCGTCCGGGTCCGCCGCGACCGATGAAACCGAGATGGGAAATCTCGCAGTCGCTGATCGTTATTCGCAAGGACTCATCGCCCCAGCGTTTCCCAGTGCCGTGATCCGCCTTGTGCCACACGGCCATGCCGACCTTGACCAGCGCTGTGTCCTGCGGTTCGTCCTGCCAGTTCTGGCCGTCGGCGGCGCTTGCCTGGCACAGCAGGGTCTCGTGCATGCCGTCTCCGAAGACTTTGATGCCATCGTATTTGAAGAGCAACGGCTTGCTGAGGATGTACCGGCCCTTGGGAATGTGCAGCGCTTTGCCGTATTTCCCGGCATAATCCAGAGCGGACTGCAGGCCGACAAAGTCCTTTGTGTCCCAGCCGGGCCGGTAGCGGATGTCCGGCAGCAGAGGAGTGTCCGGGTCGTCCAGCCGCCCGTGTCGTTCAATAAAGGCGGCATCCGCCGTGGCGCCCGACCCATCGCCGAGCACGCCGAAGTCACGGGCATCGAGGATTCTCGCCGAGGCGTGCGTCCCATGCTCGTTCGGATGCTTCGGCTCTGCCGTCGTTGCGAGATTCGGGACATGGCAAAGCAGCAAACCCGCCAGGAGATTGAGTAACCAGCGAACACGGCCCGGCGATTTGAGTGCGGGCACAAGGCAGCAATTCGTTTGTTGAGCCGACGGCGCTGGTCGCGCGTGAGCCGAACCCGCTAAGCTGCGGCACGTTTTCGGATGAGATAAAGGGATATCAGTCTGGGCAGATGTCTTTGTTTGGGACATGGTTTCACTCTCATTCGGGGATCGTTGTATCGTTGAAGGTTTAACGGGGTCAGGTCTCTTAAATTGGGAAATTGGGCTTTCTCAGCGGTCGAAGCCGTATTTGCAGAAGCAGAATGACGGTCCTGGTGAGACTTATCGTGAGTTTGGTTATGTTCATGGTTGGTGTTTACGGGAGTCCCGATGCCCGATGCTTTGTCCTCTTTCCGGTCTTCGCGGACCAGCGGAGAAAGCTCTTGCCCGTAATGCGACCGTCGGGCGTTTGCAGCCATGTTGCGCCGAAAGAGCCGGCATGCGAATGAAAGCGGCAAGCAATGCGTGGCCTTGTCTGCTCATCGTCATCGTTCCTTTGCAGTCCCGGTTGATCTATTTGTGTCCGTATGGCTACGCGATTCTGTTAGAGGACGGACAAAGAAGACATAGGAATTGGTGTCTCGGCCCTTGTATCGAATGCTGTATTCAATCATCAGTTCGTTGGGGGTGTCCGGGTCATACTGATTGATGATGCAG
>PVBE012778794.1_pt1 | contig 16119 bp, 14 predicted proteins | sample 1631181 | NCBI WGS metagenome assembly PVBE01 (sample SAMN08397723, study PRJNA350692) | Marine metagenome, whole genome shotgun sequencing project. | isolation source: water | place: Pacific Ocean | collected 2012-04
AAAATCTCAAAATATAGGAAAATAAATATGTCTTTAATTATGCCTTCCAATTCTGGGGCGCCTATCGATTACTACCAGCAAGGTAATCACTATCAACAAGGCGATCATTACAACCAACCAGCTAATGATCTGCAACCACCTTCTGGAAGTATTGTATTACCATCCACACAACAAGATGATCAGCATGTTCAAGTCGGATCTAGAGCCTTAAATCAAGCTCCTAATTTTGATCAAAATATAGGAACTACTGCAGTAGCTGCTGTTCGAATGGCAATTACACTTTTGAGTGCTGGACGGGAGCAGCCTTCGGGAGGATCAGGGGACCCTCCACAAGAACCTCGCCCTCCGATTAATCCTTTTCCAGCTGATGGGCCGCCTTGTACTGTTTTATAAATCAAAGGGGATTTTTTCCCCTTTATTTTATATTATGTTCCTATAATTTATTTTTATATGCTCTTGGTTCAAAATGAATAAAAAATTAACGCTATTCTGGTTTTTTATGAAAAATTGGAGATACTTATTAGTGCTTCTTAAAGTGAATGTAAAAATGAGCCCAAATGAAATCTTGATAAAAAGAAAAACTAACAGGTAGAATTTTTATCAAACAATAGTGAGATAGCCTCATGGAACAAACATTAGAAAAACCCCTTGTCATGGAACAAGGATGGTATGAAAAGCTAAAAGAAGAATTTAATAAGCCTTATATGAAAACTCTTCAAGAGTTTTTAGCAAATGAATATGCCCAAAATCAGATAGTATATCCTGCTAAAGATTCTATTTTTAATGCTTTTTGTCATACCTCATTCGAAGATGTAAAAGTGGTGATTATGGGGCAAGACCCGTATCATAATCCGGGACAAGCTCATGGACTTTCTTTTAGTGTGCTAGAAGGGATAAAACCGCCTCCTTCTTTAATGAATATCTATAAAGAACTGAAAGCAGATGTGGGCATGGATATACCTTCACATGGATGTCTTGTATCTTGGGCTAAGCAAGGAGTACTTCTTTTAAACGCGACTTTAACAGTGAGAAAAAATGAACCTAAATCTCATTATGGTATGGGGTGGGAAACTTTTACCGATGCGGTTATTCAGAGTCTTACTTTGAAAAAAGATCCTGTAATTTTTGTTCTTTGGGGAAAATCTGCTCGAGAAAAGTGTGCACACATCGTGAGTGAAAAAAGTATTGTTCTAGAAGCTCCTCATCCTTCTCCTTATTCTGTTTCAAGTGGTTTTTTTGGATGTAAACACTTTTCAAAAATCAACGCCCTTTTAAAAGAAAGGGGAAAAAAAGAGATCGATTGGAGCATTTAATTTCAAATATTTTATGAGCCTGCTATGTTGGAAATGAAGCAATGGGTTTCATATGACAGTATCCAATTCAAGACATAGAAAAATCAGTTTAGCCTCAGTATTTTTTACTTTTTTTGTAGACAATCTATCCTGGTCTATTGCTTTTCCTATTTTAGCTCCCTATTTTTTAGATCCTCAGAACGAAATTTTTTCAACGGATGTATCTTCTGCTACTCGGATTACAATTTTAGGAGTATTTTTAGCTATCTTTCCTTTTGCTCAGTTTTTTGGATCTCCGATTATTGGAGAATATGCGGATAAGATGGGGCGTAAAAAAGCGCTGATTTACACTATTTTGTATACAGTCATCGGTTTTGCCTTAAGTGCTTTGAGTATGCAATGGAACTTACTTTGGCTTTTATTTGTTTCAAGGCTTATTACAGGTGCTTTTTCAGGAAACCTTTCCATTTGTTTGGCTGCTGTGGTGGATTTAAGCCAATATGAAAAAACTCGGATTAGAAATTTTGGTTATTTAGCTGTTATTGCGGGGTTCTCTTTTATTGTAGGTGCTTTTATAGGAGGAAAGTTTTCAGATCCTACAGTGAATCCTTTTTTTAGTCCTGCTCTTCCCTTTTGGATAGCGACGGGAATTACTTTTTTAAATTTGATTTTTGTACTGGTTGGCTTTAGAGAAACAGCTGTTTTAGAAAAGGGATTAAAGTTCGATTTTTTTCAAGGGATTCATAACATACAAAAAGCTTTGAAAACAAAACGTATCAAATCCATTTATATCATTTATTTTTTCTTTCTTTTTGCTTGGTATATTTTATTTCAATTCATGCCCGTATTAATGGTGGAGTCTTTTCAGTTCACTAATTCTGAAATCGGCGATGTATCTGCTTTTATGGGAGTTTGTTGGGCTGTAGGATCAGGATATTGCAGTAAAGTTTTATTAAAATACTTTTCCCATACCAGAGTACTTGAAGCTGCTTTTATTTTGTTTACTGTGCTTTGCAGTATTGTGATTTGGCCTAAACAGGTGATCTTTTTTCTGATTATTTTAGGTATTTGTGTGATTTTAGCTGGTATAGCTTGGCCTCTTTGTACGAACTTTATTTCCAGTGCAGCGGATAAAAACATACAGGGAAAGATACTTGGGATGAGTCAGTCCATGCAATCTTTAGCAATGGCAATATCTCCTTTGGTTGCTGTATTTACTCATATTTATCATGGGCTACCTTTTATTATCGCAGCTGCATCGAGTTTGGCTGCGAGTATTATTTATTTTAAAAAGTTTGTTTTTCAAAAAGGATGAGTTTATGAAAAAAGCTCTTTTTGCAGGCTCTTTTGATCCTCCTACAAAAGGGCATCTCGACATCATTCGAAGAGCTTGTATATTGTGTGATACTCTCTATATAGGAATAGGGATCAATGCAGAAAAAAAAGAAACTCTTTTCACAGTAGAGGAAAAGAAGAGTTTGTTAGTTGAGATCACCCAAAAATTAAAAAACGTTAAGGTTGTTTCTTTTTCCGGGTTGATCGTAGAGTTTGCTAAAGAAATAGGAGTAGAATGTATTTTTCGAGGTCTTAGGGCTTTTTCTGATCTAGAGTATGAGTTTCGTATGGCTTTAGCTAATAGAAAACTCAGCGGAATAGAAACCCTTTTTCTTTTAGCAGATGAAAAAAATTCTCATATTAATTCGACTTTAATCAGAGAAATTATTCATTTTAAAGGGCCTCTTAAAGATTTTGTTCCTGATGTTGTGGAGAAAAAAATTAAGACTCTTTACCCTTGATGAGAAGATAAAAAAAAGCTCATGGTTTTTGAAAACATGAGCTTTTTTAATTTTGATCTAGAATTGATAGCTTGAGTGGTAGTCTTGTACCTGTTCTAAAGAAGCATCAAAAGATTCTGAAAAATCAGTAGGAACTTTGTCTTTGTTCTGATCCAAAGTGGCCTTTAATTCTTCGTATCTTTGAAGTAAGGCATCTAGTCTTTGAAACAACTCTTGTTTTGATTTTTCAAAAAGCGTTCTTCTTTTTTCTCTTTGAAGAGCTGTAAAATCGCTTTTTAATTTGTCCAAAGTGGCTTCTGTATTTAAATCTAAAAATGCTAAATGCTTCTCAATACTTTTTTGCAATTGGTCTAAATCTTTTAAAGTGTCTTCTTTTATTATTCCTTGGCATTCATCTTTTTCAGTGAAGGCTTTAACAGCAAGTAACTCTTTAATTAAAGATTCAATTTTGTTTTTTCCTTTTATACCTTCTGGGACTTCAGAAAACTGCTCACGTATTCCTGCTAATAAAGTTCCAAGAAACCTAGAAAGCATAGATGCATAGAAATCATCTATTTGATTAGAACCATGTTTTTTTGCAAAAGCATGTAGTTCTTTTACATCCTTTAATAAATTGAGTATGGTCTCAAAGTTTTCTCCAAATGATTTAGCGTTAGAAGAAAGTATATCAGCTTCTTTTAGAGCATCGAGCTCTTTCTGCTTTTCTTCCAGTTTAGGCGTAAGATATTTTGAAAGATGACTTTTGTAATCAGCAGATAGTTCATCTATGCTTTGATCTGGAAATGTTACTTTTAAGAATTTAATTAGATCATCAACAGGATTTAATACGGCACTTACTCTATCCTCTTCTTTGTTAGAATCAGAATAGTCACTATAAGAATGATCATAAATATAAAATTCATCATTATCTGGAAGCGAAGATGCAGGATTTATGAGCTTTTCTGTTATATGTAATAAATGATTTGTTAATTCGGAATTTCCAATTGTTAAAGGTAGCAGTTTTATTACATGTCCTAGAAAAGGACTTTGATTTTCTGTTCGATTTAGTGAGATAAGGTTTTTCATTAATGCAGAAACAGCTGTGCTTAGTTCAAAATTATTAGATTGAAGCCCTTGAAGTATGGTTCCTTGTGCAAGTAACTGGGCAAAGCCTTCCTCTATTTTCTGTTGTTCAAGTTCTTTCAAAAGAAGTGGACTTCTGTCTAAACGTCTTATAAGAGGGTCTTTTTTATCCTTTAAATCCTTTACAAGCTTTTCGAATTTTTTTTGAAGTTCACTTATTTTAAAAGTAAGAAAGTCCTTTAATTCTTGTTCGTTAAGTTCTTTAGGGGCTTTAAAAAAAATTGTTAGTTCTTTAGAAAAACTATCTTTATCTTTATCAGAAATATTTAAGATATCTAGAGTGCTATCTACAGCTTCAGATATCAGTTCAGATTTTTTATCTTTCGATAAAGCTTGCTCTGTTGGTGTGGCGTTAGTCGGTTTAGGTTTCCCAAATAATTTTTCAAATAAAAAATTTAGGAAAGAAGTAATAGGGTCAAAAATAATTTTTACAAAACTCCAAGATGAAGAAGGCTTAGCCTCTCCTTTAGGCTCAGTTAATTTTGGCAGTGCAATTTCAGATATCTCTGTGTCTTTAGATTTAGCTGTTCTGGGAGTTCCTCCAGAAGATGATTCTGTGTCTTTAGATTTAGCGGTTTTATCACTAAATGAAGAAGGAGCTTTTGGACTGTCTAAAGGGGCTCTAGTAGGGACTCTAGTAGAAAAAAATTCAAAACTCATTTTATTAACTCTTTGTTTCGGTTATTATATTTAATAATTAAGATTATATCATTTTGTTAATATTATATCAATTAAATTTAGTTTATTACAATTAAGTATAACAAATAAAAATATAATTATATACAAGGTGTTGTTCGGAGTTAAATAAATTTTTATGTGTTATTTTGATGAGAGAAAAGAAGCTTAGTATGAAATAGATTCAAGGAATTTAAAATTCAGGTTACTAAATACCTTAGAATCAATGATTATAAATGGGTAAAAACCTGGTTTTAAAGTTGCTTGGGTGAATTGCCCATTCCAAGAAATAACTTTGTAAAGTTATTTCTTGGAATAGATTTTGAATGAGAGGGAATTTATTCTTTTTCTAAAAGAATACCTTTATTGTAATGAGAGATGGCTATGTTTCCATCTTTGTCGTATTTTTTCTTAGCTCCGGTTAATTGATCTTCTATAAAGTGCTGTTCCAAATAAGGACTGCCATCGTCATAGTATTTCACAAATTTTCCATGTTGAAGACCTTCTTTGTACTCGGCTTCGAATACAAGAATACCATGTTTATTCCAGTTTTGAGTAAGCCCATCTATTCTATCATTGTGATAGGAAGTAATAGATGAAGTTTCACCATTTTCATAGTAAGTCTTTTCAATGCCTTCTTTTTCATTATTTTTGTAGGGAAGCTCTCTAAAGATTTTTCCATTAGGATAAAAGTGGGTTTCCATGCCTTCTTTTTGATCATCAACATATTGAATTTCTAAAAACTTTTTTCCGTCGGGAGTAAAAATGATAGCCTTTCCATTTTTTTTGTCCTCTTTATATTCGCTAAGAGCTACTAAGACGTTAGATTCAGAATATTCTTTTACTTCGCCTTCAGCTTTATCGTTTACATAGTGCGCTTCGAGGGCTAAAACTTTTCCATGTTTTTCATTTTTAGGATAGTAAATTTGGTGAAGGCCTTCTTTTTAATTTTCTTTATAATGAAAAATAAGCTCCTTTCCATCGGGGGATTTTTCAAAGTATTTTCCGTCTAGTTTGCCCTTTTGGTAGTGGGCTTTTTCGATTAAAACTCCTTCTTTATTCCAGTAAGATTTTACGCCATCTAGTTGTCCATTTTTGTATGTGAGGATATTTTCTTTCCTATCATCTGGATAAAAGGAAAGTTGTTCTCCATCCATTAGACCATTTTCATCGTAGTTAAATAAACGAACAAGTTTTGTCTCCGTTGGCTTTGTTTCATAAAATTCTTTTTGGACTCCAACAGGAATATTGTTTTTGAAAAACTCAAAAGTATGAAGAGATCCGTTTTTGAACCAAGTTTTTCTTTCCCCGTTTAAGTCGTCATTTTTGTAATTTTCAATCCTTTGCGGTTGTCCACTGGCATAAAACCATTCATGTTTTCCCTCTTTTTTACCTAAGACATAGTTCATTTGAGAACGAATTTTGTTTTTGGTAAACCAAGATAATACCAAACCATCAGGCAGGTCTTGATTATATCTAGCTTCAAACACAAGATCCCCTCTTTCATTCCATTCTCGGTGCCATCCTTGCTTTTTCCCTTCATTAAATTCTATTTTTAGCTTTAGTCCCCCATTTTCAAACCATTCCGTTTGTAGGCTATGAGGCTTTTCCATTTGGAAAAAGTTTTCCAATCTTTTATTTCCATTAAAGTACCAAGAATTAAGAGCTCCATCTTTTTTGCCTTCTTTAAAACGAGCTCGAAAAGAAAGAGCGCCATTTGGATACCACTCTTCATAAAGGCCTTCTCTTTGATGATTTAAATAGCTAGTTTTTGCTTTGATTTGACCTGTTGCGTAGTATTCTTTTTGCTCTCCTTCAAATTCTCCTAAATCATAGTGGTGATCGAACTTGATCTGACCGTTTTCAAACCACTCTTTATAGGATCCATGTAAAGAGTTATTTTTATGAAAAAATCGTTTAATTTCTTGTCCCTTTTCATTAAATTCTGAAATGGGTTTTTGTAAAGCCCCTGCTTGATCATACACCGCTAGATATGAAAGTTCGTTATTTTTGTGTTTTTTCCAATGCTCACCTTGAGGGATACCGTTTTGATATTGCCCAAATCCAGATAAAGTCCCATCTTCTGTAAAAGATTCTTCGGCCCCTGTTTTTTCTCCTTTTTTGTAGAGAACTTTATAACTTATTTTTCCGTTGGAATGGTAACGAAGATTGCTTCCAATAGGTTTTCCTCCATCGTAGTCTAGAAGTTCTTGAATGGTGTTATTTTCATGATAAGAAATAAATGCAGGATCTTTTTTGTCTCCTTGGGCAAGTCCATTTATAAATCTTCTTTTTGATTTTAAATTACTATTTTCAAACCATTCGATACAAACGCCTTCTATTGTTCCCATTCTATAGGGAATTAAGCTGGCTTTTTTTCCATTTTCATAAAACTGTATCCATTCTCCATCCATTTTTCCTTGAACGAAATGAGCTGTTTCTTTTTTTTCTCCATTTTCATAGTACGATTCTTTTTTTCCATGAAGCAGGTCGTTTTTAAATACAGCGCGGGTTTTTAGCTGAGAGTTTGAATAGAAAGATTGGTAGTCTCCTTCTAAGAGACCTTGATTGTAAAAAGAAATTTTTTCTACATTATGTGAAGGATAATAATCAATTTTGACTCCATGAAAAACATAAGAAGTATTCCATTTTTTAAAGCCTGCTGAATCATTTTCAACAAATTCAAGATCAACTTCAGATTGAACGCGTCCATCTTCAAAAAAAGTTCTTTGCTTTATAGGGGTATTACCTTTTTCGGCGGGCTCATAATAAATAACTGTTTGATGACTTCCACTTGGATGGGTCTTTAGTACCTCAAAATGCCAATTAGGTTGCCTAGGCTTGAGTCTAATCTGGTCTCCTCCATGAACATTTTGGAAAATAGATAAGAAAAAAAGAAAAATAGGAAAGAATTTCATTTTAAAAACCTCCTTAGGTACGAAAAACTCAAGTTTCTAGGAAAAATGGCCCAATATAGAACTCTTAGTCCACAACAGCCCCAATAATTGCTCTTAAATAAGCTTAAGAAAACAAGTGAATTTTAACAACCCTGGAACCTACTCCAATATTAGATTATTTCATCTGGGTGTAAAGGAATTTCCCCTAATTTTTTATCCATTTCAAATAGATTTGAATACTTTTGAAAATAGATTTCTTTTTTATATTTTTTATTTAACGAATGAATGCAAATTTTTATTTCAGGATAAATTTTTCCTGTAGAAGAAAAATGAATTCTTAAAGGTTGAGGCTCTTCTTCTGAAAGAAAAAGGCCTTGAAAAACATCGGTTTGTATCTGTTTTGTATTTGCAAAAAGAGGTCTACTTTGAAAAGAGATTCCTTTTTTTGTGTTTGAAAGCAGGAGTACCTGATCATTATTTTGCAAAAGGGCCAATTCATGACTCAATTTTATTTTGTTATCAAGTGTTTGAAAAGATGTTGTAAATCTTTTTTTTTCAATTCCATCAAAGCTTTTAATCGTTAAAAAGCAAGCAATCAAAGCTATAATTGCAATAGAGATAAAAAGCTCTAAAAGCGTAAAAGCCTTTCTATAAACTTTTAGAGGTTTTTTACTAATACTCATCAGATTCATCATTTTCTTCTTGGATGCCATGATCTTTTTTATATTTATCTAATTTTTTTGAAGCGATGGAAAAATCATTTTTTCGACTGCTCCATACGATAGAAAACTCATCTCCCCATCCATCTTTTAAAAGTTTTTTAGGCTCTTTAATGTAGTCTGCGTTTTTTAAAACTTCTAATGAATGAGAAGCTACATATTCACCTGAATAGTTATCATGGAGAGAAAGCTCATACAAAAGAGTGGAATGAATTTTTTCTTTTGCAAGCTCTGTTTTAGCATACTTTCCTTTGTCTAAACTTCCTTTCATGCTAAATCCAATTACACCTGAAACCAATGCGATAATAGCAATTACGATCATGATTTCTAAAAGAGTTAGGGGGCGTTTTTCTATTTTCATTAAGTACCTCAAAGTTTTTAGTTGATTACAAATGAGCTCACATCTGTTAGCGGTATCAGTACAGAAAGAAGGACAAAACCTACAATTGCACCAATAAAAAGAAGAATAACAGGTTGTGCTATGGTTGTGATTTGAGTAAAAGTTTTATCCAATTCTTCTTCGTAAATGGCTGAAATATGTTGCAGCATTTCAGGCGTTTTTCCCCCTTCTTCAGCAACTCCTAACATTCTAGAAACGAGTCTTGGAATGTGAGGACTTTTTTTCAACTGTTCAGACAGACTTTTTCCTTGAAGAATTTGCTTGTTGGCTTCAGAGATGACGGCTTCTAAAACAGGATGATTCATTACATTTTTAGAAAGCTCTAAAGTTTCTACAAGAGAAACGCCAGAAGATAAAAGAGTAGAAGAGGATCTACAAAAGCGAATAAAAGCAATTTTTATGAATAAGGGTTTTAAAAAAGGAAGCTTAAGAACCAGGCTGTAAATTTTTTCTTTTATTTTTGAAGAGTAAAAACAGATAAAAATAAAAGAAATAAATAAAAAAAGTGCAGCTAATAAATAAGGTTTTAAAAGAATAGCCATGCGGCTGGTTTGAAGTACGAACTCAGTAAAGGCATTTAATTTTCGATCTTCAAAAAGTTCAAATAAAGAAGGGATTACAAAAAAGATTAAAGTACCTAGCACAATGAAAGAAAAAACAGATAAAAGACAAGGATAAGTAAGCGTTGATATGAGCTGTTTTTTTAAAGAAGACTGTTTAGAAATCAATTGAACAAGTTCATTTAATACTTTTTCAAGAGATGCAGATTGTTCTGCATTTTTGATCATGCTAATAAAAAGTTTATCAAAGCTTTTCGGATGATGAGAAAGAGCTTCAGATAAAGGTTTTCCCATTTTTACAGAGTCGAGTAAGTCTAAAATCAATCTATGAGATTTATACCCTTGATATTTTTCTTCCAAAGCCAAAAGGGACTCATATAAAGGAAGACCTGCTGAGAGTAATTTAGCAAGCTCTGAAGTAAAATGTAGAAGCTCTTCTTTTTTTAAATTACAAAGGCTTTCTTTTTTAGAAAGAGCTGAAATATGAATAAGGGTAGTGTTTTCTTGCAAAAGCTTTAGTTTTGCTTCTTGTAAGTTATCAGCAGATGTGAAGCCTTTGAATTTTTTTCCTTTTTCAGAAAGGGCCTTATAGTAAAATAGAGGCATTAAAACTCTCCTACTGACAGTCGGGTGACTCTAAGGACTTCAGCACTTGTTGTGATCCCCTGTTTGACAAGCTCAGCACCATTTTCACGTAAGCTAGCAATCCCTGAGACAAACCTGAGCTCATTGATATCAATATTTTGATGAATTTGTTTTTGAATATCTAAGTTCATAGGCATTAGTTCATAGATGGCATGTCTTCCTTTATATCCAGAGTCAAAACAAGATTCACATCCTTTACCATAGTAAAATTCATAAGAAGCAGGTGGAAGTGAAAGTTCTTCAATTTCCTGAGGTAAAGGGTGATAACTGACTTTGCAATGAGGGCAAATTTTACGGACAAGTCTTTGCGCTAAAACTCCCATAATAGAGGAGGAAAGAAGATAAGGCTCAATTCCCATATCAGTTAACCTAGAGATGGCAGAAGGAGCGTCGTTTGTGTGCAGAGTACTGAGAACAAGGTGTCCCGTAAGAGATGCTTGTATAGCGATCTCAGCTGTTTCTTTATCACGAATTTCTCCAATCATAATTACATCAGGATCTTGTCTTAAGATATGTCTGAGACCTGTGCTGAATGTGAGATTAATTTTGGGGTTCACGCCGATTTGAGAGATTTGAAAAAGTTTATACTCAACAGGATCTTCGATAGTCATAATATTTACTTCTTCAGAGTGGATCTCTGTAAGAGCGCTATATAAAGTAGTTGTTTTTCCGCTTCCTGTGGGGCCTGTAACTAATACAATACCTTCAGATACTTTGATGAGCTTTCGAAAAAGGCTAAGGGTGTTTCGGTTCATTCCGATGTGATTTAATCCAAGAGTTACATTTCCTTTATCTAAGATACGTAAAACGACCCTTTCTCCATAAACGATGGGGATGGTTGAGACTCTAAAATCAATTTCTCTTTCCCCCATCTTCAGCTTTATACGGCCATCTTGAGGGAGTCTATGTTCTGCAATGTCAAGCTTGGCCATCACTTTGATTCGGGTGATTAACTGATTTTGAAAATCTTTAGGAGGATCATATCTTTTTTGAAGCATACCATCGATACGAAAACGTACCTGTAATCCTTTTTCTTTCGGTTCAAAATGAATATCAGATGCATCAGATCCAATCGCATCTGTTAAGATCATATTGAAAAGGCGGATGACAGGGTTTTCAGAAGTTTGTTCTAAAAGATCATATCCTTCAATTGAATCGATGAGTTTAATAGAGTCTTTTTGAGAGGTTTTTTCTTGAGGAGCGATCTCTTTTTGTTTTTGATAACATTTTTCTATTGCTGATTCTAAAGCTTCTTTAGAGCAATGAACGGGGATTATTTTTTTTTGAAGAAAGAGCTGAATCTCTTGTAAGGCTTCTAAATTATAAGGATCACAAATTGCAACAAGGACCTCTTTTTCTTTTTGCTCAAGGGGTAAAATATTTTTTGTTTTTGCAAAAAGATAAGGAATCAGGTTGAGCTTATTTTTTACCAAAGGATAATGTTCGATATTTGTTAGTTTTTTAGACATAGTTTTTCTCATTTAATCAAAAAGAAGCTTTAGGCTACTTTGAAAAAGCATTGCTTTTTCTTTTTGCTTTGCTTGCTCGATACGGTTTAAAAATTCAGGAATATCTCCAGCTCTTTTTTGTAGGTCATCTAAACGTACTTTTCTTAAGTCTTCGATAGGATTTTTGATGATACGAGGAGTAATAAAGATGAACATTTCTGTACTGTTATCTGTTTTAGAAGTAGTTCCAAAAAGCTTTCCAATTCCTGGAAGTTCTCCTAAAAAAGGAATTTTTTCCTGTTTTTCTTCTGTGTTTTTTCTACGAAGCCCTCCGAGTATAATCGTTTCTCCGTCAGCTACAGTTACTTCGTTTTTAATTCCACGCCTTGTCACGGAAGGTCGATCATTTTCTGAAGCTTCTGTTGTATCAAAGGTAATATCGGTAGTGAGCGTTATAAATCCTTGAGAAGATTCATTATCTTCATCGGAAAGGTGAATAATAGGAGTCATTTTTAAAATGGTTCCATATTGAGCCCTTGTAAATGATTTTTCTGCCTTAGGTTCTGTTGTAGCATCTAAGATCACAGCGCCGTTATTGATTGAAATTTCTTCTACAATAGAGATCTCTGCAGGAGTTTGGTTGATAGCAAGAACTTGTGGATTTGAATTGATCCGAATGTCGTTTTGAGACATCAAAAAGCTGTAGTTTAAATCCACTCCCAAACCACTTTTTGAAGAACGTGCAAAAATAAAATCTAAAATTCCCTTACGAGTTGTGGAGTCAAAGGAAAGGGATGTTTCAGATTTTTGAATAGAGGATCCTAACTTCAAAAGGTTGATACCAGATTGAGAACGGTCGTGGATCTTTTTTTCGACTAAAAGAACATCGATTTGAACCATTTTTTTAGGAATGTCGATTTTTTTCAGCAAGGTTTTGATTTTTTCAAGCTGATCCTTTCGAATCACCATAAGAATGGAGCCAGTCTTTAGATCTACAATGAAATTTCCCTCAAGGGGCTTTTTCTTTGGATCTTTTGACTTATCTCGCCCAGGTATAATAGGTGCGGGAGATACAGGCAAGGGGGATGATCCAGGAGGCTTTTTGGGATCAAGTTTTGCATCTATGGGTAAGTGTTGTGATTTTTGTTTTTCATTATCGGTGTGGATTAAAGAATCATATACTTGTTCCAATATAGCTGAGATATCTAGGGGATCAGAATGTTTGCAATTGTACCAATAGATGGTCATTTCTGTGGGATCATCTAATTGTTTTTCTAAATCAAAAAGAATTTCCTGAGCTTTTTCAATTGCTTTGGAATCGCCTACTAAGACTAACCCCTGAGGAAGGGGCAAAATAGAAAGTTCATCTAAAAGTTGAGAATGAAGGGGGCCTCGCATTTTAACATTTTGATCGGGAAAAAAAGCTTTTAAAACCTTTTCTGCTTCTTCTACATTAATTTTTTTTAAGTTCACAACTTTGACTGTTTTTTTAGAATCTTTTTCCCAAACAGCGTCGTAGAGACTGATTAATCTCTCAATACTTGCTTTACTGGCCACCAAAACGATTTTATGACCTACAGCCTGTACAGTGGTTTCTTTGGGGTCAGAAAATTTATCAAAGAAATCTTGTACCCCTTTAACTTGGTCAGGCTCTGGAGAAAAAATATAGAAAACTCGAGCATGTCCGGGAGTGAGTTCTAAATCTTTGAGCTTTGTACAGACAGCTTCAATTTTTGAAAGGTCATGTTTTAAGATGTAAAGCTGCTTGACATAGGCATTGAGTCTTTTTACCCCGATTCCATTGGCAGATAAAATAATTTCGATCATTTCATCCCAAGATTCTCTAGGGATAGGAATAGCAGAAAAAATACTGATCTTCATATTCGTAAGCTCAGGAGGGATAGCATAAAGAAAATCGGGACTTCCATACTCCATTACAAGATTGGAAATCGAGCTCTCTCCTTGATCCCATAAGGCATAGCCTTCTTCAGTATCTCCTTTTGCAAAAGAACGCCACTCATCTTCAAGAGAACGAATTTCTTTTTTTAAGGCTCTGATTTCTGAGAGAAGTACATCATCATCTTTCTTTTCCCAAGCTGTTGCATATTTTGCCTTTAATTGAGTCCGAAGCTTAGCTAAGTTATCATTAAATTTTTCTAATTCGTTTGGATTTACAAGGGTATTTGCTCCAGGGTCTTCAAAATTTGGCTGAGCAAAAAGTGTGGTACTTAGAGCAAGTGCTATGATGAATTTCATTGTTCTGTGCCTTTAAGATTTTTGGTAAGTTTGGAAAGGGATTTTTTTATCCGGTCACTTCTTTTTATTTCGCTATTTGTATCTTTGGGTTTTGCAGAAGATTTTGCATTTGAAGAAGTTTTATTTAACGAGGCTGAAACGGGCTTGACCTCCGTTCTCATAGGATTGAAATGATGCCCCTTCAAAACCTTTTTTTGAGAGGATCTTTCAATGCCATCAAAAACAAAAAGCTCTGCATCAAATCGGTGCTCAAGATATTCATTGAGATCATTTTGGGATTTGATCACTTTCCATTTACCTTGGATTTTTGCAATCCAATCATGTTTTTTAAGAGTAAGGGGTTCTTTTTCTAGAGATAAAGAAATTACATTTAAGGTTCTTAGGCGTACATTACCAATCTGATCTTCTATAGAGCTCTTTAAAGGAGTAGAAGGTGGTAGTATAAGGTTAAAAGTAAAATATTCGCATCCTGTTTCATCCCAGCATTCGATTTCCATTATTTTAGGAGCAATTTTTTTTATTCTGGCCAGAGGATAGCCAGAAGATGTGGAAGAAAGAATTTGCCACTGAGAATCTTTAAAAATTAAAAGAGTATTTTCCTGAACACTGAGAATCGTTTCCATCTCCAGCCTATGAAGAGGAGGATCTTCAGGGGCATAAATAGCTCTTTCTTGATCGATTCCCCACCACTTTGCTTGAGATAATTGATTAAAGTTTAGGTTTTTAGAGCTATTAGAAAAAGGAGCGTTATGAGTATTTAAGCGAAAAGATAAAAGGTGTTTGGGCTTATCGATTGCAAAATCTGAATTTAGGTCTACTTCAAATTGAACCGCATTACCATCAATTTTTGTAGGTAAAACCCAAAGTTCTGTCTCTTTTTCAGAAAAATGTAGGAGCGGCTTGTTGAGATACGTGAAGTAGAGATAGACTTTTTCTCCTAAGAAGGCTTCTTTTTTTTCTGAAGAACTTTTGATGAAAAGAGAGATTTTAGGAGAATTTTTATTCTCATCTGCCCTGCAAGGATGTAAAGAAAGCTCAAAATCCAGACAAAGATTAGGCAGAGAGGGTAAATTTTTTTGATTTTTTAGAAGTAAAAGCTTTTCAAAAGGGGGATAAATTTGATTTTTTTCTTCTAATGACCTTGGTTTTAAAGAGATTTGAAATTTTTCTGACCAGGGAAGAAAGAAAAAAAAAGCTAAAGATGAGGCTAAAGCAAGCAGGAAAGATACCAGAAAAATTTTCGTTATCCTATTGGAAGAAAATACTTTATAGACCATTTTAAAACCATTTACTTAAAAACAAGGAAGCTAGTTTAGAAGATTTGAAAAAAAAAACAAAGGAAAGACCTAATTGCAAAAAATACAAACAAATATTTAAAGTGTTATTAAGGGCATCTCGCTTTAAGTGAGGCCTTATGTGTGGCGTATGAATTTTGATGCATTTGAGTGAGAGAACTTTAATCAAGGTCTTGCAGATGCTCTTTAGTTAGGAGGAAAAATGGCAAAAAAAGGAAAAATGTCTGATAAACTCAAAGAAGGCGTTTCGGTGCAGGAGATTGAAGACTTTGCACGGAAGTATACTTCTGAAGGTTTTATGATTTTGGCTATTGTTATAGCTAGTATATCTAGCATGTTTGATTTTTTCACAGGTCCAAAGTGGAGTATATTTTTCGCTGGGCTTGGAACGATAGTGGCGATTCTTCTTCCGCTGCAAATTCGCGGTGGGGTAGAAAAGTTTTATACTTTTATGGGTAAACAGCAAAAGGCAACTCAAATTATCATAGGGATAGTGAGATTGATTTTAGCAATTTTTATACCACTGGTTATTTTTGCAAGCATTGGGCTTCATGCGGGGCTAGGATATTATGACATGAGTAAAAGGAATCAAATGCGCAATTCACCAAGCAAAAGTAGCAAAACTCATAGTAGTAAAACCCACAGCTCACACAAAAGCGGGCCAAAACATAGCTCTTCGAAGGAAGAATAAAGACACTGAGTGCTTTAACGAGGTGTCTTTATCTGAATAGCGAGCGTTTTTTGCTGTATCAAACCGAAGAATTTATCCCATTAATGGAATAAACGAATCGTTTCCAGTCAGGCTTTCCCAAAATGTTCAAAAATAATATTTCTTTATGAGGCTATCCCAATAAAGTGAATAAATGAATCTTTTGTCCATTTTTAAAACAGCCTGAATCTCTCAGTTTTTTTGCCATGAACCTATCCGCAAATTAGTTTATCCACCCACATCATGATGATGGATATCTGTAAAAATCCACTCCAATAAGCATCCTGCCTTTCCCAACGTGCAAC
>PVBE010523615.1_pt1 | contig 16118 bp, 13 predicted proteins | sample 1631181 | NCBI WGS metagenome assembly PVBE01 (sample SAMN08397723, study PRJNA350692) | Marine metagenome, whole genome shotgun sequencing project. | isolation source: water | place: Pacific Ocean | collected 2012-04
ATCGGGGTCCACACTTTTGACCGCATTATTAAATCAAAACCCTGACATTCATGCAGGAACATTATCTCCAGTATTTGAGGTAATGTATTATACTAATGATATACTTCAGAGGGAACAGGCTCAAGCATTCCCTAAACCTGATGTATTTAATCGTATGGTAAAGAATAGTATTACAGAATATTATTCTGATAGGGAAGAACAAGTAGTTATTGATAAGTGTAGAGCATGGCCTGCACATATAGATTTGATGAAAAAATATATAACAGAAGATCCTAAGATTATATGTACTGTTAGGCATCCATTAGATATACTTGCATCTTTTATTACTTTGTTTCATAAAGATAATACACTTAACTTTATTGATAAAGCAATGTTAAAAGAGGGGAAATTTATCACTGATGATAGTAGATGTGAGTATATGATGAATCCTGGTGGTATTGTATGGGAATCAATGAATGCCCTTGCAACAGCATTTAGAAGCAATCAGACACAACATATACATTTCATACAGTATGATGACCTTGTAGGTGATTCTAAGAGGGTAATGCAAGGCATTCATTCCTTCTTGAGATTAAAACCATATGAGTATGACTTTAATAATATAGTAGTAAGTGATAGGGAAAAGGACTCAGATGTATATGGTCTTCCTACAATGCATGAAGTGAGAAAGGAAATAAATAAAATATCAGTACCATATGCAGAAGTGCTTAGTGATACTGTGATAAATAAATATAACAATATGGATTTCTGGAACAGATAATATATGTCTGAAGCAAGGATCGACAGTATATCAAATGAAAGTAACACTGGTGGTCCCACTATATCAGGTATCACAACATTTTCTGGCGAGAATTATTTAGTACTACCAGTAGGAACTACTGCAGAAAGACCATTAGATTGTCCTCCTGGTTCATTAAGATTTAATAGTGATAATGGCCATTTAGAATATTTTAGAGGCGACTCATTAGGATGGGAAGAAATAGAAGCAAGTAATGTTGAGTTAGGTAGTTTAAGTGTTAATTCCGGAGGAACAACTGTTCCAGGTGGTTTAGGTCATCGTGGAGTGTTTGCTGGAGGGCAAACTCCCACTGCAGTAAATTATATTGCATACGTAACAATACCAACAACAGGAAATTCATTAGATTTTGGTAATTTAATTACTGCATCAAAAGGACGTAACGGATGTGCTTCTAGCGTACTTGGATTGTTTGGTGGAGGACACACCGCCAGTGCTACTTTTACAACAGAAATTGATTATATAACTTTTTCATCAACAGGAAATGCACAAGATTTTGGTGATATGACATTGGCAAGAGGGTGGAGTTCTGCATTGTCAAGTAATACCCGTGGTATTATGGCTGGTGGTGAAACTCCTACTGGTCAAGATAGAATTGATTATATGCATCTTACAACCACAGGAAGTGCAGTAGATTTTGGTAATTTGACAGTAGGAAGGTCTGTTCTTGGATCTGCTTGGAATAAAACTCGTGGTGTATGGAGTGGTGGGAATAATGGGGGACCTGTAGTCTATAATATTATAGATTATGTAACTATTGCATCTGGTGGAAATGCAAGAGATTTTGGTGATATCACATCTGGCGCTTCTCAAACTGCTATTACACATGCTGAAGCTTGCTGTAGTTCTACTAGAGGTGTGTGGAGTAGTATTAGGGAAGTCCCTGCTTATGTTAATAGAATTGATTATATAACAGTAGCCACTCTTGGAAATACACAAGATTTTGGAGATCAAACTTCTAATAGGGGTGGGGCAGGTTCTGCAGCATCATCAACTCGTGGAGTATGGGCTGGTGGATATGGACAACCAGCATTTCGTAATATAATAGATTATGTAACTATTGCAACAACAGGTGATGCAAAAGATTTTGGTGATTTGGTTGTTGATGGGTCAGTAAATGGGACCGTTGATTATGTTGCTGGTTGTTCTAATGGTCACGGAGGTTTATAAAGATGTCTGAATTTAAGGCTTCCAATTTTAAAAAGGAACAAGGAAATGAAGGACCTGATATAGTAGGTGTTTCTACATTTAGCTCACCATATTATTTTGTTCCGCCATCAGGAACTACTACACAGAGACCAGATAATCCAGAACCAGGAGTACTAAGATTTAATACTGATATTGGAAGGCTTGAAGTATGGAGAAATGACCATTGGGCTACTATACTTGGAGAATCTCCTAATGCTGGATATGATTCAACCACTAAATCTTTAGGTTCTCGTGGAATATGGGGTGGGGGAGTAGCAGCCTCATATAAGGATATTTTAGATCTTATAGTAATATCATCAATTGGACATGCAACAGATTTTGGTGATTTGACCAATGCATTTGCAGCAATTGGTGGTGTTTCATCAAGCACTCGTGGATTATGGGCTGGTGGATATGCTCCTGGTGGTGGTGGTTTTTCACAAATAGATTATGTAGAGATTGCAACAACAGGTGATGGAAAGGATTTTGGTGATATTAATAATAACAGTTATGTTAGAAGGGCTGGTATAAGTAATCATACTAGAGGAATGTTTGTTGGGGGAGTAGCAGCACCAATTGAGCGAGCTCAGATGGATTCTGTAACTATTGCACACAAAGGAAACGCAGAAGATTTTGGTGATTTATCACAAGCAAGGAGTAGGTCGTCAGGAGCAGGAAATGCTATTAGAGGAATGATTAATGGTGGAAGGTTGGAATCAGGAAATACCAGAGTTGATACAATAGATTATATTACATATTCAACACTAGGAGATGCACAAGATTTTGGTAATTTAGTAGAAGCTGCTTCTTGGACATGCTCATTTGGAAGTTCTACAAGAAATATTACTTCTGGTGGAGATTCTGTACCAGGCCCAGTAGGAACTAACCTCATGGAGTATACTGAGATTGCCTCAAAAGGAAATTCGGTAGCATTTGGAGAATCAACTACGGCACATTATGGTGGGGCAGGAACAGGAAATGCTACAAGAGGAGTATTTAACCATGGCATTATTTCTCCTGGAAGCAGTTATCCAAACAACCTGGACTACATACAGTTTTCAACATTAGGTAATGCAGTAGATTTTGGTGATTTAACTGATGGACGTTATGGTTGTGGAGCTGTTTCTAATGCACATGGAGGTTTATAATGGGAACATTACGTACTGATAAGATTTCTGGATTAGAAATACCAACAAAAACTAGTTTAGGACCAGAATTAGTTGATAATGGAACTTTTGACTCTGATTTAAGTGGGTGGTCAGTAGTTGCTGGTTCTTCACCATCATCATCAATTGCTCATGCATCAGGTGGTGTGAATTTAACAAGAGGAAATGGTAGTGGTGCTGGTCAAGCTGTATCTCAACAAATAAGTGTTATTGTTGGCCAGAGATATTATGTTTCTATAGATATGGTTGCAGTTGTTAGTGGAACTGCAATACCTTATCTTTTTGTTGGAACTAGTGAGGGGTTAAGTGATGTATTTGTTACTAATGGAGATTCTAATACAATAGGAACATTATCTGGATATTTTATAGCAACTACAACTACAGTTTGGGTTGCAGGAGTTCTTAACAATTATGCAACTCAAAGATTTGATAATATAACAGTAAGACCTGTTAATAGCTCATTAATAGGTTCTGTAAAATTTGATGGTGATGGTGATTATCTGACTATTCCAAGTACCGATGATTTAAAATTTAAAACTGGTGATTTTACTGTTGAAATGTGGGTTTATCATACAGATTTGACAGGACAGCAGACATATTTTGGTGATACTTACGGTAGCACTGCAGGATTATATCTGTATAAAACAAACACTCATCAAATCTCACTGTATGATACTGCACAAAGATCAGTCAGTGCTGAGGTAATCAAATTAAATACATGGCACCATATTGCATGGACAAGAAGAAGTGGAACATTGCGAGCATTTGTTGATGGTCTGGTAGTTGATAGTGATACTTATGCTGGGGATTTTACAATAAATCAATATTATGTTGGAGATACTGCATCAACAAGTAGTGGAACAATGTTTGGTTACATCTCCAACCTCCGTGTTCTTAAAGGCACTGCACTTTATACAGAAGATTTTACAGTTCCAAAACATGCATTAGAAAAAATTAATGATACTGTATTATTATGTTGCAATGATCCATTTTCCCACAAAGCAGAAGCAACTGGAAAAACACTTAATTCTAATGGATATCCAGTACCAACACCATTTGGTCCAGATCTAACAGTAGATTTTACATCTGGAACTACAATAACAGATAATGCAAAGTTTGATACACGTGGATATTTTGTTGCACCATCAGGAACTGGTGGTCAAGTTTGGGGTGGTGCTGGTAGGGGATTTTTTGCTGGTGGATATAATCCTGCAACCCAAAGTAGGGTTCAAACTTTTAACATTAATACTACAGGTAGTGCTGTATATTGGAGTTATTTAATTGGTTCAGCAGGAGGTACTTGTACAGCTGCGTCAACATCAACTAGAATGTTTGCTATTGGTGGGTATATAGCCCCAGATGCAACAACAAATATTGATTATACTCAGATAGCATCTGATGGGGCAAGATTTATTGATTTTGGAGATTTGGTTCAGAAAAGAAGAGATAGTGCAACATGTGGAAATAATGAAAAATTATTAGTTGGCAGTGGTACTAGTAGTAGTTCAACATCCATTACTCTAACTATTGATTATATAATACCTACATCTACTGGAGTTAAAGGAAGTTTTGGCAATTTGACCAGTTCTGGTAGAGGTAATGTTGCATTTTCATCTCCCACTAGAGGTGTTTTTGCTGGTGGATATAAAACACCGGCAGCAGCTGCTGGCAGTGTAAATGCTATAGAATATGTTACAATTGCAACTCTTGGAGACTCACAAGATTTTGGTGATCTTGTTATTGATAACAGTGGTAGGAAGGGGAATATGGGAGCATTTAGTAACTCTATTAGAGGTATTGTGGGTGGAGGTTCTGCATATACTCCTGGACTCACTCTTTATAATACAATTGAATATATAACTATTGCAACAACGGGTAATGCTCAAGATTTTGGTGATATGTTTGATGGTGGAGTGGGTGGTAATTATACATCAGGAAGTGCAAATCAGACAAGGGGTGTGTTTGTGGGTGGTGCTGGGCCTGCTGGGGCTGTAAACACCATACAATATATAACTATTGCCTCATCAGGAAATGCATTAGATTTTGGTGATTTGGCAGATAAATTATATGCATATAATGCTGCATGTTCTGATAGTCATGGTGGCATATCATAAATATGTTAGAGGTATAAAGATATGAGTTTATCAGAAACCCCACAAGGAGCAATAAGATTTAATACTGACTCTCAGAAGATGGAGTTTTATGCTCAGGATCAGTGGTGGAACATGGTTACTGACGCTGATTTTATTGCAAGACCTTTTGATAGTGGCCCCGGGACTCGTGGATTGATTGGTGGTGGACTTAGTCCCGGTGGGGGAGCTGATCATATTCAGTATATAAATGTTGATTCAGAGGGAAATGCCCTTGAATTTGGTGATTTTGCAGCAGGATCAATAACACACTCAATGCAAGCAGGTTCATCAAGAACCCGTGGAATATTTGCTGGTGGGTATAGAAATAATATTGAATATGTAACTATTACAACAAGAGGAAATACAGTAGATTTTGGTGATATTATTGAATATGCAAACAACACTTCTCAAGGGTATTGTTCCAATCAAACTAGAATGTTGACTATGGGTGGTTATAATGCAGCAAATGGATCACCATCTACTTATGCAGCAGTTAATCATATTAGAATGATTGAGATTGCATCATTGGGAAATAATCAAGATTTTGGTGATACAACAGTGGCAGCAAATTATTTTTATGCAGCAGTTGCATCACCAACTCGTGCTATATATGGGCAAGGTGGTGCAGCTACTATGGAATATGTAACTATTGCAACAAAAGGAAATGGATTATCATTTGGAACTCTTTATGGTGGCACAAAATATAGTGCTCATAGTAATGCAGTAAGAGGTGTATTTTCAGGTAGAAGTGGGAGCGGTAATCCACAACATTATGTTACTATTGCAACATTGGGTGATAGTATGGAATTTGGTGATATGAGTGTTGAAAGAAAATATAATGGAGCAACTGGATCTTCTACTAGGGGTGTTATTGTTAGTGGAACAACACCTTCATATTCAAATGTTATGGATTCTTATAGGATAATGAGTCAAGGAAACTCAACAGATTTTGGTGATTTGGCAGAGCCTAGGCCCAGAAACGCATGTCTCTCTAATGGTCATGGAGGTTTATAAAGATGTCAAAAATTAATGTAAATAATCTATCTAACGAGAATGATGATGGAGCACCAGAAATTTCAGGTATTTCCACATTTTCTTCTAATGCATATTTTGTTCCACCAGTAGGAACTACTACACAGAGACCAGATAATCCAGAACCAGGAGCACTAAGATTTAATACTGATATTGGAAGTTTAGAATATTATAAAGGAGATACATTAGGTTGGAGTTATATTGAAATGACTTCTCCAAATCTTGGAATAAACAATAATTCTGCAGGAACATCTGGTGGTTTAGGTACTAGAGGCGTTATTGGTGGAAGTAGAAATAATCCCACCTATACTTCATTAGCAGATTCAGAATATATTACCATTTCAACATTGGGAAATGGTATTGATTTTGGTAATATGGTTTTTGCTAATTCTTTACAAGCATCTTGTTCATCAGAAACTATTGGTCTTTTTGGTGGTGGTTATCTTTACCCAGCTACTGGAACAGGAAGTTATAGAACTAATAAAATTACTGGATGGCATTTTGCATCTCTTGGATCACATGCTGATTTTAGCATTACATTATCCAATACTTGCCAACAAGCAGTTGCTTTATCAAATTCAACCAGAGGTATTTTTTCTATAGGTAGTGCTATGGCACCTAGCAGCCCTACTGGATATATTAATACACTAGATTATTTAACTATTGCAACATCAGGAAATGCAGCAGATTTTGGTGATATTGTGGTATCTGGAGCCGGCGCTGGTACTGTTTCATCATCAACAAGAGGTGTTTTTGCTGGTGGATACGGTCCAGGAATAGTCAATACTATTCAATATGTAACTATTGCATCAACTGGAGATGCACAAGATTTTGGTGATTTGCCTGGAGTTAGAACCAATTCTGCGACTGGAGGAAATGCTACTCGTGGAATAATTGCCGGCGGAACTACGCCATCTGTTGTTAATACAATTGAATATATAACTATTGCAACAACAGGAAATGCACAAGATTTTGGTGATATGACTGTAGCAAGAACCAATGGTGTTCTCAGTTCTAGCCTTAGTAGTTCCACTCGTACAGTTTTTGCAGGTGGAACTACCCCCAGCATTTCCGATATTATTGAATATGTGCAAAATGCATCACTAGGTAATGCAAAAGATTTTGGTGATTTAACTGAAGACAGAGCTCAATGTGCTGGTGCATCTAATGGTCATGGAGGTTTATAAATATTAATATGGAAAAACCTTATTCTCTTCTCAATAATCCAAAACCAGGAGCCATTCGTTTTAATACTGATAGCAGTAAATTAGAACTGTATGATGGTACTCAATGGTTTAGAATAGATTCAACATCTGCAGATGTTGAAACTGGTGGAGCTCGTGGCGTATTTGCTTGTGGATCAACTTCATCATATATCAATAACATTCAATATGTACAGATTCCAACAGTAGGAAATGCATTAGATTTTGGTGATATGGGAACAGCTAGGGGTTATGGAGCTGGATTTTCTTCAAGAACTCGTGGTATTTTTGCTGCTGGACAAAATGGAGCTAATGTTAATGCAATTGAATATGTAACTATTGCATCAACAGGAACTGTAACATCTTTTGGTGGTTTACATGAAACTGTAAGATATACGAGAGGTGGTTCTAGTAGAACTAGAGGTTTCATTATCGCAGGATATAGTGGGAGTGGTGGTGCTGATACTATTCAATATGTAACTATTGCATCAACCGGAAATTCATTAGATTTTGGTAATTGTACTGCAGCTCATTATGGTGGAGAAGCAGGAGTTTCAAATCAAACAAGGCTTGTTTTTTGTATTGGATCATCACCAGCTATTAATTATATAACAATGTCAACACTAGGACACGCAGCAGATTTTGGTGATGCTAGAGTATCTGATCAGAATGCTGGAATGGGATGTTCTAATTCAACAAGAGGATTATTTGCAGGTGGTTATAGACCAGGACCCGTAGGTCAGGATGCAATAAACTATGTAACTATTGCAACACAAGGAGATGAAAAGGATTTTGGTAATTTGACTAGAACAACTTCTGGTTATGGTGCAGCAATGTCATCATCAATTCGTGCAGTATTTGTTGGAGGTGGTGTTTGGCCTGCAGGTTGTAATGTAATTGATTATGTAAGTATTGCATCAAAAGGAAATGCACAAGATTTTGGTGATGTTACTGATTCATGTAATCCCCTTGGAGCTCATGGTTGTTCTAATGGTCACGGAGGTTTATAAAGATGTCTGAATTTAGAGTAGATAAGATAACTAATCAGGCAGGGACTTCTGGACCAGAGATTGCAGGCATCACAACATTTACAGGGACTTCTGGAATGGTAATTCCCAGTGGTCCTACAGAATATCGTGGTAATAGGGGAAGAGGAATATCTGGTGGATATTACGCCTCTCCTTATACTGGTATGAATTATATTGACATAGCAACAACAGGTAATGGAACAGATTTTGGTGATATGGTAAATGGTGGCTGCTGGGGAGTTAACTCCCTTTCTTCATCAACTCGTGGTTTATTTGCAGGTGGTTATATTTCCCCCACTGGTTCGCTCAGCCAAATCAACCAAGTTATTATATCTTCTGGTGGAGGAACAATAGATTTTGGTAATTTAAAACAGGCATTTAGACAACCATCTTGTGCAGCAGATTCTACAAGAGGTGTATTTGGTGGTATATCAGTACATAACCCGGCATATGAGGCTCTTTTTGATATTAGGTGTATAAAAATTAATAGTCAGGGACAAGAGGAAGATTTTGGTGAGATATCTATCTCAACAAAGGGTGGAGTTGGTTTTGGTGATATGACTCGTGGAGTATTTAAACTTGGAGGATATGGGCAAGGTCCTACATCAGGAAACAATAATATAGTTGAGTATGTAACAATTCAGACAAAGGGAAATTCAATAGATTTTGGTGATTCTACCTATCTTATAGGATATTCTGGTGCAGCAGGTGGTAGTAGAACAAGAGGAATTATTGGTGGAGCTTATTCCACAGAAATAAGCGCCCCACATGATAGAGCAGAGATGGATTATTTTTCAATCCAATCAAAAGGAAATGGTATTGATTTTGGTAATTTGACAACAACAAGACATGGAGGAACAGGATTATCAAATAAAATACGTTTAGCATTAGCTGGGGGGTATACTGCTGGTGCTACTGATGTTATAGATTATGTACAAATTGCAACATTAGGAGATGCAGTAGATTTTGGTGATTTGACTTATACGCAGGTATATACCAATGGATTTTCTGATAGTCATGGAGGTCTAGAATAATGTCACAATTTAATACACCAGCAGGTGCAATAAGATTTAATACTGATACTATGAAGTTAGAGTATTATCATTGTGGTCCTGTAGGATTGGGAACACAAGCAACTGGTGAATGGGTACAAGTAACAACAGATTCTCCTGATGTTATTACTGGTGGAACTCGTGCTCTTTTTGGTGGTGGATATACTTATCCATCTCCAGTGACAAATTATGATATTATTGATTATATAAACATTGCATCAACAGGAAATGCAGTAGATTTTGGTAATTTAATTGGTTCAAATAACAACTCTAGGGGTGCAACTGCATCAAGAATTCGTGCTATTTGGGGTGGTGGGAATTTGGAACCTGCTACTAATACTGATGCTATGGATTATGTAACCATTGCATCTGAAGGAGATGCAATAGATTTCGGTAATTTGGCTACTTCAAGAAGAACTCCTGCAACATGTTCTAATGGTGTTCGTGGATTATGGGCTGGTGGTAGAACTCCATCAGTGCTTACTGTGATTGAACATGTATCTATCTCATCAACAGGAGATGCCGTTGCTTTTGGTGATTTGAATGTTGGTGTAGTTGCCGCAGCAGGTATGCAATCACCCACTAGAGGTATATTTGCTGGTGGATATAAATCCCCAGTTCCAACACATTTACAAAAAGGAATACAATATGTTACTATAGCATCAAGCGGTAAAGCAGAGTATTTTGGTGATTTAACAGGTACTAATCCTAACGGTGGTGGTTCTTCAAATGCAGTAAGGGGAATATGTCTTCGGGTTGATACCCCAGCTGGTGGTATTGATTTAGAATATATAACCATAGCAACATTGGGAAATGCACAAGATTTTGGTGATTTGCTTGGTAGAGCTACACAAGTTTGTTCAGCATCATCACCAACTCGTGCAGTATGGGCTGGTGGATATACTGCCCCTGCAGCAAATAATATCATAGCATATGTTCAATTTAGTACATTAGGTAATGCAACAGATTTTGGTGATTTGACACAAGCAAGAATGTGCGATGCTTGTGGTGCAACATCTAATGGTCACGGAGGACTGGGATAATGGCAAATCTAAGAGTAAATAATATAACAAGTAAAGATGGTAAAAGTGGAGCAGTATTTGATGGTATTGTTACTGTAAATTCCACATCTCATTTTATAATGCCTAGTGGGTCAACAGATTATCGTAATAATGGAAGTGGTCGTGCAGTAGCATTTGGTGGATATAATCCTAGTAAGATTACAACAATAGATATTTTCAATATTTCAACAAAAGGAAATTCAACATATTTTGGTGAGCAGACTGCTGCTGAAGTACAAGCAGCAGCATTTAGTTCATCTACAAGAGCATTTCTTGGTGGGGGAACTCCAGGAACCATATCACTTATAACATTTGCTACTGAAGGAAATACACAAGATTTTGGTGGTGTTACTACAGCTCTTAGAAGAGGTTCTGGTGGAACTTCTTCATTAACAAGAGGAATGTGGATTGGTGGTCAACTTACATCACCAGCTCTTCCTAGTTATATAATAGATTATATAAACACATCATCAACAGGTGATGCAACAGATTTTGGTGATTTAACAGTACCTAGAAGGCAGTTGGCAGGTTGTTCAAATACAACTCGTGCAGTATTTGGTGGGGGATATGATTCCGTAGGCAGGATGAATGTAATTGATTATGTAAGTACTGCTTCACATGGAAATGCTAAAGATTTTGGTGACATGTTGGGGATAGTAGCAGCATTTGGTTCTGGTTCTAATACAACTCGTGGATTATTTGCTGGTGGAAATACTACAAATGCAACTACAAATCAGAATGTTATTCAATTTGTAACCATTGCATCAACAGGTAATGCACAAGATTTTGGTGACTTAACAGAGAGTGGTTATCATAATCATGGAGCATGTTGTTCATTAACTCGTGCTGTATTTTCTGGAGGTTATAATGGAACTCCAGCTATTTGTACTAATACAATAGATTATGTAGAAATTGCAACACTAGGAAATGCAGTAGATTTTGGTGATATAACAGTAAGACGTGCTGTTGGTAATGATGGATCAACTAGTGATTGTCATGGAGGATTAGGAGATTAAATAATACTCTAAATACTTCTAAGAACTTATAAGATATGTCAGAACTTAAGGTTAATACTATTACAAGTAAAGATGGTAAGAAAGGTCCAGTATTTGCTGGTATTACCACGGTAAATTCTACTGGTTGTATGGTAATGCCTGGTGGCCCTACAGAATATCGTGGTGGTAGAGGTCGTGGAGTATTTGGTGGTGGATATGGTTCTGCTCCATATCCAGAAGTTAACATGATGGATTATGTGCAAATTGCATCTACTGGAAGTGGATTTGATTTTGGAGATTTAACCTATAGTGGATCTGTTTCTGGTGGAACATCAAGTTCAACAAGAGGTTTGTTTTGGGGTGGTAGGAGACCTGGAGGTGGCACAGATAATATACATACAGCTATTAGCAGTATAACTATTTCTTCAACAGGTAATGCATTTTTCTTTGGAGATTTAACCTATAGGCCAACATCAGGTAGTGGAGCATCAAATAATACCAGAGCAATTTTTGCTGGTGGTTATAATGGTATTTCTCCATATTTTGGACCATTCGGTATTGGTTCATGCCTTTTTAATATTGATCATACCATAATAGCAACTACTGGAGACTCAACATCATTTGGAGAACTTACAGTTGGTAGATTGCTCATGGGTAGTGCATCTAGTCCAACTCGTGGTGTGTTTAGTGCTGGAAGAGAATGGAATAGTCCTGCAACAATTGTACGAGTAAACGTAATTGATTATGTAACAATATCAACGGAAGGAGATGCAATAGATTTTGGTGATTTGATAGCAGCAGATCATGATAGTTTTAAGGGTAATGCAGGAAATTCTTCTACAAGAGCAATTATTTGTAGTGGATCAGGAACAGGTCCAGGAGGACAAGATAATGAACTCACCTATATCACTCTGGCATCAAAAGGAAATGCAATAGATTTTGGAAACTCTGTAGAAACATCAGGTTCAGAGGGTGGTGGTGGAACATCAAATCAAATCAGAGGTGTTTATCGTCCTGCGTTAGATGGCGCCACTGCCGCCGGACTTGAAACTGTTTTTATTGCATCACTTGGAACCTCATCAGTATTTGGAGACTTAAATGCTGGTAGAAGACTCTATGGTGCTTTATCTGATTCACATGGAGGTTTAGAATAGTGTCTAGTAAAGAGCAACCATCCCTAGATAGTCCACCAGCAGGTGCAATAAGATTTAATACTGATAGCAGCAAGTTAGAGATATACAGTGATGGAACATGGTGGAATATTAATAGCACTTCACCAGAAGAACAAACTGGTGGAACTCGTGCTATTATTCATATTGGATATAAGAGTTCCGCCAGATCAGATGTTATTGAATATTTAAACATAGAAACATTTGGAAATTCAGTAGACTTTGGTGATTTGACAGTTGATAGAAGTGGAACTTCTGGTGCTTCATCAAGGGTAAGAGGATTGTGGGCAGCTGGATATGGCCCAAATGCATCTGTTGCAAATGTGGATACAATTGATTATGTAACCATTTCATCAACAGGAGATGCAGTTGATTTTGGTAATTTAACTTATACTCAGAGAGATGGTTGTGGATTATCAAATCAAACTCGTGGAATAATTAGTGGTGGGGGATATGATACAATTAATTATGTAACCATTTCATCAACAGGAGATGCAGTTGATTTTGGTAATCTTATAGCTTCTAATAATTATGTTCCAGGAGCTTTTGCAAGCAGTGTAAAGGGAATAATAGGTGGTGGATATGTAAGTAGTGCCGTTACTGATGTAATACAATATATAATTATCTCAACAACAGGTGATGCAGCAGATTTTGGAGATCTGCGTGATGGAGCAATAAATCTTGGTGGTTGTTCAAACTCAACAAGAGGTGTTTTTGTTGGTGGAGCAACACCTTCATCAAGTGATGTTATTCAATATGTAACTATTTCTTCAAATGGAAATGCATTAGATTTTGGTGATTTGAATGGGGCTGCTAGAGAATCTGCGCATGGAACATCTTCACCAACTCGTGGAATATTCTCAGGAGGTTGGCCAGGTTCATCTGCATTAAATCAAATAGATTGTATTAATATTCCATCAAGAGGAAATGCAGTAGATTTTGGTAGGGTATTAACTGCTGGTTGGACTGGATCTTCTATTTCTAACGGTCACGGTGGATTGTAATCACCAAGCCCAAGATACTGCACTATAACGCTTACCTTCAGTTGCTTCAATAACCCCATGTGGGAATAAGAATAGAGAAGGGAACATAATAATATCACCTTTACCTAATGGGACAACATAATCATCCCAGAAGAATAGATCTGCATTTTTATAATCGTCATTAAGATTAAGGACAAGACTTAATACAGGAATACCTTTTTCATTCCCATCAAATAGTGAATGAATATGATCAACATGAAATCTCATTATTTGACCAGGAGAATATCTATTAAAACGAATAGGTGAAAATCTCTTCATCATTTGACCAGTTCTTTCAGAAGGATATGCAAACTTTGCATTGTATTCGGAACCTGCTTTTATGATGAGTGGTGTTAATAAATCTTGCAGTTCTTTCGTGGTTGATTGTACATCAAGTTCATAAGTATCTTCTGAGTTAAAAGAATTGTCTGTAGTATTATACCAAGTATGAGGACTCCACTCACGTTTTTCAATGTCTTGGATAATATAATCACAGAGATTAGCAGGAATAATACCTTTTTCTACATGAATACATTCTTTCAGTTTTGTATCTGGATTGTTCATTTTAGTTTACTCTTTCTAAGGGACGTGCTTGTTCACATTTACTACAAAAATCATTCATAAATCTATATTTCTGATTAGCATGATTCTCTGATTTTAATATTTCTCTCAATGGAGTTTCGTTAATATTTCCACAACTATATTTTTGATGATAATCATGACAACAATAAAATACATTACCTTTAATACCAAAATATAAGTTATTAAAGTAATCAGCAGTGCATTTAAGAGGTTGATCACCCCAGTTTATTTCACCACTCTTCATCTTTTGAGTATCACATTCAACACCTTCTAATGTACCTGCTCTATCTATTAGACCAGTCATTGTGAAGTTAATACCTTCAGGGCATGTTTTAAATTTTTGATATACTTTCATAAACTCTTGTTTATGTTCTTCACTACCATCACCATTAACAATAACTGTGATGGGAAAGTTTAGTTCATTCTTTCTCTCAAACAAATACATTAACTGGTAATACATCCTATACATTACTGTAAGAGATGCACCAGTAATATTATTCCATTTCTTTTCATCCAGTGTAGGGATATTAAGACGGAAGTTTTTTATATTTTGTGGGTTTTTTATTAACCAATCAGTGAGTTTAGTAGTAATCATACTTCCATTAGAAATATGTTCATATTGAAATCCCATATTAGTCATTATCTGCAACTTTTCTTTGAATGTATCATCAAGATTTGGTTCATTATATGTTGCAAATGATATATCATTAAGATCCCAAGCAGTATATACTGACCTTATTTCTAATAATATCTTCCTGAACTGTTCAATATCCATACATTCTTTAGGTGCAGGATTATCATAAGCATTGGGACAGAACCAACACTTATAGTTGCAATGAGTATTATTTTCAATCTGTGCTATTCTATACCCAAAACCCTTAAAATCTGATGTTGGAGTTGTTAAAGTAGATGTCATTTAATGCAACGATCAAGAGGGAGATAAGTTAGTGATTCGATGTCACCTAGATTACCTTTGGGCCAGGTATTAAATGCTAAACTAATACGTTCTTCATCCGATTGGTTTGCAGGAACACTATGGGACAAATTACTTGGGAATATTATCAGTTCTCCTTGTTTCATAGGTAACATAAATGTAGCACTATTAAAAGTATTAAAAGTTTCACTACTTAATGTTACATCTCTTTGAGTTTTACTTTTAAATTGAATAGGTGGAAGTTTTTCATGAATAGCAGGATACCATACACCACTTATCATACTATTAGGATGAACATGTTCATGGTGCGATTCACCCTTACATGACTTATTAAGCCAAGATTGAGTAATAACAAGTTCATCCTTTGATGCCATTATTTCTTTAGCATACTTATGAATCTTGGATTGAATAAAAGCATTAATATTTGATAACTCTGGAGCATCAAGTATGAAAGTATCTTCTGATTGTCTATTATAGTGAATCTTATTACCTGCATCACCACCACTATTTTCTTTTCTACATGGTGTATTCTTAATATATTCTAGTTCTTTGGAATAATCAAGAGGATATTGTGCAATGAGTACTGCAGTTGGAAATAACTGAAGTAGTTCATCATTAGCAGCATCTTTTGATACAGGATATCCTATTGATTTTGGTATAGGTGTGGGTTTTTCTTCTTCTTGTTGCGGTATTTGTCTATTCTTACCAGTTAAATCATCAAAACTTAGTGCAACCATTTTAAAATAACTATAATGTAAT
>PVBE011907442.1_pt1 | contig 16117 bp, 15 predicted proteins | sample 1631181 | NCBI WGS metagenome assembly PVBE01 (sample SAMN08397723, study PRJNA350692) | Marine metagenome, whole genome shotgun sequencing project. | isolation source: water | place: Pacific Ocean | collected 2012-04
TAATATTTTTTTTAATTATCCAAAGTATATTTTTATGCGAAAGGTGTTCAAAAAAGGGGCTGTATGGTTTAGCTCCTTTCCTGGAAAAAAATCACACAATTTTCATGTCGTATGGACTAGATACACGTGTACCTCTACTCGGAGATCACCCTGCCGATCTAGTGTTTAAAGTGTTTGACGAAGACACACGAAAATGTCTTGACGCTGTGGCTCGTAAATACATGGGTCCTGCAAAAGAGTAAATAAAATGAATATAATTATAAATGATAGATTATCGATCAACAATTACAGCCTCTCTTGGGGCAGCATCGACCCTATTTTTGTATACAGCCATGGTCCCCGATAGCGTATGTTTGTACGACAAATATCTACCCATGAGCCTTCATACCCCCTTTTTTAAGGCGTTAGCTACCGCATTCGGTGTTTACATGGTCTCGCGATGAGACTCAAATTGAATATCTAATGAGAAAAATCATTAGATAAATGGATAAAACAGAAAGCAAATCTAACGGATATGGCCGCGAAAAGCCCCAAAAGATGAATCTACGCTACAAACACCTATCTACACAGGCCTGTTATACTGCTGGAGATATGGAGCAATTTGCGCAGCAAGTTAAGAGAATATCATCTCCCACATCCGCCAATTCACAGCTTGAGCCGATGTTGGCGGAATACGTTCGACACGGCGGCCCTACCCCGCCGGATCTAAGCAGAACTTTCGATGCTCTTTCTAGCGACGTAAAGAAAGGTATATTAGTCCAATTTCAGGGTGGTAGATTAGTCACGTTTTTACCCTTCTCAAAGCAGAATTACAAGAACCCCTGGGGATCAAATATCAGACATAGTGAGAGATGGCGTAGCGTAGAAGATGTTCTACGCTACTCTTCTGAGCGACGGGGTTACAAGTTTTCCCGCCGAAGGATCCACGCAGATCCCAATTCATGGGTGGGGAACGGTCCATTGATTCGTTACGGGTATCCGGTCCACGAGGGTGATACGAACGTTGCCTGTCTCAAGCACATGTTTGAAGAGTTAGGGAAGAATCGTGATATTCCTGATATATCTTTTTTTCTTAATCGAAGAGATTTTCCTCTGATGCGAAAGGATAGGTGCTATCCGTATCCACAGATGACAAACACACCTTCCAAGCTACCCAAAAATCCTCTACCCATTCTTTCTATGTGTCGACACGTTGATTACATGGACATTCCATGCGTCACCCACGACTTGTGGAAAACGATAGCTCACTTGGAATATGGCAAGTCTGAATTCAAATGCGTTTATTCCAAAAGAGAATCGTTTAGTTACGACGATTTGTCAGCCGACGAAACCCCTCTCCTCGAAAAAACACCACGTGCTGTTTTCAGAGGAGCGTCTACTGGACAAGGAGTCACTGTTGACACCAACGTTCGATTGAAGTTGGCCAGCATGAACAGTAAATTACTGGACGTTGGAATTACTACTTGGAATCTTCGACCCAGGATGACACCGGAAGGGTTGGATACTATAAGACTTGAAGACCTCGATTTTGTAGAGTATGATGAAGATGGGCTCCCGGTCAATGCGGAATTTCTCACACCGAAGCAACAAGCGGGATACAGATACATCATCAACGCCGAGGGACATGTCTGCGCGTTTCGACTTTCATACGAACTCAGCAGTGGATCTGTGGTTTTGCTCGTGGAGAGCGACTACAAGCTCTGGTTCTCACATCTGCTTGTACCGGGAGTGCATTATGTACCGGTGAAAGCTGATATGAGCGATCTTATTTCTCAAATTGAATGGTGTGAAAATCATCTCGACGAAGCTCAACAAATCGCAAATAATGCGAGAGAATTCTACAAGGAGCATTTGACGAAGGAAGGAGTCTTCGACCATCTGTCTAGCCTTATGAATCAGATGATACCTATTTATCACAGATTCCGGTACAATTCATGCACTGTACAACAATTACTTGGAAAAATTCAGCGATCCTATTTTAAAAAGCAATTACAGGCGCGGACTTTTTCCGATCAATCATGGTTTCTGGAAAAGAGCGTTTCTTTCACTGACGGAAGTAGAATAGAATCACAGAATCTTTTTCCAATGAGAGAATCGCAAGACATTTACGTGAGCAAGTCGAGTACGATAAGAAAAATGGTTCCCATCGCTGAGCTTGACGAAACCGAACCGGCCAACCGTCACTGTATTAAAATCAAATACTCAATACCTGAGAAAAGAAGAGAGCTCGAACATGAAGCTTTCGTAAGAATAGCTTTAGAACGAGCTTTGACAGACAGACCAGATCTCAAAAGCCATTTGGTCCCGTTCGTTGGAGTCTTACGTAGTTCGGACGGGATAGAAGCTAGCCTGTGGGAATATGTGGAAGGTTGTACTCTTCATCAGTGGTTGACGAGTGCTGATTTTGATTTGGTTGAATTTGTTGATATCCTGTGTCAAATTTGCGGCGTGTTACATGGATTACAAGAAGCTTGTGCGTTCTCCCATGCTGATTTGTATCCCTACAACATTCTCTTGACCAAAGGAGAAAAGCAAACTCGTCGCTATCCCACTAGAAGAGGTTGTATTGTTAGTTCGGGAACGTATCACGTGCGTCTCATTGACTACGGCAAATCACAATTAATGGTACAAGGGAAAAAACGATACTGTATGCACGGAACTGTTCGACCCTTTTATTTCTCTAGAGTGTTAGACGTCATTACACTGGTCGTTACTTGTATCGGTCACAAACTGAGCACTCGCGTCGACGGAGGGACCTTGGGTTTCTTGTTTAAGATGAGTTCATTTTTCAGTGGAAGTGTTTATTGCCCTACTCATTTTCAAACAGTTTCTGGATTGAAGAGCTTCGTGAGAGACGCTCGCAAGTACACTGAGATGCTGTACAGTGAAAAAGGAGAACTGGAATCCAAATCGCCTTTCGATTTTATTGATCATTTGGAAGTCTCCCGTAAATTAATTCACGACAGAAAAATTCAAACTGGGCCGTATGTCCCTTGTTTTTTGTATAAAACAGAAGAACTAGAATCCTTTGATGAGATGAAGAAAGTTTTGGTTCGCATATCCGAATATGTCAGAGTACACGGTGATAGTATCGATTCATTGACTCAATGTCGAATAAACACATTCAAGAAGCTGGGTGGTGTAATTGTACAGGCGAATATTCTACGCAAAATATATTCCAAAGAAGATGAAAGAGTACAGAAATTTTTGGTTGATCTTAAGAAGTTGCCATGAGTAAGAAATGTGGAAATTCTTATACTTCATTGCTACCATGTACAGTATTCTCGTGACCGCTCGATCACAACCGCAACGTGCATATACCTCAAACTGCGTATATGACGAAGAGACATTGGGCATTCTGCACAGGAACGACTGGATTGTCGTTCCATGGGAAGATGGACAGTGCTACTTCCATAACATCGTAACGCGCGAAAATTCTGATGAACTTCCGTCACTCGAATGAGATCAATTATAAAAAATTTTATTACATAAGTAATAAAATGAACTCCTCTACAAGAAAAGACTTGGGTATCGCGGCATTTATCTGCGGTGCCGTCGGTATCCTCATGGCAATCATTGCACTATTCATCAGAAAGAAAGACATTTTTGTGTCGATCACTGTGGTGCTTCTCATCATTTCGAGCGCTCTCTACGCGACAGCGGTCATTGATGGTTACAACAGTCAAGGTGACTTTAACAAAGCTCTTCGCACCGCCGCGCCCGGCGGGACTGATGATCAGTACCGATGTGCTAACAACATCGTTGCGGCGTCTGTGATCGATCTCCTTAGCGAGCCCGGTCTCAACAATGTTTACAATTGGGCATTGTCCCAAGCCAAATCGGGCGCTAAATGCGACGAAGGGGTGCTTGACACGTACGGATTGTGCGGCGGTGCAGCTGAAACATGCAAAGACGGCCTAGGAAAGAAAAGCGCGTGCGCCTCCGGATGCAAATTTACGAGCCTCAAAGACGGTATAAAAGCATTGCTCGTTGCTTTGATTCAAGGTGGTCCCGGCCCTGTGACTCCTCCCGGTGGTGGTGGACGCGGCCCGGTTCCAGGTCCCTTTGCACCTGGACCTGTGATTCCTCCTAAGTACTAAATCGAGAATATAATTGATAGCAATCACTTATATTTATTAAGCATCTACTTTGGAAAGACCCGCGTTGGCGTCATCCTCCTCAACAGCAGCCTTTTTTGTCGGCTGAAACAGTGCAATCGCAGCGGCAATTTGAGAAGATTCGCCAATTTTGTAAGCTCCGCGGCTCTGCGCAAGATTCACGGCAGAGACCAAAGTATTAAGTCCCTCCTGTTGAGTGGTGGGCATAGGAAGATCGTTAATCAGGATTTCAGAATTTGCAGACATTTTAATATCAACAGTAAGATTTTAAATATGTTTTAACCCATATAAGGAAACCATTGAATTTCTCCGCATGTTTCGCATGTGCCGACAACTAAAGAAGATCCATTATCTCCTAGCTCTCTAGTAAGATCGCTTTCAAATTTTATGGTGTGTGCTTCGTGTAAACATTTTTCCTTTCTCCATACTGTGTAATATATTTGGCTCTGGAGGTAAGTTTGTGCAGAATAATGCAAGGATGGCTTTACCCGTTTGCGTCCACGTAATCCACAACACCAATCGACAACTGGTGGTTCTTCTTCTCTTTTTCTCTCGCTTCGACAAATGGGACATAAGCCCTTCCAAGAATTTGAGCAGCTAGCACAGAAAGAATGTCGACACTGCCACTTATTGATATTTGCGTCTGATTCTCTACAAATAATGCATTTGTTCATCTCACTTGTAGCAATTAAATTCGTAGTTTAAGAAATGGATGAAGATTGTTTGAAATCAATGACAGATTTTTTGACGATGAGCGAGAGATTGCGTCTAAAATGTACTGATTCATATTACAATCTTACTCTGGAGAAAGACAAGTATTGGATGGACGTGATACCAATACCCAGGCCTTCGTGGATGGGCTCCAATTTTATTTTTGTACAAAAACTCTTAAGAAAGAGATCCCTTTGCTGTATGAGATGCAACTCTCGGCTAGAACGATTTTGCATTTTAATTCTTTGTGGGTGTACAGGCGGGACATATCCACGCTGGCATTCTGCATGTGCCCTCCCAACAGTTCGTAACAGAAATAATCGTTCTTTAGGGATTGTTTCGTGTCCTCTCTGTAATAAAAAATCGATGTACGTCGTCGTAACTAGTTTTCCTTGATATTTGCGTCAAATTTATTTGTTGTTCTCCAAATAAATGGCAAAGATAATGTCAACTAAGAAAAAACCAAATATTTGGGTAGTACTGGGAATTGGGCTCGGGGTAATTGGGCTCGGGGTAGTTATATATTTTATATTTTTCCATACTTCCAAGAAACCACCACCACCGCCCACTAAATGCGATGATCCAAATGTCGCGACTGATTGCGGGACGGCCAAATGCTGCGGCACGGGCCTAGACTCGTGTTGTAATGGACAGTGTTATAGCTCGAAGGATCATGCTTGCGTTTCGGGTAAGATATGTGCATTAAAGAAAGTATGTACGAAGGATGGTAAAAGCATGTGTTGTAAGGAGGATGAAGAATGCGACTCCACATCTGGCAAGTGTATCGCATGCACAACTGACAATCCTCCATGTGAGGGACAGAAAAGTAGCGGAACCCCTCCGCAATGCTGTGGAGCAAAAGATAATCCGTGTCACATAGAAGGGGAAGATTCCAAGGCTAATCCATGTGTCTGTTGTCCAACGGAAGATGCCGATCCTGATCTTCCGGGATATGGAGGAACGTGTTGCAGCCAGAATAGATGCCGGTCGACCAATTATGCAGGCAAAAAATTAGCGAACAGTGTTTGTTGCCCAGCAACAGACGATGTCGTAGATGTATCTGGTAAGAAGTGTTGTAATATTCTGGACATAGATCTAGATGGTAGTTGCAGTGGCAAGGATTGGCAACTCCAGCATTGCGGAACTTTGAACAAAGATGGGACAGTAAGCATTGCAGGTACTTGCGACACCGACGGCGAGGCGTGTGCTGTCCCAAGCGTCTGCTATAGCGAATTCCCTAAGATTGCATCGGGTTCGCCGTTGGCCGGAATGTGTACCGGCCAAGGTCAAACTGCCCAAGTTTGTGTGAATCAGAAAGATTACGGTAATTCGACTTTCGCCGCGTGCCCTGACTCTAAATGCTCTGATTCTTCAGAAACATGCACACCTATCAACTACACCACACTTCCAGCGCCAAGTGGTGGGAAATGTGTTGGTAAGAAATGTGGACCTGGTAGTCAAAATGCTGGAAAGGAATGTAATGGCGACAAAGATTGCGGCGGCGTAGCACAAGAATCCTTGCGTTGTGACAAATTGCACCCATGTACTGGGTCGGCGCCACCTCCTGTGTCTGAAGCTTGTATTAAAATTACGGACGCTAAATTCAAAGGCGGTAAAATCGTTTACACCGGACAATATGTCGGCGCCGACCCGAAGACCGGAGAGTGTCCAAGCGGTGCGGTTAAGAACGGAACATGCCTCATAGGATGCCCGGAGTCGGCACCAACCACCTGGTGTCAAGAAGGTCAAGTATGCAACGAGTCTACGACGAGCAAGGGTACCGTCGGATACTGCTCGACGAAGGGTGACCAGCGTCCTTCACCTTCGTACACTCTCGGTACACAGCCTCTTGATACTCTTCCAGTTGACAAGGCCGGAAATTCATTGGATGTTACTCTGGATCAGTGCAAAACTTGGTGCGAACCAGGGGGAGCAGCTAATCGTGGCGGGAGATGTGTTTTAACTGAAAATAATGGTAAAAACGTGTGGGCATGTCGTGTTTCGGCATGCGCTGAAGCCGGTAAGAATGGTGAATTAATAGCTAATTCGCCTATGCATTTCGTCGAAGGTAACACGCTATCCGACGGGGCAACGCAGCTTCTCGCCCAGCTTAAGCAGACCTATAGTACGCCGCCAGGAGCTGGTCAATGTTACAAAGATGGCGCATACTATGGAGCAACGGACATCAGTTACGTCCAAGAAGACGAGCAGGGAGCAACTTGTACAACAACTTTTGGGTGTCAGGGTCCTAAAAGGTCGGGAATTTTGATGTCAAGCAACGCAACAAGCACGGCAGATACCGGAGGCTGCTGCTCGCAGCAGGGTAAGGATGGAATGATTGGAAGCACACAATTTGGTCGGTCCGGAGCAGATCTGACAATGTGTAACACATGTGTTTCAGACAAGTGTAGTATATCGGGGGAATCTTGCAAGAAAGACACCGATTGTAGCGTGGACATATACGCCACGCACAAAGATCCAGATTCTAGGTTGCCGTGCCCATGGACCATTGGTAATACTGCCGACGGACTCTTTCAACACCTGGACCTTACGGATTATAATCAATCACTTTGTACCAAAGCAGTTACCACAAAAAGCCCACCTCCATACCATCAATGGGCGGGAGAGGGCGACAATCAGGGTGCTCCACTGAGGGATCTCGACAATGCTGGAGCCTTTTGTTTGGGGAACAATACCCAATGCGGAGGCTCGCAGAATATTGATGGCACGCCTCTGTGTCAAGGGTCCGACTTTATCGGTATATAAGAGCATTTTGAAATTAACAATATCAAAATATAGTTCACTAGTAATTTCCAGTATTAAACTCTTCCTGATCTTTCATCGGCGCGCGAGATTGAGATGCATGGCATACACTAAAACAAGCTCTGAGTGGTTTAGATGGTATGTGGTGCTTCTGTCTGTATTCTAACTGAGAATTTGTGAAAGGACAACAAGGTCGAGAATCTGTGTGGTACATGTACCTGCTCAATCGGTCTCCTTCGTGTATTTGTTGCAAAGCTGGATAGCTTCCATAGCCTCCAAGGTTATTAAATTTTTCTTTAGGTAGACACCAAGGATCGCAAGGCTGCGGTTCTGTCAAGTAGCTCATTTTAATTTAGGCAAAATTAAAATCAAAAATTTACCAGCGACAATTCTGCCCGCGTACTATTAAGCTTATCCGCTCGTCGCCAACTGAACGATCGAAAACACGTTTGTACCAATCCCACGCCTGAGGAAGACCAATTTTAAAATAGAAATATTCGAGACGTTGCGATAGCACATCGCTAAGTCTCGGTAATTCTGTTAACATAAATCTTCCCTTGTCCTCTAAGATAATGATTATTTCTTCGAATGCTTTTAATACCTCCTCGTCAAAGAGCTCGTCTCTCTTTCTGTGTCCGTGTCTACTTGCGTAGCCACAATCAGAAGGCAATACATGATCTCTTCTGTCTCTCAAGTTATAGTATCTTGAATGCCGAGCCCACCTACCATTGATCAGAGCAGTTAAGGCTATCAAACGTCTCTTCAACTCCTCTTTTGATTCATCTTCCATTTTGTACTATGGGAAATTTCTTAAACCTCTTTGTCGACGCGGCATGAGTGTCTTACATTTGAATCAATGTTCTTCGCACGACACCAGCTCTGACGTATCGCTGATCGCACTGCGTGGGAAAACTTGTTTTGTTCGAGAGTTCGAAGAGCTCTTTCTGTGGTCCCACCCGCGGATGCAATTTCATTGATACTTTTAGTAGCATCTGGAAGTAAAGAAGCACTCAACAGAGCTGACCGAGCTATCATCTTTGCTTCTAGTTCACTGAGTCCCATAGATTCAGCTTCATCAGCCATAATCTGTGTCATTCTCAAGAAATAAGCAGGTCCAGATGAAGCGATACATGTCACCGCATCTATCTCGTCATCGGACTTTGCGTCATGTACGACTCCGCCATGTACAAATAAACTTCTTATTTGTCTAGCATATGGGTTGGGTCCATAAACGCTTGTAAGGCCGTTTCCGCTTCCTATTCCTATGTTTGGCATTATCCTTACAATCTTCTTATGTGGAAACATATTCCCTAAGGTACGAGAACTCACTCCGGCCATACAGCTAACTATACACGGAACTCTAAAGAGTGATTTTTCTTCGCACGTACTAACTAATTTCGACACTTCAAGCGCATCATTTGGTTTCACAGCTAAAATCATGGAATGAAAATCTCCCTTCAGACAATCTATACTTGGGTGTATTTCCCAATTCAATGCTGGAAGATCCAGTCGATTTTGTTTATTTATTTCTACCGCCTCAATCCTGTGCGGAATAGATCGAAAAGATTTCAGTATTTCAGATCCCATTTTACCAACCCCAACAATTGCAAGTCTTTTCATTTGACATTTGCCCGTGATTCTTTAGGTTCCGTTCATGTTATTTAACACTTATGAAATGAATGAATAAATGAACTACTATTTAATGAATTCTTTGTGGTCAGCAGCCTTTGTTACCGCTAGTCCCGTAATATATGGATGGCGATTTCTTGCATATCCCGTCGTGAAGATGTTTCAGTGTCGCCGCCGCGTCGAGAAATCGTCAATCCGAGATCAATTAAGTGCAAATCACTCGAATCTTGGAGGATATAGAGCTGGAAACGGTCATTATGCCAACGTGTGGACCAGGGACAGCTTTTTTGCGTTATTTGCCCCCAATTCCGTGGAACAAAAAAGACAGCTTGCAAATCGTCTTCAACGCAACATGAAGATGGGGGTTGTACCTTTTACATTTCATGAAATGAGATATTTACCAGCTCTTCTGTGTGGACTCAGATGCAAAAAGAAAGTAGCAACTCCCTCTTATTTCGACGAGAAGCTCTGTCAACAAGTTATGGACGCAAACTCGCAATATATTATTCTTGTTCATGACGTGTGGGCACATTTGCTATCCAAGGACTCTAATTTAGCTCTGCAGTGGCTGGCAAAGCACGAAAGATCTCTTTTTCGCGCTATTCAATTTTATGATCGTTTCAGAGACCCTCTAATAAAAGAAAAACCCTTTGCAAATTGGGAGGATTCTTTGATGCTCCATGGGGTTGTTCCTTACACCAATGTTCTGTGGCTGGAAGCGTCGAAAAGATTCAAAATGTTAAGAGGCCGGTTGGAAATCCCTGCTTATGATCTAGATTATGAAACAAGAGAACGACAAGTATTTACTTTTCTGAATTCGTGTCGAAATCTTGACACGGTGACAGCGGCATTGCTCGTTATTTGGTTTGGTGATAAACCCGAAAGCAGGACCCAGTTGTTGCGTTTAAATAAAAAGTATTCGGCTATCCCTTGGGGGGTGCCAAATAGAGCACGTTTATTGTCATGTAATAAAGTGTTTATCCCACTGAAAATAATCGGACAGGGTAAATATCACAATGGATGGAACTGGTCCTGGGTCGCACTGTTATGGTGTTTGGCGCTGGTGAATGCTAAGTTTACACAAGAAGCCAGAAGGATTTATGGCATGTTTGAAAAAGTCGTAGAGAGGGATGGGACCATCTATGAAGTTTACGACAGTAACAGCATGCCCATCAAGAGAGCTTTTTATTCATCAGAGCCCAGATTTTCAGAAGGAATGGGTCTTTTTCTAAGATGTAAAGCTGAGCTGGAGAACATAGATGATCGTTGATCACGGAATATAATGCGCTGGCACGGGATTTGCGACACTTACTTTCATTTGCTGTATAGTTGTGTTGATTCTATCCCCGAATGCGTCCAAGTCCAGCGATCCCAAAGAGCTTGAGATATCGCTCAATAGATTCCCAATTTTTCCCATCTCGTCGTGTATTTGCTCCAAACTGGTTGATATTTCTTCGGTATCTAGATCTCTTATTGTGTCTCCGAGACGCCATAAAACGTAACACACAGGTACCACGTTTACTAGGGCTATCAAACCACAGCAAAGAATTTGTTTCTTCCACTTTTCCATATTTATTCAAGTAAATGAAATTTAGGAATTGCGATGAATATAGCAAGATGGAAAAAGTTTCTACACGTGTTCAAAAACCAGAAAATCACAAAATTGCTACGCTACCATTGGTTCAAAGCGCTGCAAATGTCTATGCGTCGAATGTTGAACCCGACATTTGCGGTTACGGCTTCGTTCCGATTTCCGAGATGTTCCGAGGAAAGCTGGGAACAAATCTCTTCGTCCCCAGGACGAAGGTATCCAAATACATTAAAATACAAAGTAATGAAAATATCTCCGAACTATATTGGTCTACTTATTTGAAATCAGAGTTCGGGAATAACATTGTTGGGCGCTGTCTGGCAACAAATAATCCCACGAAAATACACGATAAGTTGATAAAGGAGCTTTACAGTTTCCATGAGTCTCAGGAACTGGCAGACAACAACATAAGTATCGTTTGTATTATCTACAAAAGCACGCGGAATGGAAGACCGTTCTTTGACATGCAGTTAGGTGTCACTGGGACCGTAGAATTGATTAGCGATACTCTTGAATCTCCCGAATGCGCAGCGGTTCGAGAGATATACGAGGAGACGTCGCAAACTTCAACCTGGACATGGAAGAACAAATTACAAAGCAGGGACAGAAAAACTCAATGGTCCGGACTTATTGTGGGATGTGGAGAATGGAATCATCCATTGGCATCGGCTTGGTGCATCGGATGCACTTGTGATCAAAAAATACGAAGAGCTGGGTTTGAATGCTGTGCCAGTGGATGGGGAAGCTGTGCGCAAGCCCAGGAAGCTTATAACACATTTCATCAGACTGTAAGTGAATAATAAATTTTATTCTGACTAGAATAAAATGCTTAGTTTACGTAAGAGAAGTGGATGGCTTAGAAAACTCTGCAGTTCATTAGGAATTCCAAAGGAATCGGGAAGCCTCGCGATCGAAGGCTTATCAGCCCTTCCATTATTATACAAAAAACGCCACACTTCGAACAAAAAACTCGAATGGTTCTTAGAGTCCCATTGGTGGGTCTTTGTTCGTTTTACAACACAGGACCGATCTCAGATAATAAAACTAATGAATAAAGATTGGAGGCGACGCCATCCGCGCCCAATTCGGTTTCGAGGAGCTATTAGACGCCCTAGAGCTAGATCAATTCAGCCGAATCTTCCGAAATACATGAGAAAATACTGGATCAGTATCGGAGTCAATGAGTATACCAATATGCAAAAACTTCGGTGTGCTGAAAATGACGCCACTGCTTTGAGTACTTTCGCAAAACAAAATCTCAACTTTACCACTTCAACATCTTTGAATCCATCTCGCTCTGATATGATCAATTTAATCACGGGTCATCTCGTTAATATTCTTGCAGAAGACGATCTTTTAGTTATGACTTTTCACGGTCATGCGGTAACGAAGAGAATTAGAGGTTGTCAGTTTGGATTTTTGGTACCAGTCGACGGTGGAGAAGATAATCTCTCCTCCCTTATAGGGATAAAAGACCTCTTCAATTGGATTCAGTATATAAAGTGCCGTCATGTCCTCCTTATACTTGATTGTTGTTTCTCGGGTATCGCGGCTTTGATAGGAGGCCCTTCGTGGACATCTAACTACACTCCAGGGACAATTGGAGTTCATCTAAGACAAGGATGTCGGATTGTTATAAATGCTGGAACAGCCGAGCAGGCTACAATAGATGGCGGTTGGGAAAACAATTCTGTCTTAACAGGCGCCATCATATCTTATCCGAAGTACGAGGTAACAGCAGGATCGGTAACGGGCTTGTTTTCGTATATCAGCCAGGTGGTATCTTCCCACAGTCCACAAACACCCACGATGGGTAAGATGGTAGGAGATCACGGAGGTGATATGTTTTTGTCTTTATAATTTTTACTTTGTATCGACTTCGATACAAAGTGCAAAACATGAGCAATCGCTGCGGGCTCCGCCCGATTAAGATCTCGCCTTCTTATTGAGCAATTGTAATATCCCAGGGTATTCGTTGATCAAAAATCCTTTTACTGTTTCTAATTTATCCCGACATTCTTGAACATTGTCGCATGCAAACAGATTCCTCGAGGCTCTGACTGCCGCGCTTTCCGGACTTAGAAATCCCGCCAACTCTCTTTCTTGTCGAGCCCGATGATCCCTTTTTCTTTGTAAAAATTTTAGATCTTTCTCGGAAACCACCTCAAACAGTCTAAAAACTACATCGGGCTGTAAATAATCAAATCTCTGTGGATAATTTGCTTTAATGACTCTTCTAGCTTCCGAGTGAGCTGGTATGGTAATCCATTCTGACTGAACTAACGCGCTATCGGATGGCACCCATCGGGTAACGTCACCACCATCGCTTTTGGTGTAAAGAACCGCATTGTGCGGCCTACTACCAGCAGACAATACTGTCCATTTGGTATCGTCGGTTAACAATCCAAATCGTCGCAATGAGGCCATGAAAGCTGCCTGTCTATAATCATTCGCTCTCTTGAGATTTTGTTCAATTAACTTGATTGGTAAATTATATATTTCTCCCTTCTTCATTCGGAATCTACCTCTTTGATTACAAAGTTTAAATTTTCTAGATTTCTGTTTTTTGTAGAATTTGATAGATTTTTCAAGTCTAGTTTGATTTCCTTTAATTCGTCGTTTTACTCTTCCCCGCCATCCTTGATAAGTCTTGGGTGATCCAATTCTGTTACGAGTGGCTAATCTCCGTTTTCTAGACTTTAGCATCTTTAATTTGTGGTTCTGAGATCTTCGAAAAGCTTTTTGTAGCTGTTTTATCGAAGCCGAGTTTTTGGCACAATTACAATTTCTCGACTTCTTTCTCGACTTGGATTTACGGCGCATCATGAACCGACTCCTTGGCGTGCGAGTCTTAAGTAAAAGACTCGGTATGTCCGAATAGTTTGTGTTGGAATCCGATAAATAAAACATGTATTGTGCAGACTTTTCTTCGTATGTTAGATAATCTGGGCTTAACTCTTGTGCTTTCAGAATCGCCAGCACCTGATCGTGAGTCAGGATCGAATTTATTTCCTCATAAGTTTTCATTCCCATACTTTTGCTGTAGCTAATCGCTTGGTAAAGAGACTTGCTGAATACAAGAAATGGCCTTCCCCCCGCCGCTCTGTGAAAAAAATTCAATGTGGCAACCCACAACAATCTACCTGTGCTTAAGTACGGGTTACCTAAGTCTATCTTTGAGCCGTCAGAATTTCTGAATGCGCACGTCCAATGAACGTAGAATACACGACGCTGTTGAGTGCCTACTGGAAAATTCCCCATATCCTCAATGTTAGTGGCTCCAAGTAAAACGTAATTACCGGAACTTATCCTATACACTAGCCAGAAATAGTTTTCCGGGCTTTCTTTGATTTCATCTTCGATATCACATCCGGGGGCAAATGTAGCTGCAGTGAGCGCTGGCCTTAACTTTTCATTCCATTGTATGAAATTCAGCTTGTTGATTTGCGATTGCATTAGTGTTTTAATTTTGGCTTTTTTAGCATTCGCAAGTGCTCTTGTGGCGGATATGTCTTTAGGAGAGCTTCGACCCGTATCACGAGGAGGTTTTCTAGATTTCTGCTTCTTTACTCCAAGTGGATAACTCCCTGTCTTCTTTTGTTGCTTCATCGTGGATTTCCCCCTAAACTTCCCTCCTTTCACTCTAAACCGACTTTTGACGCGCCGTGCGCGCGCCCGACTCCGCTTTCTTCTTCTTGGGCGGTATGGACCACTTTTATTCTTCTTTTGAAGCATTCGCCTGGCTTTCTTAATGTTTTTCCGCTGCCGAGGTTTGAGTTTTTTCCCAGCTCTATTCATATAATAGGTCAACCACTTGATGGCAGAACCAGGACCACCTGGAGCATACTTGGGATTCATGCTGACCTTGTATATTTTCTTGGCCGATTTTGTCATCGTGCCTTTAGGATAAAAAGTACTCGCCGTTTTGAGTTTGCTTGGAAATGTGAAGGAGTGGAGTTTTGACCACTGTTTATAGGACATCTCGTGGGGATCGTAGGTCTCTTTACCCGATCTTAATCGGCGTATACGTGGGGGAAGAGCCCCCGTTCGCGACAGTTCTTTCAAATCCTTAATCATAGCTTTTGTGACTTCGATCCTCTTAATCATGTCTCTTTTGTGTTTCCCCGATAAATTCCCGGGCTGCGCAATAGCTGAGTTGTAAGCAATTAGATCTTCTTCTAGTTCGGTTATTCTGTGTCTTGCTCCTTCATAATCTTGTTTGGTTGGTTTGTAAAGAGAAGGTTTGAGAGATGGCATCTCCCTATATGCTTTAGTGGAAGGGGCTCTGCACGGATAGTCTTCCGGTGGGATCCGCTGGTCGAACAAGGGATCCCACATGCATTCCACGTCTTTGCAATGCTTTGCGTCGTTGATATTTTCACAGACAAACTTCTCGTAATTATCGGGATGATAATCTCCCCAATCTGGATGTGGATATTTTTCCTTTAGGTGGGTCCATCTTCGAATCGCATTTTTGTAACCCTTATTACCTTCTGGATATTTTACCTTTATCCGTTCGTCGAATTTTTCCATTCGTTCTTGAATCTCTGGGGAACTCTGTTGATTTCCCATTTTGTTTTATAGCTATTTTTTTGCAATTTCAATAAATGGCAGAATTGAAAGCAAAAGATAACACGGGAATGAGTTTTTGGATCATTTCAATGGCTCTAATTGCAGTCACAGTGTTCTTCGTACTGGAGAGGCGCAATGTCGGAGAGAAATGGCAGCTGCCGATGACCATCTCAACTCTCGTGACGGGGATAGCTGCATTACACTATATGTATATGCGCGGAGTTTGGGTGAACAAAAAGAAAAGTCCTGTAGCGTATCGTTACATTGATTGGTTCCTGACAGTTCCTTTGCAGATTGTAGAGTTCTATTTGGTTCTTTCAGTGGATCAAGACGTTCCGCCGTCGATGCTAGTGAACATGTTGCTTGCGAGTTTGATTATGATTACGTTTGGATTCTTAGGCGAAACGGGGAGAATTCCCAAAAGCGTTGGCTTCACCGTTGGTATGGCAGCGTGGGGTTTCATTGTTTATGAGATATTCTTAGGGACCGGGGCCAAGTTCGAAGAGAAAAGCAAGAATCCATCGGTTAAATTAGCATATAACACGATGAAATGGATTGTGACGGTTGGCTGGTCGATATATCCATTAGGATACTTCCTTAAAGACAGTCAGATGAACGTGGTATACAATCTAGGAGACTTTGTAAATAAAATAGCGTTCACAAGTATAATTTGGTACGCTGCTAGTATCGATACTGGCAAATAAATCTTAATACTACTAAGTATTAAGAATTA
>PVBE011831356.1_pt1 | contig 16113 bp, 9 predicted proteins | sample 1631181 | NCBI WGS metagenome assembly PVBE01 (sample SAMN08397723, study PRJNA350692) | Marine metagenome, whole genome shotgun sequencing project. | isolation source: water | place: Pacific Ocean | collected 2012-04
GCGTTGTTCCTTTCGTGCTCAAGTATTTGTGGTAAAGTGTCTTGACACACCAAGGATCACGCGATGTCCATTATTATGCAACCATTAACACCAACTTTTTGGGACTAGAACCATAAATAAGAGGACGGGGTTATGACAAGCGGCGCGTTGGCAAGTTTTGACAGGGAAATAACCCCGGAAGTGTATTGGAATCCTGCGCCAGCGACCATGGGCTGCAATAAGTTGTTATGCAAGAGATGACCCAATGAACATCGTGCCCGCCGAACTGAAGCGAGAACTCAGCATAGCGCTAATCCACGCAGACAGGGATGGAGCGATCGAAATCATCGAGCGCAACCAACTCAGTGCCAACAGTATCATTGACGAAGACACTTCGACTTCAATTCTCCTTAAAGCTGTAGACGCCTTGAATGAGTTCCATGGCTCGACCGATCAGATTGCGATAGTTGAATACCTGCTGTCTAAGGGCGCAGATGCGAACATTAAGACCTCCAGGCAGTACAACGCTCTTCATCTGGCGCTCGCCTACCATAATTTATCTGAGATTGCGCTTCTGCTGATCACAAAGGGTGGTGCAGATGCGAATGAGGTCGAAAGCCACGGTAGCAGCCCACTTTTCATCGCTATTAAAGAGTATCGGCTCGCTTGGCGACCCGAACAGAAACGGGTGAAGGACTTCCGATTTGAGATTATTAAGGAACTACTAAATCGAGGTGCTGAATTAGACACTGTCAATAAACACGGAGTTAGTCCGCGGCGATGGCTGGAACTAGCAGATGATGACAAGCTCAATGATTTGGTCAGTAAGCATGAACAATAATGATTATTAAAAAGGTCGCCTAACAAGGCGCTCCAGCGGACGCGAAAAGACCGCGCCGCAGAGCTTGGACGTTATGCCAATGAAGGGGTAAGTGGTATGCTTGAGACAGAGAAAACTCGGCAAGCTGAGATGGTTTGGCTTAGGGTGGCCCTGGCCGGATACTTCGTCATGGTCTTTGGCTGCAGCAAATCCTTCGATGATCGTGACCAACCGCCTACAACAGCACCGATGGGGACTACGAGACCGATCCGGAAAGCGACGGTCGCATTATTCCCGGTGCAGATCAACGCCCAATGGGGCTACATTGACAGGGCAGGGAAGATCGTCATCAGCCCAAGATTCGATAAAGCATGGTCGTTTTCGGAGGGGCTCGCACGGGTCCAGAGTGGAGGCGATGAAACTGCGTGGGGGTTTATTAACGCGAAAGGACTGTTTGTTATTCCACCCAAGCGCATTATGGTAGTCCCGGAGTTCTCGGAAGGTCTGGTGATGGTCTATGTCCAAGGTAACAAGGGGTTTATGGACAGGACAGGACAGGTGGTGATCCAGCCGGAGTACGAAGGCGCTTTTGACTTCAAGGAGAGCCTGGCGGCAGTCAGCGTGTGGAAGGCTCGCCTTTTCCGCAAAGGAGTACTTAGACACGGATATATCGACAAGCGGGGCAAGATGGTAATCGCCCCCCGATTCTGGGAGGCTTGGCCCTTCTCTGAAGGGTTGGCGTATGTCACTATAGACGGGGGCGAAGACGGTATGAGCGGCAAGCGAGGTTACATCAATAAGACCGGTGAGTTTGTCATCCCGCCCAAGTTTGATCTAGCCCTGCCGTTTTCGGACGGGCTGGCCGCCGTCGAAATCGACGGGAAATGGGGGTTTATCGACAAGAAGGGGAAGTTCGTAATACCGGCGCAGTTCAAGAATGCCGATGGATTCTCAGAGGAGCTTGCCCAAGTGAAGGTGGGCGACAAGTGGGGGTATGTGGATAAAACCGGGCAAATCCGTATCCCGCCACAGTTCGATACAACCAGGAAGTTCCATGAGGGGATGGCTGCCGTTGGTAAGGACGATGCAACCGGTGAGTCGAAGTGGGGCTACATCGACAAGAGCGGGGATATGAAGGTTGAATATCAGTTCGACACGGCTTGGCGGTTTGAGAACGGTCTGGCGTCGGTCCGGCTGGGCGAGAAGCGAGGTTATATCGACAAGGCTGGGCAATACGTATGGAAACCAACCAAGTAGGAACATGCCGGCGTGCGTTACGTTGGTCCGATTAAACAGCATAACAAGCGTGTGCAACGGACGTCGTCGGCGGACTTGCGGCGGCGATGAGCTTGAACCTTAGGTGTAAGACTGTTGCAGTCGCCTGTTCTGCCAGCCGGCGGCGGGGGGGTTCGTCTTAGTCGAGCGGCCAAAAAAAATTGACTCGCGTCGCTCCGGAGATTCTAATTGAGGTGTAAGATTCGGAGTGAGATGTCCTGCTCCGGATACGCTTTCCTGCTAACACCATCCCGCTTTGACAGCGGAAGGAGCAAACCATGAGAGGCAATCGTTCGATTATCGCATTCCGGAAACTACTATTCTCGCGGGCGTTGTTCGTATTAGTGCTGGCTTGCTCGCTTACTTTTGTTGGGGTAAGCGGGGCTCTGGCCGCCGAGCCAAAGGGCGCGAGAATTGAGACTTACATCGCCAAGGTGAACAAACTTGTCGACAAGGAAACCAAAAGCGGCAAGGCGGTCCCGGCGTACAGCAATACCGCCAAACTCCCGCTGATGGTCTTCCCCAAGGCGATGGAAGGCACAGAAAGGGTCGAGTTCCGAATTGACGTCTCCGGCGTCGAGAAGCTGTACATCGGAACCGGCGAGAGGTCGACGCTGCGAGGGGTTACTCTCGACAGCGGCGACGGCGTAAAAAAGTCGCTGCGCGCCAAAGACGGCAAGACGCTGGTCAAAGTCGCCGTCTCGGATAAGCGCCGCTTCAGGTGGCATCGGGGCCCCGGCGACTTCTACCTGCAGCAGTGCGAAACGTCGCTCCAGCTCGACGGCAAGTACAAGTGGATATCCGGCAAGCTCGACGCCTTCCGAGGCATGACGTGGATGAGTTCAACGTCCAACGTATCCAAGCTCAACGCCTGGACGCGCATGCGCGGCCCGCGCCAGTCCGCGGCGCAACACGCCGGTTTCGATCGACGCAAGGACACGCCGATGATGGCGTCAGGATATGTTCGGATCACCATTGCCGACGCCGTCGAAGCCATTACCGATTTCACGATGGGGCGGTACGGCAAGAAAAACCAGGTCGACCCGGCGATCATCGCCGCGATCCAAAAGGCGGCCAAGAGTGCCAAAACCGGAGCCGATTACGACGACGTAAGGAGCCTCTGCTTCGCCGCGATCAACTATCGCGAGTTTGAGAACCTCCGCAAGCGGGTGCAGGAGACCAAAGATTTTCCCGGTCTGTCAAAGAAATTCGACGCCACGATCGCCAGGGACTACGCCCTGTTGAATCCGGCGAAGTTCGACTACAGCACCGACTTCCCGAAACAGCAGAAGGTCTGGGATTCTCTGCTCAAGGAGGTCAAGACCGTAAACGCATACCCGGCGCTTATTACCGAAACGATCAAAAAGTTCAGCCGGACGGCGCCTTCCGAGGCCGAACTGGCCAAACAGGAGGCCGTACGACAGAACCGCCTGACCGCTGCGTCAAACGATGTCGATAAATACCTGGCGGTCTACGCCGAGTTGAAGGCCGAACGCCTGAAGTTCCTCTCGAGCCAGACGGCCCTGGACTTCGACAGCATCCTGATCAACCGCAACCCGCCTCCGGGCTACAGTCACAACGGCGATCAGCACCTCGGAAGGCACAGTCGCCTGGGCAAGGGCCTGACGATACTTACCGGCTGGAAGAGCGGAAAGCCAAAAGTCAAAACGATCCTCGAAGGCAAGATGCCTCCCGGGTCCTACCGCAATCCGGACCTGAGCTACGACGGAAAACGCGTGCTGTTTGCGTTCTGCGATCACACCGAGGAAGACAAAAAACTACGCCGATTCTTCATCTATGAAGCCGCTATCGACGGTTCGTGGGTCCGCCAGCTTACCGGAACCAAGCGCGACAAGTTCCAGACCTGGGACAATCGCGCCACGGTGCTTATCGAAGACAACGATCCGTGCTACCTGCCCGACGGCGGGATAGTGTTCATCTCGTCGCGTTGCCAGTCGTTCGGCCGCTGCCACGGCGGACGGTACAACCCGGCCTGGAACCTGCACCGATGCGACAAGGACGGAAACAACATCCAGCAGCTCTCGTTCGCCAATGAAAACGAGGTCGAACCGTCGATCCTGAACGACGGGCGAATTGTCTTTACGCGTTGGGAATACACCAACCGTCACGAGATGTGGTTCCACAAGCTCTGGTGGTGCCGACCCGACGGAACCGGCGTGGCCCACTTCTTCGGAAACGACATGATCGTGCCGCACCAGTTCCTGGAAGCAAGCGCGATACCCGGCACTCACAGGGTTGTCTGCACGGCCCAGGGCCACCACAGCTACAATACCGGCACGACAGTCGTGCTCGATACGAACATCGACGAAAACGGCGAGCACGCCATCAAGCACATCACGCCGGAAACACCCTATTCCGAGACCAAGGGATGGCCCAACCCGCACTACAGCCACCCCTACGCGATTACCGAGAATATCTTCCTGATCTCGCGCGCCAACCACCCGGTCCACAACCAGGGACGCGTCCCCCCGAAAGCCAACCGCGCGATTTACCTTGTCGATTCCTTCGGCGGACGCGACAAGATCTACGAAGATCCCGAAATCGCATCGTTCTCGCCGATAGCTGTGAGACCGCGTAAAAAACCGCCGGTCCTGCCGAGCATGCTCCAGCCCAACGCCGAACCTTACGGTATCGTCGCTCTGCAGAACGCGTATCTGACTCGCAAGGAAAACGATCCCAACGGGATCATCAAGCCCGGCATGATCAAGGCCCTTCGCGTCAACGCTCTTGGCGTCCAGCCGCGGGCCAGCAGGGTTTCCTGCACACCGCTGGTGGCTAACGACATTCCCAAGAAGGTCCTCGGCACGGTCCCGATCAATGAAGACGGCTCGGCGGTCTTCAGGGTGCCCGCAAACGTATCGCTCCAGGTCCAGACGCTGGACGAAAACGGTATGGCGATACTGACCGAGAAGAGCCTGTTTTACATGATGCCCGGCGAGCGAAGAAGCTGCGTCGGTTGCCACGAGGCCGTCGGCACGACTCCGCCGATGAAGACCGTGGCCAAGATGAGCCGCATGAAGCCGGTTGACCTCACACCGGCCGCCGGCCCGAAGTACCGCGGCGGAATGAGCTTCGCCCGCACGGTCCAGCCCGTGCTCGACAGGTACTGCATCAAGTGCCACGGTCTGGAGAAGACTGAAAAGAAGGTCAGCCTGATCTACGCCAAGACCGGCAGGTATCCCGACTCGCTGATGGAGATCGTCAAGAGAGGCGATCACCGGATCGGTGACAAGGGCTTCTCCGGCGGAAGGTACAAGGGTACGGACGTCACGTACAACATCAGTCATCCGCGCGTATTCTTTGCGTATTCCAACAGCGTCGCACAGAAGCTCGCCAAAGGCGACAAGCACCACAAGAGCCTGAAAGACATCGACCGCGAGAGCTACATGCGGATCATCGAATGGCTCGACCTGAACGGCCAGTGCTTCGGCGACCTGTTCCCCAACAGGATCGAAGACCGCAAGTTCGACGACGGCAAGCTCAAAGAGCTCAGAACCTACATCAAGGGACTGCTGGGCGACAAGATCGCCGCACAGCCGGCGACGACCTTGGTGAACGTTTCCCAGCCCGATGAGAGCAGAATCCTCAATATGCCCCTTCCGACGACATCCGGCGGATGGGGACAGATAAAAGGCTTCAAGAGCAAAGACGATCCGGCGTACAAGAAAATGGCCAAGTTGGTTAACGCCTGCATCAAGAAGAACGCCAACGAAAACGTCAACGGCTGGGAGCCGACCTGGGAAATGGGCGGAGCCGAAAAATGGGTCACCGAAGCCCGCGCCAAGTACATTGCCGACAAGGCCAAAGAATAACTGGAGTTCATACTGGTTTTTTGGGTCTGGGGACATGCTCCCAAATGCATCACTTGTATTTGGGTCATGTCCCCGGTCTTTTTATCGTATCCCTACTTACCGCGACCCGCGGCGGGCGTTTTTTTATTCTTCGAAGGCGCCGGCAAATCCGGTAGAGTTAGGGTCTCGGATACGATCTGCGAAGCTTCGAAGGGATAGTGACATGAAGAGTTGGATTGCGTCGGTTGTGTGTGTGCTGGTCGGGCTCGCTTGCGCCGATGGGGCGGTCGTTCTGGAATCAGCCAGGGACATACCCGTTGCGTACGATGTTGATGTTGTAGTTGTCGGCGGATCGACTGGGGCTGTCGCGGCGGCCGCCCAGGCGGCAAGAGACGGCGCCAAGGTTTTTCTCGCCGCGCCAAGGCACTATCTCGGCGACGACATGTGCGCGACGTATCATTTGGGGCTCGAGCCCGGGGAAATGCCCAAGACCGAACTGGCCAGGAAGATATTCTCCTTTTCGCCACAGGCCCAGGCCGCACCGGTGAAGTTGGGCAAGAATCCCATACCGCTGAAATACAGCGCCGACCTTCCGTCTGCCGGCGTGCACAAGGACAGTCGCCGTCGACCGATGCTTACTGACGGGCGCTACGCCCAGGCCGCGAAGCAGAGCGTTCAATACGACGGCGACGTTACGCTGACGATCGACCTGCTGCGAACCGGTCCGGTAAGCGGTGTGCACCTCGTTGCGTTCCATCGTCGCGGCGAGTTCGAAGTGGCCAGTATCGCTGTCTCGCTCAGCGAAGACGCCAAGAAGTGGAGCAAGCCGGTTGTCGTAGCCAACAAGTCCCTAGGCAAGATGCTCGGCAATGACACTCCGATTCAACTGTCGGCGTATCTTGTCGGCAAGGTGCGTTACGTTCGCATCGCGGTCAAGAAAGGCTCGGGATGCAAGCGGGTGCTGCTGGGCGAGATCGCCGTCGACGGGTTGGTCAAGACTGCGGCTCGGGTCGAATCCCAATCCGAGCCGGACTTTGAATTCCACACACCCACGCCGATGCACGTTAAGCGAACGCTCGATGATGCGCTGCTCGACGCCGGCGTGCAGTTCCTGTACGGATGCTATGTGACCGACGTGCTGACAGACCGCGCCGGCAAGCCGGCGGGCATCGTGATGGCCAATCGCGCCGGACGTCAGGCCGTTCGGGCCAAGGTTATAATCGACGCGACGGATCGAGCGATCGCCGCGCGGGCGGCCGGGGCGAAGTTCAAACCGTATCCGGCGGGCAAGCAACCGTTCAAGCGGATCACGTTCGGCGGGACGCCTTCAGGCAAGATCACGACGCAGGCGAAAAAAGTCGGATCCGTGCAGCGGGGCAGGAGTTCCGGCGACTTCTACGAATACTCGCTGACGATACCGATGAAGGATTCGTCATTCGCCTCGTTCGCCGCGGCCGACCAGACTGCGCGAAACCTCACCTGGCATGACGGTCAGCTCGGCGGTTCGGAGTTGTTGTTCCAGGTTCCGCCCGATCCGATGGCGGGTCGCAAGAGCTTGAGCGGCGATTGGGCCGGCGCGATGGCGACTGATCTGGATGCTTTTCGCCCCGCTGGCGTTGAGCGTTTTTACGTACTTGGCGGTTGCGCCGACATTTCGCGAAAGGCGGCCGGTAAGCTGCTCCGTCCCGTGGCGCTCATGGATTTGGGTGATTTAATCGGGCGAGCGGCGGCTGCTGACGCCATGGGCGTTTCGGCTCCGGCGAAGTTCAGCGAAATTAGCATCGCGGGCGCCAAAGCGGTTTCCCCGGTGGGCGGCGAGGTCCGTGAGGTGCTGAAGGGCGTTCGGTCGACTAAGCGGAATCTACCGACGATTCGAAGCGCCGCTCGTGGGCTTCCGATTATCGGCAAGTATGACGTTGTGGTTATCGGGGGCGGTACAGGCGGGGCTCCGGCGGGCATTTCCTCGGCCAGGAAGGGCGCCAAAACGCTCGTAGTCGAAGTCCTCCACGGGCTCGGCGGCGTAGGCACGCTCGGCATGATCGCCAAGTATTACCACGGAAACCGCGTGGGCTTCTCCACGGAGATCGACAAGGCCGTTGGCGGCGGGGCGTGGAATGTCGAAAAGAAGATGGAGTGGTATCGCAGCCAACTGGTCAAGTCCGGAGCCGACATCTGGTTCGGAACGCTCGGGTGCGGGATGCTGGTTGACAGCAATCGCATAACCGGAGTCGTTGTAGCCACGCATCACGGGCGCGGAGTGATCCTGGCGGGCACAGTGATCGACTCGACGGGCAACGCTTCGATGGCCTCTGCGGCCGGAGCCGAGTGCACGGTGATCGAGGCTGATCACATATCCGTCCAGGGCACTGGCCTTCCGCCGCTGGAGCCCGGGGCCGGATACACCAACACCGACTGGACCTTCCACGATGACGACGACGTGCTGGACATGTGGCGGATGTTCGTGGTCGCAAAAGCAAAGTACAAGAACGCCTTCGATCTCGGCCAGCTCATAGACACCCGAGCCCGCCGGCGAATCGTCGGAGACGCGGTCATCATGCCGATGGACATCCAGAACAAACGCACATTCCCCGACACCATCGTGGTCTCCAAAAGCAACTTCGACAATCACGGATTCTCGAGCCACACGATATTCATGATCAAGCCGCCGGACCACGCCGGGCTCGTGGCCCACGTCCCGTACCGCTGCCTGCTGCCAAAAGGCTTCGACGGGATTCTCGTCACGGGGTTGGGGATCAGCGCTCACGGCGACGCGATGCCGGTGTTGCGCATGCAGCCGGATATCCAGAACCAGGGCTACGCCGCAGGCCTGGCTGCAGCGATGGCCGCAAAGGAAGGCACAACCGTTCGCAAGGTCGACATCAAGGCGCTGCAGAAGCAACTTGTCGCCAAGGGCAACCTGCCAAAGAGCGTTTTGACTGACAGGGATTCGTATCCGATGTCCGGCGACAAGATCGCCGAGGCCGTCAAGTCCGTCACGTTGGGCTACAAGGGCATATCGGTTATCCTGGCCCATCCGGCCGACGCGATCGATCCGCTGAAGAAGGCCTACAAGAGTTCCGACTCCGGTCCGGACAAAATAGTCTACGCCCACATTCTCGGCATGCTTTACGACCCGTCGGGCGCAGAGACTCTAACCGAGGCGATCAAGGCGATGAAGTGGGACAAGGGTTGGAACTTCCGCGGCATGGGCCAGTTCGGGCGCACCACCAGCCCGGTTGACAACCTGATAGTCGCACTGGGCCGCACCGGCAAGAGCGACGGGATCGACGCTATACTCGAGAAGATCGGCCAGTTGAACGCGAAAAGCGAATTCTCGCACTACCGCTCAGTTGCGATGGCCCTTGAGTTGCTCGGCGACCGGCGCGGGGCCAAACCGCTGGCCGATCTGCTGAAGATCCAAGGTGTCGCCGGACACGCCTTTCTGGAGATAAAGGATGTTCGAGGGCGAACCCCAGCCAGCCGGGTCGACACCAGCACGCGCAACAATTCGCTTCGCGAGTTGATCCTGGCGCGAGCTCTTTATCGTTGCGGCGATTACAAGGGACTCGGTGAAAATATCCTAAAACGATACGCCAAAGATTTACGAGGCCACTACTCACGCCACGCTCGAGCGGTGCTCGCCGAGACGCCGGCCTCGAAGCGCAAGTAAGGTAAATCCGGGTAAGACCGAACCATATGGTGTTCTTGTGCGTAGGAGTTGTTATAGTATCGTTCCGGAATTGTCAGGGTCATCCCGAACAGCGGGCTTTGGTCCGCGCTTGCGAACCCCGCAATCCGTACGCCCTGGGCGGTGCTTTTTGAAATTATCGATTTTTTGGGAACCTTGTGGCTAAGAGAGCGTCAAATAGTATGGATGGCGGTAGAGGCGCTAACCGCGCCGGCGACGGTCCTGATGGACACAAGCCTATCGCTTTCGACGATCTGACACTGGTTAAGAGGTTCCGCCAGGGCGACATGGAATCGTTTTCCCTCCTGGTGGCCAAGTATCAGGATCGGATTTACAATATGTTACTTCGCATGTGCGGCCGAGCCGCGGATGCTGAGGAGCTGGCCCAGGAAGCGTTCCTCCGCGCGATGGAGCGAATTGGGCAGTTCCACGGAAGGAGCAAATTCTATACGTGGTTATTCAGGATAGCGGCAAATTTAGCGATATCGCATAGACGGCGAGGCGGAAGGATCAAGTTTCATTCGCTGAGCGGACCTGACGACGGAGATTTCAGCGCAGCCGATGCGCTTACTTCGCCCACCGCATCGAGGCGCCAGATGGGCCCGGCCGAAGCGGCGGTGGCGGTTGAAACAAACGAACATGTAATGGCGGCGCTGGGTGAGCTCGATGATGAGTTCCGCCTGGTGGTGGTATTACGCGACATTGAAGAGATGGACTATGCACAAGTGGCCGATGTAATGAATGTGCCCGTGGGCACCGTCAAGAGTCGCCTGCATCGGGCCAGAGCAATGTTAAGGGACAGGCTTAAGGGCCTGTTGGATGATTATGAATGAAGACCGAGACAACATAAGAGAGTTGCTGTCGGCCTACATAGACGGTGAAGTGACCGACGAGCAATCGGCCTCTATTAAGCAGGCTGTCGCAACCGATCCCGAACTGGCGATCGAACTGCATGAACTCAAGGCCGCCAAACGACTTCTGCTCGGGCTGCCCAAAGAGCGGGCCCCGCGAGGATTCGTTCGAAAGGTCATGGTTCGCGCCGAACGCAAACATCTACTTGGCGACCATCACGCTGGCGGTCGGTTCGCCGCGGCCAGGTGGATCACGCTTGCAGTAGCCGCCACCGTGCTGCTGGCCGCTGGGATCGGCATAATCGCAGTCAACAGACTTTACACCGAGCATCACACGCCTACGATCGCTGGAATCGGCGACAATGACGGGCGCGATGCGGGCGGTCCGAATGTGGCCTTTGACAACGGCTCGGGCGTCAAGAAGGGCGCAGGTTCCGTTCCCGTGGGCGGTACGATAGGTAAGTCCGGTGTCGGTGAAGGGACAAATCTTGGGCTCAACAGCGGGGGAAAAGTTGTTGTCGCCGACGAGGCGTTCGATTACGCGGTGGCCAACGCGAAGAACGCATCCATATATACGCACAATGTCAGCGACACCCTTACGGTGTTGAACGAAACGCTGCTCCGCAACGACATTCAGCCGCTCGAGTTGGCCGCTCCGGCCAGAAGCTCCAAGTCCGCCGGAAAGGCCCCTGAGGCGGCTGACAAGAAGGCCGATGTCTCTCGCGGGGCGTTGAACTTCTACTACAACAAAAAGCAGGATGCCGAGCAGGTGCAGATTGTGGTGCTCGCCACCGACGAGGTTATCGAGAAGCTCAATGGCGATCTGACCCAACTGGCCATCGTACAGAAGGTGTCCCAGGCTCCTTCGCTGGATTATGCGGGACGGTCTGACGGGACGATCATGGCCCGCCGCAGGGCCGGGCCTTCAAAGCGTCGGCCAGAAGATTCGGCCGTAGACTCGGTCGGAGATGTGATGACAGCTCGAGGCGGACCTGGTGTGTTCGATTCCACAGGCTCCACGAACGCCGGGAGTCGGGCCAAGAGCAAGATGATGACAAAGGACATCGACGATGCTCCGGCGGTGGGGAAAGGCGCCCCTGCTCCGGCGGTAGTCGCTCCCGTAGCGGCGCCCACTGTCGGCGGTGTCGCCAAGGCGCCGAAACTGCGGGACAATACGCAGATCGGCGCGGGTGAAATTGTAACGGTTCCGGCTGGTGCGGCGCCTCCGGATGTGAGCGGCGGGGCGTCGTCAGCGCCAAAGCAGCCCAAGACGACGGTTTCCAAGACTGCAAATTCCGGACAGGATATCGTAGAAGGCGAAAATTCATCGGATTTGGATACTGTCGCCGGCTCCGACGGATGGGTCGGGCAGGTCGCCGCCAAGGTCGTCGAACCCCAATCCACGCCCAGGCCGGCGCCGGCGAAGCCTTCGGTCACCGGACCAACCCCAAAACCTTCAGGCACCGTGCTGGCCGCCAGCGAGCAACAGAAGAAGTATGAAGCCCGAGCCGGCGTGGCGGAATTGAATACGCTCTCGTCGCAGATCGCCAAAGAGCAGAAAGAGGGCAAGTCGGTCAGAAGACTGGATTACCAATACGGCAAGCTCAACAAGGCTTTTCGCCAGCAGATATTTGATGACGATATCCGGCGTAACGTTCAGTCGCAGCGTGAGCAGGGCGTTAACATCCAGGCGCTGGTTATCAATATTAACCGGCGAAGCCTCATGAACCTCAAGCTTCCGGCGACACGGAACGCAGCACGGCGAGCCACACAGGCTCTGTCACGGCCGGAGAAATCCGCCGAATTGACGCCTGCTGTCGAGTCGACGACGCAGAAGTCCGCCGCGCAAGCGGAGACTGGCCGGTAACACACCGATCGGGTAACTGCTCGATCCGTCGCGACTCCCTCCAAAAAAAACTCGTGAGACCTTGAACCCTATGTGCGTAATCACGTACTATATGCGATTCGTATCGTGGCGTTCTCCGGGCGATGCGGCGTAGTATTCGATCCGATTCGGTCGAGTCGAGTGGGGAACTGGAGATGGCATTCGGTAGTAACCTTCGCAGATATGGAAAAGGAAACGATGCATCTGATCGAAATCAAGGAATTGCGAAAGGCTTTCGGGCCAATCGTCGCCGTCGACGGAATATCGTTTACCGTTGACAAAGGCGACGTGCTGGGCTTCCTGGGGCCCAATGGCGCCGGTAAGTCCACGACAATGAAAATGTTGAGCGGATTCCTGCCTCCGGACGGCGGGACTGCTCTGGTAAACGGACACGATATTATCACAAACGTCATCGAAGTCCGCAGATCGCTGGGATACCTGGCGGAAAACGCGCCGGCTTACGATGAAATGTCAGTCCTGGGCATGCTGAAGTTCGTATGCGATGCTCGCGGGCTCAAGGGCTCGAACAAGAAACAGGCGATCGACAAAGTCGCCGTAAGCTGTGCGATCACCGGTGTGATGCATCAGCCCGTCGGCACCCTGTCGAAGGGATACCGCAGGCGTTTGGGCCTTGCCCAGGCTCTGGTGCACGATCCGGATGTCCTGATCCTCGACGAGCCGACTGACGGCCTGGACCCCAATCAGAAGCACGAGGTCCGGAAGCTGATCAAGAGCATGGCCTCCGAGAAGTGCATCGTAATCTCCACGCACATCCTGGAAGAGGTCGAGGCTATCTGTAATCGAATAATCATAATCGACCAGGGTCGGATCCTCGTTAACGAGACCGCCGAATCTCTGATGGCCAAGCACGACGGTTCGCTGGACAAGACTTTCCGCGACCTTACCGGCTCGAAGAAGGCCGCAGCCAAGGGAGGCGCCTCATGAACGGATTCACCAGTGTTTTCAAGCGTGAGATAAAGGCGTATTTCTCAACGCCTCTGGCGTACGTGTTTCTTGTTGTGTTCCTGGTGTTGTGCGGACTGCTGACATTCATGGACGATTTCTTCAAGATGCGGCAGGCGTCGATGCAGGTGTTCTTCAGCAATGTTCCCATGCTGTTTATTTTCCTTGTGCCCGCGATTGCAATGCGGTTGTGGTCCGAGGAGCGTCGCAGTAATTCGATGGAGCTGCTGTTCTCACTTCCGATCACGACCACCCAGGCTGTTCTGGGCAAGTTCTTCGCCGCATGGGGCGTTTTAGCCCTGGCGCTGCTGCTGACATTCCCGATGGTCATGACCGTGACCTACCTTGGCGATCCTGACTGGGGTCCGATCATCACGGGATACATAGGCAGTTTTCTGCTGGCTGGAGCTTATCTGGCGATCGGGAGCTTCTTCTCGGTCCTTACGCGAAGCCAGGTTATCTCCTTTGTCCTGGGCGTGGTGTTCTGCGGGGTATTCCTTTACCTGGGCAGCCCGCAGGTCATGTCGCTGATGTCGAGCTTCGCACCGATGGGCTTTGTCGAGGCGATGGAGTCCATGTCGTTCCAGACGCGGTTCGAGTCTATTCAGCGGGGCGTTGTCGAACTTCGTGATCTGATGTTCTTTCTCCTGGTGATCGCCGGATGGCTCTGGGCGAACATAATACTCCTTGAAGAAAGGAGGGCTGCATAATGAAAACAACTGTACGGCTTGTAATGGCGTTGGTATTCGTGGCGGTGATTTCGATCTCCGCGGTGCTGCTTGTGCGAAAGGGCGTGGGCGGCGCGCAGCTCGATCTGACCAGCGATAGTCTCTACACACTTTCTGACGGTACGACGAACATCCTGAAGAAACTCAACGAACCTGTCACGCTGAAACTCTACTACTCCCGAGTTGCGGCGATGAAGGGTCCCGACCAGATCAGATTCTGGAACAACTACTATCTCTACGTTCGAGATCTGCTGGGCGAGTACGAGAGAATATCCGGCGGAAAGGTCAAGCTCGAACTGATCGATCCGCGTACTTACAGCGTTGAAGAAGAAGAGGCGATCCGCAACGGAATCAGGCGTTTCCCGCTGTCGGACGACGAGAGCTTCTACTTCGGTTTGCTGGCGACCACCGAGCTCGGCAAGGATGAGACCATCGCGTTCTTCGAGCCCAATCGCCAGGAGCTGGTGGAATACGACGTGTCGAAGATTATCTCGTCGCTGATACAGCGAAAGAAACGCAAGATCGGAATCATCTCGTCTCTTCCGATCACCGGACCGGCGAACATGTCGCCTTACATGATGCAGATGATGCGCATGCAGGGCAGGCAGCCCGATCCGCCGTGGGCGATCGTAAGGCAACTGCGGATGGACTACGACGTCCAGTCGCTGCAACTGGACACGCCCAAAATACCGGACGATATCGACTTCCTGATGGTGATTCATCCCAAGAAGCTCGACCATAAGACGACGTTCGCCATCGACCAGTTCGTGATGAAGGGCGGAAAGTTGATGCTCTTCGTCGATCCGCACTGCGTGGCCGACAGGCCCAAGAGAGACCCCAGGAACCCGATGGCGGGGATGAACCACGACGCCAGTTCGCAGATGAATAACCTGCTGGTCAATTGGGGCGCCGTGGTCTACACCCAGACCAAGAAGATCGCCGTAGACCGGGCGTTGGCGACCAAGACCGGTCGTCCTCCCCAGGCGTTTCTTCCGTATCTGACGCTTACCGACAAGTGCGTCAACAAGAACCACAGGATGGTCTCCGAACTCAAGGGCCTCAGGATGCTGTTCGCCGGTTCGATTGGAAAGCACGGCGGGACGGCGACGTTCACTCCGTTGATTTCGACCACCAGGACCGGAAACGTCTGGATTCCCACCGACGCGACGTCGCTGAACATGCCCGACCCCCAGAAGATCCAGAAGGAAGTCACCGACGGAAAAGAGGCTGTGACTTTGGCTTGCCTGCTGACCGGCAAGTTGAACAGCATCTTCCCCAACGGCATCGACGTTCCGGACGACAGTCCGCCCGAGGCGGCCGATACCCAACCGGCGACGACCCAGCCGAAAGACAAGACCAGGCATATCGACGCGATCAAGACGGTCGAAAAAGGAACCGTGCTGGTTGTTTCGGACGTTGACATTCTCAGCGACATGCTGTGCTTTGACAGGTCGTTTTTCGGCATGGCCCAGTCGGGCGGAAACGTTCCGTTCGTCCTTAACGCACTGGAGTTCCTGTCGGGCTCGGACGACCTGATTTCGATTCGATCCAGGGGTCGGTTCCTCCGCCCGTTTACGGTTATCGATGAAATCGAGCGCCAGAGCGACCGCGACACGCAGGATAAGATCGACGCGGTCAACGAGAAGATAAAGGACTCCCAGAAGCAGCTCGACGCCCTCGGCAGACAGAGCATCACAGAGCGTGACGTGGCGCTGCTGGAAGCGAAAGTTCTTGAAGAGAGGCGTAAGATTGAAGCGCAGATAACCGCCGCCAACCGCGAACTTCGCGATCTTAAGGGCGTTCGGCGCGACAAGGTCGAAGCGATTGAACTGAAGCTGGAGATATACAACGTTGTCGCCGCTCCGGCGATACTGCTCCTTATCGCGATCGTATTGTTGTTGTTCCGCTATTTCCAAGCAAAACATTATGCAGCACAAAGGGCATAAGTGATGGTACTGACAGATAAGAAAGTATGCGTATTGGCCGGCCTGGCCGCGGTGCTGCTGGTGGCGACCGTTGTAGTCCATTCCGGAAGTCTGTTTGAATCGGCCGGGGACTTCACGCCCGGTTCACTGCTCATTCAGGGTCTGGACCCGAAGATTGTCTCCGAGA
>PVBE011998127.1_pt1 | contig 16112 bp, 18 predicted proteins | sample 1631181 | NCBI WGS metagenome assembly PVBE01 (sample SAMN08397723, study PRJNA350692) | Marine metagenome, whole genome shotgun sequencing project. | isolation source: water | place: Pacific Ocean | collected 2012-04
AAAAAGCGGTTGACTAAACACAGCGCCAAAGGTTACAAGCATAGCTTGGAGCGCATGTCGTTCCATGGGCCGACCCTCCATCCTGTTTTGTGGACAACTACAAGATGTAGTGGTCGGCACACCATTTGCAACAAAATACGGTAGAGAAACCGCAAAACTCTAGCCTAGTTCCTCCTGATAGTCGTCAAATGGCCGCTTCAGTCCGCATCGTACAGCCCCGCTCGGCCCCCTTCAACAAAAACATGCTAACGGGCGCCTTCGGCTGAACGCTCACAGATAGGGAAGCCTGAAATCGAAGAGCTTGAGAGAAAGCGCAACAGAACATCGCCCTTGATCCCCCTCTAAGGGGGAGCAAGAGCGATGTTAACGATATGTTTCGGGGGTATCACGGCGTACTCCCTTAGCAGGCACAGTCGTTACCAGAGAGCCCCAGCGCCTCGACGCGGCCCTCTCTTGGAGGCTCTTCCCCGTAGATCCGAGCCACCTACTGTTTGAGATTGATCGTTACTAGCGGCTTGAATGGATCGAAGGACTCGTCCATGGTCCAAGCCATGGCCCGCAGCAGAATGATCCGAAAGAGGGGATCATTAAACGTGAAGAAATTGTGGCCGAGAATCGTGCCGAAGACTTTTCCTTCGCCTACCTCTGTCGTCCACATGACCGGCCACGCCTTGCCGTCCAGTTCATCATAATTCGGTGGTTTCCTTGATGCTACGCCGGCTGTTGACGGAATCGCCGGCGATGTCGCCAGCGTTGAGACTTTTGCCGAATCTCCGACCAGGGGCCAATAGAGTTCGTCTTCGAATTTGAATTTATCTGGAAGGCCCTTGAGGATGGGCGAAGCGCTCCCGGCCGACGTAACCGTCACCGGCCATGCCAACACGCCGGCATGGGTGTTCGGGATCGACGGGTCGCGATGCCCCCAAGCGAGTCCGATTCGCTTCGACAATTCCACGCCGGTGCCTTCCTGCAGGGCCATGTGCAGAAATACTAATCCACCGCCGCGTTTCTGATAGGCATCGATAATATCGTAATCCCAATAACCGCGCAGATCCCCTTCATGCTTGACACTGTCTTCGAACCCCCCGCGCCCATCATGGCGGGGCCACATGTAGAAGACTACGAGGTCGGCTTTCTCCCACAACTCCTTCTTCGGAAAATAATAAGAGGGCGTCACGGTGACGCGCGGGACGTTAGGCAGAAGATCGTAGACGTAGCGGTCCATGACCCAGTCGTATTGGTGGCTGTTCATGCCGTGGAATTTGTCAAGGCCCCAGACCCAGACAATGTTCAGGTCCCGGGAAGGCTCGCGCTGCTCAATCGAACCCGTGATGCGCGCGATTTCCGCGAGATCGCGTTCCACTGGCTTCTGCCATGTGAGGTGTTGGGCAGTGGCCTGGCTCACCGCGAAGAGGGCCAGTAACACAATCGGAAACCTTCGACTCAGCGTACGAAAAGTAGACATCTTTACCCCTCCCGAATTGCGGATAGCTCCGTTCGGCCCGCGTGCCCAATAGGCACCACTCTTTCACCGAGATATCCGATACGAACCCACAGTTGACCGAGGCCGACAAAGTCTCAAGACCATACCACCAGGATCCGGTGACGTCAACTCCAAGTCGCGACGAGGAAAGAGCTTGAATCCAAGGAGTGTGCGGCTTGATCGTTCTCCGTGGAAGGTAAGATAATGTCTTCTTTCAGGGATCCCCAGCGCGACCCCTCCAGAGGAAGCAATGTCTGCAATTTTTCGTAACGATCTGATGGTGCGCGCGTTGCGCGGCGAGGAGACCGTGCGTCCGCCGGTATGGCTTATGCGGCAAGCGGGCCGCACGGATCCCGCGTACAATCGACTCAAGGAGGAGTCGGGCCTCACCCTTGAAGAACTTTTTCGCTCTCCAGAGCATGCGGCGGAGATCTCGATCTTGCCCCAACGGCTTGGCGTCGACGCGATCATCTATTTTCAGGATATTCTGACGCCGCTTGGGCCCATGGGATCGGAGTTTGTCTTCCGGCCGGGGCCGGTGACGGACGCGCCGGTGCGCAGCGGGGAGGATGTCGAGCGCCTTGAGTTATTCGATGTCGCGGAAGAGCTTCCCTTCATCGGCGAGACGTTTCGCCTTATCTACGAGTCGCTCGATGGCGAGCTTCCCGTGCTCGGATTCGCCGGCGCTCCGCTGACGCTGGCGGTCTTTCTCGTCGAGGGCAAGAGCTTCGGCAGCGCCGCCGAGACTTCGCTACGCTTTCTTCGCGAACAGCCTGAGACGGCTCACGCGCTACTCGAAAAACTGACACAGATGACCATCGACTACTTGCGGTATCAAATCGAGGCTGGGGCGGTCGCGGTGCAGTTGTTCGAATCGGCGGCATTCTTGCTCGACGAAGGGCAGTACAAAGAATTCTCGCTCCCGTATCAACAGCGGGTATTCGAGGCGATCAAGGGATTCGCTCCCACGATTATGTTTGCCCGCGAATGGGATCGTGTCGACGACCTCGACGCGTCGGGCGCGGACGTGCTGAGCCTGCCGAGTTCGATAACCATCGCCGAGGCGCGGGGACGGGTGGGCGCGGATAGAATCATCCAGGGCAATCTGGACAACCGCCTCTTGGCGGAGGGCACGTTGGCGCAAGTCGAGGCCGCCACGAAGGCCTGCGTCGACTCGGGTGGCCGCAAAGGACACATCTTTAACCTGAGCCATGGACTGCTTCGCGAAACGCCTTACGAGAACGTGCAGCATGTGGTACGCGTCGTGCGTGAGTATATTTGACGCGGCGAGATTGCGGGTTGTCTCAAACGAGCGTGAAGGACTGGTTTCTTGTTGGATACTTTGCCCGTGCAGGAGCGAAAGGGATCGAAATCGAGGCCGAAGCCGACCACGATGATCGAGGGCTTTCCGCCAGCCCTCACTTCTCCCGCACCGCGAGCGTCGTCCCCGCGTGAATTTGGCAGACGGCCACGCCTAGCGCGTCGGCCGCGTCATCGGGGCGTGGCAGGTCGTCGAGGTTGAGCAGGATCTTTATCATTTCCTGAACCTGCCGTTTCGTGGCTTTGCCGTAGCCCACCACGGCGCTCTTCACTTCGAGCGCGCTGAATTCGCCAATGGGCAGTTTCGCCTGAGATGCCGCCAGCGCGATGACGCCCCGCGCCTGTGCCACGGCAAGCCCAGTAGTCACGTTGCGCGCGAAATAGAGCTTTTCGATGGCGACCGCTTCGGGGGCGTGGCGTTCGATGAGTTCGCTAGCCTCTTGGTAAAGCTTCTCAAGGCGGAGCGCGAAGTGTTCTCCGGCCGGCGTGGTAATGGTCCCGTGAGCGACGTGGGTGAGGCGGGATCCCTTGCCTTCGACAACTCCGTAACCAGTTGTCGCCGTCCCAGGGTCGATGCCGAGGACTCTCATGCGCCCCGTCTATTCGGCCATGACCGCGGCCATATCCTCGTCAGAGATTTCGATGTTGGAGTAGACGTTCTGGACATCTTCGTTTTCTTCTAACGCATCGATGAACTTGAGCACCGAGGCCACCGCTTTGCCTTCCACTTTCTGGGTCGTCTTGGGGACCATCCGCAGGCTGGCCTCTTCGGACTTCACGCCAGCGTCTTCGAGCGCCTCGACGACCGCGTGAAGCTCGGCGGGAGCGGTTACGATTTCATAGGCCTCGCCCTCGGTGTCCACATCTTCCGCGCCCGCATCGATGGCCTTCTCGAAAATATCGTCTTCGCTGAGGCCCTCCTTGGGCACTACGATGATGCCGTGCGCCTCGAAATTCCACGTCACCGCGCCGTTCTCCGCCATGCTGCCGCCATTCTTCGTCAGCGTGTGCCGAACGTCGGCCACGGCGCGGTTCTTATTGTCCGTCAGCAGATCGATGATAACCGCCACGCCGTGGGGGCCGTAGCCCTCATAGCGCAACTCTTCGTAGAGCGACCCAGGCAATTCGCCCGTGCCCTTCTGGATGGCTTTCGTGACGTTGTCCTTCGGCATGTTCGCCGCGCGCGCCGTCAGCAACGCGGTGCGGAGCCGCGGATTCCCATTGGGGTCGCCGCCTGAGCGCGCCGCCACCGTGATCTCCTTTGCCAACCGCGAAAAAATCTTGCCGCGTTTGGCATCCGCCACGCCCTTCTTTCGTTTGATAGTGCTCCACTTCGAATGACCTGACATGGCCTATGTTCTCCAGTGTACGCCGGCAACGGCGAGATAGGGGATTGCTTTTGCCTTGGCATTATAGCAAGGGGACCGAATTGCAGGCAATGGGAGATCGGGGCCATCACGATCCCGCCGCTTCCGTCAACTCCGTTGGTTCCATCAACTCCTTCGGCTCTATCGGCTTCGTCGGCACCATCGGCTCCCGGTGGGCCTGGACACCCCAACATAACCCCGATGCACAGCAACAATGTCGCCGTGTGCAGGACGCCGAAATCAGACAAACGCCACGATGCGCACTGCTGAGTGGACCGGAGCGACCGGTGCCATGACGATCCTTGAGATGACGTGTGCCCGCGACGTAGTCGCCGAACCCCCGCACACACATCGAAGAACGCGCAATCCCGAAGGCCATGCGAAGACTGTGCCGGCATTGACCCTTCCTTCCGCCCTTTCTATACTTGCGCAGCCCATGCGAACGCCAAACATCATTCTAATCTCGTCGAGTCAACATCGTTGGGACTGCGCCGGGTTTGCGGGGAATTCAGATGTCAGGACTCCCAACATGGACGCCTTGGCGCGCCATGGCCTGGTTTTCTCGCAGGCGATTTGCCAGGCCCCGCTCGCGGGCCCGTCCCGCGCGACCATTCTTACGGGGCAGTATCCTTCGGGCCACGGCGTTCATGTCGACGGCCAGGGCCTTCCTATCGATTCCGACACATTGCCGTCAGTGCTTCGCGCCCATGGCTACGCGACGGCGGCGGTCGGCGAATTCCAGTTCACACCTATGTACACGAATTACGGCTTCGAACGCATCCGGCTGGCTGAGGGCTACCGGAGCGGTCTGGGGCAGGACGATTACCATCGTTGGCTGAAGTCGTTGGGGCTGGAGGATTGGGTCGACACTTGGAATCGGGAATGCCTCGATAGCGCGCCACAGGAGTACCGGGATTTCTTTTCGGCGTTGGCTTCGAATCTGGAGCCTCAGCATTATTCAAGCACCTGGATTGGCAACGAATCGGTCCGCTATCTGCAGGCGGCAAAACCTCCGTTCTTTCTGTGGGTAAGTTTCGCCAAGCCGGCGCCGCCCTACGCCCCGCCGGGTACGCTTGACACGATGTATAGACCAAGTGGACTCCGGCTGCCGATGGACTTTCGGCTTCCGGTCGCCCGAGAAGAGCTTTCGGAGAGCGCCGCTTTCGACCTCTCGAAAATGACCCGCCGCGCCTATGGCCGGATTCTCGCCAATTACTACGCCACGATCACGCACCTGGACGCGCAGATTGGGCGCATTCTGGCGACGCTCACGGGGCGTGGTCATTCGAACAATATCGTGGTCTACACAGCAGACCGTGGCGACTATATGGGACAGCACGGCCTCGTTTCCGACCGGGGCGCTTGGCCTTACGATGCCCTGATACGCGTGCCCTTGATAATCTCCGGCGTTACGGGCCAGCGGCGGGGCGAGGTGGACGAATCGCCAGTCCAGCTTACCGATCTGCTGCCGACCCTCTTGGGGTCGGTCCATGTCCCCGCGCCGGAGACGGCCCAAGGGCGAAGCCTTGGCGCGTTGCTGCGTGGGCGCGGGGCCGCTCTGCGCGACGTGGCCACCTGTGTCCACTTCAACGGCATCCGCGTCGCGAGGACACCGCAATACAAGATGATGGCGCTACCCCTTGAGGAAGCGGTCCGGTTTCACGACTTGAAAAAGGATCCTGGGGAGCATGAGAATATTGCTGGCGGCAGGGCGACGGTCCGCCACCAGGTGGCGCTCCGAAACGTCCTGCGCAAACTTCGCTAAAAGGGGTTCGATGATTAAAGTTTGGCGCACCGGGCTAGTCTTGGCGTCAGGGAAGGGCGCTGTATGGTGAACTCGCTGGCTTTCGTCCTGGCCGTCGCGGTTGCCGTCCTGCCTGGCGAATCCGATTATGCCAAAGGCCGGCGAGCCGAGAACCTGACCCGCTACGGCGATGCCTACGCGGCCTACCAGGCCGTTGCGGCCCAAGGCGGGGCCCTCCAAGGGTACGCGCTTGTGCGGGCCGCCGTTTGCCGGACGATGGGTGGCGACATGGGTGGCGGGTTGGCCGAACTTGAAGGGGCAGTCGCGTCCAGCCCTCGAGAGCCCTGGACGGTGCTCGCGCAGTATGAATTGGGCATTCTTCTCGCACGTGAGAATCAGTTGGAATTGGCGGCCCCGAATCTGCTGCCCATTTTCGCGAACCGTTCGCGGTTGTGGTGGTTGGAGACTCACCGATGGCGTGCCGCGGACTATCTGATCGAGGCGCCAGGCCATTCGGCAGCGGCGTTCGACTTTTTTCGAGGGGTCGTGGGTTCGACGATATATCGTGTGATGAGGCGTGACGCCGCGATTCGTCTCGATCGATCCGAGTCAGTCGATGACCGTCTCGAAGCGGTGGCGGGTTTCCTGCGTTCACGCGATCATCGGGAAGCGGCGCGAGTTCTTCGCGGCATCGCGAAAGGCGATCTGGAAGATCCAGCGGCGTCAGAACGGGTTGCGCTTTTGTCCGGACGTTTGCTGATTGCGCAGGGGCGGCAGAGCGCTGGGCGAAAGGTGCTGGCGGAACTGGTTCAAGCGTCGCCCGCGTCACCCTTCGCGCCTTCAGCCCTGCTCGCCATGGCGCGTTCCTCCCTTCGCGCCTTCAGCCCTGCTCGCCATGGCGCGTTCCTCCCTTCGCGCTGGACGAATTGACGAGGCGGAAGCGGCGCTCATGCAGTTGAGCGCAGAGCACACGAACGCCGGGAAAGTTGGCGACGCGTTGTGGGAAATGGCGAGCTACTTCGAGTCTAAGGGGCAACGGGCGAAGGCCGCTACCCGCTACTCCGACTTGTCCAAGCGCCACCCAAGCCACCCCCGCGCCGACAATGCTCAATTTCAGGTAGGCAAATTGCTCTTGAGCGCAGGCGAATTCGAGGGCGCGTTCTCGGGGTTTGACGAATTGGCCACGCGTTTTCCCCGGAGTGCTTTCGGTCCGCAGGCAGCGTACTTGGCCGGAAACTTGTTGTCCGAGAGGAATGAGGACGCCGAAGCGTTTTCGCGGTTCGAACATGGCGGGCGCATGAGATTGGGCGACTTCTACGCGCACCGATCGCAGGAACGCGCGTATCTCCTGTCGCCAAAGGAGAACGACACTCGAAATCTTCGCGCCGATGGCGTTACCTCATTCGTGCGGCCGCGGACACTTGACTCCGGCCCGGATATGGCAGTGTGGGAGGGCTATCCGGACGATGAGCGATTCCAGCGGCTGGCCTTTTTCGGATCGCGGGGCATGGCGGAGGCTGAGTGGGAGGCCTTGGGGTTGGCACAAGCGCTCGAAGAGTTGCCTGATCCCGGCCCCTACCTGGCAGCCATGAGCGAGGCCGGCGCCGCGTACACGGCTATGCAGTACGCAGACCAATTGGGCTGGGGGCGGGACGCTTCCGGGCAACCCACGCCCGGCCGTTACCGGTTGGACTATCCGCGCCCGTACTGGCAGAGCGTCCTGAGCGCGGCGCGCCTTACCGGCCTCGATCCCTATCTCGTACTCGCCGTCGCGCGCCAGGAGAGCACTTACCGGCCCGCCCTCACATCGTCGGCCGGCGCCCGCGGCGTCATGCAGGTCATGCCGGCCACGGCGCGGTGGCTGCGGGACATCGAGCCCGCCATCGGCCGCGAGCATACCGGGGCTATGAACGACCCGCGCAATTCCATTCATATAGGGAGCATCTACTTGAAGCGTATGGTCGAGCGTTCCGAGGGCAATCTCGTGTACGCCCTCGCCTCGTACAATGGCGGGCCCGGGAACTGCGATAAGTGGCGGCGGCGTTTTCCGACCCGCGACATGGCGGAATTCATCGAGAGGATTCCGTTTCCCGAAACAAGGAATTACGTCAAGCGCGTCCTTGGTAACTATGCCGCGTACCATTCGCTCTACCCGCCCGGCGCTCCACAAACCTCGGCGCGTCTTTCGGATTAGCGGCCTTATGCGCCGCCGCAGTAGAGGGCCGGTGAGATATCCGGTCTAGCGGGATCCCCTGCGACGACGGCTTTTTCCCACGCGTCCTCGCGGTCCCGGTGCTTGTTTCGGAGCGTCGATCTTTGTCGGCGCAGGGCTATCGGGCGGGACTTTAGGCGAAGGATCTTCGGAAGGCGTTTCGGTGGGAGGCGGCTGAACTGGGGCAGCCGTCTTTGGGGCCTCCTGTGCTCCGGGTTTCGATTCGGGAACGGCCTCTGTTTTCGCTGGCTCAGGCGCGATCGGCGCCGGTGCTGGCTGCTGAGGCTTCGGAGTTGGAGGGGAAGGTTGACGGGGTGTTTCGGCCGGCTTCGCGGGAGGAGCGACCCGCATTTCTGGTGCTTCCGGAGGCGGCGCATCCTGCTGCGGCGGCACATCCGGCTTCTTAGGGGGCGTAATGTGGCGTATTGCCCGAACAGCAAGCAGGGCTTCGTAGGTCGCTCGGTCCACCCAATCGCCACTGGTAACCAGCCGCGTAGCGCCGCCCACCGTCACGCCAAATTGGCGCACGTTGCCGCTGCGCCGCCGATAGACGCTGCCTTTTAGCATCATATCGAACTCGATGCGAACGAGATCGGAGGGCCGAGGATCCGGTGGGGCTTGTCCCCCGGCCAATTGAGCTTGTACACCCGCGGGTTTCTTTCGCTTTCCAAATAGCAACGCGTTAATTCCTTACGCTATGCGGCCGTTCGACCGCTCCGTATCCCTTTCAACCTGCCGATCAGATAATTTCAACCGTGCCGTCATAGCCGCTGCGCTTATTTGGGAATCTCTTGGCCCAGCCGCTCTTCGATAGCCTGCATCACCACCTGAAGCTGGTTCTTCAGCGCCGGATCCTTCGCAGCCTTGTCCGCCCGCCGCAAATCGGTAAGGATGGAACCGTCGCCATGTTGTGAGAGGGCCTCCACCACGGGGATCTTCGCGTACGGGATATTCCCTCCGATCAGTACACCAGTTAAGAATTTCAGTTCGTCTCCCACCGGACCTCTACAGATCGAAAGCACAATCGATGTTCTCTCTCGTTCCGTCGTCTCCGCTTCCGCGTACCACACAATCAGCCGGGCGCGCGCGCTGGAGTCGCCTTTCTTCGCAAGGCCAAGTAGAGCCGCAAACGAGACACGCCGCTCTTTATCTCCCGAGGCGGCGCGAAGTTCCCCCTCGACGCGCGGGTCATCGATATTCGATAGCAGCGCGACGGCGGACGCGCGAGTGGTCGCATCCGTAGGATCGTGAATCAGGGCCGTGAGCCTGTCCAGATACGCGGGCGTCATATGGTCCGCGATGCATTGAACCGTCAGGATGCGCTCGTAAGGATTCAGCGCCTTATCCGCCACCGCGTCCAACAGCGGCATCAGCGCGTCGCTCGACATGTCCGCCAGCGCTTGGACCAGCGCCCGGTGATGGTTCGCCGCCCCGCGCCCCGTGGCATTTGCCGTCACGCGCTTCCACTCATCGAGCAAGTCCTCGGCGGTGGTAAGCTGCCGCGGCTCATCCGCGGGCTTCGTCTTAGCTGCGCTTCCCTGAGCGCCATCGTTTGCCGGGGGCTGGGGCGCCTCCGATGGGATGCAACCGAAAGCAAGCACACTTAGGCATACGGCAAATAAAAGCGATAAGACGTGCGATTTCATAGGGCTCCCTCTGAGTCCGCGATCCAGATCTAGCGAACGAAGTGACTGCGTACAGTCAAGAGGGGTAGATTAACATATGCAGAGCGAAACTTCCTCACGGGATGCTGCTGGCGAACCGGACTGCCTTTCCGTCGAACTGGAACCGTCGCTTGGTTGCCCATGACGGAAGCCATCTATCTCTTCGGCAGCGCCTTCTTCTTGGCTGGCTTCCTTTTCGCCGGAGCCTTCTTCGGTCTGGACTTGGCTTTACTCTTGCGCTGCCTCGGATTGACTTCCGCAGCGTCAACCGTGAGTGCGCTCGGCTCGTCAAACCGTTGAATTCCCAATTCGAGGATGGAGAGCATTGCGCTGGGCAGCATCTCTCCATCCTTATTCATGGCGTTACCGGCCCCAAGACCGAATTTGGCTGACAATCCCCAATTGCCCGAGTGTCCCACTTTGGCTGACGGCGAACAGAGCCGCTTCCCGCGCGGCCCACTCGCCGGTGGCTGTCTGCTAGTCCCACTACCAGGTCACTCACGGGCTGAGCAAGGGGCGACTCGTAGGAGCTGTTTCGTCCGCACACCCAGTGGCTGATACAATTTGGGTTTGCGTGGATAACGCTTCCAACGGTGATGTCATAGCGGCTTCCCATGAAACCTAAACTACAGACGCGCCAATCGCCTGAACTTGTCATGCCGCGGCAGAAGACGTTGCGCGTGACGGAAGTCTATAAGAGCATCCAGGGCGAATCTACTTGGGTGGGTTTGCCGTGCACCTTCATTCGCTTGGCGCGGTGTCATTTGCGGTGCGCGTGGTGCGATACGGAATACGCGTTCCGCGGCGGCGAACCGGTATCTGTCGTTGACTTGGTCGGCCGGTGTGGCGAGCTGGATTGTTCGCTTGTCGAAATTACCGGGGGCGAGCCGCTGATTCAGCCCAACTGCTTTGAACTGACGGCCGGCCTTATCGAACGCGGCTACACCGTCCTCGTCGAAACCAGTGGGACTCTTCCCATCGCCACGCTGCCCGCCGAGGCCATCAAGATCATGGATCTCAAATGCCCGGACAGCGGCGAATGCGGTAAGAACGATTGGTTTAATATCGACGCCCTATCCATGCGCGACGAAGTTAAGTTCGTTATCGCGAGCCGCAAGGATTACGAATGGGCGGCCGGGGTCGTCCGGCAACACCGACTGGCCGGCCGCTGCAAGGCTGTCCTCATTTCCCCCGTATTTGGTTTCGTCGAGCCCGCCGACATCGTCCAATGGATACTCGAAGATAAACTTCCCGTCCGCTTCCAGCTTCAGATGCATAAGTCTATTTGGTCTCCCGATGCCAAAGGCGTATAGGCGGGCAATAATCTCAGGAGTCTTTTCCCTTGAACAACCCGTCCACTGCCGAATGCAAGGACATGCTCGACCGGCTTCACGCCAACTTGGAGCGGGTCATCAAGGGCAAGTCCGACCCTTTGGAGATCCTCGTTGCGGCGTTGGCGACCGGCGGGTCGGTACTGATGGAAGATGTGCCCGGCGTTGGGAAAACGACTTTGGCCAAGACCCTAGCGCACTCGATCCATGCGCAATTCAACCGCATCCAATTTACGTCCTACCTTCTTCCGGCCGATATACTCGGCTCCTCGGTCTACAACCCATCTTCCGGCGAGTTCTCCTTCCACAAAGGCCCGATCTTTTCCAACGTGCTACTCGCCGATGAAATCAACCGGGTTTCGCCCCGAACAAAGTCGGCGCTTCTGGAGGCTATGAGCGAGCAGCAGGCCACGATCGAGGGCAAACGCCACGAATTGCCGGCCCCATTTTTGTCATTGCCACTCAGAATCCGCTTGAGTTTCACGGAACCTACCCCCTGCCCGAAGCCCAACTCGATCGCTTCATGATCCTACTCAACCTGGGCTATCCCGACTCGGAGGCCGCCCGAGAAATTCTCTTTTCGTAGGCGCTCGAACGTCCGCTCGAATCCCTTGAAATAGTCTTAACCGGCGACGACGTCCAGGCGCTTCAACGCGCTGTCCGTACCGTGCATGTCGAGGAAGATATCGCTAGCTACCTCGTCGACCTCATCGAGCACACCTGCGACGATTCACACCTGAAACTCGGCGTTAGCCCACGCGGCGCGATTCTTCTGTTCGCCGCGGCCAAGGCCTCCGCTGTTCAGCGTTGGCGAGACTTCGTTCTGCCTGACGACGTGCAGCGCATGGCGCCCCACGTCCTCACCCACCGCTTCATCCTCACCTCGAAAGCCAAGTACAGCGGCGCGCAACAGGCGGATGTCATCGCTGACACCCTATCCGCAGTGGCGGTCCCGACATGAAGAAGTTCTTGGACGTTGTCTACGGCATCGTCGGGTTGCGCGGACCGTCTCCCCTGTTCGCGAAACCGACCGCTGGCGCGCGCCGACTGTGGATGTTTGTCTTGACCCAGTCGGGAAAATTGCTGGTAGTTGCCCTCTTCCTTTCGGGATCCATCGGCTCAGTCTCCATTTCCATGCCCATATATCACATTTTCTTCACCCTGGTTGGCGTCGCCGGGAGCGCTTTGGCTTTTGGAGTTATCGCACGGTCGCGTGATGTGCAATTGGACGCGCGAATTCCCCCAAACTTCACCGCGGGACAACGGGCCAACCTGCATTTCACGCTCCGGAACAATGGCCTGTTGTCCGCATTCAACGTTTCGTCCGCCGTTCCCAACGCTTCGCCATCCATCGACTTTGGCGTCATCGCTCCCCTCGCTGTTCTGCGTCGAGGCGAGAGCAAGCAGGTCGAGATTGCCGTGAAACCTCGACGGCGCGGCCTCTTCGGTCCGTTGCGATTCCGAGTGTACAGCACTTTCCCTTTCAATCTTATCCTCGTGGCGGCGGTAAGCGGTTTACAAGCTCCTTCCTCGTCTATTCGGCCTTCCACCCCTTACTCTCGACTGACCTGTCCGTTGGCAGGCGTTTTCAACCCGGCGGAATTGCCCTCACATCCAACACGAGGGAATCGCCCGAATACACAGGTAATCGCGAGTACCGGTATGGCGACCCCATCCGCCGAATCGATTTTCGCGCGTGGGCGCGCTTGGCCGCTCCCGCAGTGGCGAATATCAGGAGGAGTATTTCTGTCGTGTGGCGCTGGTTCTCGACACCTTTACAGAGCCCCAGCGCAAGGTCCCGCCAGAAGGCCACCGCGAACTAGAAGCCGCTATTAGCCTTTGCGCGGCCTCCTCGTGGACTTTGTGGCGCGTACAAGCGTTTTCCCACTTTCCTTCGGCCTATATCTCGCGGACGCGCTGATCGTGATTGGAGTTCTCCTTCGCCTTAAACGCGCGCGCTGGTCCCTTCGAACAAGGAAGAACATTCAAGAGGATCGGCCCGAAGCCTCGAAACATGTGTGCGCTCTGCGCGAGTTGCTTGCGGCTCAGGACGGAATATTGAAAGCCGTGGGCTTCGACCGGCTTGCCCACCAGACACTCCACGGATTCGCCGACCGCATGCAATCGGCCGTCGAATTCGGTGGCCTCGCCGGCCACGCCCGATGGTACCGCCGCTACGCCGCCGCGCGCTATGGTTTAGAATCTCAAGCGGCGGAAGTCGGGGAGCTTCGCCCGCTGGCGATCCCGCCCTCGAAAGACAATCGCGCGTAGTGCGCCGAGGCTCGGATCCTGAGGAACACTCACTTGTTGTTTCGGCCGCCGCGTTGCGGATTGCGTTGGGACTTGGCGCATGTTCCCAGGCTCGACTCTATTCCCTCCCTGAGAGGAAGGGGATTGATCGCTTAATTTGGTCCAGGTGCCTGCGCGGTCTTCGAGCGGGCCGCGATCAGGCTTGCTTCGCCCTGCGCTGTCCGAGCTTTTCCAGTCTATCGAAAAGCTTCAAGCTGGCATTGGCCCATTTCGGATTTTTCCAGAGGTCTGTCTCGAAATACTCTTCGCAGATCCCCTGGGCCGAGTCATATTGCTTTTGGTTCAGGTGGTATGCCGCGATACACACAAACGGCCACGGATCGCGCGCGCCCATGTTGATGGCCTTCTCACACATATGCATTTGCTCGACTTTGTTACCGATCTGCGTCGCTTCGAGGATGACGAATTCCCAGGGCGCGTTTGCTGGGACCTCTTCTTCGAATTCACTTGTATCCAGAGAACTGTCATATTTGCAGCGAAGGATATGCTGCTTCCGATCTGAGTACCACGACGAGTCATGGTTAAGCCCCATGTATTCGAATTGCTGCATCGTCGCTTCCCCGTTGCCGGTATTGGCCCTCTGTGGCTTTGTTCGCGCGCGCCGGTGGTCATTGCGGATCTTGTCGTAGAATCCCTCTCCGCAGGTCTCTTCAAGGGTGTTCGAGAGCGCAGCCATCTCGCGAAAGGCCGCCTCGGCGTTGACGGCCTCGACCTTCTTGCCCATGAGTTTCGACATCACATGGCGGTCATCGACCTCGATGTGAGCGCCAGCTTGCGTCTTTGCCAGATCGTGGACGACCGCAACGATTCCGTGGCACGCCGCGAGGGCTCGGTGCGCTTTCCGGTTGCGGTGGCCGAAATGCTCCATCAAGTTGCGCAGCTTAAAATCCTTGACCGGAAGTCGAAGTTCGCGGGCCCATTGCGTGATGTCTAAAACGCTAATGTGGTTCGGAGGCTCCACATCGTTCTTAAGCAGAGTGGCCGTCAAGAACTTTGAACAGAAGCGGGTGTGGTGAGAAAAGATCAGCGTGTGTGTGCCCGCCCACTGGAAAAAGCGTTTTACCACTTCGACGGAAGGTGGCGCGTCGGCAACCGCTTCATCCGAAATTCCCGTGCGTTCGGAAATCTTGGGAAGAATCATGTGGCCGGGATTGGCGAACGACCAGAACGGCTCGACTTCCTCTCCCAGCAAATTGAACTTGATTGCGCCCAACTCGGTAATGTTGCTTTTGCGCGAAGAGGTGCCCGTGGTCTCGCAATGAAAAGCCACCATCGTAGGCGCGCGGTCGGTGTAACTGAGCCCTTGCTCGTCCGAGTCGTGTGTGGCTTGCCGCTCGATGAGAATCTTCTTGTCACACTTGCGGCACGTTCCTTCGGTTCCGATGAACTCGGGAGGAATATTCAGCGTCGTTTTGCAGTGAGGACATACAAACTCTAGCATCTGACTTCGCCCTGATGCGCCGAACCGCGCGCGTTGCGAGAAGCCGGGGACTCCGCCCACGACTTCGCCCGTCTAATTTATGTTGCTTCCCAGACTCCTCTCTTCGAACCATGCGCGGAGACTGTTGGCAATTTCGATAATAATGTGATCAAAGTTGAACCCACCTCACCCTTCATAAAATAATACACAATTCCGAGAAGATAATCAAGATAAATGCGAAAACGATGTGCCACCTGGCGCTTGCGCCTCCTCCGGGCCTCCCGACTCCGTGCTGATTCCGGCGGAATTTGGACGAAAGTCCAACCCATCGAATTCCAGGATTTTGTGGCTTCCGAAGTGGTGCGCCGCGAATCGTAGCGGCGCAGGACTTCCGGCACAGACACCATGGGGCAGGCCGAGCCCAATCGCGGGTACACCGGGCTGTCGCCGCGCTAACCAATAGCGGCAAGGCGCCTTCGGTGATCACTCAAAACGCTGATGGCCTCCATCAGCGGTCGGGCACGGCTGACGACGCGGTAATCGAACTGTACGGCAACGCGACTTACGCGGGCTGCCTGGACTGCAAGACGCGCCACGAGCTCGGCCCGATTTTAGCCGCTTTCCGCAAGGACGAAACGCTTCCCGGTTGCGACCGGTGTGGTGGCATCACCAAGACGGCGACTATATCGTTTGGTCAATTGATGCCGGAAGAAGCGATGGCTCGCGCACAGAAGGCCATACTGCAATGCGATCTCTTTCTTGCGATCGGCTCGTCCCTGGTCGTTCACCCGGCGGCGGGGTTTCCGGTGATAGCGAAGCAAAACGGAGCCAAGTTGGTGATCCTAAACCGGGACCCAACAGGGTTGGACGGGATGGCCGACCTCGTTCTGCATGAAGAGATCGGCGAGGGCCGCGAACACCGGTGTTAGAACGGACGAGATAAACGTCATCAACGCGTTAACGAACGCCTCGATTGCCAGATCCAAATTGCCGAAGATGTTTATGATGTACACCTTGTTATTAGTGCGGCTTAGAAACCCACGTGCTTTGCACGTGGTCAGAGACATGGGCTTTGCCAATGTCGCGGCCTATGGTATCTCCTAGACTCATTGTTGTTCCTGCAACGGTGAGAGGAGATACCAATGAGCCGCTTTCGCAAGTTATCACATGCGCTCTGGCATTGCCAATATCACATGGTCTGGGTGGCGAAATACCGGTTCCGCGTGTTGGAGGGTGCCGTAGGTCGCGAGGTGTACAACAG
>PVBE012366609.1_pt1 | contig 16111 bp, 17 predicted proteins | sample 1631181 | NCBI WGS metagenome assembly PVBE01 (sample SAMN08397723, study PRJNA350692) | Marine metagenome, whole genome shotgun sequencing project. | isolation source: water | place: Pacific Ocean | collected 2012-04
GAATCGAGGAGTACATTGACGTGTACAACAGAGATCCAAAGCCATTCGTTTGGACCAAGTCGACAGATGAGATCATCGAGAAGGTGGGCAGAGCCAGAAAGAGACTATTAAATATATGTTCTGTTTAGGACAGAACACTAGATGGCTTCTTGGATATGTCATGCGATGATTTTACTGTGATGGCGCAAACCAGTGTGTAGGAAAAACAGGAGAGTTACTGATGGGAAAGATCCCGTTATTGGCGCAGAGATGTCTGAATGAAGAATGTCTGGGTGGGTTGGAACGTGGATGTCCTCCTGTATTAGGGATTTCCTATATCGGGGTACAGAACGTGGATGTACTGTACCATCCGGATGTCCATACCAGGCTGTACCTATCGGGGGTACAGAACGTGGATGTCCTGTACCAGTAGGAACGTGGATGTCCTGTACCAGCTCTGTACCAGCTTGGTCATTGGCTCGCATCCACGGCGATCCACCGGTGATCGATCTGATTGGCTCCTCAGTTCTGTCGCTGGTGACCGTTGCGGTGGTCATGGTGATTTCGACCAAGATTTTCCGATATGGAGCATTACATGCCCAGCAGTCCAGATTCCTGGAATTACTGCGCTTGGCTTTGCGGCGGGAACGTTAGTACCGGACGCCGGTGCGACCACAACTACTCACTTCACTGAAATGCCACCATCCACAGCCACCACCTGGCCAGTAATCATACGGGCCCAGTCGGATGCGTAGAATACTGCCAGGTTGCCGATATCTTCAGGGGTCTGTTCACCGCCCAAGGGTGTGGACCTCGCCACCACCGTCTCGAACACCTGCCGAATGGACATATTGGCGAATTCAGTTTGTTGGGCCTTCATATTTGTGGCCAGCATTTCCCACGCGCGGGTCCAGAGCAGTCCGGGACAGATGCAATTGACCCGGATTCGTCTGGCTGCCAATTGCATGGCGTGCGTTTTTGTCAGGTGTACAACCCCGGCTTTGGCAGCGCCGTACGCCGGCAGGCCCGTGGCGGGACCCAGTGCGGCGATGGAGGCGATATTGACGATGCTGCCGCCGTCATTCATCTTCGCCGCGGCTGCACTTGAGGACGAGAAGGTCGTTCTCAGGTTGAACATCAGCTGCGCGTCCCAAGCTGCGTCACTCATGCCGAACAGTGCAACTTCTTCTTCAGGATCGTTAGCATAGTTTACCTGACTCAGCGTGGGGCCGCCGACACCTGCATTGTTTACCAGTACATCGAGGCCACCGAATTTGTCGATGGTTTTGTCCACTGCCTCGCCCATGGCGGCCTGACTGGCGGCATCGGCAACTAGTCCAAGGGCATCGGTCGGCAGTGATGTGGCCGTTTCATCAACGATGGATGCGTCGAGATCAGTTACCACCACCTTGGCCTTCTCATTTGCAAAACAGCGGGCTATGCCAGCACCAATTCCGTTGGGTAGCCCGGCGCCCGTGATTAGGACGACCTTATTTTCCAGATTCATTATCAGCTCCTTGCTCTAAATCCGAGAGTGTACCTTAGGATGCTAACCAGATAAATCGCCTGTCACTCGATTCATTGCTGTCGGAAGAACTGGGCTGCGCCAGAGTTGTGATGTTAGCATCAAGGTCTGCAAAGCGGTGTGAGCAGTGTTGCCCTGATAGAAATCGCCGCTGCCCCCTGGCTGCCGTGGACTATGCTCCCGGAGCGCGGCCTGTGCGGGTGCCTTAAACGGGCAGCATTGATTATTCTCGGGCGACAGCAGTACACTCCAGGACAGGCTCTGCAGGAAGACCGATGCTTGCTCGGCCGCGTTATTGCAGGGAATCGTTACACACCTGGAACTAATGAAAGGAGATAGTTTGCCATGGTTAAAACGCTAGATGACTTAGCTGACCGAACACCGTACGAGAACATCCTCTATGAGAAGGACCCGGAAGATAACCGACTGGTTCGGATTACTCTTAACCAGCCGGAGCGCATGAATGCACTCAGCTACGATTTGCTCATGGACCTTCGTCACGCTGTTATCTGTGGGGAGCGTGATCCGGAGGTCAAGGTACTCATTCTGAAAGGTGCCGGCCGCGCCTTTTCCGCTGGATTTGACCTGGGGCCGCGACCCCAACACACGGAAGGGATAACGCCTCTGATGGCGAACAAGGATCACATCAACTATTACCATCAGGACGTGTGGTTTACCATTTGGGACCTGCACAAACCGGTGATCTCCCAGGTACACGGCTATGCCCTGGCAGGGGCGAGCGAACTTGCCTTCATGTGTGATTTCACCATCATGGCCGAGAATTCCGTTACCGGCTATCCGCCGCTGCGAACCTTCTCTGTTCCTGACACGTTTTATTGGCCCTGGTTATGTGGATTGAAGAAGGCCAAATATCTCAGCATGACGGCCACACCCATCACCGGGAAAGAGGCGGCTGACATCGGCTTGGCTACCATGGCCGTTCCAGAAGAGGAGCTTGAGGAAAGAACGGAGTTGGTGGCCAAGAGACTGGCCATGATTCCAAGTGAACTCCTGTACCTCAACAAATACGCCTGCAACAGAAGCATGGAGATGATGGGCATGCGCACGGCGATGGAGTTTGTCGGCAAGCTGCACGACTATTCCCACACGTTTGAGTCGACCCGTGAGTTTTTCAAAGTCTCCAGTGAAAAGGGTTTACGCGGTGCGCTGGAATGGCGGGATGGTAAGTTTGGGGATGATTATCGGGCGCTGCATAAAAACGCGACTGACAACGGCACCGAATTCAGCTTCCCACAGGCGCTTTCCATGCCGGAAGTCAAAGAGGCCCTGGACAAATTCGAAGCTGAGAGAAAACAGCGAGAAAAAGGCTAGAATCCGGTACGGGTATGAGCGCAGGCGCTGGAGGCTAAGCCACATACAGGGCAGGTCGTCGTGGATAGGATTGGGGTCTCGGTAAGAGAATCAGGCAGGTCAGGTCTGTAATGGTCTGTGCTGCGACGAGGATTGAACTGGCCGCCTTGATTTCCTTACCTATTGGCTGTGTCGCGGCAATCGAAATCAGATATCGAAGCCGATGCACGCAGATAAACCGTGTTTGCTACCTTGCTATCTCAAGAGGACCTTCTCACATGACTGAACCAGTATTACTCATTGAAAAACAAGACGGTATCGCCACCCTGACGTTGAATCGACCGGATCAGATGAACGCGTTATCGTATGAGCTGAGGCATGCACTCGCTGACGAATTCGAACGCTTGCGCAAAGATCGTGACATCGGCGTTGTCATACTCACCGGCGCTGGCCGTGCCTTCTGCGCTGGACTCGACCTGAAAGAGATGGGTAGTCGTGATAATCCCGGTGCAGGTGCTGAGTTGAGCGATCCGCCGCTGTTGATGCGTACGCTACCCCAACCTGTCATTGGCGCCATCAACGGTTACGCCATCACCGGGGGCCTGGAAATCTCACTGTCCTGCGATCTGCTGATTGCTACACCGGAAACACAATTCGCAGACACTCATGCGCGTGTCGGTCTAATCCCGGGCTGGGGTCTGTCGCAGCGCCTTTCCCGCGCCGTTGGCGTCAATCGTGCCAAGGAACTCTCTCTGACCGGAAATTTTCTGTCTGCGCAACGAGCGTACGAGTGGGGACTTGTCAACCGTATCGTGCCACGCGAGGAACTGCTTCCTACCTGCATCGAGCTGGCAAAAGACATGCTTTCCTGTGTGCCCGGTGTGATGCACAAGACGAAAAGACTTATAGATCGGGGTTTTGATCTGGCCCTGGGTGATGCGATGACCTACGAGGTTGAGATCAACCGCCTGCATCACGGTCCGAGCCCCGAAGAAGTCGCCGCGCGCCGACCGGAGGTGCAGGAGCGGGCTCGCGGACAGATCATGTAGTGGACCGTTGATTCAGGTTCTCGAGCCGCTGTCCTGAATCTCTGTCAGAAATGGCGTGATCGCTGCCAGGAATCCAAGGGTGTTTTGCGATGCCACATTGTGACCGCAATCCGCTACGGTTTCGAGGCGAGCGTTTGGCAGCGCACTTACAAATCTCTGCGCTGCATCTGCTGTCAGGACATTGGAGTCGCCGCCGCGAACGACGAGCATGGCAATACTCAACTTCTGGAGCTGTGCCAAGCTCGGGGCACCCAAACTTTCCACCTTCTTTGTATTGTTAGCGTATCGGCGACGATCATTCTTGGTCACATAACGACCATCGGCCCGGCGGATCAGGTTGTACTTGATGGTGCGTTCGATGTGTTGCCGAGACCGGTAGGTATCGTACTTGGCAACTCTGTCCAGAAACTCGTCCAGATCGTCAAATTCAAAATTCTTACCGACAAACTCCCTGATCATCCTGGCGCCAAGCTCATTGACCTCAGGACCTATATCGACCACCACGATTCCCTTTAAGAGCTCAGGGCAATTGTTAGCCAATGCCAGCGTTACCATCCCGCCCATGGAATGACCGATTACGATCGGTGATGTGATCTCCAGTGTCCGCAGAAACGATTCTGCATCCAGCGCCATATCCTCAACCGAATAATGCGCACCCCTGTTCCACTCTGAATCGCCATGACCTCGCTGATCCAGGGCAAAGACGTGGTACCGGGAACAAAGATGAAGACTCACCAGATCCCACGAGTGCGATGACTGATTGCTGCCGTGCAGAAGCAGCAAGGGTGGATCTTTTGGGCTGCCCCATTCGAGAAAATGGAAACGTTGATGGCGCATGACGATGTTGCGAGATCTGTAGCGCACGTCTTCACCGTGGCTGATGCCAAGATCTGCAGCACTTTCCTTGAGGTTTTCGAATTCCTCGAGCTCGGTCATATCAAGCGCTGTCAGGGTGTCGCTGAAATGATTTAGATACACTTGGACTCCATATCTGCTAATGATTCATGCTGCAGTCACTCGAACCAGAACTGGCGCACCGCGTCATCGAAGCCGATTTCCACACGGCGTTCGGCATCCAGAATCAACACGGATCGATCCGGAATCGAGTAAGGTGTCCACTCCGGTTCGCCCTCGGCCGAAGGTCTTCCCGTGTGGGCGAAGTTTGCCCAGTACTGCCGCATGGCTGCGCCGAGGTCACTCGGGGGATTCGGTCCAGCTGCAGTTACAAAACCAGGGAAGCTGATCCAATCCCACAAGAACGACAGCTCCATGGCGTGGGTGGCACGCAATTGATCGTCGGACTGATCGTTTTCGAAGGTGCACATCCACGACCAGCATGTCCCGCCCGATTCGGCTGCGGCATCGAGAATGCGCACCATGGAGTTGCGGAACATGGTATCGGTCAATGCATAGACTAACTTCTGCCGTGGGGTAGAGGCCGGGGCGAATTGCTCGTAGGCAGCCATGGCGCGTCTGCCGTCAAAGCCCTCACGCTGGAACAGGTCAATGGCTTCCTGCTCGGTGTACTCGGTGCTACCGACGATATTTGCAAACAAGGTCCCTTCGTGGCGGCAGCCACCACCGAGAAACGGCACGTTGCTTTGTCCTCTGGATCGAATAGTATCGGCGATGGGGCGTGGGATCAGATTGCCATCGATAGCCGGGGAGAACGACACGCTGTCGGGACTGCGTAACCCGAGGCCTGCAGTTGCCGCTGCCTTTGGATCCGGTGCGTTGAGTGCCACGAGTTCTTCGATGCCGGCATTGCGTAACGTCTCCATGCCGTCTTTCAACGGGTCACCACCCAGCCGTTCGATGCACCGGTTGGTATAGTTGGTGTGTCCGTCGCCGACGGGAATGATATCGACGTGGGGACTATGTACCACTGCCTTGTGAAAGAGCCCTTCCGCGCGCGGACAGCCGAGTATCATGGCTGTTGAGGTACCGCCTGCAGATTCGCCAAAAATAAGTACGTTATTGGGATCGCCGCCGAATGCAACGATATTGTCACGTGTCCACTCGAGTGCACAGATCTGGTCGAGAATGCCGTTGTTGACTGACTCATCCAGATCCGATTCGAGGTGTCCGACGTGCATGAATCCGATCGCACCCATGCGATAGTTGATGGTGACGACCACCACGTTATGGTCGCGGGCGAAAAGCCTGCCGTTGTAATGTCGTCCCGATCCAGTAACGTAGCCGCCGCCGTGGATCCAGAACAGTACCGGACGTGTGCCGTCGTCTGCCGCCGGCGTATAAACATTGAGGAACAGACAGTCTTCGCTAGTGGGTTCGGGCGGAAGTTGCATGGCGGCGTTTTCATCTACCTCGGGCGGTGGCTGCGCCGCCGACGGACCGTATTGCATCGCATCGTATTCGTCTGACCAGGATTCAACGGGGACAGGTGGTTTGAAGCGCAGTTCACCTGTAGGGGGTTGGGCATAACGGATACCGCGAAAGACGTCGTAACCGTCGCTGGTCTTACCCCGCACGGGACCAAGGGGTGTATGGATTACGGGCATATCCGCTCCTCTTTTTAATGTGTTTTCAGCAGGTTGTGTCGATACAGCCGTCACCTATCGGTGTACGAGCCGGGAGTCAATGACAGCCGTCCTGCTGCTGTGCCAAGAATAAACCATGTTTTTCCTTACTTGGCAATGTGCAGCGTGATTCGACCGGACCTGCACCTTTGTATTCGGCTGAAATACCGCCGTCATTGAACTTTTGGTCGTTGAGCGATAACTATCAATATATCTCGAAGTCAAGACAGAAGTGATAGAACCCCTCAAAGGAGAACGAGCCATGCACGACTATGAAACCATCCAATACGATGTGGACGGGGTCCTCGCCACCATCACCCTTAACCGCCCGGACAGACTCAATGGCATTACCAATATGATGATGCGCGAACTCTACGAGTGCCTGAACGTAGTCGCCCAAGATGACCGTATCCGCGTTCTTCTCTTCACTGGGACCGGCCGTGGCTTCTGTCCCGGCGTCGATCTGAAGCTCTCCAGCAGCGGCGAACGGCAGAAACCTTTCAGCAAGCAGTGCTTCCACATCACTTCACTCCTCCACGAGATGCCCAAGGTGACTGTCGCAGCAATCAATGGAGCCTGTGCAGGTGCCGGATTCGGTTGGGCCTGCGCATGCGACTTGCGTTACGCCACCGCCAGCGCCACGTTCAACTCGGCTTTTCTGGGCGTCGCGATTTCCGGTGACATGGCAGGTCCCTGGCTGCTGCCCCGTATCCTCGGTGCGACGAAGGCTCGCGAACTCTTCTTCCTGCCAAACAAGTTCGATGCAGCGGAGGCGGAACGAATTGGCCTCGTCTTGAAAACGTTTGCCGATGAGACATTCCGCGACGATGTCAACGCGATTGTGGAGCAACTCGCCAAGTCAGCACCTTTGGCCATCTGTGAGATGAAGCGCAACTTCGTCAACGCAGAGAACATGCCACTGCGCGACTACATCGAAGTGGAGACGGAGCGGCATAGTCGCACCGGTTCGAGTGCTGACTGCCGTGAAGCATTTCTGGCGTTCGTTGAGAAGCGTGAAGCTAAATTCCAGGCGCTTTAGGTAGAGACTCGACCGACTCAATCCAGTGTGTATAGATTATCTCAGCAGCAATCGCGACAGTTCGCGCTGTCCGGCGCATCAGTGGCTAATGCGGGAGTCAGTGCCGGGCACTTGAGGGTATACTAAAGAAGGTGCCCCCAAGGCTCCCAATCAATCCACGCCAGGCTTATAAGTTGCCCCCGTACCCCTGGGGCTGACCAAAACTCATGACTGAAGCAGATCGCGTCACGCGAGTGGTACACGGACTGCAACCCCTGGTGCAGATCAAGGGCCAGGTCATCCCTCGCTACAACATTCTGGATAGGATGCAGGCATTGCGTATTCCGGGATTGAGCGTTGCAGTGTCCAACCGGGGAAGGGTGGAGTGGGCGAGAGGATTTGGCCTGGCCGACGTGCCGACGGGGCGAACCGTCACGCCTGATACGCTCTTTCTTGCCGGCTCGGTCAGCAAGCCGGTATCAGCTCTTCGCGTTCATCAGTTAGCGGAAGCCGGCATCGTTGACATGGATGCGAATGTCAATGACTACCTGACAAGCTGGCAGCTTCCTGATAACGAATTCACAGAGTCGGAGAAGGTCACTCTGAGGAGGATACTGAATCACACAGCCGGTCTGACTGTATGGGGGTTCCCTGGCTACCCGCGAACCGACGTGATCCCGACAACGGTGGAGGTCCTCGACGGCAAAGGCAATACGCCGCCGGTTAGGGTGTTCAAGAAACCTGGCGAGAGCTGGCTATACTCGGGTGGCGGGTACACCATCATGCAGCTGTTAGTATCCGATGTGGAGCGAACCCACTTTGCATCCATCATGCGCAAGCACATTCTCGATCCACTGGGTATGACGGGAAGTACCTTTGAAAATCCACTGCCGGACAAGTACCACGCCGGTGCCGCGACGGGCTATCACACGAATGGCGACGAAGTGGAAGGCAAGTGGGTCGTCTATCCGGAGATGGCTGCAGCCGGCCTTTGGACCACTCCTTCCGAGTTGATCCGCTATGCCATTGAAGTGCAAGGGATCGCACAGAACCAAGTCGATGGAATTGTCAGGCGCGAGACCGTTGCCAACATGCTGACCGCCGGCATGAACGGGAGCGGCCTTGGGCCGGTGATCGGCGAACACACGTTTGGACACGACGGCGGCGATCAGGGCTTCGTGACCAAACTCGTGGCTTGGCGGGAGTTGCCAATCGCCGCTGTAATCATGGTAAACACGGAGAATACTCAGATCATCGATGAACTCATGCTGTCCATTGCTGCTGAATACAGTCTGCCGGGATTCGAGCCAATCACAAAATCCGTGATCGATATGTCGAAAGCGGATCGACGCCCATTCACAGGCACATACAGCATACCCGATCGTGGTGAAATCGAGGTCAGGCTGTCGGATGATGGGCTCGAGGTACCCCCAGGTCTCTATCCTTCAGCAGTCCACTTGCTTCCTGAATCGCCCACCACCTTCTTCGAGACAACCCACGGAACCACAATCACGTTCACCTATGCCGGTGGCGAGATTGCCGGCTTTGAAGGCCCCGGGATGAGCGGGACCAAGGTACCGTAGAACTCAGGTATTGACGAGTGCTCCTGCCACCTTGGCAGCGAGGGGGCCAGCGACCCGGTCCACCTCGTCCAGGCTGGTATGACCTTGTTTGACCTTCCTCAAGGCAGACTGCATGATGTTATCGAAGCCTGCGCGCTGACATTCTTCTGCAATCTGGCTGGCGTTGCCGCCCTCCATGATGACCCGTGCGATCTCGGGGGTGATCTTCACTACTTCGTGGATCCCCACTCTTCCCTTGTAGCCCCCTGAGCACTTGTCGCAGTCGCCCGGGCCGAAGATCTGCAGGCCCCCGTCAATGTCCTTTTCCGAGAACCCCGCATCGATCAGGGCGTTCTTCGGTATGTCGAGAGGCACCCTGCAGGCCGGACACAGTCGTCTGACAAGGCGCTGCGCCGTGACCAGGCTGACCACCCTTGTTAGGCTGAATGCGGACACCCCCATTCCCCTGAGATGCATCAGCGTTTCTGGGACGCCGTTTGTTTGCATAGACGAGAGTACCAAATGGCCTGTCTGCGCCGCCTTGATGGACAGGTTAGCAATCGCCAAATCTCGTATCTCACCCACCAGCAGGATGTCCGGATCCTGCATCAAGCAGGATCGTAGTGCAGACTCGTAATCAAGTCCCACCTTAAGGTCCACGCAACACTGGTTGACGCCATCGAGGTTGATCTCGACAGGATCCTCCACCGTGTATATCTCCAATTCCGGCTTGTTGAGGAGAGTGATGCCCGTGTACAGGGTAACGGTCGTACCGCTGCCGGTAGGCCCGGTAACCAATAACAGCCCGGCCGGCTTATGCAGTGCCTCCAGGAATAGCTTCTTTTGCCCCCGTTCAAAGCCGAGTGCGTCCATGCCAATCCGGACGCTGCTGGTATCCAGGACCCGCAGACTGATCTTTTCACCAAACAACACCGGCAGCGTATGGACCCGGAAATCGATCGCCCGGGATTCGGAGATCTTTACCTTGATGTGACCGTGTTGCGGGACGCGACGTTCGGCGATATCGATCCCGGACATCACCTTTAGCCTTGCCGCGATCCGCGGTCCCAGATCGACCGGCGCCTGCTTAACTTCGTGAAGTCTGCCTTCGGTTCTGAATCTCACCCGGTAACTATTCTCAAAGGGTTCGAAGTGAAGGTCGGATGCCCTGGATTCGATAGCATCCGTCAGCAACTTGTCGACCAGGCTGATCACCTGCCTATCTTCGTCAGAAACAATTGTGCTATTCGAGTCCATCTCCGCTACCGCCTGTCGAAGTGCATCCCAGCTGTCGAAACCGTAGTCCATCGCGAGAGCATGCTGCACTTCTTGAAGGGTTACAGTGGCTGAGAGAATCTCTTGGTCGGAGTCGTCTTCGAACTTCGTCAGGAGTTTCAGCGTGCCACAGGCACTATCTTGACCTGACTTGTGTGCTTTGAGGATATCCTTGGCCTGGTTCTTAAGCTGCTCCAGGCTGGGATTGTTGGGCAGTGCATTGGTCATGATGACCTCCTTTCCTATCGCCCGGCGCCTGCAATCACGGACAGAAAGAAGGTTCGAGTATAGGAACCAAGTGAAGGTGGGCTCAGTCCTTCCCGCAGGCGAGGAGGCGTCCTTCAGACACATCAGCAAAGCTTATGACGTTGAGGGGAGCTGGTCAAGCAATCGCCCCACTTTGGCGATGATCTACGCCGAAATCGAAAACTTTGCTCTTTGTCCGGTTTTGGTCGAATGGAGGCACTTCGGACCTCAGCCGTACCGCTTCGGACCAGACCGGTCAGAATCTAATTCTTGAATTGATATGCAAATCGCTCGATGTCTTCACAGAACCTGCTCGCAACGACTCTTTGCGTTTCCTGTGTGTAATAGTCAGTGTAGTTGACCGAACTTGCGGCGACTTGCAGACGAGGCAGAACGGTTTGGGAAGGTAATCCGATTGTTTCAGCGACGTGCCTGAAATCGTCCTGCAGATTCTCGTACCGACCCACAAAGTCGATCGCTACGCCACCCAAGTCATCTGTTAGGTACGGGTGTTGAGATCGAAAATGTTCGTCTGCATCAGCATCCGGGATCGAAGCCACTGCGTGGACGAAAGATTCGAACGACATACCTGCCGTGAACTCGTCGAATGTCGCCAGACAGTGCGCCACACCCGAGCTTGAAAAGCTCGTGAAGCCACCGGCCTCGTGACGAATCTTGTCCCGATAACAGGACACCATTCGATCCCACGGATTCCTCACAAACGCGAACGTATACAGGCCCGGATACAGTCGCTTTCCGTCGTGGATCGATTCAGGCGGCCGAGGAAACTCCAGTGCATGTGGGTTACCGCCAACCGCCTGTAGATCAAGCTTAAGAAGTAACGCAAATGTGGCCTTCAGGCTTGAGGAAGCGACCTTCGCAATGTCGATATACACAGCGCGGTGGGGCGGCAGATATATGCTGAATTCAGGTCCTAGCATGCAGTTCTCGCGAACGCTTTCAATGGCTCACCAGCACCTTTTCAAAACCCATCGGCATCGGTAACACCCTTTTGCTGGGAAACGAGCTCGTATTATAGGGTCCAGCAGGAACACTTCTGGCCTTTTTCGGACGTGATATATGTCATGGAAAAAAGCCGTTCACAGCCGGTCTCATGCGTCGATCAATCGGCTATGTTCCAACTGTCAGAGACGGTTTTGTCCTACCGGATGTTTTCAGGGATCAAGACCTTCAATGGGGCGATAGTAGGGTTTGTCACCCAGCGACTGGTATTTCCGTGCCCAATTTGGACCCGCTTCGGCGGGGGTAAACGACCAGTCCTGTCTGTGGTAGTTCCAGCTGTCAGGATTCAACTGCTGTGCTTTTGCCCAGTACTTGTCCGCCTTTTTCGCATCGCCCTGCTTGTGGAAGTAGACACCCAGCTTGAAGTTCGGCTCCGCTAACGCCTGCTGTTCGGTGCGAGCTAATTCCGGGACGGAGTTGCCCTTGGCATAGACACTTTCGGCTCCCTTTCGAACCCAGTCCGTCACCATCGGGGCATAGTCATTCCGACCGAATTCGAACTCACCCATCTTGTGGGTTTCTGCGTATGCACCCTCATCGATGCGAATCACCTGACCTGTTTCATCGATCCATACAGCGGACGGTACGTTCACGAGGTTATAGAGCGAGCTGATGGTGTGGTTTTCGTCGACCAGCGTGACGAAGTCGGCTTTGGCACGGTCGTACCACTGCCTGGCGACTGCCTCGCCGCCGGTATCCTGTGCAGCGGCGATGACGACGAAGTTACTATTCTGTAGTTCGTTATAGACAGCTTGCCAACCTGGCAAGTCAAAACGGCATCCTCACCAGGAAGCCCAGGTGATAAGCAGCACCTTCATATCTTTGAATTGTGACAGGCGCACCGGTTTGCCGTCCTTATCCAACAGCTCAAAGTCCGGCGCCACGCGTTGTCTAACGAATTGGTTACGGGTGGCCGGAATGTCGCCAAAGCTCCATACACCAGCGTCATGATCGACCGCATAGGCTTGGCTCAAGCGCCGGGCTAATTCTGTGACACTCAACCAACCCTGACCCCGCCGCGTGACGTACAGCGCGCTGTCTTCAGATTGTTTAATGGGCACGCAGATATCATCCAGGCAGGCACCTTCCTCCTTCAACTCAAACCCGTTGATCTCGGTAAGCTGACTGGTCGCAACCCAGAGATCGTTGGGATCGGCTAAAGTGGTGGCAACCGGAATCGCTCTGTCCTGGAAGAGTACGGTTGGGGTTGGAGGAGAAGTTGTTAGAGGGCCTGCCAGTGCCGCGAATGCGTAAGGCAGCCCAACGAGCAACGCTAGATATTTCATCAGGGTCTCCTGTGCGTTATTTTTCACGCATTCTAGAATCTAGTATCGATACATGCCAGCATCCTGCGCTCGGTTGCCGCAGATTGACGACACATCAACGCCAGGGCGGTCAGGCTGTTGACTACTGGGAGTCAGGTGTTGCCAACGAGGATGGGGCCAGTCTATGATCCCAAGCGAAAGTTCGTTGCTCTTTCACTCTTGAATCCACTGACAGGTGCCACGGTGAAGAGAATCTCTGTTTTTGTGGACGTACAAAACATCTATTACACCACTCGCCAGGCATATGGGCGCCACTTCAATTACCGCAAGCTTTGGCAAAGGTTAAGCGATGCGGGAGAGATTGTTGCGGCCACAGCGTACGCCATCGATCGTGGCGACGACAATCAGCGTAAGTTTCAAAATACCCTCAGACAGATTGGCTTCACGGTAAGACTCAAACCCTTTATCCAGCGCCGCGACGGCTCCGCCAAAGGAGATTGGGACGTTGGCATTACGATCGACATTTTGCAGTCAGCGACAGACGTCGATACCGTCGTGTTGCTGTCCGGGGATGGCGATTTTGATCTCTTGCTGAAAAAGATCAGAGAGGACTACGGCGTTACGGCGGAAGTCTATGGCATGTCGGCACTCACGGCCAACTCGCTCATTGACGCCGCCAGCATCTATCATTGCATCGATGAGGATTTATTGCTGTAGCAACTGTACTGCTGTCAATCATCGGTTCAGACAGTTTTATGGGATAGCACTAATCCTCACCAAGTCGTTCACTCCACAGCCGGAGGTCTCCGCTGCATTGGCGAAGCTGCGTGCAATTCGAAGATTGCCTGCCCAGTTGACGAAGCCAACCCAATCCCCTCGTGGTACATCCGAATAGGTGGTTGCGAAGGTCACCTCGAACGATTTGCCCTTGCAACTGAACAAGAACTTATCGCCCTTTCCCAGTGCCGCACCGATGACCAACGACTCGGTAATGTCTGTATCAAGATTTCCGTATCCGCCTTCAACTTCAATGACCTTACCTTCAACCGTGCCGGCGTTATTGGTGATGCCGCCCGATTGGCAAGCCGTGATAGTTAGAACACTCATTAGAAGGAGGATCACCTTCCAGCATTGATCAGTTGGCACCATCATATTCCTCACCAGACGTCTAATTTGCGGGCCGCGCCATTATAAGACAGAATGGGGCCCGCGACGATAGTCGCGCAAGGCCTGGCCTGTCGTGGGGGATGCAGTCAGTTTGACGATGGACTGGTCAGCAAGATTCGAGCGAATGAACATACTATGAGCTATTACAAATTCTTAGGCTGTGATGTCATCTATCGGGAGGCCTGTTACCTGACCGCCACCTGTCCACACAAAATCGACGTTGGCTTTCTCCCCAAGGGACTTCACGATCTGGAAACTCGGAATATGGTGGAGCAACTGCAGGCGGCTGTCGATGAGATTTCAGCGTCGGACAAAGCATACGAGGCTATCTTATTGGGGTACGCCCGATGCAATGACGGGCTTGTGGGTGTGCAAGCGCGAGACATCCCGTTGATCCTCCCCCGGGCCCACGATTGCATCACGTTCTACTTCGGTTCCCGTCAAGCCTATAGAGAGTATTTCGACAACCACCCTGGAACCTATTTCGAAACCACCGGTTGGATGGAACGTGGCAACCTGGAAGATGGCAGCCGTCCCGCCTATTCCCAAGAGGGGGTCATGGCGAAACTCGGGCTTACCGATTCTTATGAAGAGATGGTGGAGAAGTATGGCAAGGACAACGCCGACTATATCATGTCAACCTTAGGCGATTGGCGAGAAAACTACAGCAGACTGCTGTATCTGCAGATGGGCCCGGCTAATGAGGATCGATTCATTGAGCAGTGCCGCCAGACGGCCACGAAAAGGACGTGGGAATTTGAAGTTCAAGAAGGTAATTGGACCCTGCTGGAGAAGCTCTTCTATGGCAAATGGGATGAGGACTTCCTGGTCGTGCCACCGGGGAAAAGGATTGCGGCCTGCAACGATGAGGCTATCGTGAAATTGCAGGACTGAGTGCGATTAGCCAATATCATTGAGGTGAACATTCTGATGCGGCGGCAGGATCTAACTGTTGTACGGATTCTCCGCACCTTCGTTAAACCGTTTAGCATCCAAAAGAACGCATCGTCCCGTCGCTGCAGGTAGGATTCGGATACCGACGTTAGGCCATCGTTAATAACTCTCGATCGCCGAAAAATACTCTTCAATCCTGGCAAGATGACCGTCAACGTCTGTGTGGCCGGCGTTGTGCGTAGCGATCGCCATATGGGTTGCGCCGATCTTTCGCCATTTGTCGGCATGTCGCTGCCAGCGATCAGGATTGCCACCGGCGTATTGGGCTTGGGCCTGAATGCCAAAACCGTCCCAAGGCAGCCCAAGTGCTTGCCGGTGCGTTCGTAGGGTGTCGATAGCTAAGGCAGCATCGGGTGTGGGCCCCATCAGTGGAAACCAACCTTCGCCCAGTCTGGCGCAGCGTTCCAGCAAGATTGGCGCTCCGCCGCCAAACCAGATCGGGATGGGTTGTGAGGGGCGCGGGTTGATACCGGCACGTGGCACTCGGTGGTATGCGCCTCGGTAGTCCAGTGACTCTTCCAACCACAGTCGACGCAACAGATCGACCTGTTCTTCCTGACGTTTACCACGATTAGTGAAATCCTCATTCAGCGCATCGTACTCCACCTTGTTCCACCCAGTACCGATACCAAGCGTTAGGCGATTATTGGACAGCACAGCCACCTCGGCTGCCTGCTTGGCAACCAGTGCCGTTTGCCTCTGGGGCAGGATCATAACTGCACTGACAAACTCAATGGTCCTGGTGACGGCAGCGAGAAACGCGAAGGTAGTAAAGGGTTCGTGAAAGGCAACACCCTTGTCGTATGGCCCGGTAAATCCACCTTCGCGATTCGGATCCGCTCCCAATACGTGGTCGTAGAGGAGCAGGTGGGTTGCACCCAATGCCTCTGCGCCCTGAGCGTAGCGAATGATCGCGTGGGGGTCAGTACCAATCTCGTTGTGCGGTAATACAGAGGTGGTTCGGTATTCCTGGACACGAATTTATCCAAGATAAGTGGATCCCTGCTCTCGGTTTGAGGGTTATCCACGGTCACGCTCATCTCCCGATGAGCTTGATCGTGGCGGTGGGTAACCCGGACTTCATTATGCCGTTCTCAGTTCGTTTTTTGAATCGAAATAGACCTGATCTGGTGTCTGCCGATTCAAGCCATCGTGTGGTCGTTGGCGATTGTAAAAATCGAAGTAAGATCTCAGTCC
>PVBE010425797.1_pt1 | contig 16110 bp, 12 predicted proteins | sample 1631181 | NCBI WGS metagenome assembly PVBE01 (sample SAMN08397723, study PRJNA350692) | Marine metagenome, whole genome shotgun sequencing project. | isolation source: water | place: Pacific Ocean | collected 2012-04
GGCGCCGCTCGCCGGTTTCGGCAAGGCGCTCTTCCACGTGCAATGCGCGGGGAAGGCCCCCCCCGCGCCCGCGTTCGAACTCGGCGGCGCCATGCACGCCGTCGAGGTCGCGCCCACCGCCTTCGAGGGTGGGCCGCCTGCGCTCTGGATCAGCACCGCACGCCGCGGCCGCGCGTCGCTCGAGGCCGTCGTCCACCCCGTCTCCGGCGCCTCGGTGGCCCACCTGTCTCCGGCGGACATCCCCGACACCTTCGCCGCGCTGCGCTTTGCCCCGCTGCTGCTCGTCTCTGCCGCCGACCTCGCGACGTTGGCGGCCGACCGCCGCGTCGCGCTCCGCGGGGCCATCATCGCAGGCGCGACCCTCGTCGTCAGCGCCGGCGAGACGGAGGTCGAGGCCAGCGTCCTGGACGGCCTGGCGCCGATTCGACTCGGGCCCCTGGCGCCGCCCGGACGCGCGCTCGCCGCCGCGCTGCCCCACGCGACCACCGCGCGACGACTGAGCGGCGGTCAGGCACAGCTCACCGCCGACGGGGCGTCCGTCGTCGCCCAAGCACCGCTCGGCCTCGGCTGGGTGCGCGCGGTCGGCGTCGACTTCGCCGCGGTGGCCGCTGGCCCTGTCGCCGACGCGGCCTTCGCCACCGACGACTCGGGCGTCGTGCAGGCGCTGTCCTGGATGGATGGCGCCCCGCCGCTCGCGGATGGGGGCCGCCCCGTCTTCGCGCGCCACGTCTGGCTCCTGTTGCTCGCGCTCTCGCTGCTGGGGCTCGTAGGCCGGCGCTGGCCACGCGTCGCGTTGGCTGCGGCCGTGCCGTGGCTTGCGGCTGCGGTGGTGCTGCCGCCGGCTCCGTCACGAGCGGAGGTCGAGGCGGCCCGGGTGCTGTACCTGGAGATGGACGACGGCGCGTTGGCGATGGGCACCCTCGACATCCGGCTCGACGTTGGCGGCACGTTCGAACTCGCCATCCCGGACGATGTGGTGGCGGCGCTGGAGGACGCGCCGCGCGGGGGGGCCTGTCTCACCAAAGGCGCCTCAGCGTCCTGGACCGTGCACGGTGAGCCCGGAGAACGCCGACGGATCACCTTCTTCGCGACCGTCCCGACCCCTGCCGGCAAGTCGCCCCTTCCCACCACGCGCCTTCCCACTCGAGTCGAGAACCAGACCATGATGCTGCAGCGCAGAATAGCGGCGTCCGTGGTCGACCTCCCCGCCCCAGCTCTGGAGGAATGAGGGGTTGGGTGTTTATTTTGTGCGATGCACAAAAAGTCCGTTGACGCCGCGGGGGGCGGTGCATACGTTTTCCTCGCCACGGTGAACCGACAAGGAGACCGACCGATGGAAAACGTAGAGAAGCTCTTCGAGCATGGCCGCAAGCTGGTCCTCGACAACCTGAAGTGGACGTCTGCCCAGGCCGACGTCGCCGCGGACCGTTTCGAGAAGGCGAGCGAGCGCTACGCCGCCGAAGGCAAGCGCTCCGTGGAGATCGCACAGGAGGCGGTGGACCACGCCGTCAAGATGCAGCGCTAGATGGATAAGCGCGTCACCGAGACCTTCGAGAAGACCCTCGACATGTGGAAGGACGCGCTTCAGCCGACCTCCAAGTAGGGGCCCGGCCGCGCGCCTCCCTCGCGCAACGTTGCATCGGGCATGCGCGTGTGCGACATCGCCTGGATGCTCGAACTTCGCGGTGTCGTGGTCGAGGGCCGCCTCGATCGGTGCAGCTTCGCGGCGCGCCCGGGCGAGGTATTGGGTCTGGTTGGCGCGACGGGTTCGGGCAAGTCGACGGCGCTCGCCGTCGGCGCCGGACATCTGCCCGTCAGGCGGGGACGCGTCCTGCTCGATGGGCGCGACGCGCGGGCCGGGCGGCTCAAGGCTGCAGTCGGCCTCGCCGGAGACGGCCTGGAAGGCCCACACGACGTCGAAATTGCGGTCTGGCTGCGTCTATGGGGCGAGCTCGACGGCGTCCCACGGGCCGAGCTCGCCGAAGGCGTCGGCGCGGTCTGTGACCGCTTCGGACTCGGTGAGCTCGGGCGGCGCGTAGGGACCCTCTCCGGAGGCGAGCGCCGGCATCTCGCGCTCGCTCGCCTCTGGCTGCGGGCGCCGCAGGTCCTCCTGCTCGACGCGCCCGGGGACGGGCTCGACGGCGATGGCCTGCGCCGGCTGACCACCGCCGTACGCGAGGCGGCGGCCGACGGCCGCACCGTCCTCATCGCCGACGCCGCACCTCACCTGCCCACCACGCTCTGCGACCGTGCCGTCTGCCTCGCCGGCGGGACGGTCACCGCCGAGGTCGCGCGCGCCGACACCGACTTTGGCGAACGCGTCGCGGCCTCTCAGGGATGGGCGCTGTGACCGAACGCCTGCGGCGCTCCGGCCCGGGGCTCTGGGGCCTCGCGGTCTTGTCCGCGGTGGTCGTGCCCGTGCTGGCCGAGGTCGCGGCGGTCCACCGTGGGCATTGGGCGGGCGCGGCGACCGGCCCGTTCTGGGCCAGCGTTGTCGTGCCTTGGGCTGGGCGTACCTGGACCTTCCTCGTCGTCATGGCTCTGGCCGGCTGGGCGGCATCGGCCGCACCCGCTCATCCCCGTGTCGGACGCCGCATCGCCGGTGGCGTGGTGGCCGGCGCAGGTGGCGCGCTCGTCTGCGCGCTCGCCGCGATGCCGGGCTGGATCTGGTTGGCGCGGCTCGGCGCTGCGGCGCCGGGGACGCTCGCGGTGGCATACGGCGCGGGATTCGCCGCGTTGCTCTGCTCGGGGGTCGTCGCCGGCGCGAGCGCGCCGGGCATCGGCGAGCCGGGTGGTGCCGCGGTGGGCGCGGTGTCCGGCGGCGCCCTGTTGTGGGCCACCTGGGGAGTCGCGCTCGGATGACCACCCTCGAGTCTGTCGTCGGCGCCGTACGCACCCGAAGCGGGGCATGGAACCTCGCTCGGGGGCTCGCCTTCGGCGCGGGTTGCGGCGCGCTCGCCTGGGCGCTCGGACTGCCCTGGCTCGCCGCCCTCCTGATAGTCGCCGGCGGGTCCGTGGGCTTCGCGCACAGGCTCACTGAGGTCGATGCGGCGCGCCTCATCGACACCGCCGCACAGCTCGACGGGCAGCTCGAGTGTGCCTGGGACCATCGCGCGGAATCGGCGCCGATCGCCCTCGCCCAACGTGAGCGGGCCCTCGCCGCCTTCGCGGCCCGCTCGGATGTGCGGGTCGTCCGACCAGCCTCTCCGCTCTGGTTGTTGCCGCTGGCGGCCTGGGCATGGCCGCTGACCATGTCACCTCGGGTGCCGAAACCGAGCCCGCCGCGGCCCGCGGTCGCGAGCGCGGACTCCGGGGCCGCGGGCTCCGCGACAAGCGCCGCCACACCCTCGTCGACGATCGCGGATGCCGGTGCGACGCGGTCGCGGGCGACGGCGCGAAAGACCGACCCCGACGCGGGGGTGGCCGGCGACGGCGGCAGCGGCGCGGGCAGCCCGACGGCCGGTGGCCATCGCGGCGGCGTGGGTGAGCGCGCCGGCGACCGCTCCGGAGGGGCCGCGGGGCGCGCGAAGGCTCGTATCCGCGCGGGCGTCGGTCCGTCTCTCGTCGTGCCCCGGGCCGCCGGTGTCGGGGTCGCGGGCGGCGCAGCGGGCGCCGCCGCAGCGCCACTCGGTCGCGCTCCGCTGGACGACGTGGCCGACCCTGCGCGACCGTACCCCCGACGCTACCGCGACGTGGTGACGGCGTGGTTCGACCGGGACGAGCGAGGTAGACAGGGGAAGTGAACGCAAAACGCGTCGAAGAGACGGCCGACCGCATCCGCGAAGCCGTCCTGTCGCTGCGCGCCGCCTTGGGGCGCGTCGTGGTGGGCCAGCGTGAGGTCACAGACGGGCTCGTCTGCGGCCTGCTGGCCGATGGTCACGTCCTGATCGAAGGTGTGCCGGGCCTGGGGAAGACCTTGCTGGTCAAGGCCTTGGGGCGCGCGCTCGACCTGGAGGTCAGCCGCATCCAATTCACGCCCGACCTGATGCCCGCGGACATCCTCGGCTCGGAGACGTTGCACGAGACGCCGCGCGGGCCCGAGGTCACCTTCAAGCCCGGTCCGGTGTTCGCGCAGCTGGTGCTCGCCGACGAGATCAACCGCGCCAACCCGCGCACGCAGGCGGCACTGCTCGAGGCCATGGCCGAGCGGCAGGTCACCCACGGCACCGAGACGCGGCGGCTCGGGCCGCCTTTCTTCGTGATGGCGACGCGCAACCCGATCGACATGGACGGCACGTATCCACTGCCCGAGGCCCAGGCCGACCGATTCCTGATGCAGCTCGACGTCCCGCTACCGCCCCGCGAGGACCTGGTCGACATCCTCGAGGTCTACCCCGACGAGCGCCTCGCCGAGGTGACGCCGGTCTTCGACGCGGAGGCGCTCGTCGCCGCGCAGGCCCATGTGCGGCACCTGCCCGCCGCCGACACCGTCAAGCGGCTGGTGGTAGAGCTCGTCTGTCGCACGCGTCCGGACGAGGTGCCCGAGGCGTTCCGCACATACGTACAGCTCGGCGCCAGCCCACGCGGAGCCCAGGCGCTGCTCGGCTGTGCGCGTGGCCGCGCCGCGATGGCGGGCCGACTTCACTGCACCGAGGAGGACGTACGCGCGATGGCTCCGGCCGTCCTGCGTCACCGCGTCCTGCTCAACTTCGCCGCACGCGCCGAGGGTGTGAGCGCGGACGACGTGGTCTCCGCGGTGCTCGCCTCGACGTGACGGGTCCTTCCGGTCAGGCCGATCGCGCCTTCCCCGACGCCGAGACCCTGGCGGTGTGCGAGCGCTTCTCGTTGTGGCTCAGGCAAGGGGGCGGCCTCGACGTGCGCGGGCGCCCGGTGCCGAGCGGCGACGTGAGCGGTCTCGACTTCAACGGCTTCGCCGAATACGTGCCCGGGATGGATCTGCGCCACCTGGATTGGGGCATTTACGCCCGCACCCGGGAGTTCCACGTGCGCCGCTTTGCGGACGAGGGCGCGGGCCTGCTCGCGGTGCTGCTCGACGCGTCGGGCTCGATGGGCGTGGGATCGCCGCCGAAGTGGCGTCTGGCCAGACAGCTCGCCGCGGTCCTTGTCTTCGCGGCCTTGCGCGAGGTTCACCAGGTCCTGCTCGGCGTGCTCCAGGACGAGCGCATCCACGCGCTCCCCGTCACCGGCGGGCTCGACTTCGCCAGCGTCTGCTTTCGTTTCCTGGCCAGCTTCGAGCCGCGCGGGAGCACGCGCCTCGGCGCCGCGCTCGGCGACCTCCCGGTCGGGGGCGCGCGTGGCGAGGCCGTGCTCGTCAGTGACTTCCTCGATCCGCATGGACCGTCCCGCGCCCTCGACGTGCTGAGCGCGCAGGGCTTCCGGGTCGACCTCTGCCGGCTCACCGCCGCCGGCGAGCTCGATCTGCCTGCGGCCGGCGCCGTCTACGACCCGGAGGGTGCCGGGCATCGAGTCGTCCCTTCGGACGCACACGCGCGTCGCCGGATCGAAACGGCCGTGGCGGATCACCGCGCCGAACTGGAGCAGGCCGCCGCACGACGGGGTGCGGCGCTGCTCGACCTCGACGCGGCCACCCCGCTCGCCGCCGCGCTCGAGTCGTACTTCCGCCGCGTCGCCTCGGCCCGTCGGGGTCGCTCGCGTTGAGCTTCGCGCTCCCGTGGGCTGCGCTGGCGCTCGCCGCGCTCCCCGCGTTGTGGTGGCTCCACCGCCGGGCCCGCCCCGCGGGGGACCGTCCGTACTCGGCCTTCTTTCTGCTCGTCGGTGCTACGGGGGGCGACTCCGGAGGCGGACGCCTGCGCGCGCCCCTGCTGCTGGTCGTGCGGATCCTCGCGGTGGTCGCGCTCGTCGTGGCCGCGATGGGGCCGGCCCCGGTCCGGGGCGGAGGCACGCTGGTGCTCGCCGCCGGACCCGTCGAGCCCGACCCGACGTGGGCGTCACCGGTCGTCTTCGTGCGCGCGGGCGCGCCAGCCACGTTGGCGGACGCCCCCCGCGACATCACCCCGGTCGACGCACGCCCCGCCTGGGGCGCGGCCCTCCTCCTCGGCCGCCGGCATGCGCCTGACGCGCGGGTGATTCGTTTCCCCCGGGTGGTCGACCGCCGCATCGCAGGCGCCGGGGCTGCGCTCTCTGGCGACGAAGTGATCGTCACCGCCGTGGTGGCCGGCGATGGCACCCCGCGGCTGCGGGTGGGCACGAAGACCCACGCGATGATGGAACGCAACGGCGACTGGTTTCACCGCGGCACGCTCCGGGCCGGCGCGGCGCTGGTGGAGGTCGGCGACACCTCGTGGCCCGTGTGCATCCCCGACGCCGGCCCGCTCGCCGTCGCCGAAAGCGGCTGGCCTCCGGCCGTCGCGGCGATGCTCGAGGTGTTGCCGAACATCCGCCGCGACGCCACGCAGGCGGCGGCATGGCGGCCGGGGAGGGCGCCGTCTGGCGTCTCGGGTTGGGCGGCCTTCGCGCCGGGGACGACCTTCCTCGAATTCGTCCCCGGCGATCGCCCGGCCGCCCCACTCTTCCTCGCCGGGCCGCTCCCTTCACCCGGCGCCGTCGCGCGGCGCTGGGCCCCGCTGTCCGCGCCCGCCACGCCGGTGCTGTACGCGGGCGACGCCGTGGTGGCCGACCATCGCGAAGGGCTCGATGGCGCGGCGAGGCGCTTCGGCTTCGACCCCGCGGACACCGATCTGCCCGACACCGCGGGCTGGCCCGTGCTGTTCCTCGACGCCGTGGACGCGGACCGGGCCGCCCGTGCCCGCTGCCGGGCGCACTCCGCCGGCCGACCGCTGCTGCTCGCGGCGTCGGCGCCCGTGACCGTGCACGCGCCCGGCGGCGTGAGGCGGACCCTGGCTCCGGCGGACGGACGTCTCGTCGTCGACGGCCTCGACACGCGCGGTGTCCACAGACTCGAGTCGATGGGCCGCGTCGCGTACGTGGCGGTCGAGCCCGTGCTGCCCGAGGCCCTCGAACCGGCACCGGAGCTGGCCTCGCCGGAGCGTGCCCGCGACCCGTCGCCGCGGTGGGCGCTCGCTGTCGCCCTCGGCGCGATGCTGATCGCGTTGCTTCTCGCGGCGCGCATGCGTCACCCACTGGCCTGGCTCCCGCTCGCCCTCGCGGCGGTGGCCCTCGCCGGGCTGCGCGCGGGCGCCGGGGAAGACGGCACCGTCGTGGTCGCGGTGGACGTCTCCGGGTCGATGCCCGCCGCCGAGACCCGCGCCGCGGTCGAGGCCGTACAGGCGGCGCTTCGCGGAGTGCCGACCCGGCAGATCCAGGGCGCGGACTCGGTTCGTGCGACGGAGGGCGCGCTCTCCGCGCCTTCCGGCTCGACGCGTCACGCACCGCTCGTGGAGGCCGCCGCCACCCTCGGCGACGGCGGCCCCGTGGTGCTGGTCAGCGACGGCCGCGCACAGGACGGACCGGTGGCGGCCTCGGTGCCCGTCTTCACGCTGCCGGTCGCCGCTTCGGGCCCGGACGCGTGGGTGATCTCGGCCCGCGCCTTTCGTCTCGGCGCGCAAGTCTTCGTGCACGCCGAGGTCGCGGCGGACCGCGCCATCCCAGCGAGCGTCGAGCTCGGGGGCGCGTTGGTGTCGGTCCGCCTCGAAGCCGGGCGCACGCGCGCGGTTCAGGCCGTCGTGCCCGCCGGCGAGGCCGCGGTCGTCGAGGTGGTCGTGTCCGCCGAGGGCGACGCGCGTCCGGAGAACGACCGCTGGCCCGTGCCCGTCGAAGATCCCGGTCCGGCCACGGCCGTCGTGGTGGGGCCGGGCGCCGCCCCGTGGGCCCGCGCGGCCGGACTGCGTACACGCGTGTTGCCGGCGGCCTCCATCGCCGAGGCCGGGGCGCAGCTGGCGGCGGCCCGAGCGGTCTTCATCCACGACCAGCCAGCGCCTGCGCTCGCCCGCGCCGTCGTCCCGCGCGTGCGCCGCTGGGTGGAGGCCGGCGGGACCCTCGTGCTGGGCGGCCGCGAAACCGCGTTCGGACCCGGTGGTTGGTCGGGCACCGCTGTCGAGGCCCTCTCACCGCTCCTCTCCGACCCCCGACCACCGGGCACCGGTCGGATCGCCGCGGTTCTGCTGCTCGACCGCAGCGGAAGCATGGCCACGGAGGCGGGGGGGATCGGCCTAGAGGGCGTCGCGCGCATCGCGGGCGCGGTGGCCGCGGGGCTGGCGCCCGACGATCCGCTGGCGGTGGTCGCGTTCGGCGCCCGGACCGACGTTCTGCGAGCGCCGGGGCCGGCCGGCGAGCTCGACGGGGCCCGCCTGCCCGTCCCTGAGGTGGCACGGGGCGGAACCCGCTTCGGCCTCGCGTTGACGAAGGCGCTCGAGCTGCACGAGCAGGTCGCGGCCGAGGCTCGCGTCGTCATCGCGGTCACCGACGGGCGGTTCGTCGACCCCAGTGACGTCGCGGTGCCACGCGCCATGCTGCGCGCCCGCGGCGCACGCCTGGTGGTTGTCCTCGTCGGCGCCGACCCGGACGTCGCGGCTGTCGAAGCACTCGCCGACCAGGTGGTCCGCGCCGATGTCGACATGGCGCCGCGGGTCGCGACCGCGGCCGCCCTCGTCTCCGGCACCGGCGGCCTGCTGGCCGACGGCGGCGCGGTTCAGCCCGAAGCCGCGTGGGGCGCGCGCGTCGGTGGCACCGCGCCAGACGTCCCCGGTCGGGTGCGCGTGCGCGCGCGACCGCAAGCTCGGGTCCTCGCCCGTGTCGGAGGCGAGCCCGTGCTGGCGGAGTGGAGCGTCGGACAAGGCCGGGTGATCGCCATCGCGACCGATGCCTGGGCGCTCGGCACCGACCAGTGGGCCGCGCTGTTGTCGCCGGCCGCGGCGCCGCGGCCGGGCGGCGGCCGCGTTCGCGTCGTCGGCGCTCGGCTCGTCTTCGAGGGCGCGGTCGCGGATCCGCCACCGACTGGCCTCGCTCGCGTGGTCGACGCGGGCGGGGTGGTCTCCGAGGTGGCCTGGCGCCCCGACGGCCCCGGTCGCGCCTGGGCGCCGCTACCGCCGGGTCCGGTGGGTGTGCTCGAGGTCGAGAGCGCGTCAGCGCGCGGCGCCGTCGTCACGCGCGTCACGCGACCGCCACCGCCGGAGCTCTGGCGCACCGGCGTCGACCTCGCGGCGCTCTCGCTCCAGGCGGAGCTCACCGGAGGACACACGCTCGACGGGCCGCAGGACGTAGCTGCCGTGCGGGCAGCGCGTCGCGGCGCGCGTGGTCGTCCGCTCGCTCCGTGGTTCGCGCTCCTCGCCGTGATTGCGCTTCTGGGCGAGGTCGCCGCGTGGAGTGGTGGAAACCTGAAAGACGCCGGAAAGTATCGAAACTAAAGAGGCGTGGCTTTCTTCGGCTTCCGCGTTTCTTATTCTTGTATTTCGGGTTCTCATGGAGAGGATGTGGAGCACACAAACAGCCAGTCACAAGGTATGACCAAGGGACTCTCTCTCGCGGCGCTCGCGTTGGACCATCCGGCCAGCCCCGCGCAGGTCCGGCTCAAGGCGGCGCTGCTCTTCGGGGGCGTCCGTTACGACCCATGTCTGGCCGAAGCGGCGGATTGGGCGTTCCCAAACTACATGCCCCATCAGCTGCAGCCGGGCGAGCCCGCGTTTCGCGGCAAGCGGCAGATTACGGTGCCCTACCTCCTGCAACTCGAGGACGACACGCAGGTGCGGCTCCGGATCAAGCCCGACAGCCCGTTCGTCATCCGGCCGCAGGAGAACACGCACGGCTATGCCCTGTACGAGGGCGACGCGGAGGTCACGCAGCTCACTTTCGAGCGTCGCCTCGCGTGGGCGGATGCCCTCACGGCCGACGGCACGCCGATGCCCGCCACGGGCCTCAGCCAGCACGGCGACATGCTGGTGCTCAACGTAGCCCCGGGCTGTGACTACTTCGTCGTGCCCAAGGAGTCGGGGGGCACCGAGAACCTCCACTGCAAGTTCTGCCTCTACGGGCTGCCCGACAAGAAGCGGCTCGAGCCCCTCGGCCAGGAGCTCCATGTCATCGACCTCCCGCGGCCGACCCTCGACCGGGTGACCGAGGCGTGCGCCCACCCCGACACCCACGCGCGTCACCTCTACCTCGTCGGTGGCAGCATGCTCGACATGGCAGACGAAGGTGAGCGCTACCTGCAGATCGCCCGCCATCTCGCCGAAGCGGGATTGAGCGAGCGCTACTACGTGGCTTGCGGCTCGGGCGCGATCCCGCGCGAACACATGGAGAAGATGCGCGACGCAGGCGTTCGCGGCGCCTCGTTCAACCTCGAGGTCTGGGATCCCGGCCAATTCGAACGGATCTGCCCCGGCAAGGCCCGCATCGTCGGTCGCGACCGATGGCTCCAATCCCTGGAGGAGGCAGTCGATGTCTTCGGTCGCGGCAACGTGCTCACCGCGTTCGTGGGTGGGGCCGAGCTCGAGGGCGAGGGCGCGTTCACGGATCCCCAACAGGCGCTCGACAGCAACCTCGAAGCCGGCGAATACCTGATCCCACGTGGCATCCAGCCGGTGTTCTCGTTGCACTGGAAGGTCACCGGGAAGAATAGAGGCGTCGAGCCCTTCTACTCCTTGGAAAATTTCATTCGCTTGAGCGAGGGGCTGGCCGAAACACGCCGTCGTGAGGGGTATTCGATCAATCCTGAATTCTTCTGCAGGCGTTGCGCCTACATGCAACTAGAGCCCGACCACGACGCGTGGGGCGTTCACCCGGAGGGCTCTGCTTCCACGATTTCCGGGTATTAACTTGTTTCCATTTCTGCTAGTGTTTTTTTGCAGCCGGACGTCGATCCTGCACGGTGCGTGGGATCGAGAGGGGACAGCATGACGCGGGTGTTCACGACGGGGCAGGTGGCACGCATTTTCAGCGTGAACATCAACACCGTCATCAAGTGGTTCGACGACGGAAAGCTAAAGGGATTCCGCCTCCCACGCTCGAACGAGCGGCGCATCTACCGTGAGAGCGTGCTCGAGTTCATGACCGAGCACGACATCTCGCAAGATCTCCTGCGCGTCTTCGATGAAGAGCAGGTGACGCGCAAGCGCGGACGTGGCGGCGCCAGAAACACCGAGCCGCCTCGTCCCACCGGCGGCGCCGAGAACCGCAACTTCCCGCGCAAGCCCGTCGACCTCGTGGCGCGGCTGTTCATCAACGAGACGCCTACGGATGTCACGGTCCGCAACCTCAGCATGGGCGGCGTCTACCTCACCGGGTTCTCCAGCAACGACAAGCTGATCCCCGAGGAGTTCAAGCTCGTCATGGCCGTCGAAGGCGAGCGCACGCTCGACGGCGTCTGCCAACTGGTCCACCTGCATCGCGGCGACGACCAGACCATGGCGTTCGGTTGTCGCTTCACTCAGGTTGACCCGGGCTCTCTCCAGTCGTATCTGGCCAATATCTGATCGTGGTCGGAGGCCCGTCCGGGCCTCGCCCCGATCTCAACGAGACGGGGCCACCACCCAATGAGCATCATCGACGGCAAGCAGATCGCGCGGAAGGTCCGCGGCGAGGTGGCCGAGCACGCCGCCGCACTGAGCGCTCGCGGCGTGGTACCCGGACTCACGGTGATCCTCGCGGGTGAGGATCCGGCGAGCGAGATCTACGTCCGCAACAAGAACCGAGCGGCCGAACGCGCCGGCATCGACGGACACACGATTCGACTGCCCGACGACGTCTCCTACGAGCGTCTCTGCGACGAGGTCGACGCGCTCAACGCCGACCCATCCGTCCACGGCATCCTCATCCAGCTCCCGCTCCCATCCGGGATCACGCGTGAGCAGGAGCGCGCCGTGCTCGGACGCGTCAACCCGGACAAGGATGTGGACGGCTTCCACCCCGTGAACCTCGGGCGCCTCGTCGCGGGTGAGCCCGGCTTTGTCGCGTGCACCCCCTCCGGCTGCATGCGGCTCCTCGCCGAGGCAGGGGTGGATCCCAGCGGGAAGCGCGCCGTGGTGATCGGGCGCAGCACGATCGTAGGCAAGCCGATGGCGCTGCTCCTCCTGCAGGCGCACGCCACCGTCACCGTCTGCCACTCGCGCACCCCGGACCTTCGCGCCGAGGTTCGCAACGCCGACATCGTCGTCGCCGCCGTGGGCCGGGCGGGCCTCGTCCGCGGCGACTGGATCAAGCCGGGCGCGGCCGTGATCGACGTCGGGATCAACCGCAACGCGGACGGCAAGCTGTGCGGCGATGTGGCGTTCTCGGAGGTGGTCGAGGTCGCAGGCCACGTCACGCCGGTGCCGGGCGGCGTGGGCCCGATGACCATCGCGTACCTGCTGCACAACGTGTGCGTCGCCGCCGAGCGTACGCTGAGTTAAGGTCGCGCGATGCGTCGCACACCGTTCTACGAGAAGCACGCCGCGGCCGGCGCCCGCTTCGTCGACTTCGGCGGCTGGGAGATGCCCGTTCAGTACACGGGCATTCAGGCTGAACACCGCGCCGTACGCAGTCGCGCGGGCCTCTTCGACGTCAGCCACATGGGCGAGATTGACGTCCGCGGTGCCGACGCCGTTCGCGCCGTCGACGCCCTGATCACCAACGACCTCGAGGCCGTGGCCGACGGTCAGGCCTGCTACACCGCGATGTGCCATCCCCACGGCGGCATCGTCGACGACCTGGTCGTCTACCGATTCGGGCGTGACCGCGTCTTCATCTGCTGCAACGCCTCGAATCGCGCGAAGGACTTCGCGTGGATCGACGGTCACATCGAGGGCGCCGAGGCACGTGACGTCGGCGACGACTTCGCGCAGCTCGCCCTGCAGGGGCGCGAGGCGGCCGGGATCCTCCAGGGGCTCACGGACACGCCGCTGGCCGACATCAGCCGCTACTGGTTCGCGACCGGTCGCGTCGCGGGTCGCCAGGCGATCATCAGCCGCACCGGCTACACCGGCGAGGACGGCTTCGAACTCTACATCGCGCCGGCCGACGGCCCTGCGATCTGGGAAGCGCTCTTCGAGGCGGCCGGAGACGGTCTGCTCCCCATCGGACTGGGCGCCCGCGACACGCTGCGCCTCGAGATGAAGTACGCGCTGTACGGCAACGACATCGACGACAGCACGACCCCGCTCGAGGCCGGGCTCGGCTGGGTGACGAAGCTGAAGAAGGACGCCTTCATCGGCCTCGAGGCGCTACGCGCTCAGCGCGCCGAGGGCGTCAAGCGTCGCCTGGTCGCGATCGTGATGGACGGCCGCGCGCCGCCGCGCCCCGGCTACGAAGTGGTCGACGAGGCGGGCGAAGTGGTGGGCCGCGTCACGAGCGGCACCCGCTCGCCGTCGACCGGTCAGAACATCGGTCTCGCCTACGTGCCCTTTGGGCAGCACCGCATCGGAACCCCCGTACGCGTTCGCATCCGCGGCCGCGTCGAGAGCGCAACCATCGTCAAGCCGCCGTTCGTCCAACCCGGATCGGCGAGCTAGCTACCCAAGGAGTCCCCGCCAAGATGAGCAACCCGACCGACCTCCGCTACACCAAGGAGCACGAGTGGGCTCGTGCCGAAGATGACGGCACGCTCACGGTCGGGATCACGGCCTACGCTGCCGAGGCGTTGGGCGACGTGGTCTACGTGGAGCTGCCTGCCGAGGGTGATGTGCTCACCGCTGACGAACGCTTAGGCGTCGTCGAGTCGGTGAAGACGGTCAGCGACCTCTTCGCGCCTTGTTCAGGTGAGGTTGCAGCGGTCAACGAGGCGCTCGAAGACGCGCCGGAGAAGGTCAACGCGGATCCCTTCGGCGACGGATGGATGCTCCGTATCCGGCCGTCCAACCCCGACGTCTTCGCCGGCCTGCTCGACGCGGCGGCGTACGACGCGATCATCGCGGCCGAGAGTCACTGACTCAGGCCATCACTTGGGGACGGTGATCGTCTCCGCAGGGCGCGTCCGGTAATTCGCGTCGAGGTGGTCGAGCATATCGAGCAGGCCGCCCTCGTAGTCGGGGCCCCCCGGCGTGCCGTCCCGGTTCGCCACGTGCGTGGTGTAGAACGACCCCTTCTTGCAGTCCGCCTCGTCGTCCAGCGACGCCACGCCCATGCAGCCGTCGTCGTCCAGATCAACGCGCCCGTCGACGTCGTTGTCGACCCCGTCGCTGCAGAGCGAGAGCGGTGTGTCACCCTCGAAGCGGCCCTCCGAATCGAACTCGCAGGTCGGGTCGGGCGGGCCGCAATCGGTCCACTCGGGCGGGCAGCAGTAGCGCTCGGCCAGCGCGGTGTCGCGACACGTGTATCTGCCGCGACAGTCCTCGTCGGTCTCGCAGACGACGCGCTGCTCGCGGTCCCTGGCGGCGTCGAGCATGCCGTCGCCGTCGTTGTCGACGCCGTCGTTGCACTGGAAGACCGACGCCTTGCCGCAGAAGCCCTCGGGGAAGACGACGATCGACTTCTGCCACGCCCCATCCTTCATGGCGTTGGCCAGGATGGGCCCCGTGATGGGCAGGTCCTCGGGCCCCTGGCCGTACCCGTGCATCACGATCACGACCGGGTAGCGCACCTCCGCCTGGTCCGGACGGCTGTAGCCGGGTGGGAGCACGATCGCGTAGCGATACGTCTTCCCGAAGCGCTCGGAATGGAAGAACTCGACGCCGTGCTCGAACTCGAAGGGCGGCTCGATGATCGAGTAGTCGCCGTCCGGCCAGCGGTTGTGCACCCAGTCGAAGAAGCTCATGAAGCGGTTGATGGCCTGGGCGGCGGTGCCGACGTGGGCGCCGTCTCCCATCACGATGGCGTTCTCGTCCGCGTCGCGATTCCCGTAGCGCACGTACACCGACTGTCCGCGGTCACCGAACGGGTCGAAGCGCCCCGGTAGCGGCACGTACGCCGTCGTCGGGATCTGCCCTTGGAAGAGGCTCTCGAACTTGTCGTAGACGCGCACGTTCTGCCCGCCGGCCTGCACCCGCCCCATCAGCTGGTTGTGGGCGATCGAGAAGTTGAAAAGGTCGCGGGCTCCGGCGTCGGTCCAGAAGCGCATGCGCTCCCGGGCCTCCTGCGGCAGGTCCTGGAAGATGAGCCCGCCGGTGCGCTCGATGAAGCGCTCGAAGTTCGGGTTGTAGTCGAACTCGCCGTTGCCCTCACCGTGGTCGTAGCCGCCGTCGGCAAACTGCGGCGTGTCGGGCACCCCGTCGATGCCGACGTCGCGATATGGCTCGTCGCAGTCGTGCAGCCAATTGCCTTCGGTGCCGCGCGGGTTGCGGTACCAGTCGTAGTCGTCGCTGGCCGGGTCGGGGTTCTGGACCGGGTCGTATCCGTCCTCCTCCGGGCTCGGCGTGCCGTCACAACCGACGTCGTCGTAGGGCTCCCCCGTGTTGCGGATGACGGGCTCGTCGGCGTCGCGCCGCCCGTTGCCGTTCACGTCGACGGCGAGCATCGACTCCGATGGCTTGTGGTGCGCGACGTCCGCCCAGCGGCCCTTCGGGTCGCCGTCCTCGCCGTCGCAATAGGTGATGATCGGGAACGCGCCGTCGGGGTTGTACTCGTCGTCGTAGAAACCCTCGATCGTGTAGCTCGCCGGCGCCGGCGCGCACCCCTCGCCCCGGCACTCCGCCGCGCAGCGTTCGCGTTCCGGGCGGGTGAGGTTCTCGGGCGCCATCCCCGGCGGCAGGTACGGGCTCTCCGGGTTGTAAACCGTCGGGTTTCCGTATCCGTAGGACAGGTCCTGGAAGAGCTTCAGATACTCACTTCGGTCGAAGTCGTTGCCGCCGTACTTGTCGAAGAACCACCACTTATAGTCGCTCGCCATCTCGCCGAGCCGGGTGGGCTCGGGCAGGCCGCACCACGCCCCGACTTCGCCGCTGTCGACGGTGCAGAACCCGCCGAGGACTCGCTTGGTGATGTACTCGAGCAGGTACGGCCAGTCGACGGGCCCGCCCAGCGGCACCACCAGGTCGAAGTGCTCGTGGTACTTCGGGCCCAGGTACGCCGCGGCCCCGCCGCCCATGCTGATGCCGGCGAGCGCCCGGAAGGTGAAGTGTCGCTCGACCGGCATGCCCGCGTCCTCGACGTAGCCCACCTGGAAGCTGCCGAGCCCCGGCGTGTCGAAGGTGATCGTGCCACCGAGCACGTCCACGACCGGGTTCACCATCGGCGGCTCCGCCACGAAGTCGTAGGCGTCCGGCTTCCAGAAGAGGCGGAGGTGGCGGGACTCGACGCGCTCGGGCAAGTCGACGGCGCTGAAGA
>PVBE011351499.1_pt1 | contig 16108 bp, 14 predicted proteins | sample 1631181 | NCBI WGS metagenome assembly PVBE01 (sample SAMN08397723, study PRJNA350692) | Marine metagenome, whole genome shotgun sequencing project. | isolation source: water | place: Pacific Ocean | collected 2012-04
CACCTCAGCGGTGCCGGCGATCTCACGCAGGTTGGCGTACAGCCAGAGGCGAGCAATCAACCTGGTCGCACTGCAACGAGGCCCGTCATCACGACGCTGCCGTCAGGTCGAGTGGTCTCGAACACAAACGAATTATCGTCGGATACAAGAACGGCGGTCTCTAGATCGCTGCCGGGGAACACCATGCCCGTGAACCTGACCTGAATACGGGCAATCCGACCCGGATCGCCTCCGGCTAACTCATCAACAAGGCCCCCCGACACGATCGAGAGCGTGCCCAGGCCGTGGTTGATAACGCCGGGCAGACCGACGGCCATCGCCACATTGGGATCAGTGTGGATCGGGTTGAGATCCCCCGACGCCGCGGCGTACTCATTGGGCATCTCCTCGTCGACGTGCTTGGTGAATGTCGCTATCTGTTCGCCTCTGACGGGAGTCGCCGGCTTCTCACCCGAGGTGCATTCCTCACCACTCCCGGCACCGCGCACAAAAAGCGTTGCATACTGATCGTTGACCGGTTCGCCGTCGGGAGTCGCTCCGCTAACACGAGCTACGTATGTTGCCCCCTTGCCCTTGTCTTCGACGGATTCGAGCGAGGGTGTGAACACCAATGTCTCACCCGGCAGCATTTGTCGATGATGGACGATCTCCTGCTCTCCATGGACGATCATCAGCATGTTTTCGACATTGAGTTCGGGGTCCGTCGTCACTACGCCCATCAGAGGCAAACCGATGACAACCGGGAAGATCGCAGACGGAACCTGGCCCGGCGCCACGTCGTGCCTAGGGTTGTTGATTCTCGACGCCGCGGCGTAAGCGGCAATGGCGACGGCAGATACTTCCTCAGTGACGGGTTCGTAGACCTTGCCGGCCAGATCGAAGTTGAGAGGCATGGGAAAAAGGGTACCGCGGTCTCGCAGAACACTCGCGCCACGACCCTAAGCGGCTTGAGCCGTGACCCGATCACATCAGAGGATACCGGATTACAGATTACCAACGGTCGTCGCTATCCGAAGACCGTTCCCACGAACTCTCCGACGCCGATTCGAGGCCGTCAATCTCTCTCGCACCAGCCTCGTAACGTGACCGTATCAATATTCGCCAGGTACCGCCGCTACGAACCGTGACTCAATTCGATCGGATCGCAACCGCCCCAGGTGAATTCGATGAAGCTGGCGAACGTTCCGGGGTCTGAACCCGAGGCAGTCCCCTAGGCGTAGAGATCGCCGGACCGCATCGAAGATGGCTCCAACCTCTGCGGAGAGTGTTTCAGATACAGAGCCACCGACGCGCCGGCAGCAGGATTGATCGATTCCAAACGGGTTCCTCCTCGACACAAGTTTCCAAAATCCCTAAGACGTCCTCAAACCACCCGGGCGAGTATCGGACTCCTAACGACGTAACAGGTCTTGCTACTCCCCGTCTTCCTCGTCGTCTTCCTCTGGGACCGTGTAGATGAAACTGGTGCCCGCCGCAGCGCCATCCAACTCGATCACCCCGACGGGATCCACCGCCGTCACAGTCCCGTCCTCGTCGAAGTCGATGATGGCCCGCACCCACAAGACCGTCTCCCCGATAAGCGGTTCTTCGAGTTCAATCGTAATGCCCTCGTAGGTGCCAGCCACTCTGCTCTCGGCCAGTGCCAGCCGCTCTCCTTGGGCACCACCGGCATCGGTCAGCAGTTCGACAAAGCCCGACGCCGGCAGCACCAGTTCGGCAATGGTCACGAACGTGCCGTCGCCATCCTGATCCACCGCGTTCACCGACGTTGGTTCGAGGGGGATGACCGTCACGATGGCCGATGCCGAGGCGAGGGTTCCGTCGACTCTCACCGCCATGTCGTCCTCCGCGGGATCGAACAGGCCGTCCTCATTGCGATCGACCCACGCCGCCAGAAACACCAGACCGCTCATCCGCAGGGGCACGGCGGGAACGAACAGAATGTTGGCCACCGTCCCCGCCGGAAGCAATTCGGTGACGGCAAGCACCTCGCCCGGCTCGCCCTGAACGTTGCTCATGAGAGCGACAAAGCCCGGCGCCGGCAGGACTGCTGCAGCAGCCAGCACGGAGGTGCCGTCGGTGCGCTGCTCCTCAAGAGTAGCTTCGCCCGGCTGGACCGGTGGTAGGAGTTCGATCGTGGCGATCACAGTCGCGGTTTCGCCATTGGCGAATGTAGCAATCTCATCTATGAATGAGTCAGGTGCCTCGTAGGTGAAAATCTCGTCGCGATCGAAATCTATGTGAATCGTAATGTGGACGGAGGTGTCTTCGGTGATCGGCACGAAGAACGGAACGGGCACCGTGGCGATCACGCCCTTGCTCAGAATTTCGCTGACGCCGATGATCTCGCCGGGACCGCCCCCTTGGTCGACACGCGCCACCACCCAGCCGTCATCGGGCATTGTCACCGATGCGACGGTGAGAAAAGTCCCCTCGACTCGCTGATTCTCAAACACCAGGTCGCCGGGACCTGTGGCCGGCGGGACGTCCTCGGCGTCAACCACGGTGGTCGTGGTGGTTCCCGACGACTCGTAGGTGCAGGCGCCAGCTACCAGAAAGGTTGCCAGGACAGAGAGGGTGATTCGACGGAGCATCAAGAAAGAGATTAGGAGTTGTGGAAGGTGTTAGGGGTTGGGTGTTAGGAAGAAGGATTTGGCTGGCAGGCATTGGGCTCGGCTCTGCCAAACACCTAATGCCTTCTCCCTACAGCACCGCTCGCTGAAACGCCCGCGACAGAAAAAATTCGCCAATGGCCAGCACCGTCACCTACAGTGCCTCTGTCGGTCCCAATAGACTGCAATAAAATGTAGCCGGTCAAGGAATTGAGTCCGGCCGACCGTTGCCAGTCGATCAACATTCCAGGTAGGTACTTCGCCCACAAGAAGACTACCGGTGGAGTGAACACGAAGAGCAGCAGGAAGAACGAGATCACGCCTCGCCGGGCCGCGACGCTTGACGAGTGTCCCAAACATCGCCACCAACGCCACCAGGAACGTGGTCAGCAGTGCGATCACACCCAGCGCGTTCAGGAATCGGCTAAACGGCGGAGTTGGTGGAATAAATCCGCGAGTGTGTTCAACGCCCGACAACCATTGGTAGATCACCAGCCCCCGGATGAACTCCATGGAGACGGCCACGCCGAGGCCATAAGCCACGATCTTGTCAACGATGAAGAGACCGCGCGAAACCGGCTTCGCCGATGGGATATGGAATCGTTGGTTTCGCTGATCGAACTGCAGCCGAAACCTACTCCTTTGAGAAGGGTGAAGATGTCCATTCCTAAGATGAACTCTTCGATTTTTCGATCGAAGTGGGGAAACTGACACATGAACACGAGGATGACGCTTTATGGCTCCTCATATGACAGGAAAGAAGGAGAAGCATGCGTAGGGGAATCATCGGGCTGCTCGCAGTCCTGGCCCTCGTATTCGCCGCTTGCAGCGAATCGACAGGCTCGGACGACACCACGGCAGCAACGCCAGGTGATACCACGGCCGCGACCGAGGCGCCCTCCGAAGGAGGCGATTCGGCCAACGGCGAGGCGTTGTACAACGGAAGTTGCCTCGCCTGTCACGGACCAAACGGCGAAGGCATCGAAGGCCTCGGCAAGCCCTGGGTCGGATCCGAGTTCATCAATTCCAGCACTGATGTCGAGTTGATAGTCTTCCTGAACGTGGGACGTCCATCGGATGATCCACTCAACACCACCGGAATCGTCATGCTCCCCAAGGGAGGGAACCCGTCACTGTCGGACGACGACCTCCAAGACCTCGTCGCCTACATGCGCACTCTCAACACCTAAACGGTCGTCGAACCGTCGGCACTGGCGTCTTATGGCGCCGCTGCTGCGCGTCGGAGTCTGCCCCAAGGCTCCTAGGGTCGAAGTGCCCTGTTTGGAGCGTCTCCGTCCAACCCTGCTGATCAGCAGCCCAATAAGATCGCTATGAAAACCACCGGCCATGGGAGACAGCCACGGCGACACAAGGACAAGAAACCCCACCGGGCCGAACATCGACACGACGCCATCACTTCATTCGAATGATTCCCGCAACCCTGCAACCAATCGGAAGACACGGCGAGTAATGCGAAACGCCGCACTACTTAAGAAGCTTGGGGCCGCCCGAGGCAGGATCACGGTGCGGACCGCGGAAAGCAGCATGGCACAGACGCGAAGGATCCCCCCCAACTGTGATGACCACACGAACGAGCACGGAAAAGAAAAAATCACCAGTCGCCAATCAAAAGCAGCGGCTTATTTCCCGACTCCCGACTTACTCTCTGAAGATGGATACGCCTGAGACCATCACTTGCATCGAGTGCGACGGAACAGCCCATCTTTCCTCTTACGCCCCGCACGAGGGGTTCGAGTCCGGCGACGTCGTTGCCTACGCCTGCGAGGACTGCAATCACCGACTCGACCTGGTTCTCGATGACGCAGACGATTCCGGGGGTAGCCTGCGGGCGACGCCACACGACTAAGGGAACAACAGCTCGACCGATCGGACCGGGGAGACCGCAGTCGAGTGTGGGGCGCTGGTAGCGAGGCTGGGGAAACCGAGGAGATGTAGTGCGACGGAGCCGTAGAGTGGTCCCACTTTGTTCTGCACTCACCCGACCCCAGCGAAGAAAGCACAAGAAGAGTGAGCAGCCACGAATATCACGAGATTCGCGCTCCGAGCTCGGCAGCCCGAAAGGTGTGTGCGGTCTTTGGGTTCCTCACCGGAGGGATCGTCGCCCTGATCGCATGGCTCACCGAGGGCGATACCGCCGCAGTCGTGGTCGGTATCGTCGTCGTCGTCATCGGGTTGTTCGGTGCGATCGCAGCGCCACGCAAGTTGTCCATCCTCATCGCAATCGCCCTCGTTCTGGGATTCGGTGGCGGCGCCTATTTCATCGGTGATCAGGCCGTATCGATCTACCAGGCGATAACTCAAACTGATGGACCGGTCGATCCGGCCGATCCGGCGCTGCTCGCCGAAGCCGATGCCAAACTCGATGAAGCCGCCGAAGAAGCTGGATTTCGTATTGAGCTTCACGAGATGGAGATCACGTCCTACCTCCAGAACGGACTCACGGAGATCGAGAACAACCCGGTGCGACGAGTAGACGTTGACATCATCGATGCTGTGGTCTCGGGTAAGGAAGGAACGATCACCATCGGCGGAGAGTTCAAGAGTGGCGACATCGACTTCCAGGGGACGATCGGTGTCACTCTCACTGCCGGTGCCGTTCAGGTGGAAGTGCTCGAGCTAAACCTCGGTGCACTCGAATTGCCCGGAATCGGCAAGAGTGCAATCGAAGACCTGCTAGCCGAAGTCGCCGACCTCAACGCGATCCTCACCGAGGTCCGAGCCGACGTACAGTCGATCGAGGTCGGTAACGACCGAATCCTGGTGACGGGCACTCAACCGGAAGGCAACCTGCTCACATCGAGCACCCTCCTCACTGGTATCGCCGAACAGGCGGCATCGGTGGGCACTGCTGTCGAGCCGCCCTCGGAGCCGCTCCCGCCGGGATTCGTCAACGGAGTCTCACTTCCCGGCGATCGGTTTTTCGTCGCCCTCGGTGACTCCCTTGCGGCGAACGTTGGGGTCACCGATGCCTCACTCGGCTATGTCTCCCGAGTCCATCGCCAGCTCCAGATCATGGACGGCACCGATTACGGACTCCGCAACTTCGGCATCCCCGGTGAGACGACGGGCTCCCTCATTCGATCCGGACAGCTCGACACCGCGATCGCTTTCATGACCGGGGCGCAGGTCGACTACGTCACCATCGATATCGGGGCCAACGACCTCCTCGGCCACCTCGGCTCCGAGGATTGCGCGGCTGACCTAGACGCCAGCGGATGCCGAACCCGGATCGAAGGAGCCTTTGCGACGTACGAGGTGAACATGGGTGCGATCCTCGACGCTTTGAGGGCCGCCGAACCGGACGCCACGATTGTCTTCATTAGGGCCTACAACCCGTTCAGTCTCGGATTGGGAGGCGGCATCGAATTCGAGCGGCGCAGCGACGAGATTCTCGACGACTTCAACGACGTTGCTGCCACGATTGCACATCAACGAGGCGTGCTCGTAGCCGATGGCTTCTCGCCTCTTCAGGGGACGACCTCGGTGACCACCCACATGCTCGACACCCCACCGGACATCCACCCCTTCGGAATCGGATATTCGCTTATTGCCCAGGCTGTGGTGGATGCTCTGGGGCCCTTGGAACTCGCTGATTAGAAGTCAAACAACCCCCGGACAATCCGAACTCCGTTCGGAGCAGTCCGGAAGGGCGTTCGCCGACGCAGTGTTCGCCCGCCGAGCAGAGCAATGTATTGGAAGGCAAGCATGGAGGCTCCGCTGTCTCATATTTCCCCTACGCTGACGTCCGCCAACGAAAAATATGGAGGGTCGACCATGAAGATCCGCAATGCCCTTGCGATCATTTTCGCCTTTGCTCTCATCGCGGTCGCCTGCGGCGACGACGATGGTGGTAACGGTTTTAGCTCAGAGATACGCGACAGCTACCTGGAGGGTTGCGAAACCGCCCAGACCGCGGCGTTCTGTGAATGCACTCTCAACGAACTCGAAGAAAAGTTCTCCGAGCAGGAGTTTGTTGCCTTCGCTCTCGAGCAGACAGAAGACCCGCCTGAGGAGTTCATGGAGCTCGCACTCGCCTGTCTCGGTGAAGCTGATCTGGGGGGTTAGTGACCAGTGACTAGTCATCAGTCAATAGCAAGAGCTAGGCAAGCACGCGGGACTCTTGAGAGCAGACATCAGACGTCAGAGTGTCCCCTCTTGCTCAAAACTGAGGACTCGAACAAGTTCAATCGAAGTTGAGGACGGCGCGTTACCTGCCATAGCGGGGACGCCAGCTGAATCTGAAGGCTGAGCTTCACCTCGTAGAGTGCTACGCCATGCGTCGCTTCTTGATCGACACCGACACCGCATCAGACGATGCTGTAGCACTGGTGATGGCTTTACAGGAGCCAACCGTGTCCGTCGATGCCATCACCGTGGTAGCGGGCAACGTCCCGCTCGATCAGGCGGTACAGAACGCTCTGTACACGGTCGAACTGTGCAGCTCCGCTGTACCAGTGTACGCCGGTAGCGCGGCGCCACTTATGCGCCAACTACAGACGGCCGAGGTCGTTCACGGCAATGACGGAATGGGCGATATCGGACTCCCCCTATCGGGCCGGGCGTCGGCCGGACCTACTGCCATCGACGTGATTATCGACACGATCATGGGATCTCCTGGCGAAGTCACCCTTGTCACACTCGGCCCACTCACCAACGTCGCGACCGCACTGCTGCGCCAACCTGCCCTTGCCGACGCGGTGGCGCACTGCTTCGTGATGGGAGGCGCCGGTATGGGACCGGGGAACGTGACACCACTCGCCGAGTTCAACCTATGGTGCGATCCCGAGGCAGCGCGAACGGTCATCAGATCCGGGATGCCCCTCACTCACATCGGATGGGATATCTCGGTCGCCTCGGCGACTTTCGATCCGGACCAGGCGACAGCACTCCGCTCCTGCGGGCCGCTCGGCGAGTTCAGTGTGGACATCCAGGCTGTTCTCGACATCTACTCCAGGGAAGCTTCGGGTCTCCCCGGGTTTGACCTCCCTGATCCGATCGCCATGGCCGTCGCCATCGATCCGAGTATCGCTACCACACAGCGGCGACACGTCGATGTTCTCATCGGTGATGGTGCCGACCGCGGCAAGGATGTCATCGATTGGCACGGTGTAACCGACGGGAAGCCCAACATCGACGTCGTAATCGACGTGCCGCGAGAACACTTCGTGTCGATACTGCACCGGTTGTTGTCGTGAGTCGGTCGACAGCCATCACTCGCTCGTTGCTGGGGACCGAAGACCGGGGACTGGAGGCTGCCGGACAGAGCGAGGCCTCGCGAAATCTCCCTTGCCCCTCACCTTGACCTAGGTCCCGACATTGCGGTAAAACAGTGATGAGCCCACTTCCCGCGTATCGGACCCTTACTTCCCACCGATTCGGGCCATGCTTGACGGCACTACATCTGTGTAATTACACTGATGGGTCCGACCGCAACCGGTTGTGGTTCTCAGCACCGGGAACCACAACATGTGGTGGGTGTGGATAACTTCACTACTACCCGTGCGGTCGGAGAGTCGGAAAGGGAAGATGCCGCGATCGCGGCAACGAGTGTACCGGCTATTACCGGCCACTCGCTGGACGAGAGAGAGATATGGTCGCCACAGGGCTCAGCATCAACCGCTTCTTCACTAAGCCCGGAAAGAACCCCCTCGACTCCGTCGAGTGGACTACCCGGGACTCGCAAATCACCAACCCGGACGGCTCGGTCGTCTTCGAGATGAAGGATGCAGAGATTCCGGCCCCGTGGTCCCAGATCGCCGGCGACATCATGGTCTCCAAGTATTTCCGCAAGGCCGGGATCCCCCAATTCGACGAGACCGGCAGCCAAGTCTACGACGAGGCCGGTGACCCTGTGCTCGGACCGGAGCGCAGTGCTCGTCAAGTAATCAGTCGACTGGCCGCTACCTGGCGCCTCTGGGGCGAGCGGTATGACTATTTCTCCTCAGAGGATGATGCCCAATCGTTCGAGGACGAAATCACCTTCATGCTCGTCAACCAGTTCGCAGCTCCCAACAGCCCACAGTGGTTCAACACCGGCCTCCACCACATGTATGGGCTCACCGGCCCCCAACAAGGCTTCTGGTACGTAGACCAGGACACCGGCGAACTCCATCCCTCTCCCGACTCATACACCCGTCCGGCCCCCCACGCGTGCTTCATCCAGTCGGTGAACGACGACCTCGTGAACGAGGGCGGAATCATGGATTTGTGGACCCGCGAAGCCAGACTCTTCAAGTTCGGTTCGGGTACCGGCACAAACTTCTCCAACCTGCGCGGCGAAGGTGAGCCTCTCTCGGGAGGCGGCAAGTCGTCTGGGATGATGTCGTTCCTCAAGATCGGCGATCGCGCAGCCGGTGCCATCAAGTCCGGTGGCACCACTCGGCGTGCCGCCAAGATGGTGATCCTCGACATCGATCACCCCGACATTGAAGAGTTTGTCGCCTGGAAGAAGGTCGAGGAGGACAAAGTCCGAGCGCTCATCGCTGCTGGCTATCCATCGGACTTCAACGGCGAGGCATATCAGACCGTGTCCGGTCAAAACTCGAACAACTCGGTCCGAGTCAGCGAGGAGTTCCTGCGCGCCGTCGAAAACGACGAGGACTGGGAACTCACCGCTCGGACCACCGGCGAAGTCACGAAGACGCTGCGGGCGCGGGATCTGTGGCGCCAGATCGCCGAGGCTGCCTGGGCCTGCGCCGATCCTGGCATACAATTCGACACCACGATCAACCAGTGGCACACCAGTCCGGCGGGCGGGCGCATCGATGCCTCTAATCCATGCTCCGAATTCGTCTTTCTGAACAATACGGCCTGCAACCTAGCGAGCCTCAACATCGTCAAGTTCTATGACGACGAGGCGCATATCTTCGACATCGAGGCCTACAAACACGCCATCAGGTTGTGGACCATCGTGCTCGAGATTTCGGTGACGATGGCCCACTTTCCATCGGAGGAGATCGCTCAGGGTTCCTTCGACTACCGGACACTCGGACTCGGTTATGCCAACCTCGGTTCGCTACTCATGCGCTGCGGAATCCCATACGACTCCGACGAGGGCCGGACCCTGACCGGCGCCCTCACGGCCATTCTCACCGGGGACTCCTACGCGACTTCTGCCGAGATAGCGGCGGTGCTCGGTCCATTTCCAAGATACAACGAAAACCGCGATTCTATGCTGCGCGTGATGCGTAATCATCGGCTTGCCGCCTACTCGGCAAGAGACGGCGACTACGAGGGTGTTACTCACTCGGTGATGTCGGTTGATCCAAATCTTTGCCCTGCCTCCCTGCTTGAAGCCGCCCGTGCTTCCTGGGATCGCGCCGTCGAAATGGGCGAGCAGCACGGCTATCGCAACGCGCAAGCGACGGTGTTGGCTCCGACCGGAACTATCGGCCTGTTGATGGATTGTGATACGACTGGAGTCGAACCAGACTTTGCCCTGGTAAAATTCAAGAAACTCGCCGGTGGTGGCTATTTCAAGATCGCCAACCAGTCGATTGATCCGGCTCTTCGGGTCCTCGGGTACAACGAGACGCAAAGGGCCGAGATCGTCGAATACGTTGTCGGAACGATGTCCCTCGATGGGGCCCCCTACATCTCCAGGGAGTCGCTCACCGAGCGAGGACTCAGTGCCGACGCAATCGACCGAATTGAAGAGACGTTGCCAGGGGTGTTCGACTTGCGCCACGCCTTCAACGTCTTCGTGGTAGGCGAGCAAGAACTGCAGCAACTCGCCTACACCGAGGATGAGTATACGGCCCTGGAGTTCGACCTGCTCAACGCTCTCGGCTTCAAGACTGAGCAGATCGAAGAAGCCAACCGGGTAATCTGCGGGATGCAAGCGATCGAAGGAGCCCCGCACCTCACCGAAGAGCACCTACCGGTGTTCGACACCGCCAACCGCAACGGAAATCACGGCAAACGGTTCATCCACTACACGGGTCACCTCAAGGCGATGGCTGCCGCTCAGCCACTACTCAGCGGCGCAATCTCAAAAACCATAAACATGCCCAACGAGGTGACAGTCAGCGACATAGAAGATGCCTACCGGATGTCGCATCAACTAGGGCTCAAGGCCGTCGCTCTGTACCGAGATGGGTCTAAGGCGAGCCAGCCACTGTCGAGTACTGCGGATGGCGATACGACCGAGGAAGAGCCGGACGAATTGACTACCGCCCTCGACACCGAGGCCCGAATGGCGACCGGAATATTCACACCGGGGACTAGTCCGACGCAGGCTTACCACGGCATCAACCGGCCCCGGTTCCTGCTCCCGACCCGTCGGCACGGGTTCACCCAGGAGGCCAAAATCGGTGGCCATAAGATCTTTCTGCGTACCGGTGAGTATGAGGACGGCACACTCGGTGAAATCTTCATCGACCTGGCCAAGGAGGGGGCGACGCTGCGTGGCATCCTTGGGTGTCTCGCCATCGCGGTGTCCAAAGGACTCCAGTACGGGGTGCCGCTCGAGGAGTTCGTAGAGTCCTTTACCTTCCAGACATTCGAACCTCGTGGCATGGTGGAAGGTCACCCCAACATCAAGATGGCCAACTCGATCGTCGACTACGTGTTCCGAGCTCTCGGTCTCGAATACCTGGGACGGACCGATCTGGTGCAAGTGCCGCCATCAGAAGTCGGTGAGTTGCCCGAGCCACCGAGCGGCATCGCAGTAGACGCCGGCGTCCAACTCAACCTGACTGGTGAAATGCCGGACAGGTCTGCACCCATCAGCCATTCGAAGGTAGCTGATTCGGATCAAATCACGTCGGACAACGGAAGCGGGGGGCATCCCAACGGCGCCAAGGCAAAGATCCCGGTCGCCACGGTCAGTGCCAGCGCGGGTGGCCTGCAAACCGCATCGGTCCAACACGTGCTGGGAGAGATGATGGGCGATGCTCCATTGTGCGACAACTGTGGCCACATCACGGTCCGCAACGGCTCGTGCTACCGATGCCACAACTGCGGGAACAGCATGGGGTGTTCGTAAGCAACCGAAGCGGCGAACCCTCAGAAGAGTGGTCAGGCCCAGGGTCCTGGTCACTCTCCAACCTGCAGCGGTCCGGACACTGGACATGACCGCCCCCAGGGTCGGTACTCTCGATCCTGGCGCTACTTACGCCGGGGTTTACGAGATTCTGCTCTACTACTTCCCCGCCGTCGCGTGGGAGAAACATGAAGCGAGCATCGACTCGTCAGACCCTCTTTTCCTTGACGATACCGTCAACAGTCTCGAGGAGAAGCAGATGGCGGCCCAGAAGCGACTCGCCGTGCAGCATAAGTCAATCCTCTCTACCCTCCCAGATTTGCGGATCGAATCGATCACCGACATCTGGTTCGCCCGGTTCCCGTACCCGGACGGCGAGTGAAGCCGGCCGCTCAAATCCGGGCAGATGCCACCGCACTCGTCGAACAAGACGAGCGATTCACTGTCCTCAATCCGGCCACACTTGGGATCGAGGTCTGGGGCGCAGGATTCGGACCGCTGCTCCATCTAATCCTCGGACAGCAAGTCTCTATCGAGGCAGCCGATGCGATGTATGCCAATCTGGAAGAGGCGGTCGGGACTGTTACGCCGGAGGCAGTCCTACGACTCGACAATGACACGATGCGGCGGTGCGGGTTTACAAAGATGAAGGCCGAATACGGACGCGGTCTTGCACGAGCAGAACTCGATAGTTTTTCGATCGGGAGACTGAGCGATCGCCCCGATCCCGAAGTCGTCGAGTCTCTTATGGCTTTTCGAGGCATCGGTCGCTGGACCGCCGAGTGCTATCTCCTGTTCTGCCTGGGACGACGTGACGTTTTTCCAGCTGGAGACCTAGCGCTGCGGATCGGATATCAGGAACTGGTGGGCGCCACCCAACCACCTTCGGAATCGGAACTGGTAAACGCCGCCGAACAATGGGCCCCGATGCGCACCGCGGCCGCGTACTTGGTGTGGCAGGGGTACCTGGAGCGCCGAGGGCGAAATTGACTGCTGTCCTATGCCTCGAATCCGACAGCGATAGCTGACTTGGGGAATCCCTGCCCCGGTACCTATGTTGCACGGCACGACCGATTCTGAGGTATCCCGATGTCAGCCAAGATGATTCTGATCCTGGGCGGTGGTTGGGGAGGTTTGACGGCGGCTCATCAGGTCCGAAGCCTTGTGCCCTCGGAGCATCGGGTAGTCGTCATTGAACGAAGTACCACATTCTCCCTCGGGTTGTCGAATCTAGGACTCATGACCGGGGAGCGAGTACTACCCGACACCCGGCGCGACATGGCAAAGCTGAAACACCAGGGAATCGAATGGGTCCACGCCGAGGTCCTCGGAGTGGATCCCGAGGCTCTCACCGTGAAGACGGATTCCGGCACGTTCTCCGGGGAATACGTCGTGTTGGCAATGGGGGCCGAACTCGCACCCGAATCGATACCGGGCTTCTCCGAATCAGCCTTCAACTTGTATGAGGCCACTGAGGCCGCCGCTCTCCACGATGAGCTAGAACGATTCGACGGCGGAAGGATCGTCATTCTGGTTGCTGGGGCTCCGTTCCAATGCCCGGCGGCTCCCTACGAGGCGGCAATGCTGATCGAGGCTTGGACACGAGCCAACGACATTCGCGATCGAATCGAGATCGATCTCTACACCCCGGAGTCAATACCCATGGCGGTCGCAGGTCCAGCAGTCGGTCAGGGTCTCTCCGCCATGTTGGATGAGCGGGGAATCACTCAGCACTTCGACCGGCAAGTGACTGCGATCGACCGCGTATCCGACACCCTGAGATTCGACGGATACGAGGCGCCGTACGATCTCCTGATTGGAATTCCGCCCCACCGCCCTCCTGCCGTGCTCCGGAAGGCGGGATTGGTAGACGGCGACGGTTTTCTGCCAACCCACCCACAAACTCTCGAAATCCTGTCCGATGAGGACACGCTTGAGGTCCAGTTTCCCGGGCTGTACGCAATTGGTGACCTCGCGGCCATCAGACTGCTGAACTCGGCACTGCTACCCAAAGCGGGAGTGTTTGCCGAGGCCGAAGCCCAGGTCGTAGCCGCTGCCATCGCGGCGGACATCAACGGCACGACACGACCCAGGGTCTACGACGGGCATGGTTTCTGCTACGTGGATGTCGGCGACGGACTCGCCGCGCACGGTTCCGGAAACTTCTACGCCTTCCCCGGTCCGCGTATCAACCTCGAAGAGCCGAGTGTGGCTGGCCGAAGAGCCAAGCTGGAGTACGAACATCTGCTCGACACTTGGTTCAACGCCTCCTAAGCGCGCTCACTCCCTCAAGAGGAGAGTTGTCAGAAAGAAGAGAGCGCTCCACCCCCTTGCGGGAAAGTCAGTGAACAAAGCGAGCTGGTGGGGAGTTCCGCCTCTTCTCCCGTTGGGGTGGTGGGTTGCGTAAGGGAAGATGAGTCTCCTCAGACCGCTCTTTCCCAGACCTTTCAATGCCACCCAGGTGTCGTTCCGGAGGCTATCTCTCTCAACCCGGCGGCCGATACCCGGGATGCCACCGCAACGGGATCATGGAGAAAGATGCGAAAACTGTTCTTGCGAAATCTGAGCCATCCGTTCAGGAAAAGAACGAACAGGCGAAACGGCCAGTGATCTCGCGGGTAGGACATAGCTAGCAGGAGAGTGCACTTGGAGCTGGAAGCGTCGACCAACTCGCCCATGTCCGGGTAACAACACACCACCCGGTTGAGAAACACTACGTCGGCAGGATCGACAGCACCAACTACAGCCACAAAGTCGTCGGTGTGCCACTCAACCGGTGCCTCGATGCCCCGCTCCTCACGTAGCCGACGAGCCGGTCCCTCGTAGGCACTCGAGATTTCGAAGACGACTGCCCCGCTCGCTCCCGCCTCGAGTAACGAGACGACGGCGGTGCCAGCACCGGCGCCTACCTCCAGCACCGAGGCACCATCTACACCCCTGGAGCGCAACGCACCAACCATCGGAGCTGCAGTCGAATCCAGACCCTTCTTGCCAAAGGTCCTGACATAGCGCTCAGCAACCTTGGTGTTGAACACCCCGCGGTAACCCGATCGATCGCAGCACCCGCTCATTCACCTGACGGTAGCGTTGCGGCAACTCCAGCACTCGCTGTGGGGTTCTGTTAGATGATGGGCATCGCCATAACAACACCAGACCTGAATAATCTCACGACCTCGGCGCCGGAGACTTCAGTGAACGCGGCAATCACCGTGTCGGGCTCCGTCGAAGGATACGTGACCAGATCGAGCGCAGTCGGCACGCTCTACATCGTCTTCAGTGAACGGGGCGTGTCTGCGGTAGATCTGGCCGACTCTCCGGAGGACTTCGAGGAGCGGTTCTCTCATCTTCACGGCCGAGAAGCCCTTCCCATCGACGGACTTCCGGACCCGATCGAACATCACCTGGACAGTGCTATCGAGACAGGCAGGCTTGGACGGCTCCCGCTCGACTTCTCGGGCCTGACTGAGTTCCAGGTGGCTGTGCTCCGCAAGACGGCAGAAATCCCCGGAGGACAGGTTCGGCCATACGGTTGGGTGGCCCGCGAAATCGGAAAGTTGGGCGCAGTTCGAGCCGTCGGATCGGCGCTGGCTCGCAACCCGGTTCCGGTCGTCGTACCCTGCCACAGGGTGGTCCGATCCGACGGACACCTTGGGAAATACTCGCTGGGCGAACCCCAGAACAAGCGAATTCTGCTCGAGGCCGAAGGCCTCGTTATGGCCGAGTACGAAGCCCTGTCCAAGCGTGGCATCCGTTTCACCGGATCGGACACAACCAACATCTTCTGCAATCCGACATGTCGCCACGCTCGCCGTACTAGCGCGGACCACACCGTCGAGTTCAAATCGAAACAAGACGCTCTTAACAGCGGCTTTCGCCCTTGCAAAGTCTGTCGCCCGGTCGGAGCCGCCACTTAGATCAGCCGGTCGGGTCCAGCGCGAGCACAGTTTTCAAGCCGTCGTACGGGTGCGTGACGATGGTGTCGGGATTCTGCGATCGGAACGGGAGTCAATCTTCGAGCTATACGCCCTGTCATCGGCGAAGGCGCTCTCCCCGGCATACTTGGCCTTGGGCTTCTGGTGAGCTGGGGTTGGCTCGCCGCATAAGCGGTGATTTCGTCTACCGGCACGACGGAACGAGCGTATTTGAACTCACTCTGCCGATTAGGTCCCGGGTGTGGTCTCCTACGAATCGACGTCCGAATCAGACCCGGAGCCAGTCGAATCGTCCTCGGTCAATTCGGATTCGACCACTTCGTGACGCTCGAGGTAGCTCGACACGAACGCCTGTACGGTTGCAGCGATAGGCAAAGCCATGAGGGCACCCGGTACCCCCATTAGCGTCGCGCCGGCGATGGCGGACCCGAATGAAACAGCTGGATGAAGGGCCATCGTCCGCTCAGTTATCTTCGGCGCCAGGAGGTAGTTCTCGATTTGCTGGTACACCACGATGTAGATGGCCTCCGCGAGGGCGTGGCCTGGACTCTCAAGCAGCG
>PVBE012691036.1_pt1 | contig 16103 bp, 11 predicted proteins | sample 1631181 | NCBI WGS metagenome assembly PVBE01 (sample SAMN08397723, study PRJNA350692) | Marine metagenome, whole genome shotgun sequencing project. | isolation source: water | place: Pacific Ocean | collected 2012-04
TGACCACTGGCCACTGCAATTCCAAATGTTACCCCGAATGACATTCACTTTTAATGTTTGGGTACATGATGGTACTGATTCGGTCAAGGTAACAGGTGAGCCACGTAAGGTGCTTGTAAATCGTTATGAAAATCTCTCAACTGAAGGTGAAGGAATACCAACAGAGTTTGCCTTACACGAGAACTACCCGAACCCATTCAACCCATCTACAACACTCCGCTTTGATTTACCAGAGATGAATGATGTTACCTTAACCATCTACAATATGCTGGGACAAAGAGTCAGAACATTCAATATGAACGATACACCTGCGGGGTACCATTCAATCAAGTGGGATGCCACCAATGATTATGGTGAACAGGTAGGTGCAGGGGTTTACCTGTACCAGCTTCGGGCAAATCAGTTTGTTAAGACAAAGAAGATGGTATTACTAAAATGAAACGCCTCTGGCTCAAATAAAGGAAAAAGAAAATGAAGAAATTAATAATTTTAACGTTTTTAATGTGTTCACTTTTCGCTGATACTGTCAAACTAAAAAGTGGGGAAGAGTATTCTGGTAAAGTAGTGGGAGTATATCTTACTGAAGGTAAAGCCACTTTACGAATGTATTTGAAAAGTGGGAAAAAAGATATAGTCCTATCTGATATCGAAACGGTTGCTGATGATAATCAAGACTATGTGTATATATCTGATGATAGAAAGGATTTTGGTGAAGAATATTACATTGACAAGGATGATTTAGAAAATTTTGATGAAAGATTTTTAATAGGCGGTCTTGATGCATTAACAAAAGTAAAACCAATCACACGAAACCTTGAAGAACGGAATACTGTAGCACTTGAGAGTATGGCTAAAGATTTAAGTTCTATCAAAAACTTTTATTGTATTTCTTTTATTGTATCGGTGTTGTCATTGTTATCTGCTCTTTCTATGTGATTATCCTCTAACTCACATAGCCTACTCACGGGGTTTTTTGTTTATACCAAGTACAGGCTCACACCTTTTTACATATGGGCGCTTAAAATTCTGTAATCCCCTTAATCGGACAACTTCATCCTTTATTTTATTGTATTAAGCTCACTATTGGGGTTAAAATGAAGTAGCGTAGCAGTTACTAAAAAGAATTATGGTACTGCATTTTAATTATAAAACCACACATAGCTCCTCGGTTATACAGAGAGGAAATTCCCTGTCAGGGGAATTGCATTCCAAAATACTTACCAATTCACATCAGGAGTTTATCATGAAAAAAATAGTTATACTGTTTTTGGTGTTTGTTTGTGCAAATCTACTGGCTCAGACAGTTACCACTTTAGCGGGCAGTGGCTCTCATGGCTTTGCAAATGGAACAGGCACGGCAGCATCATTTATTCTATTGTATTCACCTCACCATTGGCGCTAAAGTGCATATAAGGATATTTACTCGTTTTATTAGCCTGAACAAACAAGAGATTGAAAATATGAATACAATAAAGAATATTCAGAAAAAAGTACTCATAAATCTTAATTATATTAACGTGTTTTCTTGGTTATCCTTTTTTCTATTGTTCTCAAATCAAATCTTGGCCCAATCTTCCCGCGAACCATCATGGGTGACTCAGGGACAAAAAAAAATCACAGGTTATTATGTAGGTTTTGGGTCGGCCTCTACAATTGGTCGTTCTGAAAAAGAATTCAAGCAAAAAGCGAATGAATCTGCTTACCTAGAAATATCTAATCAAATAAGCGTTAACATTTACGGTGCTTCAAAATCGGTTTTATCTGAAGATGAAAATACATTCATCGATCGATCCGAATTTGAATCACAATCTTCTTCAATGGCAGTATTAGAAGGGCTGGAACTCGAAGATAAATATAATAATGGGAAACGGTATTATGTATTGTGGAAGCTTTCAAAAAGAAAACATGAAAATAATATCGAAAAATATTCAAAACTGACTGAAGATTATTACAAATGTGATCCTTGTACTCAGGCTGATTTTGAGATGAAACGGCGTCTGATGAAAGTAGAGGAAATAACTCAAGCTAATTGGGGTTTATCTTGTAACTTTAATGATCGTCAGGATTATCAGCGAAAAAAGGAATTAGGTAGAGTAAAATCAAGAGCTGCTTTAACTGAAAATATAATTGTCTTTGTGCAGTCTAGTTACGAAGAATCTATTAAAGAAATTGGAGGGGTAGTAGACGAGAAAATTATTAGTATTATTCGGACAAATACCCCACGTATTCCTTTACCCAATCTAAAGTATGATTATGTCCAAAAGGATGATAATTACTTGGAAGTACATGTATATATCAAGCAAAAGGAATTAGAGGATCAAGCTAACCTAATTAACCGGCGATTCAAAAATGAAATTAGAAAGGCACGAAAAAAGTATCAGCAAAATATTGCAAGGGGAGAAATCACTGATGCGATAGGAAATCTCGCAGCTATGTTTGCTTACTCCCGATCAGATATCCCTTTGGGAAAAATATCGGGCGAATCCAGCATCGGGTTGAATATGAATAAAGAACTTCGAGCAACCCTTTCCAATTTGGATTTAAGATTGGAGAGTGCAAAAGAAGACCTTGAAGGAGTTCCATACCATTCGGATCTTAAACGTAACATTCGAGTTGAGGCTAGTTTTAATGGTAATCCTGTTTCCGGCTTACTTTTGCGAGCGAAGATGGAAGATGGATTGTCGGACTGGGAAGAAAATGTAAAAGAAATGAAATCCACCAATCAAATGGGTTATACCAATTTTATGCTTGGGCGGATCCTATCAAAACAATCGATACAAACAATTGATGTCGATCTTGATTATGTATCTTGGAAAAAATTATCTAGAATGAGCAGTGGCTTATGGGCTTATGTATATCCTAACTGGTATGATGATTTTGAAAAAGAGTTGAGGCGTGGTTTTGAATCTTTGAAAATCCAACTCTATATTGATTCCCGTGTGGAAATTCACATTCCTTCTAATATCAACGTCCAAGCAATACACAATTTTACCCGAGATAGGGTGGCCAGGGATTTTCAAGATACCTTCAATAGAAAAAAGGGTGTCAATGTTGTTACAAAAAATGGTAAAAATACGCTGACATTAAAAGTGGTTTCTGTTAAAGATAGGAAAACGAATAATACTAATCTAAAAACAAGTTTAATTGACCGTAAACAAACAACTAGAGCTGAATATGAAAGTAGCCTGTCGTCTGATCGAGCTTTCCAATTAGATTGGGATCGCGAAATAGAGAATCATGTAACGGCTCTATTGGAGAATTTGGAAAAGGGGGATGTGCGGATTAGCGGTGATAACGGAATACACGTTGGGTTGGATGGAAGCAGCCCTTCATACATGATTAACAATGGGAGAGCTGATATTCGCCGTTTATCTTTTGGACCTCATACTTTCAGTTTTAGCAAAGCAGGATTCAGGGACCGTGATTCGACTATTATAATTAAATATCATAAACAGCAATTCCAGATTAGACTTGAAAAGATCGATTTTCAAGTTGAATTGGGACTGCCCTATCCTCCACGTGACTTTAATCTTCAAATCTTTTCAAATGAAAATTACACCTTAAATTTTAAAAAAAATCAACTCTCTTTTTCTCAACCAGAAAATATATACAGAAACAATATTGTCAACTTGCCAAAAAGTGGCAACTATACTTTTGAGTTTAGTGCCAAAGGCAGAAAAACAAATAAGAGAGAATTCTCTTTAGATGGGAATTCACCTACCCATCATCAAATTAATTTTGATCCCTTTTCCCAAAAAGAAATTATGATTAACACCATGTTGCCGGGTTTGAATCAGTTGAAAATGCAATATAAATCCACAGGTACTTCGATTATGATACCTTCCTTAGCGGCACTTGTTTTTTCCATTTATTCTTTGCAACAGAGTAAAGAAGACCTGGATCAATACCACAAAGCACAAAAGGACTTTGAGTTACTCCAGGATGTTGATCAAAGTGTTTATGACGAGTATCGTGCAGATGCTGAGCACAAATATAATGCTTATACTCGAAATAGAAAATGGGCCCAATTGTCAGTGGGAGGATTTGCGGCGTTGACTACTGCCAGTTTTCTGCATGTTGAATTTGTAATAAAACCAAGAGATTGATTTACGTATGAATATTTTCCGCCCAAATTATCTCCTGCTGTTTTTCGGAATTTTTATATGGGGTTGTAACCAAGAGAAATTGCTACTTTCAAATCCACAAGACATCCAAAGTGATAATTATATCATACCACCGGGGGAATTATTGCTTTTTCCTCAGGATGACCATACAGTGAAAATAACGGTAATTGGCGATGGGACCTCCTTTTCAGCCCAAATTTCAAGGAAAAAAAGCGGAGATACACAGTGGAATATATTGGTAAATAATACCGAGCTTGCTGATACCTTGGTTTATTTTGATAGTTACATACTGGAGTTAAATACCACTTACGTATATCAAGTCAGGAAAATTTTAGAGGGAAATATATCCTCAGCAATCACTGATTCTATTACTTATCAGTTTCTACCACCGACTTTAGAAAATATACAGCAAATTTCGGATACTAAAATCGAGTTTAATTGGACGCTGCCACTTCAGTTTGTCAATGACTCAACAATAAAAAAAGTGTTAATTACTCGTTTAAGTGGTGGGTTATCAAAAGAATTCTCTGTTGATCCAGCTTCTTCCACATTTATTGACTCGACCATTTACACCAACAATGTGACCTATCGTTACTCCCTGCGGTCTGAATCCCTTACCGGTGTAATATCCAGCCGTTCCGAGCAACATGAGGTGATTACATCCTTTCCAAAAATAGCCGCCTATCAATGGTTACCGCTGAGACTCAACCAAATGCAAATTGATTTTGATTTTGAGACTGCTCAATTTGATTTTATTCGCACTGTTGTGGTCCAGCAATCTGGTGATTCCTCAACAATTGAAGAAATAATTTATCGAACATCAAATCCTAAAAGTACCGTCTTTCAGCTAACTGATATATTGAATGAAGCACAACTCGATGAAAAGATATGGTATAAAATAACATGGTGTGGTGATCAGTATTGTGATTCACTGAAGTTTTATGCGAAAACATTGCCTTTTCGGTATATGGTATACATCCCAGGTAGCGATAGTTTTACCTTAGGGCCGGATTACAATGCTGGTGAAGACGGGAAATCAGTAGCAATCACTGTTTCCCCTTTCTACGCCGACATCTATGAAATGAGAACAACGATTAAAAACTCACCAGCTTCTGAATTCCCTCTTAAATCCACAGATCTACCTGTTAGCAATATTTCGTGGAATGATGCCGTTGATTTCTGCAATGACAGAAGGGAAGCCCACCCTGCCTATAGTGGACAGAGCGAGGATGTAAAAAAGGCGGCTGGATTCAGACTTCCCACGGAAGTGGAGTGGGAATATATGGCCAGTTATGGGGGCCAAGGAGCTGCGAAGCGGGAATATCCCTGGGGCAATAACATCTCAGGATACTATGCCAACTATTATGACAGCGGAGATAACAAGGAACCGGGTCTGACGCCTGTGGGCCATTATGAAGCGCGTGATGCTGGATCCTTTTTTGGGCTTCAGGATTTGGCAGGAAATGTAATGGAATGGTGTCAGGATTGGTATAATGAGTCGGCTTACGAAAATCACAACTATGCAATAAATCCTGAGGGACCTGCCAGCGGAGAAGCACGTGTGGTGAGAGGCGGAAGTTGGCAAAGTGATGCTATCGATTGCAATACACGCATTCGGAAAGAGTTTTCGCCTACAGTCAGTCATGAAACGATTGGCTTCCGAACGGTAATCAGTGCTGAACCATTTTTAACTATATGGAGAACTCAATAATGAAAAAAAGAAATACCCAATTTTTGCACTTTAGCATAATATTAGTTTTAATAATGGTTAACAGTTGTACGCAGAACCCCCCATCGGATATAATAAAACCACCTCAATCGTTACCAGTATCTGTAACAGGGCGTGTAGTTGATATAGATTCAAATAGCCCAATTGAAGATGCGGAAATCCTTCTGCAAGATGTTCAGGAACTCCCAATGTTTTCAGATAAAGATGGATATTTTCAATCCGGTTCAAACACAAAACCCTATTCTGGCAAAAATGAAATCATCATAAAGATTACTAAAGATAATTACACATATAAAGGGGAAGAAGGCGGTAAAATAATAAAAATTGATTTGGGTGAAAATGATTTGGGGACTTTCCGTCTGACAGTAATAACTCCAGTATCACCAATAGTTGCATCGCTTGATCCACCCAACGGGAAATTGGGGGACGATGGGGGCGAGGGTAATCAAAGCATTATCTTTGGGATTAGAATTTTACCAGCAGAAATTATTAATAAAATAACTAGTATATTTATTGATCAAGACATTGTTTATAGTACAAATAATCCTGTTGATAATACAATTGAATTTGATGGGAATGAGTTTTATATAGCACGGATTTCAATGAATAGGATTGTCCATTTGACTTTTGAGGAATTCACAACACCAGCCATCGAGTTTAAGGATAAAAAATGTGATGAAAAGAATTCCTTAACTCTTCGTGTTGAGCGAGATAATACAATTACGCAAATTGATTGCAAATAAATGATAGATTTATCAAAAATAAAAGAATCCCCGATTATTATGGTAAGTATAGTTGTTGCGGCTATAGTCATTGTTATTGCAACGATAGTCATGATGACCGAAAATGTTGTGTTGCAAATCGAAGTTTTGGATGGGTATGACCAACCTGTGGTGAACAAAAAATTAATTATACAGGGTCTTGAAAAAGATCCAATAACCATTACCACCGATGGTGACGGTATTGCCTACTTACCTAAAACAAAATTGTTTCGAAATGATAAACCATTTAATGTGTCAATATCAACCAAAGATTTCCCAAATTATTCCAAAGATTTTCTTCTGGTGAAGGGATCTGGTGTTATTAAACGGTTTCAGATAAGGCTTGGGATTGAAACCGTTCCGGTAGCAGTAACCGTTAAGCCTGCCGAGGCCATTTATATACTCAGCCGTGTATCAAATGGTGACGTCATTACTCACGGGGATGGAAAAACTTGGCCAGATATGCTTGAGCTTTCCCCGGATAATAGCTATAAACTTGAAGTATCCCTTAACACAATGGATAAAGATACCATTTTTTATGTGGGTAAAGATGGAGCTAACATAGTATTAGAGATTGAAATAAATACTGTTCCACCAGCACCACCTCCACCGCCACCACCACCGACGATAAATCTTACGATTAATATTAATCCCAGCACCGGTAATTGGAAATTGACAAAAAGACCCAATAAGAAAATAGATGAAGATAAAGGCGATAAGACCATCAAAATAAATGAAGGTAAATATGAACTTACAGGGTGGCGACCGGGATCCAACATTTCAAAAAGTATCTCATTTTCAGTTAATCATGATACAAGTGTCACCATTGATGTAAGAGAAAAGTACCGAGAGGGAAAAATTACCATAAATGTTATTCCGGAAAATGTTGGTTGGGAAATCATTAATCTAACAAATAAAAAAATGTTTACTCGAGGCAAAGGTTCGAAAAATGTTAATAAAATTCCCTTGGGTAAATATCAAATAAAGTATATTTATGAAAGTGTCAGTAAAATATCTGAAATGATTGTACTTACCCCCATTCGAAGCAAACATGAGGCATCGATCAGTTTCGAAGGATTGGAAGACAAGATAGGGAAATGTCTAAGCAATAACGACTATGAATGTGCAGTAAGGCAATACGAGCAATGTGTGCAGGACGATTGTAATATTCCCTGCGACGTTTATGATATGATTGGAGATGCTTATCTTAAAGAAGGGTTTGTCGAGGAAGGATTAGAAGTATTTGAAAAAGGATATGATAGTTCGTGCAATCTCAACAATCATAAATTTTATCTCAATAAGTATGTTACTTCCTTATATAGATATAGCACCGATTATGATAAAATAGATAAAGTGTCCGGTGAACTATTAAAAATTGCACAGGCGGAAGCAAATTATACATTAGAAGGTGGAATACTCATTATTCGTTATGTAAATACTTATAATATTATAAAAGGAAAACCTCGTAGCAAAGAATCATGTCCTCTTTTTGAGCGATGTGAGGAGGATGTGAAAAGGATTCATTGGTTAAACAATATACTCGACCAAGAATTACCAGACGTATCCACCTATGAATCAGCGATAAAAACTATAAAAATCCAATCTCCATGTTCATGACAAATTCAGTTTTTTCATATTTAAAAATATGGGTTCTTTTTGCCACATTAATACTCTTCACTTATTGTGGGAAAAAACCTGTTAATCAAAAATACATTTCACCCACTGAAACTTCAAATGAAATTGATGCCGATATTTTATTGTCTCAATCCAGTCTAGATCAGGCCTATCATGCGGTTGTATGGTTAGAATTTGAAAAGTTGATTAACCGGGGTATTTTAAACAAAAGGGAAGAGAATGGATATGATTTGGCTAAACCGATTTCTATGTTGAATCATGTTCTGACTCTTGAGGGGATACTGATTTCAAATTTGAATAACAGCATTAAATACCCTATAGGAGAAATAGAAAAAACAATCAACCTGATTACACTTGCAAATAATGATCTTTTAAGGTCATCTCAATTGTTAAATATTGATTGGTATAATTATTATTTGGGGGATAAACCTTTCAAACCCGGGGGAATGGTTAAATCTGAATTAAAAGATATCATTTTTATAACTCACCTTTTAGGATCCGGTAAAAACCAGAGAAAAACATATTCTTTTCTAAACGACTATTTTGATACGAATCGATTTTTAGATGTGTTTTTTGAAGAAAAAACTAAAATCGGAGATGGAAAAATATCATATATGCTTGATATTCAGTATGAGATTTATTCGAAAAGTAAATTCTATGCTGCTTTGGAAATCCTTACTACTGCCCAATTGCAGGCGTATGAAAAGTCATCCTGGTTGCATCTGATGGATTTCACACAGGTGTCCGATAAGGATACTGTGCTCAAGGTATCTAGGGATTCTACAATTATTGGTAGATTGATTCATGCTGACAGAAGTGTTTTGGAGGGAAGGCATTTTACTTCCTCCTCCTCACTTGAAACCTGGTATTTAACTAACTTGAGAGAAAAACCGATGGACATCTGTATTGTTGTGGACACATTAAAAAAACTGAATACGGATTATTATACGGCGCATTATGACGCATTTGAGGATTGTGATTGTTGGTATGATTATACACGGTATATGATCGTTAATAGTCTCAATCTGATGGCATTTCAGATTATCAGGCATGGTGAGGGATGGCCCATCCGGGATGTTGCCTCAATTGATTGTCTGGAATCTCTGACAGATTATTATTTTGAAGTAACCGGTGAACCAATGGATTTTCGATATAAAAAGATTACACCCTATTTCATGGCACCATATGCATTATTGGCATCTGAGAATGGATCGCATCAGCCGTTTTTTCTAGAATATATTGCCGGTCAAGTATCTGTCAGTCCGTTTATGAGTGCTCTTCACGGGATGTATTCTGAATATTCAATGTTTTCAATGGGAGAAAATTAGCAATGAAACGAACCTATATTTTCATTTTTTCAATAATGATAAGTACCAACATTTTTTCACAGACACCCAAAAAACTGCATTATGTGGAAAAAAGGCTTCCTTACCCTATTTACCCATATTTAGAGAATCCCGTTGGTGCTTCAAAAAGATTTCAAAATCTTTTTTACGAATCATTAGTTGATGATAATGCACAAAACAACGGGTACGAATCCAGACATATAAATATTGAGAGTTGCCGACTTGACGGGAACCGATTTATTGTTGAATTTATAGAGGGGTGGTCTTGGAATGATGGTTATACCGGGCCTGTAACTCCTGGGGATCTTAAATACAGTATTGAGGCGGCCAATGAATTTGGAGTTTTCAAACCGGTTTTAATTGATAAAGTCAAAATTGAAAGTAAAAATATCGTATTATATCTTGGTTATCAATATACCCAAAGTATTAAGGATGACATTCTGGACCGGATGCGGCAGGTGATTGTTGTGCCAAAGGCCTTTTCTAATGAACTTGAGGAATTTGTTGAATCACCCACAGGGACTGGTGCATTTAGATGGGATGAAACAGAAGGAAGAAAAATAAAATTATATTCCATTGATGGTGATATGTCTTTGTTAGGTAAACCCTATATAGATGAAGTGGTTATTGAAGAAATCCCTCTACTCATGAGTCATTGGAAAAATATGCAAGATTTTGAAAAGATTAATCTATTAATTGAATCCACCCGAATTTCTAAAACTGATGCAATAAAGGATAACAATTACACAGTAAAACCCTATGCTTCAGATCAAGTTTCTTTCTTGATTTTTAATTATGATAATGACTTGTTTGAGGATCGCGAAATTCGTTTAGCTATTGACCTGGTTGTTAATAAACCTGAACTTGTTAAAGGGACTCTCCAAGGAGAGGGTGATGTCATGTCCGGGCCATTTTCAAAAAAAAACCCCTACTACGAACCAAAAGTGAAAGACAACGGTCACGCCCCTGATTCAGCAAAAAAACTTATTGAATCAATACTGGATGAAAAAACCGGTGATTATTATGAGTATTTGGGGAAACCTGTTCACCTAAAGTTAATTTACGATAGAGGATTAAATGATGAGGAGGAAAGCGTCATCCTGCAAATTGAAAAAGAACTTGAAAATATCGGAATCAAGGTCACTAAGAAATCACTCATAACTCCAAATTATAGGATAGCCCTGAAGAAAGGAAAATTTGATATTGCCTTTTTTAAATATCAATTTGGCCGAAGATCCTTTGCCCATCAATTGTTTGCTTCAAACGAGTTACTCAGAAAAAAGGGATATGTCAGTAATAATTTTGGAAACTATTCCAATGAAAAAGTAGATGCACTCGTTGAGGCATGGCTGGAAACTGATGATCGTACATCAAAGCAGGATAAAGGGGAGCAATTTCATGCTACATTACATGACGATATAGCATGTATTTTTTTATTTTCACAGACATCCTATGCAATTCATCATAAGAGTATTCAGCCGATAATTATCCCATACTATTTTTTTGGAAGGCCTCATGAATGGAAAATAGGTGACAACTAAAGGAGTTATCATTCAGCAGAATATGTTTTCATATTTTAAGAAATATACGCCTTTTTTAACCATCCTTACTCGTGTGGTTTTCCTATCATTATTTATCTCAATCATCATAAGAATAATGAGTTTTATTCCACTTTATCTTGCTTATGATGTAAAACTTGAAGCTTTTTTCGATTTTGCACTTTTCTCAAACATTTACAATACGAACATAGCCATATTTGTTATTTCAGCATTATGGATTACCTTAAAACTTGTATTGTTGGCTTGGGCGGTATCAATTGGTTTGGCCATATTATTCATATTTCTCCAAAATAGTTATTTTACTCTTAAGTTTCTGTGGAAACTGATTTTATCATTGGGTGATATTCACGTATTTGGGCTTTTTGTAATTGTTCAATATTTATCATCCATGCGCGTTCCATTTGTATTATTAGTCCTCGTTTTATCTATTGGAAGCGGGACCTTAAAAGAAATGGTGCGCAGTTTCCAAACTGTTTACGAAGACGTTATCCGCAAAGAGTACTGGCGTTTTATGTATTCTCAAGGGGTATCTCCTATCCGGATTGGGTTTGCCGAATTACTTGTCAGGCTTACGGAACTCAGTTTAACCCGACTGCCGATTCTGCTTGTTGGGTCCATTTTAGTTGAGGCAGCATCCAACACATTAGGTCTTGGTTATTACATGCTTGATGTCCTCAAGAGTCTTGAAAGTAATCGCGTGGATTTGAATATGCTAACCGGGATTAGTTTTACAATGATTTTATTAGTGTTGCTCTCACAACGCTGCGCTGAGTATGTGCGCGTACGGTTTGACCCACAATCACGGGTGCAAAGATAATGAAAATAAATAAATCAACTTATTATTTTTGGATAACTGTTAGCGCTGTACTGATTTTAATCATAACAAGTTTTACACCATGGGCTTATGCCGGAAGTGACTTGGATTTAACATTATACACAAACGATCAGCGTTGGCTGACAGTTTTTAGTTCAAACCATATTTTGGGTACTGATGGATTAGGGCGGGATATGTTTGCTGTTTTAGTTGTTAGTCTGAGAAATAATATTATTCTTGGGGTAATTGCAGCATCAGTATCTGTTATTCTGGGTGGTACCATAGGAGTTCTATTAGGGTACACTTTAAAGGAAGGACTTCTTAAGCGATCGGTATTAATTTTTGCACGATTGGTAAAATCAGTCCCATTGTTAGTGTGGATATTCCTGGTGGTTTTTTGGACAGAATTATCCAGTCTTTTTATCCCGTTTTTTGATTCTGAAATAATTAAAATGTCATGGATTTTTACCATCCTGGGTATAATTTATTCTTTTAATCTGGCTTTATTACTGATGGGCCATATTCAAAAATTAAAAGCATCCCAGTTTATTGAAGCGTGTGAATTTCTTGGGTTAAAAAAGACAACAATAATATTTACGCATATTATCTGGCACCATTCTAAATCGCTTTTTGTTAGTCAGGGGAGTTACGTTTTCGTACAAAGTGTTCTGCTTGAGTTTACACTTTCTTTCCATGCCATTGGGTATGGATTTGCCAAGACTAGTTTAAGCTTGGGATCAATATTTAACAGTTCCGTTTTGGAAAAACCCATGTCAGAACACATGTTTCTGCCGCTTGTAGCTGCCCTGATATTGACAACTATATTTTCATTTTTATCCCAGAGTTTTGAAAAAAGGTATCAAAAGTAAAATTATGTCTTTAATTCAAATAGAAAACCTTTCCGGTCATGCTTTCTCTTCATTCTCATCTGCCTATGTAGCAGACCATATATCACTAGAAATAAAAAATAATTCCACGTTGGGTATATTGGGTGAATCTGGTTCTGGTAAAACGCAGCTTGCTATGACAATAGCTGGTTTAAATAGAAAAAATTACCAAATGACAGAAGGATGCATAAAATATAATTTTGATGGCATAAATGAATTTAATGTAATACCCAGCAATCACGGAGGCGCAAGTTCAAATAAAATTCTTTTTAATGATCTTCAGATAAAGCTTAAAAACGATAAAATATATGGCAACAAGATTGGTTTCATGTTTCAAGACCCTGGAAAATCGCTTAATCCCTATTGGACGATAAGAAAGCATTTTGATGAATTAATCAGGACAAAAAAAGTTGCAGATAAAAACACATTTATTTCTCGAAAAAAAGAGATTTACAAAGCATTTCGGCTGGATCCCACCCTTGATAATAAATATGTCAGTCAACTGAGTGGCGGTCAACAACAGAGAGTGATTGTGGCTTTGGTATTATTGAGTGAGCCAGATCTTATCATTGCGGATGAGATAGCCACAGGCGTTGATGCAAGTGTTAAGCGTGAGTTACTCGAATATCTATTGCATGTTAAACACTTGACGAATAGTACATTATTAATCATTACCCATGATATTGGTTTTTTACTCAAAATCGCTAATAGAATTGTCCTCATGTATAAAGGCTCCGCTTTACAAGATCTGGATGCTGATATTGTAAGATCGGTTCTTCTTACAGCTCAATTTAAAAAGCAACAAGAGCTTAATACAGAAAAATCTAATCCGGATATAAAAGAAAAGAAACCGGATGAAGGGTTGAATCTTATTAGTCAACAATTACATCCCTACCTTAGGGAATTGCTTCGTTCATACATATACAATGTTCCCTTAAAAGGTGACATACCTAATCCTACAAAAAAAACTGGGGAAGCATGCACTTTCGCTGAGCGTTGTGTCGATCGAATGGATGAATGCACGAAGACATTTCCCGTGGTGACAACGAAACCCAGGAGTTGGGTTAGATGCTTGAAATTTGAAAAGACCCAATGAGTATGAATCAGACAATATTATCAGTTGAGAATATTTCGTGTACGATATACAGGCGTAACAATAATGATTATGTAGAAGAATTTAAATTGAACCCGATTTCTTTTAATTTATCCAATTATGAAACGGTAGGATTGGTGGGTGAAAGTGGTTCAGGGAAGACGACCCTGGGCAGATTGATTACGGGTGCTTTGGGGCCGATGAACACCAAAGAAAGACGAATTGATATTGATGGTAAAGTAGCATTTATGGACAAATTTAATTACCGAAATCATCACATGAGGCAAAGATTAAATTATCCGATACAAATGGTTTATCAGGACCCCAAAGTAGCGCTTAACGAATTCATGAGAGTACGTTCACAGGTAGAGGAGGCTGCAGAAGTTGGGTTTGAAAAAGTGAAAACCAATTATTCCAAAGATGATTGGGTTGTAAAGGAAGTTAATGACTTGTTAGATATTTTGATGCTCAGAGATATTGAAAAACAATACCCATTTATAATGAGTGGTGGACAAATTAGACGATTAGGTATCGCACGAGTTTTGGCTGCTCAGCCGAAAATAATCATCGCTGATGAACCGACTGCAAGCCTGGATGTATCAACAAAAAATATGGTATTGGATTATTTATCTAAATTCAACCGTCAAAGAAAAAATGATGGACTGCCAATGGGGACGATCCTAATCTCACATGATCTGGAAACGATAAGCCGATATTGTGACAAAGTATTGGTCATGCAAAATGGACATCTTGTAGAAGTACTCCAAAAAGATGGCAATGGAGGATTTGACCCAAAAATGCCCTTTACGATTAAACTATGGGAAGATAATGCTTTCTTTATGAGAGCCTAATAAACGGATATTATTAATGAAAAATATTATCTTTTTTATATGTGTAACCATTATCACTTTTCAATTTGTTTACCCAAACAACAAATCGATCGATCAATCACCAATTGATATAAAAACGAGACAGGTCATCTTACAACCAGTGAATTGGGCTGAGATGAATATTGACTCATTGAAACAAGGATTTTTGATTGCAATTGATTATTCAGGTCAAAACCTGGATTTGTCGAATAGGTCATTTAATAAATTCAAGCGATCCTTAAAAGAGTACTTTAATGTCCACAAGTACAAAGAAAGGATAAATATTTATTATAAGAAGAATGACGGGGTTGCCACAGAAAGAATTTCTATCCCAGATTTGCAGTTCGATCGTATTGATAGTGATGAGGGTGTTATCACCATCAATTGGTCTTGGATGGATGGTGCAATATTAAAGGATCCTTTTCGCCGGTTATTTAGCCGGGACATAATTGATCATTCTGTAAAAAACAATACAATTGAATCCAGAATTATTTCTATAGCAAAGATTAAACATGAAATTTCTATTCCTCATGCAACATTTTTAGCAACGAAGCAGGGATTTTTTGATTTACCAAAGCCTAAATTCAGAATAGGAAAGGCAGAATATACTGGTAAAGATGATTATGTCATAAAACTTGAATTAGATTCACGTAAAAATGTCCAATGGGAGTCATACACCCCTTCTAGAGATGAACAATATGAATTGGATGGAAAAAATATACTCATAATTACCATACCATCGAAGTCATTAGCTTCAAAGTTATCTATATCTTTGGGTGAATTAAGAATCCGAGCCGCCAATTATTGGGAAGGACCCCTACCACTACATGCAACGATATCCCGTAATAATTGGTATAAAACAATAGACTTATCAAATACCGTTGAAATAGGAAAGTTAGACGTAGCTCTTAGACGACCTGCTTTTCTACATCCACAGTCTTCCGGACAGCCCAATTATTCAAACCTCAATATAAAGGTTGGTTCTCAAGTTTTAGTCGAAAAAGATGATGAATTTATCTTGACATTACCCAGGAGTAGTGCAGCAAGCTTTAAAAAGGATTATATAAAAAATCCTTCTCAAGGTGAATATATCTTCGAAGTAATTAATACCAAAACATGCAAAATAATACTCTCTAAAACCCCAGAACGGAATTCAACAATTCAAGTAATGGAATTGCCATTTGAATTGTCTAATAAAAGAGAAAAAAAAGGCGAGATAAAGGTGAAATACCCTGGCCAATTGGGAAGTAAAACGATTAAACAGATATTTATTGTGCCGAAGGTAA
>PVBE010076134.1_pt1 | contig 16100 bp, 16 predicted proteins | sample 1631181 | NCBI WGS metagenome assembly PVBE01 (sample SAMN08397723, study PRJNA350692) | Marine metagenome, whole genome shotgun sequencing project. | isolation source: water | place: Pacific Ocean | collected 2012-04
CCCGCCAAGGCCGCGCGCCTGGGCCGAAACGGTCATCACCTCGCCCCAATACCCAGCATCGTAATGGCCACCGACATCGACGACCAGCACGTCGCCCGGTTTGGCCTCGGCCAAAGCAAAATGGAGCCACAGATTATCACCCGGCGCGCCCTTCACCGTGAAAGCCGGACCGCAGACCCGCATGGTCCTATCGAGGGGTTTGATCACCGCCGGCAAGGAGCCAATCTTGCCCGCCGCCTCGTGGATAGTCGATGCCGAGATCAACGCCGCAGCGGCCAGTTCGTCAGCCGTCGGACGAGGAAAATCACTCACAGGGTTGCCATCGCTCATATCTCTTCCCTCTCCCTATTTTAATTATCGGCCGACAATGGTTTTATGCTTGGCGTGCCGCCCAGGTAGGCGGCGGTTTTGGTAAGTCATAACACTGTAATAATAGAAACCCGGACCCATAAACATGAACGGCATACTTTCTGGACTGCGCGTTGTCGAGGGCTCGGCATTTGTAGCCGCGCCCCTATGCGGTATGACCCTGGCGCAGATGGGTGCCGACGTGATCCGCTTCGACCTGCCCGGCGGTGGTATCGACTACCGGCGTTGGCCCATGGCACATACCGGCCTGAGCATCTATTGGGCCAGTCTCAACAAGGGTAAGCGCTCGCTGGTGGTCGACTTCCGCCAGCCAGAAGGCCAGGAGCTTTTGAGCGAGCTTATCACTGCGCCGGGCGACGGCCGGGGCATCCTGTCGACCAACTTCCCCATGCACGGCTGGCTTGACTACGAAACATTAAAGATGCGTCGTAACGATTTGATTGCCATGAATATTATTGGTAATCCCGATGGTTCCGTGGCGGTCGATTACACGGTTAATTCTGCCGTCGGCTTTCCCTTTGTCACCGGCGAAGGTGCCGAGGAGGCGCCGGTCAATCACGTGTTTCCCGGCTGGGACGTGTCGACCGGCTACGCCGCGGCGATGGGCATTCTGGCCGCCGAGCGCCACCGCTACCTGACCGGCGAAGGCCAGCACGTCAAATTGTCGCTCGCCGACGTGGCTTTCGCCACGGTTGGCAATCTAGGCTACATCGGCGAGGTGCAGATCAACAACGAAGAGCGTCCCAATGTGGGCAATAGCGTTTATGGCAGCTACGGTGCCGACTTCGCCACCAACGACGGCCGCCGGGTGATGATTATCGCCGTATCGGTGTCCCAATGGAAAAAGCTGGTGGACGCCACGGAGAGCGCCGCGGCGATGGTGAAATTGGAAGGCGAGCTCGGCCTCGACTTCGCGAAGGAGGAGCATCGCTACGAGGCGCGCGAGCCCATCGGCGAGATAATCGCCGCCTGGTGTAGCGCACACACGCTGGCCGAAGTGCGCGCCACCTTCGAGAAAAATAATGTGTGCTGGGGTCCCTATCAGACCTTTACCCAGATGGTGGCGGAAGACCCGCGTTGCACGCCAGCCAATCCCCTGTTCCAGGAGGTCGAGCAGCCCGGCATTGGCAGCTATCTTATACCCGGCGTGCCGCACCAATTCAGCGCCGTCGAGCGCACCCATCCGCACAGCCCGCAATTGGGCGAACACACCGACGAAATTTTGGCCGACGACCTCGGTCTCAGCAGCGGCGAGATCGGCACCTTGCACGACCGCAGCATCATTGCAGGACCCAAGTAATGCCAACCCAGTCAATAAAAATAAACCCCGATATCAGTTACAGCGACTGGATCCCGACGGTCGAAAGTGTAACAGAAACCCTCGACCTCATTCAGGCGCGCAAGTTCGCCAACGTTCTCGATATCGACGAGATGCTGTTCGAGGACGGCAGCGAGCTGCCGTCCATGTGGCACTGGGTGTATTTCCTCCTGCGCGCACCAACCGCGAAGATCGGCACCGATGGTCATCCCGAACGCGGCGGCTTTTTCCCGCCGGTCGAGCTGCAGCGGCGTATGTTCGCCGGCGCACAGACTATTTTTCATAAGCCACTGGTGATCGGCCAGCCGGCGACGCGTTCAGGTACCATCACCAATCTCGAAGAGAAGGAGGGCCGCAGCGGTCGCCTGGTGCTGGCCACCGCGCAATACAACATCGAACAAGGCGGCGAGCTGTGCATCGCGGACACCCACAATATCGTCTATTTGGCCGGCGGAAACGATCCTGTCCCCGCGCCGGGACCGGACGTGTTCACCGTTCCCAACGGCGCCTGGCACCGCACTGTTAAGGCCAATCCAGTACTGCTGTTCCGCTATTCGGCGCTGAACTTCAACAGTCACCGCATCCACTACGACGCCGAATACGCCAAGAATGAGGAAGGCTATCCCGGTCTCGTCGTGCAAGGCCCCCTCACCTCCATTCTATTGGCTGAAATGGCTCGGGCGAAAATGGGTGCGACAATTACCGAATACAGTTTCCGCAGTCGGGCGCCAATCTTCGAACCGTGGCCGTTCCATCTGGTCGGCCAGCCGGGCGAAGACGGGTCGGTGGAGTTGAAAGCGGTACGCAACGACGGCACCGTCGCCATGACGGCAACGGTAAAATTTGGGTAAGATCGGGTATGGACAACATCACCCCTTCCGGTACACCACTCGCTGCCAGCGACGCGCTAAACATGTCGCGTTCCGCACTGACAGCGGCACAGAACCATCTGGAGACGCTGCAAATGGCGGCGGCTTCACTCGCTGCGCCCGGCGGGCCGATCGACCCGGAGCGCCTGACCGCCCACCAATACGCGCTGCACAGCTACGCCTGGATGGCGACCTACGTCACCGCGCTGGCTCAACTGCTCGGCTGGGCCGAACGACTGCAGGAAAAGGGATCGCTCGGCGAGCTTGAAACCATGATCCTGCAATGTGGCTTCGGCGCCTACCTCAAACAGTTGCGCCACGGCATCGCCATGAGCCAGGACGAATACGCGCGGCCGGGCGATCTCGGCGTTGATGATGTGGATATTCTCAACTCTCCAGAGGCACGACAGCTGATGGCGCGTGGCGACACCATAGCGGTACGCCAGCAGATCGCGCACCTGCTCAGCGAACGCCGCGGCACCGGCGATTTCGGCAATCTTGGCCTCGACGAGACCCATTCGCTGATCCGCGACCAGTTCGCGCGCTTCGCCGACGAGAAGGTGGCGCCGGCGGCCCAGGCCTGGCACATCGCCGACGATCTAATTCCGCTGGAGATCATCACCGAAATGGGTAAACTCGGCGTCTTCGGCCTGACGGTGCCGGAGGAAGATGGCGGCCTCGGCCTCGACAAGACCGCCATGTGCGTCGTCACCGAGGAGCTGTCGCGCGGTTATATTGGCGTTGGCTCGCTGGGTACCCGTTCGGAGATCGCCGCCGAGCTCATCCGCGTCAACGGCACCCCTGAACAGAGGGAACGCTATCTGGCACGCATCGCTTCGGGAAAAATTTTGCCGACCGCGGTGTTCACCGAGCCCAACCACGGCTCCGACCTGGCGCGCATCCGCACCCGCGCCGAGCACACCAGCAGCGGCTACCGCGTCACCGGCAACAAGATCTGGATCACCCACGGTGCACGCTCCGACCTGATGACGCTAATGGTGCGCACCAACCCGGACGAAGAGGGCTACCGCGGCCTCAGCATGTTCCTCGCCGAAAAGCCGCGCGGCACGATCGACGACCCCTTCCCGGCGCCGGGCATGAGCGGCACTGAGATTCGCGTGCTCGGCTATCGCGGCATGAAGGAATACGAGATCGCCTTCGACAACTTCGAGGTGCCTAATGACGCGCTGCTCGGTAGCGCCGAAGGCGACGGCTTCAAGCAACTAATGTCGAGTTTTGAGACCGCGCGCATCCAAACCGCCGCGCGCGCCGTCGGCGTGGCGCAAAACGCGCTCGAACTATCGCTGGGCTACGCCAACGACCGCAGCCAATTCAAGCGGCCGATCCGCGACTTCGCCCGTGTCGGCGGCAAACTAGGCTGGATGGCGGTGGAGACCATGATCGCCCGCCAGCTCGCTTACTACGCTGCGCGCCAGCGCGACGCCGGCCAGCGCTGCGACATCGAGGCCGGCATGGCCAAGCTGCTCGGCGCACGAGTCGCCTGGTCGAACGCCGACAACGGCGTGCAGATCCATGGCGGTAACGGCTATGCGGAAGAATTCGTCATGTCGCGGGTGCTGTGCGATGCGCGCATCTTAAATATTTTCGAGGGCGCAGCGGAAATCCAGGCCGGCATCATCGCCCGCGGGCTGCTCAGCCGCCCCAACCGGCCAGCCAGCTAAATTCTACGATGACCGGCGCCGGTGTCCATATCGTCGACAGCGTAACCCTGCTCGGACCCGATGACGCGAGCAAAGTCGCCATCGCCGCATCCCATGGCGGCGTCTATGCCGGCTATCTGGCAGCGCGCGCCGGCGTGCGCGCGGTAATTTTACACGATGCCGGGATCGGCCTCGACGACGCCGGCATCGGTTCGCTGGGTTACCTACAGGACCTAGGCATCGCCGCCGCGACCATCGATTACCGCAGCGCAATCATCGGCAATGGCAATAGCATGGCCGATGACGGCATCATCAGTTTCGTCAACATTGCCGCCGCCGGGCTTGGCTGCACGCCAGGCCAAACGGCGATGGAGTGCGCCCGGGCCATGGGGGCCGCGCCAGGTGGCTCCGGCGATGTACCGGTCTATGAGGAAGCGCGCTTTATTATCCGCGAGGGCAACGGCAGGCCGGAGGTACGTGGTTGTGATTCCGTTTCCTTGGTCAAACCGGAAGACGAAGGCGCAATCGTTATCACCGCTTCCCACGGCGAGGTGCTGGCGGGATCGCCGACCTGGGGCAGCCGCCCCAAGGTTCTCGCCGCCGTGTTCAACGACGCCGGCTCGGACGTGGCGAGCCGCCTGCCCGACCTCGACAACCAAGGCATCGCCGCGGCCACCATCGCCACCGCCAGTGCGCGCATCGGCGACGCAAGATCGGGCTACAACGACGGCGTGATCTCCCACGTCAATAAAACTGCCGCCGCGTTCGGCGCTACGCCGGGCATGACCTGTATCGCCTTCGTCGATTTGGTGAGCAAAAAGGCGGGTGGCCAGAACTCGACCGGCCGGGTCTTGTGACCGAGAAATTTTAAGTCTTGTTTGTATAGCGCTGTATCTCTTTATGACACTGGCTTTCCGTCATTTCCTTATACAAACTACACCGGATTTTACACCAATATGATTATGCCCTCCTTACTGAATAATACCGAAGCGATTTCCTATACTCCTACCGAACTGGTCTTTGGGACTTCGAAAGATAGACGCACAACCGGTTCCATTCTCATTACAAATAGAAACTTTGTGGACTTGGTTAAGCGCTTTGTTAGCTTCCGCTGGCTTGGCTCCATTCCCAAAATACAAGGCTGCTGCTATCAGAGCCAATCCACAAAATACGGCTTTGGGCATATCAAATGTCATGTTCTTCCCTCCGCACTAAATTCATAAAACCAGATTAAGCACCCACCACTCTGTTACAATCTTCTCTCACTAACCTCCTAACTCAAATCCATTACTTTTGATGGTTTAGCAACCGCTCGCAGGCTCGAGTACAGCCCCGAAACCTGAGTTAGAAAAAACTCTGCGCCTTTTCGACGACCTGCTCCGGCGAAATCATGTAGGCCTCTTCGAGCGGGATCGAGAACGGGATCGGGATGCGCGCGCCACCCATGCGTTTGACCGGCCCCTTGAGACAATCGAACATATGTTCGGTAACCTCGGCGGATATTTCGCCGCCGAAACCGCCGATCTGCACCGCTTCGTGGACCACCAGGAGCCGCCCGGTCTTGCGCACCGAATGGAACACAGTGTCGTGGTCCCACGGCCACAATGTCCGCAAATCGATGACCTCGGCCGAAATGCCCATGCCACGCAGGGTCGCTGCCGCAGTTTCTGCGACGCCGACCATCGCCGCCCAGGTGATGATCGTCAGGTCATCGCCCTTGCACACGGTACGGGCGACACCCAGGGGCAGCGGCTCGGTGTCTCCTTCGTCGACCTCACCGGTCAAGCCCCACAGGCCCTTGTGCTCCATATAGACCACCGGGTCGTCGCAACGAATCGCCGCCTTCAACAGGCCGCGGTTGTCAGCCGGGGTAGAGGGCGTGACGACGACTAGCCCCGGCACATGGGTGTACCAAGCCTCCGGCGATTGCGAGTGCTGGGCGGCGATACCGCCACGGATACCGATGGGCATGCGCGCCACCATGGGCACCCTAGCCTGGCCGCCGAACATGTAGCGCGCCTTGGCCGCCTGGTTTACCAGCTCGTCGACGGCGCACATGGCAAAATCGGAGAAACGGAGCTCGGCGATCGGCCGTGTGCCGGCGAGCGCGCCGCCGATGGCCGCGCCCATTATGGTCGATTCCGAGATCGGCGTATCGACGATGCGGTCATCGCCGAATTCGGCCTGCAAATCCTGGTACTGGCCAGCCATGCCGCCCTCGAAACCGAGGTCTTCGCCGAGCGCCCAAATTGTGGGATCGCGCTCCATCTCTTCTTTCAGGCCGAGGCGGGCCGCTTGGGCATAGGTCATCTCGGTCATCAGCTTGCTCCCGAGTCGGGCGCGCCGACATCCTGCACATCGGTGAAAGCCGCGGCTAGGTCGGGCCACGGCGCGTTATGGGCATCGTCGACATACTGCGCAATGCGCACTTCGGCCTCTTCCTTGGCGCCGACGATTTCCGCTTCGGAAACGCCTTGTTCCAGCAACCACGCCTCAGTGCGCCGCATCGGCTCGTGTTCGAGCGCCGCCTCGACCTCGGCGGGATCGCGATACAGCGCCTTATCGTGAGCAAAGTGACCGCGCAGGCGGTAGGTCATGGCCTGCATCAGGCGCGGCCCGCCTCCATTGCGGATTTCGCCGACCAGCTTCGCTGCCGTTTGGTCGACCAGCAGCAGATCGTTACCATCGATGGTTACAGCGGGAATACCAAAACTTCCGGCCCGCGCGGCGATGCCGTCGCCAGCGGTCACCGTTTTGGTCGTCGTCGTCGCGGCGATCTGATTGTTCTCACAGACGAACAACACCGGCAGCTCGTAGACCTTGGCCCAGTTGAGCGCCTCCATGAACGGGCCGCGGTTAATGCCGCCGTCGCCGATGAAATTAACGACGATCTTGTCCTGTTTGAGCAGCTTGATTGCCTGCGCCGCGCCAACCGAAATGGTGCAGCCGTCGGCAATCACCCCGTTGGCGCCGAGCATGCCAACTGAAAAGTCAGCGATGTGCATGGAGCCACCCTTGCCGCCGCTGGTGCCGCCGACGCGGCCGAACAGCTCCAGCATCATCGCCCGCGGGTCGGCACCCTTAGCAATCGAGTGACCGTGGCCGCGATGGTTGCTGGTCAGTAAATCGTCGTCGCGCAGATTAGCGCAGATACCCACCGCGATCGATTCCTCGCCGATATACTGGTGCACCGAGCCGCGCACATTGCCGGCGAAGAAATTCACGCCCGCTGCCTCCTCGAAGGCTCGGATCAGCAGCATCTTGCGGAACATACCGAAAATCCTGGTCGGTTCGTTTGCCTGGTCTTGTGCCACGCTCTATCCCCCTTTTAATGTTAGTGTAGTATCGCCCCGCCCGCACGCGGGGTCAAAGAACAGGCTAGCGTAAAAACCGCCGAGAACAGGAAAACGGGGAACCATGAGCAACAGCAATGTGCGCGTTGAGCTAACTGGCGGCGAAGCCATCGCCGAGATGTTCAAGCGCCATAATGTGGGACCAATGTTCGGCATGGCTGGGTTTCAGCTGTTGCCGTTCTACGATGCGGTACGCAAACTCGAAATGGCCCATACGCTGATCGCCGACGAGCGCAGCGGCGCCTTCATGGCCGACGCATGGTCGCGCGTGACCGGACGGCCAGGCGTGTGCGACGCTACGCTAGGACCCGGCGCCACTAACCTGCTCACCGCGCTCACCGAATCCCTCAACGCCGGTATCCCACTCATCGCCATGATTGGCGACACCAACCGCGCTCACGCCTGGAAGAACATGACCCAGGAGACACGCCAGGTGGAAATGCTACGCCCGGCGGTGAAAGAGGTCATCCGCATCGAGGTTGGCGAGCGCATTCCCGAGCATGTGCGCTACGCCTACACCATCGCCACGTCGGGCCGCCCTGGCCCGGTGCTGCTCGACGTGCCGGAAGATATCTGCCACGGCGTATTCGAGTTCGACGCGGACGATCTCTACGTCAACGAGGCGACGACCACGATGCCGGCAGTGCGTACCCGGCCCGCCATCGCCGACATCGAACATGCCGCGTCGATGCTGGCCAACGCCAAACGTCCAGTCATCCTCGCCGGCGGCGGGGTGCATATTTCCGGCGCCCACGAGGCGTTAGCGGCGCTGGCTGAGGAGCAGTCGATCCCGGTCGCCCACACGCTATCGGGCAAGGGCGGTATCGCCTGCACCGGCGACTTGTCTCTGGGCCTGTTCGGACGCTACGACCGCACCGCCAACGAGGTCATCGACGCCAGCGATTGTCTTCTTGTCGTTGGCTGCAAGCTGGGGGAGATCGCCACCAAGCGCTACACCATCCCGCGCCCCGGCAACCCGATCATCCATCTCGATATTCTGCCCGAGGAGATCGGCCGCTGGGCACATACCAATCTGGCCATGTGGGGCGACGCCCGCGAGGGGCTGACCGATCTGCGCGAAGCGCTGTCCGATAGCGCCGCGGCGGCGCGAAAAGCCCGCGCCGTGTACATCGCTGACATCACCGCCGGCAAGGCCAGGTGGCGTGAAGATGTCGATGCCCGCCTGACCTCGATGGAAGAGCCGGTGAACATGGCGCGCATGTGCCACGAGCTCAACAACGTGCTGCCCGCCGACGCCATTCTGGTCGCCGATGGCGGCTTCGCCGCCCATTGGACCGGGTTGCTATACGACACCAAGCAGGCCGGCCGCGGCTTCATCGTCGACCGCGGCATGGCCTCGATCGGCTACGGCGTCGCCGGTGGCATCGGCGCACAACTGGCGGCGCCCGACCGCTCGGTGTTTTCGCTAACCGGAGACGGTGGCCTCAACATGACCTTGGGCGACCTTGAAACCGCCGCGCGGCTGAAGGTGCCGCTGACGGTGATCGTGGTGAACAACGCCGCTTCGGGCTACATCAAGGCGTTGCAGCACGCCATGTTCGGCGGCCGTTACCAATCGTCGGACCTGTCCGAACTCAACTACGCCACGGTCGCCGAAGCCCTGGGTTGCCGGGGCATCCGCGTCACCGACCCGGACAAGCTGGCCAACGCGTTCCGTGACGCGCTGGACGAACGCTCGCGGCCGACTTTGATCGACGTCATCGTTACCCGCGATGCCGGCCAAATGCTACCGGGAGTCGACAACCGCTCGGCGCCCATCAAAAAAGGCGACCGTATCGCCTAACGGGAAACAACAGGAACAACGACGGGGAAACCATGGCCGCCGAAACAATTGCCAATAAACCTGCGCGCATCTTCGAGCTCTACAAGACGATGTTGCTGATCCGCGCTTTCGAGGAAGCTGCCGAAATCGCCTTTGATGCTGGCTTCGTCAACGGCTCCATCCACCAGTATATCGGCGAGGAAGCCATCGGCACCGGTGTCTGCAGCAATCTGCGCGAGACCGATTTTATTCTGTCGAACCATCGCGGCCACGGCCATGCCATCGCCAAGGGCGCCGACCCCAAGGCAATGATGAAGGAACTGTTCGGCCGCGTCGGCGGCACCAGCGGCGCCAAGGGCGGCTCCATGCATATAGCCGACTTCTCGGTCGGCATGCTCGGCGCCAACGGCATTCTCGCCGACGGCACAACCATGGGGGTCGGCGCAGCGCAGGCCTTGGTGCTGCGCGGCGTCGACGCCATCGTCACCGTATTCGTCGGAGACGGCACTACCAACCGCGGGCCATTCTACGAGGCGCTCAACTGGTCGATGATCTACGAACTGCCGGTACTGTTTGTGTGCGAAAACAATACCTACGCCTCGTCGACGGTGACCCGCAAAGTTACTGCCGGTGCCGGTCCGGTGGCGCGCGCCGAGGCCTTCGGCATGCCGGCCTTCGACGTCGACGGCAACGATGTGCTGGCCGTTGACGAGTTGGCCGCCGATCTGATATCGCGCGTACGCAACGGCGGCGGGCCGCACTTTCTCCATGCCCGTACCTACCGCATCAAGGGCCACATCTCGCGCGACAAGATGCACTACCGGCAAGAGGGCGAGACCGAGGAGCGCTGGAAGGACGAACCCATCGGGCGCTGCGCCGCCTGGCTGCTGGCAAACGGTATCGGCCAGGATGAAATCGACGGTGCCCTCTCGGCCGCCGAACAGCAAATCGCCGCGGCGGTCGATGCCGCACATGCCGCGCCGTTCCCCGACGGCAAACTGGCTTTCGCCGACGTACAGGATGTGGGAGCACCGCAATGACCCAAATGAACCAGGGCGACGCCGTCCGCATCGGACTGGCCGAAGAGATGCGCCGCGACCCGCTGGTATGGGCGCTCGGCGAGGACCTCAGCACAGCTCATGGCGGTACCAGCGGCAGCCAGTACTTCCAGCTTATCGACGAGTTCGGGCCCAAGCGCATTGTCAACACGCCGATCTCGGAAAACACCATCATGGGCGCCGCCGTCGGGGCGGCAGTTGCCGGCACACGCCCGGTCGCCGATCTGCGCATGGCCGATTTCGCCATGTGCGCAGTCGACGAGCTGGTCAACCAGGCGGCCAAGATCCGCTATATGTTCGGCGGCCAGGCGCGCGTGCCCCTCGTCGTGCGCCAGGCGATCGGCGCGCGCAAGGGCGGCGCCGCGCAGCACTCGCAATCGACGGAAGCGTGGTACGTGCACACGCCGGGCCTCGTCGTCGTCGCACCGGCGACGCCGGCCGACGCTAAGGGATTGCTTAAGGCGGCGATCCGCTGCGACGACCCGGTAGTCTATATGGAGCACAAGGAGTTGATAGCGGCCGAGGGTGATGTGTCCGGCGATGCCGAGGAAATCGTGCCTATCGGCAAGGCGCGGATCGCGCGCGAGGGCGGCGACCTAACTATCGTCTCATGGTCGAAATCGGCGTTGGTCGCCGCGGAAGCTGCTGAGCTGCTTGTCGCCGACGGCATTTCCGCCGAAGTCATCGACCTGCGTAGCCTGTGGCCGTGGGACAAGGACGCGGTCTACACCTCGGTTGCCAAAACCGGGCGGCTCCTGGTCGCCCAGGAAGCGGTGCAAGTCGGCGGCTTCGGCGCCGAGGTCGCCGCCGACGTGGCGGAAAATCTAGGCGATGCGCTTGCGACCCAGGTGCGCCGCATCGGTGCGCCGCGCATCCCGGTACCCTACGCCGAGTCGATGGAAAACGAATACCGCGTCACAGCGGAGCGCATCGCGGCGAAGGCAAAGGAAGTGGCGGCTGGATAAAACAAAAATCAACCCCACCCCGGCCCGCTCCCGTCAAGGGGACTGTGGAACGAACCGTCGTGCCGGTGGCACGACGCAAGTCGAACCGCAGAAGAATCTTTGGCTGGCTTATGCCACGCCACTGGTGTGACGGTCCAGACTCTGCCCCCTTGTGGGGGAGGTGATTCCTCAGACTCAGCCCAATAACCGCTTTAGTTTTTCCACCGCACCGCGTGGTGCTGTAAGCACCGGGCGGCCGGGCATGTTGGCAATTTTGTCCGCCGCCGAGCCCATGGAGAACTGGCCGAGCATCAGGCTGTCGCAGCCGCTCAACTCTGCTGCTGCCTCGACGATCATGGCGTCGGCACCATCGCGGTCGCCCGCCAGAACCCGCTGGAATCCGCCCGCAACGACGCGGGACACGATGGTAAAATCGTGGCCATGGGCCTCGGCATAACGGCCGACATCGTTGCTCAGACAGCGCAGCGAGCCTTCGGCGGTGGTCAGAATACCGAGCCGCGGGCCTTGCGAGAACGCCGCTTCGATCATACCCTCGAACGCCGTCAGCACCGGAATATCAAGCCCTTCGCGCCCGGCCTCGACCAACGGACCAAACACTGAGCCGCAGAAGATAATGCCGGCGGCACCCGAATTGCGGCTGTAGCGCAGCAAGTCGGCGAGCCGCGCATAGGCCGCGTCGGGTAATTGCGCGTCGACGGTGAAGTCCTGATTGACAAAATCGGCATAGAATGATTCATCGAGTACACAGACCAGCTGCGCCTCCGGCCACAGTTCCGCAAAGGCAGCCTTGATCGCCGGAAAAGCCACGTCCACCGGCGTCAGAACGCCAATACGAATTTGTGTCATCGAAATTTTTCCCATTATTTCTGTTGTGCCTTTAGCCGACCAACAGGTGTTTTAGTTGTAGTGCCGCCGGACGCGACGGTAGGTTTCCTCGGTGACCTGCTTACCGCTGGCGAAGTCAGCGTGCAGCGATTCGTCGATCAGATTGGTGACCTGGGCATCGGGCCACAGTTCGTTGAAGGCTGGCGCCACGATGTCACTGGCAAGCGCCATAGGCGAAACCACCCCAATGCGAATATCAACCATTCATACCCCCATGCTTTATTTTTCCTGGATGACCACGCGCCCTCGCCTTCCGCTATAATCGCGCGAACGCCGTCGCCGGGGAAGCCCCATGAACTCCAAGTCCGACATAAGGTTGACCGAACTGGAAAGGCGCCTCGCCCATCACGAGCGCATGACCGAGGACCTATCGGAGATACTGGCTAAACAGACGTGCGCCGTCGACGAGTTGTCGCAACGGCTGCATCGTCTGGCCGGACCGGGTTGCGGCATTGGAGGCCGGTGGTGGCGGCGCTCCATCCGACGACCAACCGCCTCCCCACTATTGAATGGCAACTGAGTACTTCGTCTACGTGCTGCGCAATGGCGGCGGCACGCTTTATACCGGCATCGCTAAGAACGTCGGCGCGCGTCTGGTGCAGCACAACACGGGTGCCGGCGCCCGCTTCACCCGCGGCCGCGGGCCGTGGCAAGTGGTCTACAGCGAAGGGCCGTTGGCCCACGGCGACGCCCTGCGCCGCGAGGCCAAACTCAAGCGCGACCGGCGTTTCAAGGCGGAGTTGAAGGAGAAATAAGCGAGCAAGTGATGGGATATTGCTCCCCTTATTCTTCGAGACGGACCTATTGGCTCCCCTCAAGATGAGGTTAAGTTATGGCCTCAAAAAGAAACCTTCTGCTGAGGAAACGCGAAGCACCATCTCGAAGCACGAGGCTTCATACATCACCGCATCGGCGAGAACGGTACCGGCTTGAGGATCTTGTTTTTGGTCTTCTTCAATGCTCCCAGCTTGCCAACTTCGCGAACAAACTCCTGCCAACCCGGATCGGCGTACATAGCTGTGCGGCGGCGTTCACGGTCGCCCTGGTCTTCGTACTGCCACAGGTGCACAACCTGATTGAGGTCGCCAACATCGCAGGTGAACATGCCGACAAAATTTTCCAGATATTTCATCTGGTACGGTAACGCCATGCGCTCCCACAATTCGAGCCAGGCCTGCAGCTTGCCGGGGTGCATGGTGTAGGTGCGGTGGTCGATAATCATGGTAAAACCCTCCAAAAAAGTATTTTCAATACCTCTTGCTGAGCCTCTCGAAGTATCAGGCTAGCAGCCTGTAACACGTCGTCCTTCGACAAGCTCAGGATGAGGTGTTACGCAAAGACTGATTGCACCGGTGCCTAGTCCCTGTAACTCGGATCGATCAGGTCGAGCTTGCGCAGGGCCGCGGGCCAGTCGTCGGTGCCGCGGCCGGCATTGTGGGTTGCTCGCTGTCGCACTTGCTTCTCGAGCACGTCGGCCGGCGGCATGACATATTCGGTGCCGGAAGCCTGCAAGCGCAGCTGGATGTCGCACGCCTCGGCCATCGCCTTCATGCGCATAAAGGCATCGCGAACGCTCGCCCCACAGGTAACGACCCCATGGCTGCGCATCATTAGCACGTTCTTGTCGCCCAGATTGGCGGCGATGCTTGCACGCTCTTCCAAATCCTCGGTGATGCCTTCGTAATCGTGGTAGCCAATATCACCCCAAAACTGCATGGCGTTCTGCGACATGGGCAACAGACCGTCTTTTTGGGTGGCCACGGCGACACAAGATGGGATGTGGGTGTGATAGGCGCAGTTGATGTCGGGGCGCACAGACAACAGGCCGCCGTGGAGAGTAAATCCCGGCCGATTGACGTGCAACGCCTCATCGACATCGTCGCGGCGCAAGTCGACTTTGATCAAGTTCGACGCCGAGACCTCGTTGTAGAGCAGTTCGTGGGCCTTGATCAGAAAGAAGTTGGGCTCGTCAGGGACCCGCATGGAGATATGGTTGTAGATGCTGTCGGCCCAGCGGTATTCGTGGGCCAACCGGTAGGCCGCCGCCAGATCGACGCGGGCCCGCCACTCCTCTTCGCTAACGCTTTCTCGCACCGACGGCACATCGCGCAGCTGCACCGCATTCGTGGTCATTTTTATTCTCCCTTTTTAAACCCGAACCACCTTGCCCGGGTTCATGATGTTGCCGGGATCGAAGGCCTGCTTGAGGGTGCGCATCAAGCTTATCGCCTCGCCCTGTTCGGCAACGAGGAAATCCATCTTGCCGACACCAATGCCGTGTTCACCGGTGCAGGTGCCGCCCATGGCCAGCGCCCGCTGGACGATACGCTCGTTGCAGTCCTCTGCCCGCTTCATCTCTTCTTCGTCGTCAATATCGACGAGAAAAATACAGTGAAAGTTACCGTCGCCGACATGACCAACGATTGGCGCCTCGAAGCCCGAGCCGCGGGTGTCCTGTTCGGTTGCCGCTATGCATTCGGCGAGCCGCGAAATAGGCACGCAGACGTCGGTCGAGATACCTTGCTTACCCGGAATTTGCGCGATGCAGGCGTGATAGACGTCGTGGCGCGCCTGCCATAGCTTGTTGCGCTCCTCTGTGGTAGTGGTCCACTGGAACGCCGAGCCGCCGAACTCGTCGATGATGGCGCGCACCATCTGGGTCTGTTCCTCGACACCGGCCTCGGTGCCGTGAAACTCGTAGAACAGAGTCGGTTTTGCCTCATAGTCCTCAAGTTTCGAATACTCGATGGTCCAGTCCATCATCAACGAATCCAGCAACTCGATGCGCGCCACCGGGATGCCCGACTGGATGGTCAGGATAACGCTGTCGACCGCATCCGCCGTCGTTGGGAACTGGCACACCGCCGAGGCGATCTTTTCCGGAATGCCGTAAAGCTTGAGGTTAACCTCGGTGATGACGCCGAGCGTTCCTTCCGAACCGACAAATATGCGCGTCAGGTCGTAACCCGCCGACGACTTCTTGGCCCGGCCGCCGGTCTTGACGATGCGCCCGTCGGCGGTAACCACGGTGAGCCCCAGTATGTTCTCGCGCATAGTGCCGTAGCGCACGGCGTTGGTGCCGCTGGCGCGGGTCGCCGCCATGCCGCCGAGAGAGGCATCGGCGCCGGGATCAATGGGAAAGAACAGACCGGTATCGCGCAGATATTCGTTGAGTTGCTTGCGAGTGACACCGGCCTGAACGCGGCAATCGAGGTCTTCGGCATTGACCTCGACGACCGCGTTCATTTGCATCAAATCAATGGTGATACCACCATGGGGCGCGGTGACATGACCCTCGACCGAAGTGCCAGTGCCGAACGGGATGACCGGAGTGCGGTGAGCATTGCAGATCTTGACAATCTCGGCCACTTCCTCGGTCGACTGGGGAAAACACACCGCGTCGGGTGGATATGGCGCGTAATAGTCCTCGCCATGGCCGTGATGCTCACGCACCGCCATGGTGGTGCTGAGGCGGTCGTCAAGCAATTTACTCAATTCGGCGATGACCACTGAATCGGCGTCGGCGCGGGCATAGGCGGCGTCTGTCATCGGAAAATCCTGGATAAGTTCTTGTCGAACGTATTTTAGCACGAAAGATCGACGCGTCTCAGCCCCCTTCGGGTGACGGTTTGGGTTCCCGCTTCACAAGCGCCTGATAAACACCACGTCGCTAAGCAGTTACCATTTTAGGTATTTCATAGCCAATAGATAATTCTATCTGTGAGAGTAATTAGCTTTCGTAATTCTATTCTTACAAACCATTTAATATGCTTCCAAAGCAGCGAGAAAGAAGATTGGCGATGCGTAGCATAGGTTTCATTCTGGCGATTGCGCTTATC
>PVBE010328308.1_pt1 | contig 16098 bp, 14 predicted proteins | sample 1631181 | NCBI WGS metagenome assembly PVBE01 (sample SAMN08397723, study PRJNA350692) | Marine metagenome, whole genome shotgun sequencing project. | isolation source: water | place: Pacific Ocean | collected 2012-04
GCCGCCGCCGCGCCGGACCCTCCAGCGCGGCCGGCGCCGCCGGCCGCCCCGGCAGACCCGCAAAGGCTCCCGCGCGCGGCGGCGGCGGCGGCGGCGGCGCAGGTGGGTGCGGGGGCAGCGGCGGACAGCCCGGCCTTGGCGGCGGTGGCTCCTTCGGGGTCTGGCTCATCGATGCGTCGCCCACCCTTCACCTGCGGGAGATCCGCACCGGCGTAGGCGGCCGCGGCGGAAACGGCGGCGCCGGCGGTCCCGGCGGAAGCGGCGGCAATCGGGGCGCGGGCGGCGCCGACAACCAGCTCTCGGGCCCCGGCGGGAATGGCGGCACGGGCGGCGTCGGCGGCCAGGGCGGTCATGGCGGCGGCGGCGGCGGCGGGCCTTCGATCGGCGTCTTCCGCAACGGCGAGTCGGCGCCGGACCTCCAGATCCAGTCCTTCGTCCTCGGCGGCGCGGGCGGAGGCGGAGGCGGCCCGGGCAACAACGGCGCGGCCGGCGCGCGTCTGAATGTGCACCCTCCTTTGGAGTAGACCCGGCGAGTCGCGTCGCCAGCGACTCACATTCCTAACGACATCTTCGTTCCCGACCGTCGAATACTCAGACGCAAGGGGACGGATGCGGCTGCTGATCGACGAACGGGTGCCAGGAAGCGCCCAGACACGGGTCCTGCTCGTGGACGACCAGGTCATCGTCGGCGAATCGATTCGCCGGATGCTCTCGGTCTACGAGGACCTCGTCCTGATGCATGTGCGGCAGCCGAGCGAGGTGTTCCGAGCCGCGGCGCAGATCCGACCCACGGTCATCCTGCTCGACCTGAACCTGGGAGGTGTCGCGGGGCTGGATGTCCTCGAAGCGCTGCTGAAGAACGAGCAGACGGCCACAATCCCGGTGGTGATCATGTCGTCAACGGAGGGCGCGCTCGTGAAGCACGAAGCCTTCCACATGGGGGCCTCCGACTACGTGGTCAAGCTCCCCGACGAGCTCGAGCTGATCGCCCGGCTCCGCGCACACAGCCGCTCTTACGCCGTGACGCGCGAGCGTGACGCGCTGCTGGCCGAGCTGGAGCAAGCCCGCGCGGAGCTCGAGGAGCGCGCCCGCGAGCTCGACCGCCTGTCACGCATCGACGGGCTGACCGGCATCGCGAATCGGCGGGCCTTCGACGAGGCCTTCAGCGCGAACTGGCAGCGCGCCACCCACCCGGGTTGACGACCGCTGTCGCTGGTGCTGATGGATGTCGACTTCTTCAAACGCTACAACGACGCGCTCGGCCACCCCGCCGGTGACGCGTGCCTCGTACAGGTCGCCGCCGCCATCTCGCGCGAGTCGCGGGGAGGCGAGCTCGTGGCGCGCTACGGCGGCGAAGAGTTCGTGGTGCTGCTCCCCGAGACGGACGGAATCGAGGCGCTCATCGTCGCCCAGCGTCTCCACGAGGCGGTCGACGCGCTCGCCATGCCCCACCCGGACCGCCCCGACGGTGACCGGTTGAGCATCAGCGTCGGCGTCGCCACCCACCCCGGGGGCGCCAGCGGAGGCAAGCCTGAGAGGCTGCTCGAGCGCGCAGACGCCGCGATGTACAGCGCAAAGGAGCAGGGCCGCGACCGCGTCGTCGCCGCGCCCAGGTTGCGGACCATCCATCCCCGACGACGCGCGTCGGATCGCCGCTGAGGTTCAGGTGTAGACTGCGGCCACTCGTCGAGGTCTGCGCCGATGCGAAAAGAACCGATGGGGGCGTTCATCGACGCCGTCTACGCCATCGCGATCACCATCCTGGCACTCGAAGCGCCTACCACGCTGGACGAGAAAGCCCAGGTGGCGGAGTTCGCGGCGGTCATCGGCGAGTACGCCATCGCGTTCACCATCCTCTTCGCGCTGTGGATCCAGCACCGGCGCCTCAACCAGATGACCGCGTCGGTCTCCCGCCCGCAGCTGTGGCTGCACGGGCTGTTCCTGTTGACGGTCTGCCTCATCCCGCGTGCGACCAGCCTCGTGTTCCACTACGGCGGCGTCGGTGAGCTGATGCACGTCGGCGCCGGGTTCGAGAGCGGGATCAGCCGCGCGATGCTGGTCGACCTCTTCTACTGCTGCATGGTCTTCGTGGCCGACATGGGTTTGCTGGGCCTGATGTGGCTCTCCTGGCGCGACCCGGAGGCCGAGCGGGACCACCTCGCCCGCTGCAGCAAGCTCAACGGCTCGGCGATCCTGCTCGTCGCGCTCGGGGTGGCGCTCCTGACGAGCCTCCAGAATCGGTACTTCGGTCTGATGATCCCGCTCGCCCTCATCTTCGAGGTCGAGCTGGCGAAGCTGATCTTCAAGTACGAGCACCGTCCCGCGTAGACCCTATGGCTGGCGCTCGGCCCCATTCGCGATGCGGTACGGGCGCCGCAGACCGCTCGCGAAGAAGACGACCGCGAAGCAGGGTCCACCATAGTGGGCACCAGGGCGTTGGAAGCCCCACGCCGTGCGGCCGTCCATCCGGGCACGCTCGCGGCCGACCGCCGGCTCGATGAGACGCGTCCCACCGGGGTCACGGGCGACCACTACGCCCCGGACCTCCACCCCCATCCCCACGGCGGGGAGCCGAATGACGAGGTTCTCTTCGCCCATCGGATTGGGCACCCAGACGAATCCGTCCCCAGGCGTGGCGATGGGCTGTCGCGCGGGTGGCCGGTGGTGGACCACGGAGACTGCGTCCACCCCACCGAGGGCGAGCTCGCCGGCGCCCGCCCCGCTCGCCAGGATCTGCCACCGCCCCGAAGCGGCGTGGTAGATGGCGGCGTCGACGCGTCCATCGCCGTCGTAATCCCCCGGCACCGGGTCGACCCCTTCCCCGCCGAGGACGACATCCTCCGCGACGACCTCACCCTCCAGGTCGGCGAAACGCCACACCCCATCCTCGGGGCGAAACAGGGCCAGCTCGGCGCGGCCGTCGCCGTCGTAGTCACGGGGAACGCGTCGGTCATGCTGCCGGCGACCTCGAGCCGACCCCGGGCGCTGCTCTCGATCTGCCATCGGCCCTGTCGCGGGTCGTACACCGCGGGGTCTGCCGCCCCGTCACCGTCGAAGTCAGCAGCCGCAGGCAGGCCGCCGACCTCGCCGAGCAGGAACTCAATGTAGCCATCCGCGCTGGCGAGGATGTACCAGTGCGCCGCGATCGGATCGAAGACGGCTGGATCCGCCCGCCCGTCCCCGTCGTAGTCGGCGGCGACGGGCTGCGCACCGGCGTATCCGAACTGCTCTTCCAGCGGCCCTTCGGTGCTGCGGAACAGGTACCAGAGCCCCTCCTCGGGGTGGTAGACGCCCAGGTCCGCGATGCCGTCTCCGTCGTAGTCGGCCGGGACCGGCTCGGCGGCGAACCATCCGTACTGTTCCTGCCTCCGGCCCGTGGTGCTCGCCTCGACAATCCAGTCGGCGGACTCGCGATACCAGACGGCCGGATCGCTGCGCCCGTCTCCGTCGAAGTCGCACGCGGGCGGCTGCGGCTCGGGTGGCGGTGCTGCGTCGGGTTCGAGGGGGGCGTCAGGCGCAGCGTCAGCGGGCGGAGCGACGTCGGGATTTCCGGTGTCGTGCGGGTCGACGCGCATGTCGGGCGGGTCGACCCGCACGTCGAGCGCCCTGACATCGGGCGCGACCCGGTCCGCCGCGGCGTCGCTCGGCGCGTTCTGGTCGAGAGAGTCACCGACGCAACCCGTCGCTCCGAACAGAACGAGCAGCGACGCTCGAACCGCTCCCTCCAACCCGGCCGTGACCTTGCGCATGCCACGGCATCCTACCGGCGTGTTTGACTCCGGGGCGACATTGGAACCGCTTGTGCGCTGCGGCCCATCGGAGAGACGCTGCGCCATCTTCAGGAGAAACGTGATGCTGCGATTCGATGACAGGGTCGTGATCGTCACCGGCGCCGGAAACGGCCTCGGGCGGTCCCATGCGAAGCTCTTTGCCGGCGCGGGCGCCAAGGTCGTGGTCAACGACCTGGGCGGCGGCGCGACTGGCAGCGGGAAGGGGTCCGAGGCCGCCGACCGCGTGGTGGCGGAGATCCACGAGGCCGGTGGCGAGGCCGTCGCCAACTACGACTCGGTGGAGGATGGGGCGCGCATCGTCGAGCAGGCCCTCGACCACTTCGGGCGCGTCGACGTGGTCGTCAACAACGCCGGGATCCTGCGCGACGTCAGCTTCCACAAGATGACCGAAGAGGACTGGTCGCTGATCTACCGGGTCCACCTGCTCGGCGCGTATCGGATCACCCGCGCCGCGTGGCCGCACATGCGTGGCCAGGGCTACGGACGCGTGGTGATGACGGCGTCGGCGGCCGGCATCTACGGCAACTTCGGCCAGGCGAATTACGGCATGGCCAAGCTCGGCCTGGCCGGCTTCGCCAACACCCTCGCGGTCGAGGGCGGAACGAAGAATCTGCAGGTCAACACCATCGCGCCGATCGCCGGCTCGCGGCTGACCGAGACCGTGCTGCCGCAGGCGCTCACGGACGCGCTGAAGGCGGAGTACGTCAGCCCGCTGGTCGCCTGGCTGTGCCACGAGGATTGCGAGGAGAACGGCGGCCTCTTCGAGGTCGGCGGCGGTTACTTCGGCAAGCTGCGCTGGGAGCGCGCGGCCGGGCGCACCTTCCGCCTCGGCCGCGCGATGACCATCGAGTCGATCCAGAAGTCGTGGGACGAGGTCACCTCCTTCGAGGAGACCACGCATCCGCAAGACATCCGTCAGTCGATGGCGCCCATCCTCGAGAACATCCAGGCCGGGCCGAGCAGGGGCGGCAACGAGCATATCGATGTCGACCTGGCGCTCGGCTACGAGCACCCGGAGCGCGAGACGCGCTACGACGAGCGGGACGTGGCGCTGTACGCCCTCGGGGTGGGCGCAGCCACCGACCCCCTCAACGACGCCGACCTCCAGCTGGTCTACGAGCTGCACGGCAACGGGCTGCGGGTGCTGCCGACCTTCGGGGTCGTGCCCGTCGTGAACATGATGCTCCAGGCCGCGCGCGAAGGGGCGCGGGTGCCCGGCATGAATTGGGGCATGGAGCGCGTGCTGCACGGCGAGCAGTACACGCGGCTCGCGCGCCCGCTGCCCCCGAAGGCGAAGCTGACGCACCGCTCGAAGGTCAGTGAGATCTGGGACAAGGGCAAAGGCGCGGTCGTCATCACCGAGACGCAGACCTTCGACGAGGACGGCGACCTCCTGGTGGTCAACGAGACCACGCTCTTCGTCCGCGGCGCCGGCGGCTGGGGCGGTGAGCGCGGTCCGAGCGCGGAGCTGAACGTGCCGCCCGAGCGGGCCCCCGACGCCGTGGTGGAGGAGCAGATCGCCGCAAACCAGAGCCTGGTGTACCGCCTGTCGGGCGATTGGAATCCGCTCCACGCCGACCCCGCCTTCGCCCAGGCCTTCGGCTACGAGCGGCCGATTCTGCACGGGCTGTGCACCTTCGGACACGCCGCCCGGCACGTGGTGAACACGTTCTCCGGTGGCGATGTGCGCTTCTTCAAGAGCATCAAGGTCCGCTTCGCCGACAGCGTCTTCCCCGGCGAGACCCTGATCACCGAGATGTGGAAGGAGAGCGACACCCGCGTCGTCTTCCGCTGCTCGGTGCGCGAGCGCGACAAGGCGGTGATCACCAACGCCGCGATCGAGCTCTACACGGAGATCCCGAAGAAGGCCGAGAAGGCCGCCGCGCCGGCCGAGGCCGCTGCGTCGGGTGGGTCCGCCGAGCCCATCAGCGCCGACATCTTCGCCGGCATGCGCGCCCACGTGAGCGCACACCCGGAGCTGGCGGAGAAGATCGGCCAGGTCTTCCAGTTCCGGCTCGGCGATCCCGACTCGGTCTGGACCCTCGATCTGAAGCAGAGCGCGGTGACCGAAGGCGAGGCGGCCAAGGCCGACTGCACGCTCGAGCTGAGCGACGCCGACTTCATGGGCATGTGCACCGGCAAGCTGAAGGCGCAGAAGCTCTACTTCTCGGGGCGGCTGAAGATCTCGGGCGACGTGATGGCGTCGCAGAAGCTCGACTTCCTGCAGAAGATCGATCCGCAGCACGTGCTCGACGCCGCCAAGGCGCGCGGCGGCGGCGCACCCACCGAGGCCCCGGCCGCGCCCGCCGGGCCCACCAGCGGCGACGTCTTCCTCGGGATCGGCGCCTACGTCGCCGCTCATCCCGAGCTCAACGAGATCGGCGTCGTCTACCTCTTCGAACTCACCGACCCCGCCAGCACGTGGACGCTCGACCTGAAGCAGGGCGCGCTCAGCGCAGGTCGCGTCGGCAAGGCCGGCTGCACGCTCACGTTGAGCGACGCGGACTTCATGTTGATGACGAAGGGCGAGATCGATCCGCAGAAGCTCTACTTCAGCGGCCGACTGAAGGTCGCGGGCGACGTGATGGCGTCGCAGAAGCTCGACTTCCTGCAGAAGGTCGACCCCGCGGAGGTGGCCGAGGCCGTCGCTGCAGCCAAGGCCTCGGGGGCCGCAGAGGCAGCGCCCGCGGCAGCCGCCGAGCCTGGTCGGACGCCGGTGGCCGGGACGCTCTTCGAGCGCCTCGCTGCGCACCTGCGGGAGACGCCGGGGCTCGCCGCCGAGGTCGGCGCGCGCGTGCAATTCCACGTCACCGGCCCCGACGCGGCGTGGGGACTGGACCTGCGCGATGGCGTAGCGATCGCCGCGGGGACCCTCGACGACGCCGACAGCGTGCTCACGCTCTCGGACGAGGATCTCGAGGCGTGGGCGGCGGACGAGGTGAAGCCGTATGATCTGTTCCTGCGCGGCCGACTCCGGGTGGATGGCGACGTCCGGGTGGTCCAACGAATGGGATTCATCGCCGGGATCGGAGCAGGCCAGTGAGCAAGCGCGTCAACGTAGTCGGCGTCGGCATGGTGAAGTTCGCCAAGCCCGGCAAGAGCGATCCCTACAACGTGATGGCGGCCGACGCGGCCCGAGCCGCCCTGGGCGACGCGGGCGTTGAGTACGACGAGGTCCAGCAGGCCTACGCGGGCTACGTCTTCGGCGACAGCACCTGCGGCCAGCGGGCGATCTACGAGGTCGGGCTGACCGGCATCCCGGTCTTCAACGTCAACAACAACTGCTCGACCGGCTCGACCGCGCTGATGCTCGGCCGCCAGGCGATCGCCGGCGGCCTCGTCGATTGCGTGCTGGTGGTCGGCTTCGAGCAGATGGAGCGCGGCGCGCTCGGCTCGAAGTTCAACGACCGCACCAACCCCCTCGACCGTCACGCGGGCGTGATGAACGACCTGCAGGGGTTCACCCAGGCGCCCCCGGCCGCACAGATGTTCGGCGGCGCGGGTCGCGAGTACCGCTGGCGACACGGCACGAAGCGGGAGACGTTCGCGAAGATCTCGGCCAAGGCGCGCAGCCACGCGAGCAAGAACCCGTACGCCCTCTTCAACCAGCCGTTGACGGTGGAGGAGGTCCTCGCCTCGCCGGAGGTCTTCGACCCGCTCACGCGCTTCCAGTGCTGCCCGCCGACCTGCGGCGCCGCCGCCGCGGTGCTGTGCTCGGACGACTTCGCCCGCCGCAAGGGCATCACCGACCCGGTCTACATCGCGGCCCAGACCATGACGACCGACTTCGGCTCGAGCTTCGACGCGGACAGCATGATCAAGATGGTGGGCTACGACATGGCCGTCGACGCAGGCCGGCAGGTCTACGAGGCGGCCGGGATCGGACCCGAGGACGTCGACGTCGTCGAGCTGCACGACTGCTTCACGACCAACGAGCTGCTCACCTACGAGGCCCTCGGTCTGTGCGACGAGGGCGACGCGGAGCGCTTCATCTGGGACGGCGACAACACGTACGGCGGACGCTACGTGACCAACCCTTCCGGCGGTCTGCTCTCAAAGGGACACCCGCTCGGCGCGACCGGGCTGGCCCAATGCACCGAGCTGGTGTGGCAGCTGCGCGGTGAAGCCGAGGACCGCCAGGTCGAGGACGCCCGCATCGCGCTCCAGCACAACCTCGGGCTGGGCGGCGCCTGCGTCGTCACGATGTATCGGCGTGACCGGGGTGCTGGGGTAGCGACACGATGAGCACGGGGTCTGTCGTCCGACAACTCGACGTGGAGAGCGGCGAGCTTCGCGTGCTCGCACCTGAGGAAGAGCTGGTCGGGCCGCCGGCTGGCATGCGCTGGTTCGACGTCGTGAGGCCGACCCCGTCAATCATCGACCGCCTGCACACTCAGCTCGGCCTGCCCGTCGAGGCGACGCGGAGCGCGTGTCGCTTCGACTCATCAGCCACATCACCCCTGCTCCCGGAGGCGCGCCGCCATGGCGACGTGCTTCTCATCGCCACGTGCCTCTTCACTTCCAAGGAACCGGACGGATGCGGGGTCGCGGCCGCCGAGGTCGTCCTCATCGTGGCCGACCACGTCGTCGTCTCCATCCACAGGAACTCGCACGAGGCGTTCGACAGCCTCATGGAGCAGTTTCCTCCGACTGCGGCAGGCGCGGACGCCGCATCGGTGCTCTTCTGTCTCGCGCAGGCTGTCATCGCCGCGGATCGGCGGGCAATCGCCGACCTCACGGCTCGGGTCGATCGGCTCAACCATCAGCTGTTTGGGTCGTCGTTACGGCCAAGCCAGTTGCAGAGGGACATCCTCGGGATCGCTCACGCGGTCGCGACGATGCGGGGTCCTTTGACCGCTGGTCAGGAGATAGGCGAGGTCGTGCGGGACTTCTTCGGCGACTCTCACGAGACGTCCGCCGGTGCGTCCGAACGCCGTTGGTCCTCCACCCGCGCGGCGACCCTTCGCGACCTCGACCACCTCCAGCGGCGCCTCGATTTCCTCCAGCAGAGCCAGCTGGCACAGCTGGCCAACCAGGCCGCCTCCATCAGCAAGAAGATCGCGGTGCTGACCGCCCTGACACTCCCACAGATCCTGGTGAGCTCGTTCTTCGGTCAGAACGTCCCTGCCGTGAATGGCGCTTCGGAAATCGTACTTTGGTCTTCACATGGCGCCGCGCTGCTCTTCTCGGTTGGCATGCTCTGGTACGCGCGGCGCCGGCGGTGGATTGGGCTGGGTGGCTGAGCTCAGAGCGCGCCGAGGGCCGCCCCGTCACGATGTACCGGCGGTGACCACTCGTAGCCGCTCGAATCGTGACCCAGCTGGCGGTCATGTTGACTCCACGCAGCTCGACGCCGCCGGACCACAGGTCGAACTTATGCATCGCCGTGCCGGAGACGTCACCGTCCGGGGCGATCTGGCCGCCATCGCTGCCGGTGTCGCCGGCCGGGTCAGAGACTCCGGATGTGCAGCCGCTCGCCATCAGCGCCGCGGCCACCAACATGAGCCAGAGCCGCACCGCCGAGACCCCCTGTCGGGTGCTCATTGTCGAATCCCCCCTGCCCGGATGGCGCGGACCGAATCGTGCTCCGGACGCCGTTTCGTCGAGCCTATCCGTCCGCGCGTCCCCCCACCGCGGCCGAATGACAGATGCCTCTCGACCGCGGTCGCGGGCGCGCCATCAACCCCAATAGCGGCGAATAACCGGGCGCAGGTGGGGCGCTTCCATGTCGAAGTCACGGGGCCGGGCGTCGCCGGGGAAGCACTTCCACAGGAAGGCGCCGACGATGTTCGGGTCGTGACCGATGGCCTCCAGCGCCGATGCCAACGCGCGAGCCTGAACCCGGCGGGCGTTCGGTCCGCCCTGCTCGTACTTCCAGGGGGCGGCGGCGGTCCCGGATGACGTGTTGTAGCCCAGCTCGGTGAACACCACTGGACGCTTGTGCCGTCGAGCGTACTCGCCGATCTCGCGCCGCCAGCGCCGCCAGCCGGCGTCCAGGCGGGCCCGGTCGGTGGGCTCTCCGTCGGCCACCAGCGGGAAGTACGCCTGCACGCCGATCACGTCCACGGCGTCCCAGAACGGCACCCGGCGGAAGTCGCTCCAATTGGGGGCTAGCGTGAGCGGCCCGCTGTACTCCTGGCGCACGGCGGCGATGACCTTCCGCCAATCGCCCTCGCGGTGGAGCGTCTTGTCGAGCTCGGTGCCGACCACGAAGCCGTCCGCACCGCGGGAGGCCCGGGCGACCTTGCAAATCCAGCGCGTGTAGTCGTCGAAGAACCGCCGCCACTCGACCTCGGTGTCGAACCGAATCTCACCGCGCCACGAGAACCCGCTGCCCCAATACCCGAGGTGCGGCTTGATCAGGATCTGGAGCCCGCGGTCGTGGGCCTCCCGAATCGGACGGGTGATGTACGGCGGCGGGGCGGAGAAGCGGAGTCGTCGCCACTCGTAGACCTCACCGCTGCGCCGAATCCCGGCGTACGGATGCACCGCTATCCAGTTGTATCCCTGCGCCTTCAGGCGAGCGACCGTGGGGCCCATCTCGGCGGTGCCCCACTCGTAGCCGTCCATCGGACAAGAGACGGTCATCCCGCGGACCTTGTGACGCGAGCTCGGCACGCCCGCTAGAAGCATGGGGCTGGCGGCCGCAAGGGCCAGCGCCTGGCGCCGATCCACGCTCAAAGGCACGGCCGCCAACCCGCCTCCGCGCTCCCGCACTTCGGACACTCACTCAGGGCCGTGAAGCGCGTGCCCTGGCAGTGGCGGCAGTCGAAGTCCACGGCTCCTGGGATGCCCATCAAGACCGCAGGGTTTCGGCAATCGGTGCAGACGAGGAAGAGTTGGTGGCGCTCCGCCGAGGGGACATACGGCTGTACGCCGACCGGCCCGAAGCGGAAACCGCAGGGGGGACAGACGAACTCGTTGACCATGCTCATGACTCGCTCAGCCTGCTGGAGCTTCCGGAGTCGGGAAGAAGGCAGAACCCTTCTGGCTCCAGACGCCAGGCCTCGACGATCGCCGCGAGCTCGAGGGTGTCCATCGCCAGGCCGGCCTCGAACGCTGCCTTCGCCCGGTCCTCTCCGAGCGACGGCCCGACCTCACGCAGGAACTTCTGCTCCAGTTCGCGCGCGACCCCGGGGGCGCAGAACGAGCCGACGGGCAGATCCGTCTGTGAAGTCTCGTGCCGGCCGTTGCGGAGGTGGACGGTGACCCGACTCGGGAACTGCAGCGGGACCGCGCTGTGCCCCGGAGGCGGAGTCTGGGCGCCGCCTGGGCGCGCCATTGCGCCGAGCGCCGCGCGCGCCCAGCCGATGGCCTCGCGGGGCGTGGTGAGCTGCGAGGCGTACTCCGCCCGGTAGCGCCGCGCGAGCGAGACCAGGTCCCGTGCGCGCACCGACTTCAGCGCCGCGCGCCCGGCGTGCAGCTGGCGGGCGCTCGCGACGGTGCGCATGCTGAGCGCGGGGTCGTGGACCACCGATACGATCTCGCGCCAGCGCTCGATCTCCTCGGAGTGAGCGGCCAGCCACTGCGGCTCCACTTCACGGCTGGTCAGGTGCCCGGCGACGAACATCAGCGCGACGATGGTCGGCAAGTCGAACGCGGCGCTCGTCGGTGTCACCGCCCCCCGACCCTCGATGTACTCCGCTGCGAAGCGGGTCGCCTCGGCGCCGAGCTTGGTGGTGGCCACCTCGATGCGGGCGACGTCCTCGAGGGCGAGCGGACCGCCGCGCTCGAGGATCGCCTCGATGGACGTGCACGCGGTCTGGAAGTAGTGGCACCCCGGGAAGGTCTTGATGGTGAGCGTCTCGGTGACCCAGAGCTCGCCCAATCCGCCGAGCATGGACGTCAGGGGCAAGTAGCTGAAGCGCCGGAAGAACCCTCGGCGGTCCTCCAGGATGTCCGCCGCTCCGGTCATCCCGGCCCTGGCGAAGTACGCCGCCTGGATGCCGGTCGCCGTCGGGGTCGCCGCGGCCAGGAGCTTGGACGTCGGGGTCATGAACCCGGGCTGCAGCGCGAAGTTGGGCTGGGCGAGCGCGATGGCGAGGGCGTGGGTGGTCTGCCCGACATCGAGGCGCAGCAGCCGGGCAGCGGCGCTCGCTGCACCCAGCAGGTGGATGAAGGTCCACATCTGGCCGTTGAGTGGGCCCAGGAAGCTCGCCGCACCAAGCCGCCCGGCCAGCTCGTTGGCGACGACGACGGCGGTCAGGAGCTCCGAGGTGCTGCGGCCTTCGTGCTCGGCGACGGCGAGCGGGGCGAAGACGGCCGAGTGGCAGGTGTGGCCCATCCAGACGATGTCATCGAAGTCCTGCGCCATTGAGTACGCGGCGTTGGCGAGCGCCGCCTGGTCCGGTGGGTACCTGCGACCGGTCGCGAGCACGGTGGCGCGTCCTTCGCCGCCGAAGCCTGCCAACCCATCGCCGAGGGAGGACGTCTCCCGGGACCGGGCAGCCGCGTGGGCGGCGGCGACCATGTTCAGCACCTGGTAGCGCGCAGCCAGCAGGGCGTTCTTCGGGACGTCGCCGTCCTTCAGCTCGACCTGCCAGCGCGCGAATCGAGCGAGGTGTGGTTCGGACAAAGCGCCCTCCCGCCGTCCTGCGTCCGGCACCCTTACCATCCCGCGATCGCGCCCGCATTCGCCCGAGAGTCATGCTGAATCTCCGAGCGCGTGTCAGAGACTGGTCGGTCGGCGCGAATCCCATTGTCGAGCCCCGAGGTTTGGGGCGAACAGCAGGGAGCGAGAACATGTTCGACCGAGTCAATCTGATCGCCTTGTCCGTTGCATTGGTGGCCTCCGTTGCGATGACCGCGTGCGGGGAGCTGCCCGACGAACCCGTCGCCCGAGACAACCAGGCGTCCGCGCTGCGGCTGATCGGGCTGGACGGGATCGAGCACCGGGTCGCGTCCGGAGCGCTCGTGGAGGCGGCCGACGGCGTGCGCTGGGACACTGAGGTCGACGGGCTGCCCTACGTCGTCGACGTGCGTCTCGGTGCGGCGGGCGATGCCATCAGCGTCACCGGCCCGGAGGGTCGCCTCCTGTTCGAGGCGGAGCAGGGCACGCTCGTGCAGTACACCGGGTGGATGGGCGATGGCGCGGCGCGCTTCGACCGCTCGGTCCAGCTCCCGGAGGAGCCGGCGAAGCACACCGGTGGCATCTCACGCGGAGTTGGGGATGCCCTCTCACTTCCCCCGGCCGACGACTTCTTCACGCCGCTGGCCGAGGCCGGCAACACCGTCGCCGCTCCGCTCGCGCTCGTCGCCCTCCCGTTCGTGTTGCAGAGCGCGCTCGGCGCCCAGAACACCGAGCAGCCTGGGGGATCTGCCGACGAGGCGTTCGGGACGCTCGAGCAGCCCATGTGGGTGGCGGCAGGTGTGCTGGTCGCCGCGTTCGGCATCGGCGTGACGGGGGGCGTTGCCTTCTGCATGCGCAGCTCCACGAGCGCGTCGTGCACGGCCTCCGACGGCGTGACGAGCTCCGTCACGTGCAATGCGTGCCAGGGGCGCGCGACGTGCGCGAAGGTCGCGATCAGTTCGGACGACATCGCCATCGTGCTTGGCGAGGACGGCGACGACGACGACGCCTACTCGTGCGCTTGCTCCTGCAGCGGCTGACAGCGGTAACCATGCAGGTTGAATACGGATCGCGCCGGCCAGCGCGGCGAGGCCAAGGCGCGCTGACGAAGGCGTGCCAGGGGCACGTCGAGGAGGCGCAACGCCGGCATCGTCGTGCTGGGCAAGCGAGGCGTGATCAACCTGCGTGGGCACCGCTGTGAGGCGGCCGCCCTCGCGTGCGTCGTCACGACGCACGCGAGGGGAGCGCGGCTCAGAGCGCGCCGGGCACGCAGACGAAGAGCGGGTCGGTGGCCGAGGTCTGCGCCTGGGCACACGACCAGCCATCCTCGCAGACCTCGCTGCCGCAGCCGCCCCACGTGCACACGCCGAGCTGCCCGGGCTCGCTGCCGTAGAGCCCGGTCGAGGCGCACATGCCCTCGCCGCAGTCGTCGTTGCTCAAGCACAAGTCGCCCTCGTCGCAGCTGTCGTCGTCGGTGCAGGGCGGCACGAACGTGTGGTTCGGATTCTGGACGACGCAGATGGACTCCGCTCCGTCCTCGTCCGCGACGATGATCGCGACCGCGTTGGGCCCGAGGTCGTCCTGACACGTCGCGTTCCCGACAGCGTGCTTCGTGCAGATTGACTCGCCGGTCGGGTGCAGGAAGCACGGGCCGGTCATGCACTGCAGATCGTCGATACAAGTCTCGCCGGGCCAGACCTCCGACGGCGGCGGCGGCGGCAGCTCGCGCTGGTAGCGATCCGCCGTCACTTCCTGATCGAGCGTGCGGGTGTCGACGGCGATACGTCGCTCGGTGGCCGAGGCGGCGGTCAGGCCGGCGAAGATGGTGGCGGACAGGGCGATCAGGAAGAGGTGCGAGCGCTTCATGGTGGCTTCTCCTTTTGGGGTCTGCCCTCCGCTTACACGGGTCGCGCTGCGTTCCTTTTTCGAGCGTGTGCTTTTCTCGTCAGCGGGTGAGTTCGACCCGGATCTCGCCGCCGGCGGGGAGCGTCAGCCCACGGGCCGCCACCGACTCGATCCCGCAGTGGTCGCGCCGCTGCACCTCGGCCGCGGGTTCGCCGTCGACGCGTAGCGAGGGCAAGAGCGTCCGGATCGTCTTCAAGCACAACCCGCTCGCGTTCCACAAAGACGCGGCCGCGAAAGCGGCGCTGGCTACGCGCGAGGCGGCAAGGAGCCGCTGGTCACGATCGTCAAGTTCGGCGAGTTCCAATGCCCGTTCTGCAAGCGCTCGGTCCCAACGCTGAACAAGAAGGTGATCGACGAGGCGCTGAAGAGGAGGAACGCCAAGAAGTAGCCACCAGCGCCCAGACGACCTGGGCATTGGCTTGAGGAGCGGCCCGTTCGCAGGCAGGCTCCTCCCCATGGGTTCACCCACTGCGATGTTCGTCCTGCTCGGCTCAGTGGTCCTGATGGCGGCCTACTTCGCCTGGGCCAACCGCCGAAACGCCACGCGCCTCGACCTGCGCCAGTGGTGGCCGAGCATCGAGGCCGAGCTCGAACGCGCCATGACCGAGGCCGGGACCAACCCGTTCGCGCGAGACATCAGCGAGCGTGTCGCGGACATCCACCCCAAGCTCGTCTGGGAGTTCTGCGAGGGAACGGGGCGACCGCGCGCGTTGGCGCTCGTCACGGAGGGAAACGCCGCGGCACTGCGCGCTGCGCTCGTGTGGTCACGAGACGTGCGACCCACCGGGCTGTTCGAGTTCCACGTCGGACGGCAGGCGCTGCCGGCCAACGTGGCCGCCGACTTCGTGCTGCCGGCGTGGGGACGGGAGGTCGCGTTCTCGGACCTGAGCTTCCTCGTCGAGTCGGTCGCGGCGACGGAGAGTCTCGTCGTGACGCTCGTCCACCCCGCCTTCGCGGACCTCGACGCCGAGCGGGCGGCGGCGCTTGCGGTGCTGCTCGCCAACGCCGCGCTGGGTGAGCTCGTGGCCGACACGTGGGTCAGCCTGGCCGCGCCGACGGCGAAGGCCGCGGACACGGTCGATCTCGCGGAGCTGCGCGCGGCCGTCGCGTCGCTGAAGACGAAGGCGACCGGCGAGGTCTGGACCGAGGTCGAGGCGGGCTCGACGAAGGTGCGCGTCAACGGGGCGCTGAAGCACAACGACAACCTCTTCCACCAGAGGCACGCCGAGATCACCCTTCCGGCGAGCGCCGAGCAGCCGGTGTTCCTGCGCCAGCTGGGCGGCTCGGTGTTGTTCGCGCAGCAGAGCTTGCCCAGCCAGCGCGCGCTCGACCTCTACGTGCACCCGGACGAGGTCGCCGTCGTCGAGGCGGCCGTCTCGCGGCTCGAAGGCGCGGAGGTGGTCTGGCGCAGCGACCCCGAATGGGACGCCTGGCACGACCTGGTCCATCCGCCGGCCTGACCGTCACCGCCTCGGCTCGCTGACCGCCCAGGGTGCCATGACTGTTAGCGGACTTCGCAATCTTGATATGCGTTATGCGCTTGAAGTCGTCATATGCTCCTTCTAGGCTCCCTGCACGCATAGCGATCAGGTCAAAGGGAGCGGGGTACATTCCGGTCGACAGGCGGCCGCGATACATGTGTCGCGCGCCAAAGAGAGTGAATGGGGGAGTCATGAGTCTGTTCAAATTGGGTGCGGCTCTTCTCGGGTCACGACTTGATGAACCGTAGTTGGGGTCTGCCGCGATGCCGTCCCGCGTTCACGTCGGGTGGGCAGCAATCGGCGTAGCAGACATCGTGGTTGCTGCGGCACTCGCGGTCCTCGTGGAACGCCC
>PVBE011396259.1_pt1 | contig 16098 bp, 14 predicted proteins | sample 1631181 | NCBI WGS metagenome assembly PVBE01 (sample SAMN08397723, study PRJNA350692) | Marine metagenome, whole genome shotgun sequencing project. | isolation source: water | place: Pacific Ocean | collected 2012-04
ACGGCGACGGCAGGGCGCAATGAATTGCGCCCCTACCAATAGTCGAAGCTGGAGCTTCGACCTACGGGCCTGGGAGAGGGCAAGCCGAGAGTAGGGCAAGAGAGGCCGGGGCCACCATCAACGCCCGGCCCTGGGCCCCCGTCTGCGAGGGATGAGGAGCGGCGGCTGCATTTGGAAAGCCAACTCGACGGGCTGGAAGCCCGTCGCTACGCGAGCAACGGAAACGGCGTCGGATTTGGGAATCCGACCTACGACGGCGACGGCGTCGTGGAAACTTGGAAACTCAGACCCCGAGTTTCCTTGGGAGTTTCCCTGCTAGAGCTTCGACCTACGGGGGCAAGGGCAACGGCGATGCGGACGAGGGCGGATATATCCTCGAGACGTTCCCCATCGTGAAGCGCCACGACGAACAGAAGTTTTTGGGGAAGTATCGTACCAAGGATCTCATCCTGCAATACATGAACGCGTATGCCGCCGGGGATGTGGATGCGTGGGTGAAGGGGTAAGGCGAGGGACGGCATGCATGAGCGAGACGCTCATGCCACGAGACGGCATTCGACGGGGCGGGAGTGGGAGTTCTGGTGTCAGACACCCGTTTTGCAGACGGCGGCAAAACAAGTGTCTGACACGGGTAGGCGGAGATCGGCGCAGAGATGAGGGACGGCGACGGCGTCGTGGAAACTTGGAAACTCAGACGACGAGTTTCCCTGGGAGTTTCCCTGCTGAAGCCGCTCCTACAAGGGATTGGGATGCGAGCGACGTAGCGACGGGCTGAAATGGGAACTTGGAAACTCAGACGACGAGTTTCCCTGGGAGTTTCCGCGTCGCTACGCGGGCAGAGGCGACGGCATCGACGATCGAGACGATCGTCGTACGGGGCCGGGCGGCGACGGCGACGCGTTGGAATGGAAACTCGTGGCGTCATGGCAAGGCGTGGGGAACGAGGGTGCTCGCCGAGCGCCGGCGAACGCACTAGAAGCGGCTTCAGAACCTCAGCAACAGGGCCTGTCGCGGAAACTCGTGGAGTTTCCCTGGAGATCCGACCTACGGGAGTTCTGGAAGCACTTGTAGAGTAGGGCCGGGTCGCACGATCCAATGAGTTGCCACGGCGCCTGAGTTAGATGGGGGGACGAGGCGATGAAGATCACCACTCGGCAGCACGTCAGCATGCTGTCTGAGGAAGTCGCGGAGCCGCTGAGGCGCTTCCACTGGCACTGGCGCTTCGTGGATGCCCGGTGCCTCATGAAGGATGACGACCACGGGCCGGGGGGCATTTCCCCGCCCATCATCCCGCGCGCCCCCTTCGAGCGGTCCCGCGTCTTCACCGGGACGCGTGATACCGGCTCGTACAACCATCACTCCCAGATCGCGCGGTTCAACGGGCGCTACTACTTGGCCTGGTCGAACGGCCTCGTGGACGAGGAGGCCGCGGGGCAGCGGATCCTCATCGCCACCTCCGAAGACGCGAAGACCTGGAGCGATCCGATCTGCGTGGCTGGCCATACCGGAAGCCCTCTGGCCCACAACTGCGTGGCCCTGCATGTGGCCGAGGAGGCGATGTACTTGGTGGGGATGTCCGAGGAGTGCCATCGGGACGCGTCGTCGGTGGGCATGCGCCGCATCGACCCAGAGAGCGTCCGAGTCGATATCCACCGGTCCGTCGACGGAGTCAACTGGGAGACAGTCCAGCAACTCGGACGCGGCATCAAGTGGATATTCGAAGCGCCGAGGCCGACTCAGGAGAACCGGTTGATGTGCGTCTGCACCACGGTGAAGAGCGGCCCCGCCGTGCTCCTCTGGGACGGGATGGACATCCGCCAGGACCCGGAAGTGATCCGCATCCCCGAGCCCGACGGGGCGAGCTTCCCGTACGGGGAGGCAAGCTGGTACCAGACAGATGAGGGGAAGATCATCGTCTTCTGGCGTGACGAGGGCGGATCATGCCGCCTGTATGTCAACACAAGCGACGACGGCGGTCGCAGTTTCTCCGCGCCGATGATGTCAGACATCCCCGACTCCATGAGCCGCGTTCGCGCGGGTCGACTGGCGGACGGCCGATACTACCTGTGCAATAATGCGGTCCCGACGCTTCTCGACCGCAGACATCTGATGCTGCTGCTGAGTGACGATGGCTTCACGTTCGACAAGGTGTATGTCCTGGTGGACGACCCCACCTCGCAGCGGCTCAAGGGCATGCTCAAGGCGGACGGTTACCAGTACCCGTCTTGCGTGGTGGAGGGCGACAGGCTGCTCGTCGCGTACTCGGTGAATAAGGAAGGCATCGAGTGTGGTGTCGTCGATGTGACGCGGATCTGATGGGACCTTCCCCGGCCACCGGGGTCCATTGCTGAACGCGCGCAACGAGCCAGATGAGAGGAAACGCGAATGATGCACTCCATGCCAAACTCCTGCGCAGTGATGCTTTCAACGTGGCTTGTTGGCCTGACGGCACTGGGGTGTGCGATGGCCCAGGCCGACGACGATATCGATCTTAGCGCGCTTGGCCGGAGCCTGAAGATTCGAGATGGCCATCCGATCCTGTTCGTCGACGCCGACCTGTTGGCGGAGATTCGGGCCAGACCCCAGAACTGCGAGGCGCTGGCAAACACGACGCTCAAATACCGGATGCGACGCGCCACGAGCCCGGACGATGTCGAGGCGATTCGCGAGGAAGTCGAGGCCTTCAACAACGCCACTCACCCGGGCGGATACCTCCAGACGTCCATGTGGTACGGCGCGGACGCGTACATCAACGAGAACCCGCTCTCCGCGGCATACGGCCGCGAGTACCTCCGGGCTATCGTCGGGCTGAAGATCCCCGACGCCGAGAACCAGGAGTGCCACGCGCTGGGCCAGGCGTTTGCCATCGGAGCGCTGTATGACTGGCTGCACGACCAGTTGGATGAGGAGTTGAGGCACGAGGCGCGCGTGGCCCTCATCGCGGCGGGCAAGACGTTCGAAGAGTGGGGCTACCTGAACGTCGACCGGTACATCGGCGGCCATGCCAGTTGCTGGACGAACCCGTACTTGCTGGTTGGCTTGCTCGCAATTCGCACGGACATTGAGCAGGAATCCCAGGAAATCCAGGACGAGTACTTCGGGTTGCTCGGCAAGGTCGCGCACCACGTCCGCGACGGCATTGCGCCCGCGCGTGAGTGGATCGGCAAGGACGGCGGCTACCACATGGGGTGGGACTATGGAAGCTGCTACACGACCATGCTCCCGTACGTCGTCTGGGACTTCGCCACGGACGAGCCCACGCTGTTTGAGGGCTGGCAGGAGCAGCAGACCTACTGGTATCTCTACGCGTTGCGGCACCAGAATCAGGTGACGCGCGCCGGCGATCTCGACCTCATTCGCAAAGGCTACAACCTATACCCGCAGTCAGGCGACTGCTATAGCGGGGGGCGGCTCGGGGGCGAGCCGGGCGCGATCCTGATCACGGCCGCGCGGAAGTACGATAACCCCCACGCGAAGTGGCTGGTGAACCACTACCGGCCCGAGTTCGGCGACGTGACGGACTGGTGGACGGCGCTATACCAGCTCTTCGACCCGGACGAGGGCACGCCGCCCGATTCGCTGCCGCTGTCACGAGCGTTCCGCAACGCCGGGTCCGTGGTGATGAGAGACAGTTGGGACTTGGATCGCAACACGCTGGCGGTGTTCAAGTCGGCGCCGTTCTTCTCCAATAACCACCACCACCGAGACCAGAACAGCTTCGTCATCTACTACCAGGCTCCACTGGCGATTGACTCGGGCGGCTACAACCTCTGCGGGGCGTACGGCAGCCGCCACTGGTACGACTACTACATCAGGAGCATTGCCCACAACACGATGCTCGTGCACGACCCGGACGAGGACTTCGGCACGAGCCGGTGGGGCAAGAACTCAAACGATGGCGGGCAGGCGATGATGGTGAACCGGGAGGCCGGCAACCTGGAGCACATCGTGCCGGGCGGCCCGTGCGCGCTGGACGGGATCATGCGCTACGAGGACCAGCCTGCGTACACTTACACGATGGGCGATGCGACGAAGGCCTATTCGCCTGACAAGGTGGAGCTGTTTGAGCGACACATGGTGTACCTGCGCGGCCACAGCGCCGATCACCCGGCGATCGTCGTGTATGACCGCGTGATCTCGAAGGACCCCTCGCACCTGAAGACCTACCTGCTGCACTCGATCGGCCAGCCGACGGTTGAGGAGCGGACGTTCTGGACCGAGGCCGGCGATGGCATCGATCCGAGCAACCGCGGCCGTCTCTACGACCAGGTGCTGCTGCCGGAGGACGCCACGATCGGAGTGGTCGGCGGCGTGGCCAACGATCGGGAGTTCTTCGTGGCTACCGATGGCGATGGGCAACCGCACAACTACAGCGAGGAGTTCGCCGAGGATCACCCGGAGGAGGCCCAACAGGAGCCGATTGATCGCGAGCGGGGCGCCATGCGCGAGCTTGGCGGCTGGCGCGTGGAGGTCAGCCCTCCGGTGGGTCAGGCCGAGGACGTGTTTCTGAACGTATTGAGCGTCACCGACGGCGGGGATGATTCCGGGCCGGTGGAAGCCGAGCTGCGGCGCGGAGAGATATTCGATGCGGTTGCCGTGCGGGACAGCGATGGCAGCGAGGCGACGCTGGTGGTCTTCCCCCGAGACGGCGCTCTCGCCGACGACATCAGCGTTCCGACTTTGGGGTGCCGGCAGGCGCTCGTGATCGGGCTATCGGCTGGCGACACCATTTCGGCCGTGGTGGCGGATGGGGCGCTCTTGCTGGCGACACGTGCTACGGCGGGCCAGCCGAACGAGTTGGTCTCGGATGAGGGGACGCTTTTCTTGCGTCTGGCCGAGTGAAAGGAGGCGGATGCGCGGATGAACGCGAGTCATGTCCTGCTGCTACTCCTGGCTATGACAGCCGCGTGCGCAAGAGCGGAGGCAGACGGGCGGCTGGAGTTGATCGAAGTGAGCCCGGACGGCGCTCACTTCGTCGGTGCCGAGACAGGAGAGCGCTTTCTCGCTTGGGGATGCAACTACGATCATGACGAGTCCGGCCGACTGCTAGACGACTACTGGATCGACGAATGGGAGCGCGTCGAGGAGGACTTCGCCGAGATGCGGGAACTCGGCGCGGATCTCGTTCGAATCCATCTCCAACTGGGCCGCTTCATGCGGAGCCCGAATGAGCCAGACCCGGCCGCTCTGGACCAGCTTCGGCGATTGCTGCAACTGGCCGAGGAGACCTCGCTCTACCTGGACATCACGGGACTGGGGTGCTACCACAAGCAAGACACGCCCGAGTGGTATGACAGTTTGCCGGAGGATCAGCGGTGGGCCGTGCAGGCTCGGTTCTGGGAGGCGGTCGCGGAGGCGTGCGCGGGCAGTGACGCGGTGTTCTGTTACGACCTGATGAACGAGCCAATCGTGCCGGGCGCGGTTGAGACGGAATGGCTTGCGGGTGAGTTTGGCGGGACGCACTTCGTGCAGAGACTGACGCTTGACCTCGCCGGGCGCGCGCAAGAACAGGTCGCGAAGGCGTGGGTCGAGACACTTGTTTCGGCAATCCGGAGCCGCGACCCAAGGCACATGGTCACCGTCGGCGTCATTCCGTGGGCGCTCCCGTTCCCCAAGGCCAAGCCGCTGCTTTACTCCCCGTCCGTCGCCGCGATGCTAGACTTCGTCAGCGTCCACTTCTACCCGAAAACGGGGGAGATCGACAAAGCTCTCGAGGCGCTGGCCGTGTATGACATCGGCAAGCCGATCGTCATCGAGGAGATCTTCCCACTGTCGTGCAGCGCCGACGATGTCTGCGAGTTCATCGATAGATCCAAGCCCATCGTGGACGGGTGGGTCTCCTTCTACTTGGGGGACAACGTCGGAGGAATACGCGCAGCAGGAAGGGCTGCCTGCCGCCATCAAGGCGGAATGGCTGACGCGCTTCCGCGAGCAGGGGGCAGAGATCCTGCAGCGAGGCGAATGAGGCTATGATCGAGGCGTCCCTCATCGATGTCGGGCCCGCGCCCCGTTGCGCCGTCGCCTACCTCAAGTCCAAACAAACCATCGCGCCCTTATTCCGCACGAGCAACCGACCCATCGCCACGATCGGGGCGGTCCAGCTTTGGCCGTCAAGCGGCTTGATGCGTCCCAGTTCCTTGTAGCCCGCGGTCGAGGCCTCCGCCATCACCACATCTCCGCCCTTCCCATTCATCGCGATCACGACGCCGTCCACGATGAGCGTTCCGCCCTTCTCGAAGCCGCTCTGTCGCCACATCACCTTTCCGTCCGCCGGCGTCATGCAGATCAGGTCGCCCGGATCGGTTGTGCCGTAGAGGAAGCCCTCGTAATAGACCGGCGAGCTGAAGTGCGATTGCATCTCCTTCGAGAACCAGACCTGTTTGGCGCTGGAGCCGCTGATCTCGTAAAGCCCGCCGCCGTACTGGTAGTTGCTGGTGGCGAAGACATGGTCCCCATCGGCGACCGGCATCGCTGCGTTGACGCGATGTTTCGTCGGCCACTGCACGTCCCACAGCACCGTGCCGTCGTCGGCCTTCACGCCCGTGAGCGCCTCGGCGGTGAAGACGATGTACTGCTTAACGCCGTTGATGGTGGCGATTGTCGGCGTCGCGTAGCTCGCGCCGGACGGACCCCCGCCGGCCCAGATCGTATCCCCGGTGGTCTTGTCCAGCACGGCGACGCTGGATTGGCCGCCCGGCAGAACCACGAGGCGGTCGCCGTCGACGACCGGCGAACTCGCGTAGCGCCAGTTCGGCGCCTTGCCTCCGAAGTCTTGCGGCAGGTTCTTCGACCAGACTTTGGTGCCGTCGGCGGCGTTGATGGCATGAAGCTGTCCGCTCATGCTGAGGGTGTAGAGCGTTCCGTTGTCGTAGCACGGCGTGCCGCGGGTGAAGCCATAGTTATGACCGCCTGGCTCGGGGTATGGGAACGTCCAGGCGTCCTTACCTGTCGCAATATCGATCGCCCTGACCACGTCGTCCTTGCCCTGGTGGTCGACGATGAACACCTTCCCATCGGCGACCGCCGGCCCGGCATAGCCGTCATCGCCCAGCGAGACGCGCCACAGTTCCTGCGGCGGCTTGGCGCTCCAATCCTTGTTGATGCCGGTGTCGGGACTGGTACCGTCGGCATTGGGCCCGAAGAAACGCGGCCAATCGCTCCCCGCGAGTTCGCTAGCATCCGCCGCCGGCTCGGACGGTGGAGCGGCCTCGGTCGTATCAGCGTCCGGTTGAGTCGCGACCACCGGCTGGTCGGTGACCGGCGGCGTGGTTACGGTTTCTTTGGGGGTGCAGGATGCGATGAGTACCGTCGCGATGAGAGCCAGGCAAAGCAGGGGGTATGCGCGCAATGTGGGTGTCCTCCATTGTGTTCGTATGGCAGGCGTAGCTCCACTCCGCGAGTGTCCTCGCCTGTCACGTTGTTCAACCGCTACCCGACCTCACTTACCTTCACGATCCGTCCACCCTCTTCGGCCATCACGTGCCTCCACGCCCTCGATGCCTGTTAGCCGCTCCATGTGCCCTTACGCAATGCCGCCCGTCCCGATGAATCCCAATCTGATCGCCATGACTGTTAACCTTCGGTGATCCAGTCCCGGTGACGTTCCCCGCCATCTCCGCCATTCCTCCGCGCGTCGGTACCTGGTCCCTGTAGCAACTTCGTTGCAGAGCACGATTCATCAATCACACTCGAAAGGGACCACGCACGATGACTGAGCCCACTCCCACTCCCCACAAGAACCGCAGGGACGGCGAGGGCCTCGCGCTCGGCATAGCCGTCGGCGTCGCTATCGGCTTGCTGATGAACAACCTTGCCTTGGGCATCGGCCTCGGAGCCGGACTCGGCCTGATGTACGAGGGGTCGCAGCGGAGGCGGGCGTCGAAGGAGGACTGACCTCCCCGTGGGCACTCGCCCTGCAATCATTGTCAACAGCGCGCTGATCGGCGCCGCGTTGGGCGCGGTCGGAGCGCAGTTGCTGGCATCCCTGCTGGGGTCGGATGATGCCGACCCCGAGTGAAGTCGCTGCTACTCCACCACCAGCTTCCCGTTCTCAACGGTCATCTTGGTGATCTTCGGCTTCATGACGACGGTCGCCAGGTCCAGCAGCGGGTTGATCTTCGCCAACACCACCTTGATTCCGCTTACGGGGATCGGCACACCGTTGACCTTCACCGCAGTGGGAACGAAGTTGATCTTGTAACCTCCGTCAGCCACCAGCTTCCCGGCCATCTTGAACTTGTTCCCCACGAGCAACCGGTAGGTCCCCGTCAGCGTGATCTGCCCGCCGTTGAGCGTCGCGGTGAGGTCCGGGATCACATCTTGGGCCATCTGGAGTCCCTCGGTGAGGTCCTCCTCAGTGATGGCGATGTGGACCACCGTCGCGCCCCTCGACTTCGTGTCGATGCTCGACGGGTTGCCCCTCATCTTCGCCATGTCGAACACCACATCCGTGCCCTTCGTATACAGCGGGCGCATCACGATGCCGGCTCGGCTGGCGGACCCGGCGCGTACTGTCACCGACTTGAACCGGCCCTGGTCGGTCAGCATCTGGTCCGGGTATGCAACGACGCTGACCTCGAGGTCCTCGCACTCGAAGGTCTCGAGAATCTCCTCGCGGAGTTTCCTCGCCACGTCGGCCGCTGTGACGGCTTCGGCGACCATCGGCAGAACGAATACTGCCGTGACACACAGCGCGGCCGTGCTGCAAAATACTCGTCGCATATCTCTACCCTCAGTTTCGATGTAGTCCCTTAGACCGTTGGTCGTCGCGTTTTGTTGCCTCCGCCTTCCTCAATATTCATCAATTCCGCCCGGGGCGCCCTGCGAGTTCGCTGCCCGGCCAGCGTCGGTGGCGGAGGTACCCTCGCCTTGCGCATCGAACGTGAGCCCAATCGACCGTCGGGCGGGCTCTAGTCACGTTGAGCCCTTTTAGGGCTACCGCGGCGTTACGCCGCGGGTGCAGCTTCGCCTGGTATCCCATCTCAGCAGTTTGCGGGAGCCTACGGCTCCGCACAAACTGTCTCGGATAGATCGCGAGCCGCTCTTGAGAAACTGTGTTTCTCTCGCGGCTCAGTAGGGCCCGCCCGAACGGTCACGTCGTTCTCTCGCAGGGGGCACTAACTGTGGCCGGCTGGCTGAAGCGGCTGATAGGTCTCGACAGATCTCCCAAGTCGGCTCCGCCTCCAACGATGCGCGGGCCGACCTCGCCCGCAATCCCGCCCTACTATCCCGTGCCGGAATTTGACTGGCGACTAAAGCAACCGCAGCGGCCACCGGCTCCCTTCTTCCCTCCGCAGGCCCGCAAAGAACCGAAGGGCGTCGACGAGCCCGACTATCTCCCAGTGCGGCGACGCCGTTTCCCGCGCCGCACGCGCAACGCCCGGACGACTGCCGTCTACAACCCCGAGCAGCTCTCGCGGTATAATCTGCCTCTGATCGAGACCGCCGATGATCTCGCGGCCAGACTCGGGACGTCGCCGGGCGCGCTAACCTGGCTGACATGGCCAGAGGACGCGCCCTCGCACTACGTCTCGCGGGAGATCCCGAAGCGCTCTGGCGGGAGCCGTCTGATCTGCGCGCCAAAGCCGCGAACGCGCGCCGCGCAAGACTGGATCATGCGCCACATCCTCCGCAGGCTGCCCGTGCACGATTGCGCCCATGGTTTTGTCCGTGGCCGTTCCATACTGACCAACGCGCAGGCGCACGTCGGCAAGCATATCGTCGTCAACCTCGACCTTGAGGACTTCTTCCCAAGCATCTCCTTCGCGACGGTCGACGGGCTGTTTGAGTGGATGGGCTACTCGAAGGATGTCGCGTGGCACCTGGCGATGCTGTGCACCTGTCGCTACGGCGGCCGCCGCTATCGCAGGTCACTCCCGCAGGGCGCGCCGACCAGTCCCGCAATCGCCAATGCCATCTGCTGGAAGCTCGACCGGCGGCTGTCGGCGCTGGCGGCCAAGAGTGGCTTCACCTACACGCGCTACGCCGACGATCTCACTCTCTCAGGCGACGGCGCGTTCGCGAGCGGGCTCGCCGGGACGCTCGTGCTGATCGGCAAGATCATCGCCGAGGAAGGCTTCCGGATCAACGGCGCCAAGACGCGCTTCATGCGCCGCGGCGAGCGCCAGGAAGTGACCGGGCTCGTCGTCAATGATCAAGCCGGCTTGCCCCGCAAGGAGTTGCGCAATCTCCGCGCCACGCTCCACAACTGCCTCCGCCGAGGGCCCCACGCCGAAAACCGCGAGCACGACCCGCTGTTTCGCGAGCGGCTGTCAGGCAAGATCGCCTTGGTAAGGATGATCAATCCCGCCCTCGGCCAGAAGCTCCTGCAGACCTTCGACGCCATCGATTGGCCCCACTGAGTGCCGCCCGCAATCCCCCTCCCACCGAGCGAAAGGACGCCCAACCGGATGGCCGACATGATGCAGGCAGTCGTGAAATTCGGCGCCGAGGACGGTCAGGTTGAGTTGCGCGAAGTCCCCGTACCCGTGCCCGGGCCTGGTGACGTTCTGCTTGAGGTCAAGGCCGCCGGTGTCTGCGGCAGCGACATCGAGCAGTACCGCCACGCGGTCTCGTATCACATTCCGACGCCGGTCATCATGGGCCACGAGTTCGCCGGTGTGATCGCGGAGGTGGGCGAGGGCGTTGAGGGTTGGGCCGTCGGCGACGAGGTCGTGAGCGAGACGGCTGCCTACATCTGCGGGAGCTGCAGACTGTGTCGGACGGGCAACTACAACCTGTGCCCCGAGCGCCTCGGCTTCGGGTACGGGCTCGACGGCGCGTTCGCCAGATACGTCCGCGTCCGATCTCCATTGCTACACCGCAAGCCGCCTGGCGTCAGCTGGAACGCCGCCGCCCTGACCGAGCCTACGTGCGTGGCGTACCAAGCCATCGTCGTCATGAGCGACCTGCGCCCCGGCGAGCCCGTCGCGATTCTCGGACCCGGCGCGGTTGGCCTGATGTGCCTCCAGGTCGCCAGAACTCTCGGCGCGACGCCCATCATGATCACCGGGACCTCCCGCAGCGCCTCACGGCTCCGCATGGCTTGCGACCTGGGCGCTGATGTTGTCGTGAACATCGACGAACAGGACCCGGCGGAGGTGGCCAACGAGATCAGCGCGGGTGAGGGCATTCCTCTCGTCATCGACGCCGCCGGAAACGCCGCCGCCACCCGCACGGCCCTCGACATCGTCGCGCGTCTGGGCCAGGTTACCAAGCTCGGATGGGGGCCAAAGCCCGTCGACTTCTCGCTTGACCCGATCCTCGCGAAAGCCGTCCGCTTCCAGGGCTCCTTCAGCCACACGTGGCGGACGTGGGAAGCCGTGCTTCAGATGATGCGCTCGGGCACGCTCGACCCCGAAGCGTTGGTGAGCCACGAGCTAACCATCGCTGATTGGCGGACGGCCTATGAACTGGTGGAGTCGCGTCAGGCGGTTAAGGTGATTCTGGCTCCGCAATAACCATGGAATGTTGCGGAGGTTGATCCGCTCAGACGCGGAATATCTGCGCAGAAAGTCTCACAGCGCCTCAACTGATCGCGGTGATTCCCGCGCGGAGTCGGCGCGTACCGGGGGATATATAAAGATGAACGAGCGTACCGTCAACACGCTGCAATACTTGATGTTTGACGTTGAGCCACACGACTACTCCGACGAGCTGGAGGCCGTCCGCAAAGAGCAGAAGGCCGTCCACGCCGGCGGAGACGACTGCCTGAAGGCCGAAGCGGCGGACCTGATCGCCGAGAACGCGGTCGACATGCAGAGCTATCTGGCGGACTGGCACTTGACGTCAACCGAGCGCCATCCCGACACCGCTCTCACCTGTGATGACCTTGCGGGCGAGGTGGAGAAGAACTACGCCGTCCTCGAGGAACTCGGCGAGACCGAGAAGCTCGCGGCGGCCAAGGCGAAGGCAGCCGAGGTTGTCGGTTCTCAGCTTCTGAAGCTGGCCCGCGGCGCGGACGCCGGCACGCACAACACGCGCTGGGGCAACGACTACGCCTCCGGCCTCCGCGACACGATGCAAAAAGGTGGCATCCTCGTCACCACCAACCCCGTCCTCGTCGGGATCGCTGCGCAAGAGGATCCCGCCCAGTGGCTGCCCGTGCGCGACAAAGTCGCGGTGGACAACCCCGGCGCCAGCCCTGAGAAGATCGCCGAGATCATGACGATCAAGGTCGTCGTGCAGAACGCCAAGCTCATGCGCCCTGTCTGGGAGATGTGTGACCGCAAGCTCGGGCTCGTCAGCCTGCAGCTCTCGCCGAAGACGGCCTTCGACGCGGATGTGATGATCGAGGGCGCGGTCGGCATCTACGACCAGCTCGGCATGGAACTCGGCGGAGTGCCCAACACGGTCTTCAAAGTGCCGGGCACGAAGGCCGGCATCACCGTCGCCGAAGAACTCACCAAGCGCGGCATCGGTGTCAACGTCACTGTCAACTACTCGCTCCCGCAGCAGATCGCCTTCGCCGGCGCGATCGAGGCCAACAGCACCGCGCCGCTGTCCTTCCGCACGCAGATGGACGGGCGCGTTGACGATCCGATCGGCGAGGAGTTGAAAGAAGCCGGCGTCGCGGATTGGGAAGAGACCAAGACGTGGGCCACAACGGCCATCCGCCAGCGCGAGTACAGGATGCTCTGCATGCCGCCCGAGTGCGGCGGTTTGGGCTTCACGAAGAGCTTCTGCCTCGGCGCCTCGGGGCGGGGTAACTGGAACGTCCTGCGCTCGATCACGGACGGTCCGGCGACTCTCTTCCTGACGATCTTCCCCGACAAGCAGGCGCTGTTTGACGAGGAAGAGCGCGACATCGATCCGAAATCGATGCACGAGCCGGTCTGTCCCGATAAGATCTCCACGCTCGCCCACAATTCGAAGCTCTTCCGCCAGGCTTACGAGCCCGACGGCATGACGACCGACGAGTTCGATACCTACCTGCCCGTCCAGCAGACGCTAGGCCAATTCGCGGGCGCCTACGACAACTTCCTGGCATGGTGTGGCGGCCAGGACAACGCGATGGACGACTAGCTTCGCGAAACCGTGGCGCAGGCATTCTTGCCTGCGGCCGTGCCAGAGGCAATGACGGGGGCCGCGACCAACTCGGTCGCGGCCCTATCCGTAAACCCAGTGCTTGGGGATCGAACATGAATGACGCAAAACGCGCTGTCGTGCTCCTCAGTGGCGGGCTGGATTCTGCCACATGCGCCGCCATCGCCCGGGCCGAGGGCTTCCAGGTCCACGCCATGTCCTTCCGCTACGGGCAGCGCCATGTCATCGAGACGTCGGCCGCCCAGCGCGTCGCCGAGGCCGTCGGTGTTGCCCGGCACGTGATCGTCGACATCGACCTCCAGACATTCGGCGGCTCCGCGCTGACCGCCGACATCGAGGTCCCGAAGGGTCGCTCCGTCGAAGCGATGGGTGAGGCCATCCCGGTCACCTACGTCCCCGCCCGCAACACGATCTTTCTGTCCTACGCGCTTGCCCTCGCTGAGGTCATTGAGTCCTGGGATATCTTCATCGGCGTCAATGCCGTCGATTACAGTGGCTACCCGGATTGCCGCCCTGAGTTCATCGCCGCCTTCGAGCAGATGGCCAACCTCGCCACCAAGGCCGCTATCGAGGGCGATCGCAGCCTGACCATCCACACGCCCCTCATCGACCTCACCAAATCCGAGATCATCCGAAGCGGCGTCGATCTTGGCGTTGATTACTCCCTCACGCTGAGCTGTTACGATCCCAATTCCGCCGGTGAGGCCTGCGGCGAGTGCGATTCTTGCATTCTTCGCCGAATGGGCTTCGCTGACGCCGGCGTGACCGATCCCACCTCTTACGCGTGCCCCTAAGCCGCTCTGCCCGCGACGTTTCTACCCTCCGTGACGCCGATCACTGGAACTACTACCGTCGATAGTGGTATACTACTATCAGACGTAGTAATAACCACCCGACGGCGAATGGAGGCACTCACAATGCGTGCTATCTGGAGATTGACACCGACGTTGGCGGCGTTGACGTGTGTCGGGCTTGTCTCAGTCGCCGAGGCAGGCCCCGGGTTCCGAGGCCGGACGACGAGTCGCGGACCGGACGCGTACCGGCATGACATCCAGTTCAACGATGGATACACGTACAACGACTACTGGGGCGGCAACATCGTCGACGCCGGCCGAGGCTGGGTCGCGATCACCTGCCGAGGCGTCGCGATCCGCGTCCGGATCACTGATGGCAGCCCCCGTCTTCGCATCGGCGAGCGGATCCGCGTGGTCCCCTTCCGCCAGGATGGACGAGAGGCCATCGCTGAACTGAGGCTCGCGGACCATGGCTTCCAACCAGTCGCCGAAGGAAGCTACAACTCCAGTCGAGTTGGCGCGAAGCGCACGAACGATGGCGTGTATGTCCCTGCCCACAGCTATGAGAACCGTGGCGACGCGGGATTTGCCATCGATCGGCGCGGGAATACCTACCGGACCAACCACTTCTACAACGAGGGCTACGGAAAGAAGCAGCCCCGGACGTCCGCCCGGCTCGGTCGCGGACGGCGCTCTCGATAGCCGACTAAGCTGCCGCTTCATCACGCAGGATCACCGGGCCCGTCGCGAGAGCGGCGGGCCCGACTATTTCCCACAGTTCCAACGATAGTGACCCCCGACACGTTTGATACTACAGGCTGTAGTGGTATAATACTACTGACGATAGTAGACAGACACTCTCCAACGAACGGAGGCAAGGACGATGAAGACCATGAAACATCTAGTCGTAGCGATTTTGGCAATCGGGTTGGTCGGGCTCGTCTCGGCCGCCCAGGCAGACCTCAGGCCCCTGATGCGCGGAGGCCGCGGAGATGCCTACAGTCACCAATGTGGACCAGGATGTCAGTGCGGCCGGAACTCGGAGCAACCTTGGCACGGTTACGTTGTCGAGCGCGGCCGGACGTGGGTCCTGACTCACAACCAGGGCCGGAAGGTCCAGCTCAGCGTCGTGCGGGGTAGAGTTCACCTCTGGCGCGGAGAGCGGTTCAGGGTCATTCCGATCCGTCAGAGCGGCCGAGATGTCGTCGCGGAGCTGAGGCATGAGGGTGATGTGCTCGCGATCGTGAAGTACGCCCTCCCTCGGCATGGCGGACACGGTGGACGCAGCTTCCACGCCACCCCGTCCCGCGGAAGTGGGTTCCGTAGCCAGCCCGGCTACAGCCGCGGTGGACGTGGCTCCCACAATCCGCCGGCGATGAGGGGACGTGACGATCATCGCCCGCGGTACGAGGCTCCAGAGCCGCGTGGGCGTGACGGCCGAGGCCCGGGCAACGACGGACGCGGTCGCGGCGGAGGGCGCGGAGGCGGACGCCGGTAACTGAAACCAAGCCCAACTGATCGGGCAGCCGATACGTACCGGGCCCGTCGCGAGAGCGGCGGGCCCTTCTCTGTGTCCCCCTGAATCTCCGGTCACACCTTGACTACTACTGGCGGTAGTGATAGCATACTACTCGCGGTAGTAGATCGCGTGGTATCGACGGAGCGGAGGGTCAACATGCGGAGGCAACTGTTCGCCCAGATCTCGTTCCTGGCTGCGATGGCGGCGTGCGTGTCCTCGAGCGCGCAGGCTCAAGGGACGTCGCCGTTCGTCGGTATTGTCCCCAGTAGGGGGCCGTATCAACGTCCCTTCAGGCCCTCGAACGTTCGTGCCAAGTATTCAGCGCCGGTCGTGGGTTTCGTCCCCATGATGAAGCCGTCTCAACGTCCGCGCAAGCCGTGGACGGCTAATGTGGTGAGGATCTTCCCTGACCGCATTGTGGTGGGGCGAGGGGAAATCGAGGCTCGGATCATTGGCGGTCATCCGAAGCTCTGGATCGGCGACCGCGTCGAGTTCCTCCCGTTTCACAGGACCTACGGCTCGCGGCCCGACGTCTCCGCCGCTGAGACATCCTTCCTACGCCGCCAGTATGTCCCGCCAATGGTCACGGCACACATTCGTCTTGCCGGCAACAAGAAGAACCGCGTCATTGGCGTGGTCCGCTACTAGCCCGCATTGCCCATATGAGCAGGGAGGTTTTCGGTAGAGGTGCCAAGAAACTGGCCTCAGAGCATCGCAGCGGGCATCGCAGCAATGATCGCC
>PVBE012297235.1_pt1 | contig 16097 bp, 15 predicted proteins | sample 1631181 | NCBI WGS metagenome assembly PVBE01 (sample SAMN08397723, study PRJNA350692) | Marine metagenome, whole genome shotgun sequencing project. | isolation source: water | place: Pacific Ocean | collected 2012-04
CATTGTGTTCTGGACGGTGAGGGGCGGCGGCCTACTGTTCGAAGACCATGACGCTGGCTTCAAGGTTGTCCACACCGTGCTGGCACTCGTTTCCATCGGCTTGGCCGGGGCCCTCTACCGTGTTGACCGGGAGGTGTCCCGCACCGTGGCTGGCGGACCGGCCGGCGAGGGTTCCGGCGCTCCGTCAGCAGGCGACCTAGCGCTGGGTGCTGACCGCTAGTCTGCCCAACCATGGGTCAGCCGATCACCGTCGTAGCCAAGCCGTCGTCGCGAGCTGGGGTAGTCCGGTACGAGACCAACCGTGCCCTCACCGGTATGGGCCATGAACGCTTCAAGCCCGGCGACGAGATACTGGGTGACACGCCGACCGACGAGCTCGCCCGACGGCTGTTCGCTAGAGGCGGTATTGCCAGCGTGCACGTCAACGGCAATGTGATCACGGTGGAGTTCTCTGATACTGGGGTTGACGGCGTCGAGGAGATCATCTCCGGGCTCTACCTGTACTGGGTTGAAGGCGTCGAGGTTCCGAGTGACGACGAGCTGACTGGTGCCGTGGGCTGACCCGGTTCCATCGATCACCTGGTGGGGGGTATAGCCCGGTGACATCTGAGCCCATCGGTCCCGGTGACGGAGCGGGCTTTGACCCTGACCGCCTGCAGCGGGTGGCCGACTTCACCCGAGCCCTCGTCGATGACGGTCATCTGGTCGGTACCGATGTGCTGGTGGCTCGTCACGGACGGGTGGCCCTGCGGTCCATGGCCGGGATGGCCGACCGTGAACGCGGCGTACCGGTGGCCGACGACTCCCTGTGGCGCATCTACTCGATGACCAAGCCGATCACCTCGGTGGTCGTCATGCAGTTGGTGGACGAGGGTCGGATCCGGTTGCGCGATCCCTTGTCACGGTTTCTGCCCGCCTTCGCCGACCAGCGGGTACTTGTGGGCGGTACTGCAGACGACCCGGAAACGGTGCCGGCTGAGCGGGCCATCACGATCGCTGACCTGCTCACCCACACCGCGGGAATCGGCTACTCGATCATGGATCGGGGACCGGTGGACGAACTGCATCGGCGTGCCGGTCTAGATGCTCTCGCCGCCGCGGGGACTCTGGTTGAGCGGATCGACCGACTGGCTACCCTCCCGCTGCTCCACCAGCCAGGGACTCGCTGGTCGTACTCCATGGCTACCGACGTGCTGGGACGAGTGGTCGAACTGGTGGACGACAGATCTCTCGGCGAGGCGATGTGGGCCAGAGTCCTGGACCCGTTGGGCATGGTCGACACCGTCTTCCAGGTGGACGAAGACCGGCTGGATCGTATGACCTCGTGCTACCGGTTTGTGCCGGGGGCCGAGCCGGCCCTCGATGAGGCGGGAGGGGCCACCGGGTTCCGGTCCCGGTCCTGGGAGAGCGGTGGGGGTGGCCTCGTATCGACTATGGGCGATTACCACCGGTTCTGTTCGGCGATGGTTGCAGGGGGCGAACTTGACGGTCAGCGGATACTGAGTGATCGGACAGTGCGCCAGATGATGACCAACCATCTGCCCGGTGGCGGTGACCTCGACGAAGTGGGTGACCCCCTGTACGCCCCCGGCTTCTTCATCGGTTGTGGGTTCGGTCTGGGGTTCGCCACCGTGGAGGACCCGGCCCGGGGTCGACTCCAGGCCACCCGGGGTGAGGCTTCATGGGGTGGCGCGGCTAGCACCGTCTTCTGGGTCGATCCCATAGAGGGAGTTCACTGCATCTTCCTGACCCAGATGGTGCCGTCGGCGGTCTACGCGTCGAGGCGGTGGGACCTGAGGGTGCTGGTCAACCAGGCTCTGGTGGGCTGATGGACACAGAGGGCCGGATCGACGAACAGCCTGCTGAACCAGTCGAAGAACCGGGTGGTGCTTCGGAGCGTGTCGGGGTGGGCCCACATCCCGAGCCGTGGCCAGACGATCCGCGCATGGACCTCCACCTGTTGGCCGAGGGCGACCGCCGCAACGTTGCCGACCGTTATCGCTATTGGACGGTGGACGCCATTGTTGAGGACCTGGACGGGCGACGGCACCCCTTCCATGTGGCCATCGAGAATTGGGAGCACGACCTCAATATTGGGACAGTGGTCCGCAATGCCAATGCCTTCCTTGCTGCCGGAGTACACGTGGTAGGCCGTCGTCGTTGGAATCGGCGCGGCGCCATGGTCACCGACCGGTACCAGCACTTGTTTCACCACGCCACAGTTGAGGACCTGGTGTCGTGGGCGGATGCCGAGGGTCTCCCGTTGGTCGGGATCGACAACCTGCCGGGGGCGACGCCGCTGGAGTCAGCGAACCTCCCCGAACGCTGTGTGCTGGTGTTCGGCCAGGAGGGTCCGGGCCTATCGGCGGCAGTCCGCGATGCGGCATTGGTCGTCTGCTCGATCGCCCAGTACGGGTCGACCCGGTCGATTAACGCTGGGGTGGCATCGGGAATCGCAATGCACGCGTGGATTCGCGGTCATGCCGGACCCGTTCCCGGTTGAACCTGCCTAGGAATGACCTCGTAACCTGAATCGGTGAGCGCCCGTCGAGCTGACCCGCTTCAGCATCTCCTGTCGCTGCCCCTGAATCGGGCATCCCTTCTGTGGGCGTCGTTGCTGTTGGTGGCTTCGTGTGGGGGGGCGACTCCTGTCGGCGATGGACACGACCACGACCACGACCACGACAGTGGAGTGCACGTCGTGGACCCCGTCGAGGTGGTCGTCGACGTCCGGTTCGAGGCCGAGGTGCGGGAAGGAAGGGTGGTGGGGGGCATCCCGAGGTTTGAGGTGTCGATCGGCGAGGTAGTAGCGGTGACGATCACTAGCGACGTATCTGATCAGTTGCATCTGCACGTGTACGACGCCATGGCCGATGTTGGGCCGGGAATCGAAGCGGACCTGGTGGTCCGAGCCGACGTCCCTGGCGTGTTCGAGGCTGAACTGCACGGCTCGGGCTTGCGGGTGTTCGAACTCGAAGTCTCGTGACCGGCCTGTTCACGCTGGCCCACGGGGTGGGAGGACGAACTGATCTGCCGCTGTCGGCCTGGCAGGCCGGATGGTCGGCTGCAGTGGCCCTCGTACTGTCCTTTGCCGCCCTTGGCTTGGCCTGGCACCAGCCACGCCTCCGGCGGGCGGCTGATGGTCGCCCTTTGGGTTGGTGGCCAACGTTCCCGGTCGGTCTAGTGGGCTCGGTGGCTCGGTGGGCCATGGCGGTAGGGACCGCGGTTGTGGTGACCGCCGGGCTGGTCGGGGTAGACGACGTGGCTGCCAACGTGGCGCCGGTTGCTGTGTACGTGGTTTTCTGGGTAGGCGTGCCCCTGCTCGTGGTCCTGGCCGGGCCGTGGTGGTCGACGGTAAGTCCTTGGGTGGCGTTGTTCCGGTTCGTGGACCGGGTTCGAACTGGTCGTTCAGGCGGGAGTCGGGTGGTTCCTGCTCCGGTAGGCGACGGGTGGATGGCTGTGATCCCGGTTGCTGCTTTCCTGTGGTTGGAGCTCGTGTATCACGACGGGGCGCGCCCGTGGGTCCTGGGATGGGCGGCACTCGGCTACACATTGGTGCTCTTGGGCGTCGCCCTCCGCTGGGGAACCGGGGCGGCCCGCTGCGCTGAGGGATTCGGGGTGTTTTTTGGGTTGTTGGCCCGACTCTCGCCGATCGGTCGGGCCCCGGGTACCGGCCGTCCGGTGCTGCGGCTTCCGCTGGTGGGTGCATCGGCGGATGACCTGCGCCCCTCGGAGGTGACGCTCCTGCTAGTGGTGCTCGGAGGGACGGCCTTCGACGGGGTGTCGCGGACCCGGTTCTGGGCCGACGTCTCAGCTGGGTACGTGGGATGGGGTGGCACCGGAGTGGGAACCCTGGGGCTGGTTTGGGTGGTGGCCGTGGTCGGGGTGGCCTGGCATCTGGCGTCACGGTTGGGCGATCGCCTGACCGGTGGGACGGGTTTCTCGGCGCGTTTCGGGCATTCGCTGCTCCCTATCGTGCTCGGCTACCACGTGGCCCACTACTTCTCCTTGTTGGTTCTCGAGGGCCAACTGTTCGGGATTCGAGCTTCGGATCCCTACGGGCGGGGGTGGGACCTGTTTGGCACGGCCGACGACGCGGTGGACTGGACCCGGGTCTCTCCGGGCACCGTGGGGTGGGTGCAACTCGGAGCGATCGTGGTCGGTCACCTAGGAGGGGTGTTGCTAGCCCATGACCGGTCGATCGAGTTGTGGCGACCATCGGTCGCTCTGCGGAGTCAGTACCCGTTGCTGGTTGTCATGGTCGCCTACACGGTGGCCGGTCTGGTCCTGATGACGGGATAGCCCGGAGGTCTTGTCAGTATCGAACATATGTTCGATACTGGGACAATGTCTCGAATCCTTCCAGCGGTCCTTCCCCGGAGCCTGTTCGCCGAACCCGACCTCTTCGACGATTTACCCCCGGAGGAGCACCCACTCCGGACCCGTGAGCTTTCGAAGGTTGGTCGACTAGGTCTGCCGTTACGGATCGCGCCCACGTTGGCCGAGACAGCCCAACAGATCCGGCCGACCACGCTGTCTATCGACCGGTCCCTTCCCGTGCTCGAGGCCCTGACCGGGTTGTTGCCCGATGGCCTCCGGCGGGGCACCACTGTGGGGGTCTCGGGTCCCGGTGCCCGGTCGATGGCACTGGCCCTGATGGCGGAGGCCACCCAGACCGGTTCGTGGGTGGCGATGGTGGGCGTCGGCGACATGGGCTTGGCCGCAGCGTTCGAGATCGGGGTGGCCCTGGAACACCTCGTCGTGGTGAACCCCCCGCATCCCGACCAGTGGGCCCCGGTGGTGGCTACTTTCGTGGGGGCCGTGGACCTCGTGCTGGTGTCGCCCGGGCACCGTCCGTCGACGAGTGACGCCCGCCGTCTCTCGGCTCGCTGTCGGGAACGGGGATCCGTGCTGGTCTGCTTGTTTCCAGAGGGCAGGTTTCCGTGCGAGGGATGGCCAGGCCGCATCGATCTGCTGTTTTCGATGGGCGAGGCGACCTGGCTGGGTCCGGATGCCAGTCGGGCTGGATCGTTGGTTCGCCTGCAGTCCCGACGTGTGGAGGTGTCGGTTGGTGGACGAGGAGTGCCCGACGATGGTCGTAGCGACGTGCTGCTCCTGCCGGATCCGACGGGTGTCCCGGCCCGACTATGAACAGGGCATCAGCGGGAACTGACTCCCCGGCCGCCGTCCGGACCCTGGTGGTGGGTTGCCCCGACTGGCCCCTGACCGCGTTGGGCGTGGATCCGGGCGAACAGGCTCTGGTACTCGGGGCGGGGCGAGTGGTGGCAGCTACCGAGCCGGCTCGGGCGGTGGGAGTGGCACGGGGACAGCGCCGACGTGAGGCCCAGTTCCTCTGCCCTGAGGTTCGGGTGCTGACCCGTGATGAGGCCAGCGAGGCCCGGAGGTTTGAGGTTGTGGCTTCGGCGTTGGGGGCGGTCACCCCGTGGGTGGAGGCTCGGCGTCCCGGCCGGTGTTCGTTCGGGGTGCGGGGCCCAGTCCGACTGTTTGGCGGGGAGGTAGCTCTGGTTCGCCACACCGCCGAGGTGGTGGTGGCTGCCATCGATAGTTCGGAACTCGGGGCCGGTTCACATTCGGGGTGTCGAATCGGAGTGGCCGACGGGGCATTTGCCGCCGGTCTAGCGGCACGGTTTGGTGGGGTGGCTCCGAAGGGGGCGGTGGTCGTCCCCCCTGGGAGGAGTCCGGACTTTCTGGCTCCCCTGTCGGTGGAGGTATTGACGACTCCGCTGGCTGGTCGGGGAGCAGAGTTGGTCGACGTCTTGATTCGTCTGGGTCTGACCACACTGGGTGCTTTCGCCGCAATCCCGGTGGCTGATGTGTTGGCTCGGTTCGGCAACGACGGCCTCGATGCCCATCGTCTGGCCTCGGGGGTCGACGACCGCCTGGTGGGGCATTGTTCGGCCCCACCGGACCTGGCGGTGTCGGTGCCCTTCGACCCGCCGGTGGACCGCATCGACCGGGCCGCCTTCGCTGCGCGGTCGGCGGCCGAAGCCCTCCACGAACGACTCTTGGCCCGGGGGATGGCTTGCACCCGACTTTTGGTAGAGGTCGAGACCGAACACGGCGAGCGGGTGTCTCGGCGCTGGCGTGATGAGGGGGTACTGGGTCCGGCGGCGGTGGCCGATCGGGTGCGGTGGCAGTTGGAGGGTTGGTTGCACGGCCCACCAGCGGTTCGTCCCGCCTCGGGAATCATTTTGCTGGTGCTGGTTCCTGATGAGGTAGTGCCAGCGGTGGGGCGTCAACTGGGGTTTTGGGGTGGGGCCTCTGCGGCTGATGAGCGGGCGGGACGGGCGTGTGACCGGGTGGTCGGACTCCTGGGCCCCGGGTCGGTGAGGGTTCCCGAGTGGCGGGGCGGCCGCGACCCCGATGACCAGGTGGCTCTGGTGTCATTCGTCGGGTCAGTCGAGTCTCCGACACGGGTCGAACCGTTGAAGGGGGAGGGGACCCCACCCTGGCCGGGTTCTCTCCCGCTGCCGTCTCCAGCCGTGGTCCACGCCGAACCGGTGGTCATCGACGTGGTGGACGCCGGGGGGGTTCCGGTAACGGTGGACGGGAGGGGCCTGCTTTCGGCGTCGCCGGCCCGCCTGATTTTTCCAGAAGGTGTTTCATCAGGTGTCGGTCCGGAGGCAGGTCCGGATGAGCGGGTTGCGGCTTGGGCCGGCCCGTGGCCGGTTGACGAACGCTGGTGGGATCCACTCCACCGCCGCCGCCGGGCTCGACTACAGATGGTGACGACCGACGGTACGGCCCGTCTCGTGGTCTTGACTGACGGACGGTGGACGGTGGTCGCCACCTATGACTAACGGGTGGTGGCCAACTGATGGTGACCGGATTACGACTGATACACCGGCCGGGTCTGACTGATCCGGGACTCAGCAGGTAGGTTTCCCGGCCAAGATGATGGGAGAGGATGGAGTGGACGTGGCAGATGAGCCTCAGGGATCGGAGTCCCACCGGGAGGAGCCAGTTCGGGAGGAAATGGACTGGCCAATGTACGGTGTGGCGGTCCGCGAGTTGGCTCAGATGGTGGCCGACGACGGCTACCAGCCCGACATGATCCTGTGCATTGCCCGCGGTGGCCTGTTCGTGGCCGGTTCGCTGGGCTACGCCCTCGCCGTCAAGAACCTCTATGTGACGAACGTGGAGTACTACACCGGGGTGGACGAGCGTCTGGACATCCCGGTGATCCTTCCGCCGTACGTCGACTGGGTGGACTTGGGTGACAAGCGGATCCTGATTGTCGACGATGTGGCCGATACCGGCCACACGCTTGCTCTGGTGCGAGAGACGGCACTGGCCCAGGTGGGCGAGGTCCGTTCGGCCGTGCTGTACCAGAAGCCCCAGTCGGTGGTCGACTGCGAGTACGTGTGGCGCCACACCGATTGCTGGATCAACTTCCCGTGGTCGACCGAACCACCTGTGGTCGACCTCCAGGGGGCGGGAACCTCCGTTCTCGACGCGTGATCGACTCGGGGTCAGGCGTGGATGGGGGCTCGACTGGCCGACCAGTCTTCGATCCGCTCCAGTTGGCTGGCCACCGACAGGAGTAGATCCTCGCGACCGTAGGCGCCCACCAGTTGGACGCCGATCGGCAAGCCGTCCGAAGACCCCATGGGTAGGGAGATGGCCGGCTGGCCAGTGCAGTTGAACGGTGAGGTGTACACCGAATAGGGCAGAGAACCCTTTGACCCCCGGACCGGGTCGTCATCGGTTGGGGTGAGTTCGCCGATAGGAGCCGGTGGCTGGGCAGTGGTCGGCGTGAGCAGCAGGTCAAAGTTGTCCCACCATGACGCCATGGAGCGGCGCCAACCGCCCAGGATTCCCTGAGATCTGATGTAGTCGGGTGCCGTGTACCCCCGTCCAAGCTCGGCCATGGCCCAGGTGCCGGGCTCAACGTCATCGGCGGTCACGGTGCGACCCAACTGCTCGCCGAGCGTCACGAGGCTGACCACCGCCGTGGCCGACCAGTTGACGGTGAATGCCCAGGCCATCTCCTGCAGGTCACCCAACTGGAGGAAGGCCTCTGGGCGCGACTCGACTACCTCGTGGCCCAGGTCAGTAAGCAGGTCGGCGGTGCGTCGGGTGGCCGCCTCGCAGTCTGGATGGGTCTCCAGGCGGTGGTTGTCGGGCATGAGTCCGATCCGCAGTTGGCCGGGATTGGCATCGATGCACCCCGCGTAGGGGCGCCCATGGTCCGGTGCCACCACGCCGTCACCGAGAAATGGGATGGCCGTGGCATCCAAGATTGCTGCCGTGTCGCGGACGGTATGACTCACCACGTGTTGGCACGAAAACGACCATTCTTCCTTCGGACTCTGGGAGATACGACCCCGGGACGGCTTGAGGCCCACCAGACCGCACATGGCGGCTGGGATGCGGATGGAGCCGCCACCGTCGCTGGCGTGGGCCGCCGGGACCATGCCGGCGGCCACCGCGGCGGCCGCTCCACCCGACGAGCCACCGGTGCTGTAATCGGCGTTCCAGGGGTTGCGGGTCGGTCCGTAGGCATGGGGTTCGGTCGTGGCTACCAGTCCCAACTCCGGGGTGTTGGTTCGGCCGACGATCACGAAGCCGGCCTCCTTGTATCGAGTGACCAGCCCTGAGTCCTCGGCGGCGGTGAAGCCGGCATCCTTCAGAGCCTGGATGCCGGCGTGATGGGGTTGGCCGACCTCGGTAGCCCACAGGTCCTTAATCAGCATGGGCACTCCGCGGAACGGTCCCTGGGGTAGGTCAGGCGAGGCGGCTAGATCCAGAGCCTGTTGGTACTGCTCGTGGATGACTGCGTTTAGGTCGCCGTTGACCCGCTCAATCCGGTCGATGGTGGCCTGTACGGCCTCAACCGGTGATAACTGGCCCTCGCGGATCAGGTCGGCCAGAGCGACGGCGTCAGCCCGGGCCAGGTCGGTATCGGACGCGGGAAGGTTGGAGCGACTCATATTCGCGGACCGTATCGGAGTGACAGGGCCTAGTCGGTCTCGGCGCGTTCCAAGTAGTTGTAGACGGTGAAGCGGCTCACCCCGAGCGCCTCAGCAACGTCCTCCACTGACTTCCGTAGGGTGAACGCCCCTCGTTCGTTCAGTAGGGCGACGGTCTCCTGCTTCTGGGACCGGTCCATCTCGGCGCACGGCCGGCCAATGTCGTGTTCCACCTCGGCGATGAGGGTAGGGAGGGCATCGTGCAGGTCGAGGTGGGGGTCCGGGCGTCGAACAGCGGCCACCACAGCGCCGCCCCACACCACCTCAAGGTCGCCGTCGGTGGCCTCATCGGGGGGAAGAAGCGTTACACCGAGAGCGTCGACGATCGGCTGGAGCATGGTTAGAGGATCGTCGGGCAGCTTGTTTGGCGGCGTCTCTGGAGGGGCCACGGTGGGCACCATAGCCGTGGTCCGATAGTTGACAAAATGTTGACGAATGTGTCATCACACGGCAGCATGTCATGGTGACAGTGACCATCGCGACCTCCATTGACGATGCCTGCGCAGCTCTGGATGCAGATCCAGAGGCTCTCGTGATTGCCGGCGGTACCGATCTCATGGTCGAGGTGAACCGGGGGACCCGTTTGGTCGGCAACGTGGTGGCCGTGGATCGTGTTCCCGAACTCCGGGGTTGGAGCCTCGAGGGCGACCGCTCCGATGTGTTGCGCCTTGGTGCAGGAACGACCTGCGCCGATCTTGCTGAGCCTTCCCTGGCCAAGTTGGTACCCGCCCTCGCCCAGGCAGCTCGAACTGTCGGCTCGCCACAGATTCGCAATGCGGCGACCCTTGGGGGCAACCTGGCTACCGCCTCGCCGGCTGGCGACACACTGCCCGTGCTGGCCGCCCTGAACGCCGAAGTCGAGTTGCGGTCGTCGACTGGCACCCGACGGCTGCCTTTAGACGAGTTCGTCGTTGGAGTGAAGGTCAACGCTCTGGCCCCGGGTGAGTTGATTGCCGCTATCCGGGTGCCGGTGCTGGATGGGCCCCAAGAGTTCCTCAAGGTGGGGACCCGTAACGCCATGGTCATCGCCGTCACCTCTCTTGCCCTCGTGGTGGACCGACCCGGGCGCACCGTCCGGGTGGCCCTCGGTTCAGTGGCGCCGGTTCCGGTCCGGGCTATCGAGGCCGAGGTGTTGGCCGCTGAGCGTTGCGACTTCGACGGCATGGGCTTGCCACCCGATGAGGTCGTGGACCGCTTTGCCTTCTTGGTGGCCGATGCGGCCCGCCCAATTGACGACCACCGGGGCTCAGCGGTCTACAGACGTCACGCTGTGAGCGTCCTGGCCCGGAGGGCTATCAGGCGGGCGTTTCCTGGGGTCCCCGCGGTGGCTTTATGACTACCTCCGAAGACTTCTCTTTGATTGTCAACGGCAGTCGCCGTTCTGTGGTCGACGCCGTGCCCGGTGAGAGTCTGTTGTTCGTGCTCCGAGAGCGTCTGGGCTTGGTTGGGTCTAAGAACGCATGTGAGGAGGGCGAATGCGGATCATGCACAGTACGGCTCGACGGTGAGACGGTGTGTAGTTGCCTCGTGCTGGCCGCGGCTGCCGCTGATCGCGAGGTGGTGACCATTGAAGGCCTGGCTTCCGAGGATGCGGTCTTGTCTGACGTGCAGCAGGCGTTCCTGGATGCCGGGGCGGTGCAGTGTGGGTTCTGCACTCCAGGGCTACTCATGGCCGTCGATGCCCTGCTCGAAGCGGACGCTGAGCCCGATGAACTCGCGGTGCGGGAGGCGATCTCGGGCAACCTCTGCCGCTGCACTGGCTATGGGCGGATTCTCGATGCCGTGGACCGTGCCGCGTCGGCGCGTCGCACTCAGGTGACGCCATGACCGTCGTGGAAGTTGTCGGCCGAACTGCGACCGGACCGCGGATCGGTGAGAGCACGCCCCGTCCCGATGGCGTGCCCAAGGTGACTGGGTCCTTCGCTTTTTCCAGCGATCTACATCATGACCGAATGCTCTGGGGTGGGACTCTCAGGTCGCCACACGCCGCGGCGCGGATCCGTGGCATCGATGTGGGGCCGGCACTCGCCCTTGCCGGTGTGTACGCCGTGCTGACCCATGAGGACGTGCCAGGTAGCCCAACCTATGGCCTTATCCAGCAGGACCAGCCGGTTCTGGCCTCCGACGTCGTTCGCTACGAGGGCGAGCCCGTTGTCGTGGTGGCCGCGGACCATCCCGACACAGTGCGTCGTGCCCTCTCCGCAATCGAGGTGGATTGGGAACCGACTGAACCTCTGGTCGATCCGGAGTTGGCTGCCGACGCCACTCCGATCCATCCCGACGGAAACGTCATTCGAAGGCTCCATCTCCGTCACGGTGACCAGACTGTTGCTGACCGAGAGGACTTGGTGTCGGTGGAGGGGACCTACGAGGTGGGCATGCAGGATCAGGCCTTCCTCGGTCCGGAGTCTGGGCTGGCTGTCCCCGATGGGGATGGTGGCGTCGACCTTTATGTCGCGACCCAGTGGCTGCACGAGGATCGCGACCAGGTGGCAGCCTGTCTAGGCCTGCCCGAGGAGAAGGTCCGCTTGACGCTGGCCGGGGTTGGTGGCGCGTTCGGTGCCCGTGAGGACCTAAGCCTCCACGTGCATCTGTGTCTACTGGCCCTGCGAACTGGGCGACCGGTGAAGATGTCCTACGGCCGCGAAGAGAGCTTCCATGGGCACGTGCACCGTCATCCGGCTCGCATGCACTACCGGCACCAAGCCACCGCAGATGGAGACCTAGTTCGGGTGGAGGCTCGCCTCCTGCTGGACGGTGGGGCCTATGCCTCGTCCAGTAGTGCCGTGATCTCCAACGCCACCTGCTTCGCCGTCGGCCCCTACCGCGTGCCGTCAGTCGAGGTCGAGGGCGTGGTGGTGCGTACTGACAATCCGCCTTGCGGGGCCATGCGGGGCTTTGGTGCCGTCCAGACCTGCTTCGCCCACGAAGCCCAGATGGACCGGCTGGCTGTCGCCCTGGACATGGACCCGGTAGAGCTCCGTCTCCGTAATGCCCTTGAGCCCGGCGACCGGCTGCCCACCGGTCAGGTCATTACCGGGACGCTTCCGGTGGCCGAGGTATTGCGGGCCTGCGCCGGCCATCCGTCGGCAGCCGTTAGGCCCGATGACCCCATGGCTCGCCCCGGCGGGGCTGGTCGTACCGCCGATGTTGATGACGTGGTTCGTGGGGAGGCGGTGGCCGTTGGCTTCAAGAATCTGATGTTCTCCGAGGGCTTCGACGATCCCAGCTCCGCACGGTGCGTGCTGCACCACGGAGTGGCCACGATCACCTGCGCGTGCGCCGAGGTCGGGCAAGGTTTCGTGACCCTGGTGCACCAGATTGTCGGCGAGGTACTGGGTGTCGACGAGGTGGTCCTCGCGCCGGTGGAGACGGCATCCATCGGTTCGGCAGGCTCCACATCGGCCAGTCGCCAGACCTGGATGTCCGGCGGGGCGGTACAGCTGGCCTGCGAGTCGGTACGTCGTGAACTGCTCACTCGGGTGGCAGCCACCCATGACGTGTCGGTTCACGATCTCGTGTTGGTCGATGGCCGAGTTTGTTCACTGCCCGGCAGCGGTTCCGGCGCTGAGTGGGTGTCGGTCGACCTGCCCTTGGACGAGGTGACCGTGGAGCCTGTGGAGGCCGATGTAGTGCACCGGCACGCACCCACCCTTCCCCTGGACGCCGACGGTCAAGGCGATGCGCACGTTTCGTTCTCCGTGTCGGCCCATCGGGCCATCGTCGACGTGGATCCAGATCTCGGGTTGGTGAAGGTTGTCGAGTTGACCACCGCCCAAGACGTCGGTCGGGTGCTTCACCCGCTGCAGGCTCTCGGCCAACTGGAAGGGGGTGCGGCTCAGGGACTGGGCCTTGCCGTGATGGAGGAGGTTCAGGTCACCGACGGTCGCATCCGGAACGCCTCGTTCACCGACTACCTGATCCCCACTGCACTGGACATGCCCCCCGTTGAGATCGCCGCCCTTATTGAGCAGCCCGAACCGGGCGCGCCGTTCGGAGCCAAGGGAATTGGCGAATCACCAGCCATCTCGTCGACTGCAGCGGTGGCCGGTGCCTTGCGTGACGCAACCGGCCTGGATCTGCCTCGGGTACCCGTTCGACCAGCTGACATCTGCTTGGCCGTTGATTCCGTCCCAGAAGAAACGTCATGAATACCGAGCAGAATAAGACCCTCGGTATCGACGGTGATCGCCTGTTGCGGCGCATAGAAGACTTGGCGGCCATCGGCCCCATCGACGGCGGAGGGTCATGTCGCCTGGCGCTCACTGACGAGGACCGGGCCGGTCGCGACCTGGTCGTGACATGGATGCGCGACCTGGGCTTGGATGTCACCATCGATGGCATCGGTAATGTGGTCGGTGTCCGCTCCGGTCGGATTGACGGGCCGCCGACCATGACGGGTAGCCACATCGACACCGTCCGCACGGGGGGTCGCTACGACGGGAACCTTGGAGTTCTGGCAGGTCTGGAAGTGGTCGAGACCCTCGAACGCGAGGGCATCCAGACTGAGCGCCCAGTAGCTGTTGGCTTCTTCACCGATGAAGAGGGAGCGCGGTTCCCGCCGGACATGCTCGGCAGCCTGGTGTACGTGGGCGGCATGGCCGTCGAAGAAGCCCTAGACGTCGTCGGCATCGACGGCACCGTGCTGGGCGTCGAACTGGATCGCATCGGTTACCGGGGGACCTCACCGTGCCCTGGCCCGTCACCACGAGCGTTCGTCGAACTCCATGTCGAGCAGGGCCCGGTGCTGGAGGCCGAGGGCGTGACCATAGGAGCGGTGACCGGTGTCCAGGGGATTTCATGGACCGAGTTGACCGTCACAGGCCAGTCCAATCACGCTGGCACCACGCCTATGGGCCTGCGACACGACCCCGGTTACGTGGCCGCTGCCATAGCCACCTACGTCCGGGAACTAGCCCTCCGCATGGGGTCGCGACAGGTGGGAACCGTCGGTCGAGTGGAGTTAGATCCGAACCTTGTCAACGTGGTGGCGGCCTCGGCGACGATGACCATCGACTTGCGTAACACCGATGAGGCCCTTTTGCAGGAGGCTGAGGCCGATCTGGCCCGCTTCGTGGCCGATGCAGCGACGGCCGAGGGTGTAACGGTGACCGAACGCACCCTGGCTCGCTTCGAACCGGTGGCCTTCGATGATCGAGTGGTCGACACGGTGGCCGCAGTGGCCTCTGACCTAGGCCACACGGTACGTCGCATGCCCTCGGGCGCCGGCCATGACGCACAGATGCTGGCCCGGGTGTGCCCGACGGGCATGGTGTTCGTCCCCAGCCAGAACGGCATCAGCCACAATCCGGCCGAACACACCGACCCCGACGACCTAGTGGCCGGCGCCGATGTGCTTTTGAATACCATCCTCACCCTCGACCGGATGCTCCTCGATAGCGACGAGTCGGACCGATGACCCGCACCCTCACCATTGGGGCCGCTCAGGTCGGCCCGATCCAACTGTCCGATACGCGGCCGGTGGTCGTCGAACGACTCATTTCCCTGCTCCGTCAGGGGGCCGACGCGGGGTGCGATCTGGTCGTCTTCCCCGAACTCGCCCTGACGACCTTCTTCCCGAGGTGGTGGGTCGACGACCTGGCCGAGGCTGACCGGTTCTACGAGACACAGATGCCCGGGCCCGAAACTCAACCTCTGTTCGATGAGGCCCGACGCTTAGGCGTGGGCTTTCACCTCGGGTATGCGGAACTCACCCCTGACGGGCATCGCTACAACACGGCGATCCTCGTGGAGCGAGATGGCTCGGTGGTCGGTCACTATCGCAAGGTTCACTTGCCTGGCCACGAGGACCACGAGCCGTGGCGGGCTTTTCAGCACCTGGAGCGCTACTACTTTGAGCCCGGAGACGGCTTCGAGGTGCACGCCGGCTTTGGCGGGGTGGTGGGCATGGCAATCTGCAACGACCGGCGGTGGCCCGAGACCTACCGAAGTCTCGGCCTCCAGGGCTGCGAGTTGACCCTCATCGGCTACAACACGCCCATCCATTACGCCCCCGACCCCGATCAGGATCGCCTGCAGGGCTTCCACAACGGACTGGTGCTGCAGTCGGGCGCCTATCAGAACGGAATGTGGGTGGTCGGCGTGGCCAAAGCGGGTGCAGAGGAGGGCTGTGACCTGCTAGGTGAGAGCGCGATCATTGCCCCTTCGGGAGAGGTCCGGGCCGTGACGGCCACCGTGGGCGACGAGTTGGTGGTGGCCACCGCCGACCTGGATCTGTGCGCCAGTTACAAGGAGACCCTCTTCGACTTCGACCGGTATCGCCGCCCCGAGGTCTACGGCCGGATCACTGGCCAACGGGGACCTGAGGTACCCCCCGATGTACAGGCCGCCCTGGCCGACCTCGGGGAACGGGACGACCAGACTGGGACATGACGACCTTCGAACTAAACGGCAGCGTGGTAGCGGCTTCGGCCGGCCACTCGCATCTGCTGGCGGCCTTGCGCGACGAACTGGGCGTGACGTCTCCCAAGGACGGATGTTCGCCCTCAGGTCAGTGTGGTTGCTGCACTGTGCTGTTGGACGGCAAGGCTCGAGTTGCCTGCCAGACGTCGATGGAAAAGGCCGAGGGCTCCGTGGTCATCACGATGGAAGGCCTCTCCGACGACGAGCGCGTCCGGTATGCCGAGGCATTCGCCGCCCACGGCGCCCTGCAGTGTGGTTTCTGTACTCCGGGCATCCTCATGCGAGTCAAGGCACTGCTGGACAAGGCGGCTGACCGGGACAAGGTGCTTGAGCGGGGCGACGCGGCCCGCCACCTGGGGGCTCACCTGTGCCGGTGCACCGGCTACGTGAAGATCCTCGACGCCGTCGAGGCTCTGGCCACCGGCGAGGTGGCGGTAGCGCTGCCCCAGGGCGGAATCGGCACCAGCGGAATCAAGGTGGAGGCCCACCAGTTGGCCCTTGGTGACCGCGCCTACGTTGACGACCTATGCCCTGATGGGCTCCTCCATGCAGCATTGCGACTGGCCGACCATGCCCGGGCCGAAGTGGTCCGGATCGACGCTACGGCGGCCGAGGCGGTCGACGGCGTCCATCGGGTTCTGACGGCGGCAGACATTCCCGGGGCTCGTCGGGTGGGCATCA
>PVBE011008340.1_pt1 | contig 16096 bp, 10 predicted proteins | sample 1631181 | NCBI WGS metagenome assembly PVBE01 (sample SAMN08397723, study PRJNA350692) | Marine metagenome, whole genome shotgun sequencing project. | isolation source: water | place: Pacific Ocean | collected 2012-04
CCTTTTCGCATCATTACGTTGGCGGAAGCGGCACCAATATATTTCACCGAGCGCTTGTTAAACGCGAGTCGAAAATCATGAAGCTTGCCGGCTTGATATTGATCGAATTGCATGCGCCGTCGGCGGACCCTGTCAGGGTTCATATTGCTGCCGTAGGCAAAATAGTATGATACGGAAGACACTTAACCTTTTCGAATCCAGTAGAAGTATTGATCCTCTGTCTCTTCCTGCCGGATCAACTCATGATTGAGAAACTTACAGAAGTTTGGAAAGTCCCAAGAGGTTGACGGGTCGGTAGCTATTACCTTGATTACTTCTCCTGACGCCATATCCATCAATTTATTTCGCGTCACCATTAAGGGCTCCGGGCATCGAAGCCCGCTCGCATCAACAGTAATGTTTACCTTAATTGCCATATTCTTCGGAAACCATCATAGATTTACCAATGACACCTTCAAACTAGTAGCTTTCAATCAAATAGACGGCTAATGCTTCCTTTTCTACGTCCGTCAGTGGGAAAACCGGCATTGGAGATGTGGGCTTTACCAAAAGTTGGAACAGGGTCTGAACATTATGCTTTTCACCAATATTTTCCAGAACTTTCAAGCCGCTGTCATTTGGATTATGGCAGCTGATACAAACTTTTGCCCGAAACACTGTTTCACCTTTTGCAAACAGCGCTGATCTTTCATCCGCTGAATATTTGGCAAGCGTTTCTTCAGCGATATAGACTGGCTGGCTATTAGCCATTGCAATCTCAAGTTTTTGCTTTTCACCGTAGGCCACTCGATAGATCGCTCCAGAAAAATCGTCGGCAATATAGAATGAACCATCCGGACCCTGCGTCACCTCAGCCGGCCTGCCCATCACCTCATCACCCTGCAGGAAACCGCTGACGAAATCTTTTTCCACAACGTTACCCTGCTCATCCCAGTGCAGGGAGACCACCTTGTAGCCATCTTTTTCGGTCCTGTTCCAGGAACCATGCAAAGCGACAATGGCTGAACCCTGGTATTCCTGTGGAAAGGCACCCCCCCTGACGAACTCAATGCCAAGTGGCGCGTTGTGGGCACGAAACCCATGAACAGGCGCTACTGAGTTTCCAACTGCGCCTTCACTGCTCTCACCAAAATCCGGGTCTGGTATCTTGTTTCCGTTGGCAAAAGGCCAGCCATAGTGTGAACCTTCTTCTATCCTATTCAGCTCACAGGGCGGGAAGTCATCGCCCAGCAAGTCACGACCATTATCAGTCGCATAAATATGTCCATCATCGGGTGACCAGTCAAAACCCGCACTGTTTCTCATCCCCCGGGCAATTATCTGCTCACCTGAACCATCCGGCTGATAGCGTACCATCGCCGCCCGCCGCTCATCCTCTTCAATACAGACATTGCATGAAGAACCCATGGCCACGTACATCAGGTTATCTGGGCCAAATCGCAGCGTCTTCCGCCAGTGATTACCACTAGCCGGTAAACCCTGAACAATCCGTTCGTACTCGCCCCTTATTTCACCTGCTAGGTGATCAAACTTGACCCGACCAATGGCGTCAGTCTCAGCTATGTAGAGCCAGTCTTCATAAAAATCGAGCCCATTGGGACCATTTAAACCACCTATCAGCATTCTGCTACTGTCAGCCTTACCGTCACCGTTTGCATACCTGCCTAGTACCATCACCTGATCGAGCGACGGGTTGGCGACCAGCAGGTCTCCATGCTCAGTAAACCGAAGGACCCTGGCGTCTGGTACTTCTGAAGCATAGATACCCATCGAGAAACCATCCGGCAACTTAATCTGGTTATTGAGCTTTTCGGCATCAAGGTCACCACTAATGAGGGGGATATTTACAATGACATAATATTTCGCGAACAGTACCAACAACACAAGGGCAGCACTTAGGCTACCAGTGACAATCAAAAACCATTTAAGAACCTGATTCATTCTACTTCCTGTTATTCAAGCTTATAAATTGGCGTATTTAATACCACGCCAAACAGTTTATGCACAAACAATGCATACACACATAACGCACTGTTGATATGCCTTACTAAGCGTTGCAGTTCCCTAAAGCAGCAAAACCGACCACACCGGACCCTCCCAATATTCCACCCGGAACTGTGCCCGCAAACACGGGATACATTCCGACCGGGAAAACGAGCCTAAGGCTACTTGAGCAGAAAGTTGGCTGCAAGCTGGCCAGGGGCAAAGTCTCATCGCCCGTACTACTCCTGCGATTCAACAAAAAGTGCAAGCGGTCCAAGATTGTTTCAAACAAATTCAGGCACACCACAACAGAGCGGAAAGTATCCTGGGCTCGCTCAGGTCTCGACCATTGATAAGGACGTTGTCTCTGTTTTCTCATCATAGACGATCTCAATCTTACCGGATCGCAGCTGGTCCAGAACCTGATCTACCTTTGCATCAAGTGAAACCTCCTGAACTCCATATTCTGTGCCTTCGCGAGTAACAAACTCCTGGACTAGACCCGAGAGGGTCGATTCGGATAGTGATTGCCATGGAATTTTCATAAATGTCTGCTTGCTATTCACTCTTTGGAAGTGCCAACTGCCAGCCTGCCCTGAATCGGGATAATACCAATTACGGATATTTACCGGTATGCTTCTCGTGATCAAGCCACAAGCAACTGAGTGCCTGGAATTTCGTGCCCAAATGACGGAAACAACCCCGACAATACTCATCGTTGAAGATGAACCAATTACCAGATCCCAGTTGGCCGCCCACTTTGAGAAAGAAGGCTATCGTGTTTTTACCGCTGATAGTGCACGGGGCGTACAAGATCTGATCAGTGATGAGGAAGTCGAAGTATGCCTGATTGATATCAATCTGCCGGGCAAAGATGGCCTGACCCTGACCCGCGAACTCAGGGCTCAAAGTGACATTGGCATTATTCTTGTCACTAGCAAAGATGAGCAGGTGGATCGCATTGTAGGTCTTGAAAGCGGCGCTGATGACTATGTGACTAAACCATTCGACCCGAGGGAGCTCCTCTCGCGGGTCAAGAACCTGCTGTGGCGGGTGAAGGTGCAGGAAAAACAAAAAGAGAAAGGGTTTACCCGCCAGTTTGAAGGTTGGGTCCTCGACCTGAACAAAAGACAACTTGTTACCCCGGAAAATGACCTGCAATCACTTTCTGCTGGTGAATTTCACCTGCTGCTGGTACTGATCGAAAATGCTGGTGAGGTGATGACCCGGGATCAGTTAATGAACAAGATACGCAACAGGGAATGGTACCCTGATGACCGATACATTGATGTACTGGTTGGCCAGGTTAGACGCAAATTCAGGGAGTTCGAGCCAGATATCACCTTCATAAGAACAATACACGGCACCGGGTACCTGTTTGCGCCAGTGGTTTCATAACCGCAAATAGCTTGCTGGCGGCATGTTTCACTCTGTGAAGCCATGCCCTGCCTCTCGGCGATTTGCTCCGCAATTCGCCTGCCGGCGGCATGTTTCACTCTGTGAAGCCATGCCCTGGTGTAAGATATGCGGATATTCTAAAGATAGCGCTTATGATTTCCGTTCCGGGTTACAACAACCTGCAGATAATCCATCAGAGCGCCAGGTCGCTGGTCTATTCAGCCACACACAAAGGTAATGGCAGAAAAGTCGTACTTCGCCAACTTCGACCCGAATCGAGCTCACCTGATCTCGTAGCCCAGTACAAAAATGAATTTGAGATATTGCAGGCTCTTGATTCTGAGTTTGTCATCAAGGCGTATCACTAGCGGACCACATTGATCAGCAAAGTCTCGACCTGAAACAATTCACAAATATCGCCCATTCTGTAGCTGCTGCCCTTGACCACATCCACTCAAAGTTAGTCGTACACAAGGATATTAATCCATCCAATATCATCTACAACGCCAGCACAGGTTCACTAAAAGTTATCGACTTTAGTCTCTCTACTGCCCTTTCTTCAGCTTCACTGAAAACTGAGGTAAATAGCGCACTGGAGGGGACACTTCCCTACCTCTCGCCGGAGCAAACCGGACGAATGAATCATTCCATAGACTATCGCACTGATTTCTATTCTCTTGGCGCAACCATGTATCACCTGTTCACAGAACAACTCCCTTTCGTAGCCACTGATCCACTTGAATTGATACATAGCCACATTGCGAAGAACCCACAGCAACCAGAAGAAATAAATGCCGATATCCCAAAGGCATTGTCACGAATTACCATAAAGCTCATGTCAAAGATGCCGGAGGATAGATACCAAAGCGCCTTTTCTATCCAGCAAGATCTGTCCCGCTGTCTGGAGCTAATGAGTGAAGGCAGGTTAGACGTGAGGGAACTCGATTTTGAAGTTGCCCTGGATGACATTGCAGAGCAACTCAACATATCTGAACGTCTGTTGGAAAGGTCCGATGAGCTCAAGATACTGCGCCAGGCCTTAAACTCGGCGGCTAATGGCGGTACCGAAGCCATTATCTGCACCGGTGAAGCAGGCGTCGGAAAATCCTCCCTGATTCGTGAACTGGGGAAAGATATTGTTGACAGCGGTGGTTTCCTGGCAGTCGGCCGCCACAATCCTGCTAACCTGCAAGTGCCCTACAGCGCCCTGTCGAGCGCACTGGGCAATCTAATCAAGCAACTACTCAGCCGGCCAGATTTTCCGAAAACCAGGGACAAAATCAGGGCGGCACTCTCAGGCTATGAATCTCTTATGCTGAGCCTGGTACCCGAGCTGAACCTGGTAATCAAGCCGGCGGACTACAATCCGCCCTTATCCCCCATCGAAACCAAGAACCGACTGGTCAAGGGGATTTTCCAGCTGGTGGAAGCTGTCTGTTCCAAGGGGCAACCATTCGTCCTGTGCCTGGATAATATTCACTGGGTTGATCAGGCATCAATTGAGTTGTTTGAACCACTATTCAGCCAGTCACATATCCCTTATGTTTTTCTCTTAGGCGCATACCGCACTAAAGAGTTAGCAGCTAATGATGAAACCAGGATGGCAGTATCGAAACTCGTCACCGCCAATTCAAACATCAACCTAATAACACTAGAGAATATATCCACTGACAGTATCGCCACGATTATCTCGGAATCATTTTTCAGATCACCTGAAGAAACAACAGATTTTGCAGAGGTTGTGTTCTCAAAAACAGGTGGTAATCCACTCGCCGTAAGAGAATTCCTGTTAGCACTTCACCAAAAGGGTTACTTGAGGTTTAACAGACAGCACCGAGAGTGGGAATGGGAACTGGATTCAATCAAGGGCGAGCCCCCATCTGAAAACGTTAGCCTTTTGTTGGCTAACCGAATGCGGCAGCTGGATCCTGCCACCTCCAATCTTCTACAGATTGCATCCTGTATAGGAAACGAATTTGACCTGGGTACACTCCAGAGTGTGTCTGGACTGTCTTTTTCGGAAACATCAGCCAGGCTCTCTCAGGCCATGAAAGATGGCTACCTGCTCAGTAGATCCGGCAATCCTAACCAAACAAGCAAAGAGCTTTACTATCAATTTACCCATGAGAGGATCCAACAAGCCGCCTATTCGTTACTCTCAAGTGTTCAGCGACGGCAAATACACAGCAATATCGGAAAGTCATTCCTGAGATCAGACCAGCCTGATACCAATATCTTCGATATCGTAAACCAGCTGAACAATAGTTTTGACTCACCCGAAAGCACGGGAATCGATAGGAACAGGCTGGCAGAATTAAACCAGGCTGCCGGTCGTCGCGTTAAGCTGTCTGCCGCCTTCCAATCATCTTTTAAGTATTTCAAAACTGCTATCGCGTTATACGGCCAGAACATCTGGGCACAATACGACCTCGCCATTTCCCTATACCTGGAGGCCGCAGAAACAGCTTATCTTTGCGGAGATATCAGTCAACTCGACCTGCTGACAAAAACGGCACTCGACCATGCGCGGACCCCGCTTGATAAATCAAGGATCTACGAGATAGAAATCAAGTGCCTGATTGCCTCAAACAATCTGAGCGATTCGATAACAGTAGGCCATAAGGCGCTTGAAATATTGGAGGTCAAGGTACCTAAACATTTTCGCCCCGGCACTATAGTCCAGGTGATAAAGCTATTATGGCAGACAGCTCGCATAGCTCGGGAAGCGCTGGATGAGAGCGAACCAATGCGCGATGAGCAGCTTTTGGCTGCCATGCGCATACTCATGACTCTGTGTCACGCGGGATATATGTCCGGAGACCCCAGAATAGCCCTGTTTATTCTCAAAATGACCGAGCTATCGCTAGAACACGGCATGGCTCCTGAATCATCTTTTGCCTTCCCCATGTTTGGTTCATTGTTGATCGCGTATCTTGGAAGGATAGATACCGGCTATCGATTCGGAAAACTTGCGCTCGAAAACCTTGACGATTCCAATCACGAAGTTCACTGCAAGACACTCACCCTCGCCAACAACTTCAACCTCATCTGGAAACACCACCTGAAATATTCCCTGGAACCACTCACACGTGCATATCGAATTGGCATGGAAACTGGGGATATTGAATTCGCATTTATCGCTTCAATAACGAGTTCTGCAAATGCCTTTATTCTGGGACATGACTTGAATAGCCTTGAAACAAATCTGGCAATCAATAACAAGAAAGCAAGTGACTTTGGCCAAACACCGATTCTCAGTATGGGCTCAATCTATCAACAAGCGGTACATAACCTTATTACACCCACCAACACACCCTGGCTCCTTGAGGGAGAAATCTATAGCGAAAATCAATTGGTTCAATACCTTCAGGATAGTACCGACGAGTCAAGTATTGCCAATCTGTATATATTGAAAATGTACTTGGCCCTTTTATTCAGGCGCCCGGAGCACGCGCTTGTATTCGCCATTGAGGCGCGAAAAGTGATCGCTTCTGTAATTTCGTCACCAGCGGTTCCGTTCTTCACAATTTACGAAAGCCTTTCCTGTATTGCCGCTCTGGGAAGCGTGCCATATCAAAAGCAGTTAAAACTACGCGGCCGGCTTCACCTGAATCTACGCCTGTTACGGAAATGGTCCCACCATGCACCTGAAAATATCCTTCACGGATACCATCTCGTAGAAGCAGAGAAGGCGAAGTATTACGGTGATGATGTCTCTGCAATGGCTCACTATGAACGGGCAATTGAGAACGCGGTTAAATATGGATTTCTCAAGGAACAGGCGCTCGCCAACGAGTTAGCTGGCCGGTTTTATCTTGACAGAAACAGGCGTGATCTTGGGATGTTCTACCTTAGCCGGGCAAAGAACAGCTACCGACGGTGGGGTGCAACAACAAAAGTGCAGTGGATGGACAGTGAATTCACTGAACTTATTGAAAGTGGCCAGTTTCCGCAGGCGGGGAGGAGCCTCGACGGCAAGTCAAATTGGAACAACCTAACTGCAGATGGGGTGCATACATACGGTAATTTCCTCGACCTTAGTTCCGTTATTAAAGCGTCACAGGTTCTCGCCGGGGAAATTGTGCTGGAAAGTCTGCTGGAGAGGCTCATGCAGGTCTGCTTGGAAAATGCCGGAGCCCATCGTGCCAGCCTAATTCTCAACAGGGAAGACCAGTTCATCGTCGAAATCACAACCTGGTACAGTGGATCTACTGTAGAACACAGCCTTGATCGTATGCCAGTGGAAGAGTCTGAACACCTTCCGATTTCTGTTATCCAGTATGTTGCCAGAACCCAGGAAGATCTGGTTCTAAACGACGCCCTCAATGAGGACATATTCACGCATGACGAATACATCATCAACCATCAGCCAAAATCAATCCTGTATCTACCTATTCAAAGCAAGTCACATTTGACTGGCATCATATACCTGGAAAACCTTCACACCAGCCACGCCTTTACCCAGGATAGAGTCGCCGTATTGAAACTTTTGGCATCACAGTCAGCAATCGCAATCGAGAACGCAAAGCTTTACCAGCAACTTAATGATTCAAGGAACAGGTATCTCTCCCTGTACAGAAACGCGATCGAAGGGATATACGAAATTACCAATGAAGGAATCTTTACAAACATTAATCCCGCTGCAGCACTGCTAATGGGGTTCAACTCCCCTGAAGAAATTCTCATACATAACAAAACCGACCCCACCGGTTGGTTTGACAATCCTGATGACTTAAGGCTGATAAGAAACGAGTTAACATCAAAAGGGCGTGTTGTCGGATTCGAAACAAAAGTGGTAAGGAAAGATAAGTCAGTGCTCTGGGTTTCACTGTCGGCACAACTGGTCTATGTCGAGGAGAAAGGTGAGACGCATATTGAAGGATCAATTATTAGCATTTCAGAGCGTAAATTAAGGGAAGAAGCAGAGCAGGCGCGGATCCTCGCAGAGGCAGCTACTGAGACCAAGAGCCAGTACCTCGCAAATATGAGCCACGAAATTCGAACACCGATGAATGCCATTATCGGTTACACAGATCTGGCACTGGATACCACACTCACAACAAAACAAAATGAGTACCTGCAGACTATCAGGAATTCATCTGACCACCTGCTGCGCGTGGTCAACGATATCCTGGATTTATCGAAGGTGGAATCCGGAAAACTGGATTTGCAAAAAACCGTTTTCAAGTTGCCCGCCCTGTTTACTGACCTCAGGAATCTTTTTACGCTGGCGGCAAAAGAGCAAGAGCTTGAATTGATATTGCCTGACGACAATCAGTTTTCCGATAACAGCTACATTGGTGACCCAGTCAGAATTGGACAGGTACTCATCAATCTCCTGGGGAATGCGCTCAAATTCACTCGGCAAGGTAAAATAGAAGTCGAGTTGGACGTCCTTGAATTCAAGGATGGCAGAGTATGTTTCAATTTCGTTGTTGCTGACACGGGCATTGGGATTGATAGCTCCCAGTTGGAGACGATTTTTGAGTCGTTCAACCAGGGTAAATCCTCTCCTTCCGACAGTGGTACTGGCCTGGGGCTTTCAATATCTCGCAAGTTGGTTGAAATGATGAATGGGCACATACACGCAACGAGCAAACAAGGAGAAGGTAGCAGGTTCTATTTTTCCGTCATCGTTGAGCAGTGGGACGAGGCACCAATTAGTGCGGCTAAAGCAGGGGCACCCGTAGCACTGCCTACAAGTCTCATGGGCAAACCGGTACTCCTGGTGGAAGACAACCTCATCAGCCAGAATCTGGCAAGGGAAGTTCTCAGCAAAGCAGGGTTTGCGGTGACCGTTGCAAACGACGGGCAAGAGGCAATCGCGAAACTTGAATCAGATACCTTTTTCGTCGTCCTAATGGATATCAGGATGCCGGTGATGGATGGCCTACAGGCCATTAAGCTGATCCGCTCTAATGAGAGCCTAAATGGCACAAGGGTGATCGCCCTGTCCGCGGGTGTCCTCGAAACAGAGGTCTCACAGGCAATGGAAGCAGGCTTTGATCACTACCTCAGCAAGCCGGTTGATTTCGCAGAGCTACTGACGCTTCTCAACGTCATCGGTGGTGTGCAACCGGATGAAAATATCGAGTCCAAACTTCCAAGACATGAAATCCGTGGCATCAATTTTGGCCAGGCACTTCGAAACCATGGTGACGACCTGGAACTCCTTAATCGACTCACCGATACTTTTATCGAAATCTACCAACATTCAGATGATGAGTTGAGCAACCTGGTTGTAACAGAAGACTACGTTAAGGCGGAGCGATTGGTGCACAACATCGCAGGCGTAGCAGGGAGCTTTGGCGCCACCAGCCTGATGAATATTTCAAGGGATATCGAGCACTTTTTGCAGAATGCCGATGGAGAGATCGAACCTCTTCAGATGGTCTTTTCCCAGGAATTATCAAACTTCATCAGTGCCATACAGCAGCTGCACACTGAACAGGTGGCATAGGCCACAGCGCTCCTGCCCCACAACTGGTACTGCGCAATAAATCCAGACCTGCCTGAAGGATCTCAAAATCCTAAGTTAGTGAGATTTCGCAATAATCCCTGTAACCCCTTCGCCTGAGTCCGGCGCGACCCCGTGCTGGCGAATCTGCTTCGAGTCGAAATCAAACAGGGATGTATCAGCCAGGTGAGAAGGCACAACATCCGTTAGGGCACGAAATATCGATTCAATCCTTCCCGGATGCTGCTTGTCCCAGACCTGTAACATTTCCTTGATAGCAGGTCTTTGAAGGTTACCCTGGGAACCGCAGAGGTTACACGGAATGATCGGCATACCCACTAAATTTGCATAGCGATCTATATCTTTCTCTCGACAGTATGCCAGGGGGCGAATAACGATATTGTCGCCATCATCACTATGCAATTTTGGCGGCATGGACTTTAACTTGCCGCCAAAAAAAAGATTAAGAAATAGCGTTTCCACGATATCATCACGATGATGGCCAAGTGCAATTTTGTTGTATCCGTGCGTTTTCGCGAAGTTGTACAGAATGCCGCGACGAAACCTTGAACACCAACCACAGTAGGTCTTCCCCTCTGGCACCATATCCGTCACGAGGGAATAGGTGTCCTCTTCCAGTATTTTGAAACCAACTCCAATTGATTCGAAATAGGTCGGCAGCACTGACTCTGGAAACCCAGGCTGTTTCTGATCCAGATTAACGGCAACAATGTCAAACTTAATGGGCGCCCTTTTTTGCAGGCTCATCAGAATATCCAGCAGCGTCAGTGAATCCTTACCCCCGGACACAGCCACCATGATCCGATCACCCGCTTCGATCATATTGAAATCGGCAATTGCCCTACCTGTTTCCCGGCGCAGTCGCTTGTGGAGTTTATTTCGCTTCCGGACCTGCTTCTGGTCAAGCGCTTCTATGGCAGACATGGTTGTTGTGAAAACCTGGTTTTTGTGGAGACATCGCTTGTTGTGAAGACATAGCTTGTTGTAAAGATATCGTTGTTCGATACTCTAATGAACGCGCCATTCTACACTCCCTTGTCTCAGTTGAACCAATCCTGTGACAAATCGTCAAAATATAATGATTAGAACACTCATCGCTGTACTGTCCCTCGCATCGTCTATATCCACGCAGGGCTCCGCGGTCGTACTGCAATATCATCATGTCGATGAGGGCACACCAGCCATCACGAGTATCACACCAACTGATTTCGCCGCACATTTGCAACATCTTGATGATGAGAACTTCAGCATCCTGCCCCTTGATCAGATCACTGACACACTAAAAAGCGGGCTGGAGCTTCCAGGTACCGCAATTGCAATTACTTTTGATGACGCCTATATCAGCATCTACACTAAAGCTTACCCATTGCTGAAATCGAGAAACTTTCCCTTCACAATTTTTGTTACCACGAACCTTGTAGGCAGCTCCAAGAGCTATCTAGACTGGCAGCAACTTGCCGAAATGGCCGACAACGGTGCACTTGTTGCAAATCATACGAAATCACATTTGCACCTGCTCCGAAGCGAACCTGGCAAGAGTGATGAGGAACGGGAGCAAAGAATTGGCGAAGAGATAAGCGGTGCACAACTGGAAATCGAAAAGCACCTGGGAAAATCTCCCCGGCTGTTCGCCTACCCCTATGGGGAATACAACCAGGATATTCTGGCACTAGTTGCAAACCTGGGCTACACAGGGTTTGGCCAGCAGAGCGGTGCCATGGGAGCAGATTCGAACTTCCTCGCCCTGCCCCGCTTCCCGCTGGCTGGTAATTATTCAGAGCTCGCCTCTTTCAAAACCAAGGTCAGAACGCTCCCCATGCCAATCAGGCCAACCAGCATTGAGTCGCTACTCGAACCAGGCAACCTGCGTCCGGAACTGGTGCTCAGTTTTACTGAAGGCAAGTGGAGAACAGGTGAACTGACCTGTTATGGACCTGGTGGGAAAATGGATATTGAAGCCCTGGACACGACCACTTTTCGTGTATTGCCCCTCGAGGATGTCCCGGTAGGCCGATCACGCTACAACTGCACCATGCCCTCGAGTGAACAAGGACGCTATTATTGGTATTCACAACCCTGGATTCGCAAGAAAGACGATGGCTCCTGGTATCCAGAACCTTGAGATCGCCTGACCTGAATCTGGAAACAAAAACAGGGAGTGATGATCACATCGGCTTTGAACTGGGTTGTTCGCAGAAGACTTGAACAGTTGTCTCTCCTCCGCGGCTTGCGACCCTCCGGGTTTCCTTCACTTGGTCAGGAGCCCCTTTGGGTCTCCTTTCCGCGTTCAGCGCTTCGCCTGAAAGCTGCGTAGAAACAACTGTTCAAGTCTTCCGCTCTGTTTCCAGGCATCGTTCGCGCTACCCAACCTGCGATTCAGATTAAGAAGGGCAGGAGATGCTAGTAGCTTCATTCATTGAGATCGTGACAGTGATCGGCCGAAATAGGTAGCTTGGAGGGATCCGGGCCAGAATAGGAAAGAGAACCTGTCGACAATTGCTAAACCTTAGGAACTCAGCAGAAGATGACGGGATTCCCTTGCGCAGCTATCAGGCGCAGTGCCGAGCGCATGGAAGGAGACTCGAAGAGGCTCCTGACTAAGTGAGGGCAGCTCGGAGAGCCGCAAGCCGCGGAGTAAGGGAGTCCCGTCACCTTCTGCGAACAACGGTAGTTTATCGGAAGATTCTCAAGTAAGTGTTGTCCCGTACGGATTGAAACTTCTACACGTCCCCACCGAACCCGGAGGCCCGCTAGCCGCTTAGGAGAGAAGTCTGCATAAGCCTTCGAAAACCATATTCTACGAGCTAACTAAGACAACCCACGCAGAACCGTAGTTGGAGGCGTTCTGACAACTTTCAGTGTGGCCAGTGTGCCAACCACGCCTATCAATACCGTGCCAACTGCCGGCCCAAGTATCCACAATTCAGGATTTATCTCATAGTCCAGCTGGAATATTTCTGTCTCTAGTCCATAGACAGTAATCTCTGAACCAAAGGTCGCCAGCACGCCAGCAAAAAAGCCGAGGGCACAAAATTCAATCGCCAGACTCCCTAAGATCAGCCGCTGACCGGCACCTAACGTCCTTAGAATGGCGTGTTGCTTAAACCGTTCATCCATACTCGCCTGGATGCTAGCTAGCAGCACCAGCCCGCCCGAGATTAGGATCAATACAAGGACAAGTTCAATGGCCAACGTGACCTGGGAAATAATCGTCTGTATCTGCTCTATCATGGCATCGACTTCTATGACGGTCATAGTCGGGTACTGGCTTAACAGAGTGTTGAGAAACAGTTTTTCATGCTTTTCCAGAAAAAAACTGGTCATGTATGTGGAGGGGAAATCATCAAGGGCACCGGGCGAGAACATAATGTAAAAATTGGGTTGCATGTTATCCCAGGCGACCGTGCGCACACTGGCAACAACGGCAGGAAGCTCCCTGCCCTGAATCGAAAATACCAGTTTATCCCCAACCTTAAAGCCATTGCTTTGCGCAAGATCCTTTTCCAGAGATACGAGCGCAGGTCCTTCATGGTTTTCAGACCACCATTTACCGGCAACAATCCTGTTGTCATCGGGAAGATCAGCCACCCAGGTAAGATTCCGACCTGAGCTTGCCCTGGGTCCGTCCCCCCCGGAAGCGTTATGCCACTGTTTGTCTCTTTCCGTTGAAAGTTGACCGTTAACAGATACAATCCTGCCACGAATCATCGGGTACAGTGGTTGGGACGCAACACCATTGTCATGAAACAACTGATCCATGGGTGCAACATCTTCTGGTGAAATATTGATCGCAAAATGATTCGGAGCATTTTCCGGGATTTGGGCACGCCATTCTTCAACCAGTGCCGTTCGAACCAGGTAAAGGATTAGCAGTAACATGATAGCCAGGCCAAATATCAGAATCTGCATGGTATTTTCCTGACCCCGCCTTTGCATACCAGCCAGCGCCAGCCGCCAGGCACTACCCGCCTGCATACCCAGTATCCTGCCTGAACGAAGCAGACCATAGGCGACTACTGACATCACCAGTGCAGCAGCAACACCGCCGGTAAAAATTAACAGGGTCAACCATAAATCCTTGCTATACCACCACATCAGTCCGATAGTGCCTAAGATAGCGAACAAATAGGTCATTCGATCAGCCACACCCGCCTGTCCAAGATCACGCCGGATAACCCTGACAGGTACTATCGCGCGTAATTTCAGTAATGGAGGCAAAGCAAATGAGAGCAGGCAGATGAACCCGGTTACCAACCCCAGACCCACCGGGCGCAGGCCCGGGTTCGGCAATTCTATGGGGATAAGCGGCTCCAGAATCTGTACGGCACCCATCTGAACAATGAACCCAATACCGCTGCCAGCGATAGTTGCGAGGGTACCCAGAACCAGGAACATGACGATGAAGATCGTATCGATACCATTGGGAGTCGCGCCGAGGGTTTTGAGAATCGCAACATGGTCATAGTGGCGCAATGAGTATCTCTGTGCAGCCAGAGCAATGGCGACACCGGCAAGAACCACACCGAGCAAACCACCAAGCAGCAGAAATCGCTCCGCCCTGTCCAGGGCATCACCTATGCCGGCAGCACCTTCCTTTACACCAAACATTCTTGCTTCCACCCCAAGCTTTGGTTTGGCCCAGGCTTCGAACTCATCCAGTGCTGCGGCATTCCCGGCGAACAGGTATCGGTAAGTCAACCTACTACCTGGCTGGACTACTTCTGTATCCGGTACGTCCGCCATATTCATTAGGACACGTGGTCCCGCACTGTTAAAACCACTGCCCCTGTCCGGTTCCTTGACCAACACATTACCAACCGGATAACTGGCAACACCAATATCGAGAATGTCCCCCTTATGTACGCCAAGGGACGGCAGTAGCCTGCTTTCGAGCCACACTTCTCCCTTTGGTGGCCCAAATTCAACGGGTATTCCCCTTACAAAGGGCGCATTGGAAACTATAAGCTTGCCACGCAACGGGTAATTGTCATCTACCGCCTTCACCGAGGCAAACTGCGCACGATCATCTGAAAAGACCATTGACATGAAACTGAGGGTCTGTGCCTGCTGCAGACCCAGTTCGTCTGCCCGGGCCAGAATGTCGCCATTGATCGGATCCGAACCGGTAATTACCCGGTCTGCTGCCAGAAAAGTTGCTGATTCCTTGAGTAAGGCCTGCTGCAGGCGATCAACAAACAATGTGATGGTCGTGACCGTGCCCACTGCGATGATCAGGGAAGTCAGGAGCAACGTAAGCTCACCGGCGCGCCAGTCTCTCCACAGGAGCCTTAGTGCGAGGGAGAAATGCATATCAGGAACTGAGGGATTCATTTTTTTTCAGTTCACCGGAATCTATCTGTATGTATCGCGTACAACGGTCAGCAAGCCTCGAATCGTGGGTAACCAGCACCAGGGTCGTACCAAATTCTTCATTCAATTCAAAAATGAGATCAATGATATGCGCACCCGTTGCGGTGTCGAGATTCCCGGTTGGCTCATCGGCAAAAAGCACCTCAGCGGTAGAAGCAAATGCACGTGCGATAGCGACTCTTTGCTGTTCACCCCCAGACAACTGGTTGGGGTAGTGATTAAAACGATGTTCCAGTCCAACTCGCCGCAAAACTTCAGCGGCCTTTTCCTGTGCATGCAAATCACCCTTGAGTTCTGAGGGCAACATGACATTTTCTATAGCCGTAAGACTACTTAACAGCTGAAAAGTCTGAAAAACAAATCCGACCATCTGGCCTCTAACTCTTGCTCGCTGCTCTTCATCCAGGGAGGTTAGTTCGTGCTCTCCCAGGAAAATGTCTCCACGCGATGGTACGTCCAACCCGGCTAAAAGGCTCAGCAAAGTCGTCTTGCCTGAACCCGACGCGCCAATAATGGCTACTGACTCAGATTTCTTGATTTCCAGGTCAATCCCTTTCAATATAGTAAGCTGCCCCTCAGAAGTACTAACGGTTTTTCCAAGGCCAACAGTTTTAATCATGGTTTCCAATCTTTGTACAACCCTTACATCTCTAATATTCATAGTCACACTTCTGTTTCCCGGCTGTGGTTACGCCGACCCATCCCCTTCCGTACCTAATACCGGCACAGTGCTGGTTTATGGTGACAGTGTCAGCGCCGCCTATGGGATGGAGCAGGAACAAGGCTGGGTTTATCTATTGACCAAGCGGCTTGCCACCAGAGAGCAACTAAAAGCATATAGCACTGCTTGATTCTTCCCTTAAATAA
>PVBE012340929.1_pt1 | contig 16096 bp, 17 predicted proteins | sample 1631181 | NCBI WGS metagenome assembly PVBE01 (sample SAMN08397723, study PRJNA350692) | Marine metagenome, whole genome shotgun sequencing project. | isolation source: water | place: Pacific Ocean | collected 2012-04
CCCCGAGATCCGCAGACCGTCACTTAGACGTACTGACCTGCCCCCCTAGAACGACTCCAGTCGCTGAGAGAGAATTTCAGTGGAATTGAGGAGAAGGACCGATGGGGCGAGGACACTTCAAGCCGGAGCAGATCATCCACATGCTGCGTGAGGCGGAGATCAAGCTGGCGGGTGTGATGGTTCGTGCCGACCCGAAGACCTCTGACAGCGGGCTCGAGAGGAGCATGGTGGGGTAAGGCGCAGGGGAGACATGACCATCACGGCCGTCGTTTGCGGCAAGGCCAAAGGTCGGATCGCGACGAGGGCGCCGCTCCTACTGCGCTAGCTGTTCGAGGCGCGCGAGCAGATCGTCGGGTGGTAGATAACCGCCGAGTTGCGCTCCCGACTCCGAGAATACGGTCGGTGTGCCGCGCACGCCCACTAGATTCCCGAGCTCGAAGTGATTATTTACGGGCGATGTATCGCAGGTCTCTTCGGGGATCTCGCCGCCGAGCTTGGCCGTCGTCAGATACTCGTTTCGCTCAGCCTCACCCGAGCACCAGACTCGATCCGCCTTGAACCAGGACTCCGTGTCCGGACCCGTCCTGGGATAAAACAGATAGTGAACTGCGATTCCCATCTCGTTCACTTTCTTAATCTCGCTGTGAAACTGCCGGCAGTAGCCGCAGTCAATATCTGTGAAAATCGTGATCGTGTGCTCGATGTCCTCGGGTGCAGGGCTGAATACGATCATCTCTGCCGAATCCACGCCCGCCAACATGCTCACGCGTTCCCGCGCACGCCGCGTCTCGGTCATATTCTCGTTGGTGGTCAGATCGTAGAGATCGCCCTGTAGCAGATAACGCCCGTTGGAGGATAGGTAGGCGACATTAGAGCCGACCGCTACTTCGTAGATTCCCGATACCGGTGACTCCGTGATCTCTGAGACGTCAACTCCGACCAGTGTCTCGGCAAGCTGCTCCTTGCTGAGCTCGACATCGTCCTGCGCCATCGAAACGGTGAGGATCAGACTAAACGGCAATATCGACCATCCGGCTTTCATGATGCGCTCCGCGTAGGAAATAGTTCGGCTCTATGCATTGAGACCCCTTGCAGCTAGCGCAGTTCAGCGGCTAATAGGCAATTCTAGCAGAATTGCCGGGGGCGGCGGAGGCGATCAGCCGCGCGGATGATGCCTGGAATGGACTTCTTTCATGCGCTCCCGGGCAACGTGAGTATAGATCTGAGTCGTCGAGACGTCGCTGTGGCCGAGCAGCAGTTGAACCACACGAAGATCGGCACCGTTGTTCAGGAGGTGCGTTGCAAACGCGTGGCGCACGGTATGCGGCGAGAGCTTTTTCTTGACCCCGGCCTTTTTCGCGTAGCGCTTGATGATGTGCCAGAAAGCCTGGCGCGTCATTCGGTCGCCGCGTCGTGTCGGGAACAGGTAGTCCGTGTGGCGCTCGAGAAGAATCTCGATGCGCGCACCGTCGATGAAATCTCGAAGCCAATCCTGGGCCTCGTCGCCAAGGGGAATCAAGCGTTCGCGATCGCCTTTGCCGACAATCCGGATGACGCCCTGGTTCAGACTCATCTGGCTCATCTTCAGATTGATGAGTTCCGAAACGCGTACGCCCGTCGCGTAGAGGAGTTCAAGCATTGCCCGGTCGCGATTGCCTAGTGGCTCGGATACGTTGGGCGCGGCCAGCAGCGAATCGACTTCGTCCTCGGTCAGCGATTGCGGCAGCGCGCGACCGATCTTCGGCATCGTGATCTCTGCAGTGGGATCCTCGGCGATGACGCCTTCTCTAAGGAGGTAGCGGAAAAAACGCCTGAAGCTGGACAACTGTCGCGCCGTCGAGCGAGGCTTGGCCCCGCCTTCCACGCGCCAGGATATGTAATCGAGAAGATCGGCCTTCGAGGCATGTACGAGTTGGACATCACGGCTCTTTAGACGCTGGTCGAGTGCGAGCAGATCGGCACGGTAAGCGTCCAAGGTATTCTCAGAGAGACCTCGTTCCATCCAGATGGCATCTAGAAAGCGATCCACGGTGACTTTCGAATCCCTTGGGCCGTCGTTACCGGCGTTTAAGGATGAATCGGAATGTAAAAAATTATGGGCCATTCTATGTCGTTCTCGTGCTCCGGTGGCTTGGTAGCAACCACCCGGGTCCATTGTTGGAACGTGGGCGGCTGCCTGCACTTCCCTGTGCGTACCAAGACACCAGAGAAAACTATATAATTCAGCGCATTACCGCGCCGGGCTTCGGCTTCCTTCGTCTGCTTGCCACTGCCAGGCGAGTATGCGTTAGGGCCACGGCAGGCAGCGTGACCAGCATCACAAATCCGTGAAACCATTAACATAAAGCGACACTTGTCACAAAAAAGACGCCATCTGGACAAACGAGTTCGCGTTCTTAATCGCAAACTTTTGACATAACTGTGATTGACACCGCAAAAGGACGTTCGCTGAGAAATATCGCGTACGGTGTCTACGCGTGGGGCGCTCTGATAGTCGCCGTGATTCCGGCACTCGTGTTCTTGGTGATAACGCCGGGGCGTACGAGGCGTCGCCACGTAACCCGTTGGTTCGCTCGAGCCTTCTTCGTCTCGATCGGCAGCCCAATCCGCGTACGCGGGACAACCACGCTGCCGGATATCCCTTGCGTGGTTGTCGCCAACCACTCGAGTTATCTCGACGGGATGATCCTCACAGCCGCACTTCCCCCACGTTTCACGTTCGTTATCAAGCATGAGATGGCCAGCTTTCCATTCGCGGGATTCTTGCTTCGGCGTATCGGATCCGAGTTCGTGAATCGTGAAGATGGGCGGCAGAAAACCCAGGTGACGCGGCGGCTGTTCAAAGCTGCCGGCTCAGGGGACGCGCTCGCTTTTTTCCCGGAGGGTACCTTTATCGCGACGCCCGGACTCGGGCATTTCCAACCCGGCGCGTTCGGCGCAGCATGGCGGGCGGGCGTGCCTATAGTGCCCGTAGTGATCTTCGGCGCACGCGCCAAACTTCCTGCACGAGTCTGGCTACCAGCGCCGGGCCCACTCTCGATCGTTGTCGGCGAGCCGATCGACCCCGAGCATCACGGCTCGGCGGGAAGTTTATCGACAGCTTCCCGAGAAGCGATTCTCGAACACTTGGATGAACCCGATCTCGCCAGGACAGCAGACGGACTCAGCGCTGATTGACGGCAAACTGGCGGCGGTCCCTGACGTAATCGATCCAGGCCGCAGCGTTACGTCCGGCAACACTGTCGAGCCCGCTCGCTTCCTCGAAAATCTCGAGAGCGGCATCATACTGCCCGAGCAGGTCGGCCGTCTTGTCGGCGAGTTGGCTGATCCGGAGCTGTGAGCTGGCGGATTCGGCGTCGATTCTGGCTTGCTCTTTGACGGTTTCGTCCAGAAGCTGCCGCGGTGAGTCTTGTGTGAACCCGATTAGTGGGAGAGCCAGAGTCGCGAGAACCCCGAGCAGGCTCCAGAACACAGCCCGCCGTAACCTGTTAGTCCGCAATGGCATGTCCCTTTATCGCTGGCGAATTCTACCGATGCCGAGGACGGTAGCAGACTCCCCGTCTCGGAGACAACCTGCGCTACATGCCCGAGTAGTTCGGGCCACCGCCGCCTTCCGGGGGAACCCAGCGGATGTTCTGTGCGGGGTCTTTGATCTCGCAGGTTTTGCAGTGGAGGCAGTTCTGCGCATTGATCTGTAAGCGCGGTCCAGCTTCGGAGTCGGACACGATCTCGTATACGCCCGCCGGACAGTAGCGTTGTGCCGGCTCGGCAAACCGTGGCAGATTGACGGCCACGGGCACATGCGAATCCTTGAGCTGCAGATGGCAGGGCTGATCGTCGGCGTGGTTCGTATTGGAGAGATACACGGACGAAGCCAGATCGAATGAGATCTCACCATCGGCCTTCGGATACGCGATCTCGGCTGCGTCGTCGGCCAACTTGAGGCTGTCGTAATCCGCACGCCGATTTAGCAGCGTATAGGGCACGCGGCCGAATAACAGCCGGTGCTCGACGAACGCCAGGCCCGCACCGATGAGCGTGCCGAACTTCGCCAGGCCCGGGCTGAAGTTTCTTGCTCGATGAAGCTCTCCCATTACCCAGGAGTCGCGGACGGCCTGCGAGTAGAGTTCGCCTACCTCGGTAGTCCCACGTTCGCTTGCGACGATAGCCTCCGCGGCAAGCATGCCGGTCTTCATCGCCGTATGGATGCCTTTGATCTTGAGGCCATTGAGGAAGCCGGCCTCACAACCGACCATGACGCCACCGGGAAAACCGAGTGCGGGCAGAGACTGTAACCCTCCCTTGTTGACCGCCCTCGCACCGTAGGAGACACGCGATCCGCCCTCGAGAAACCGACGTATTCGCGGGTGCCGTTTCCAACGCTGAAACTCTTCGAACGGATTCACATGCGGATTCGCGTAGTTGAGGGCGATGACGAAGCCCACATAGGCCTGTCCCTCGCCAGCGTGGTAGAGGAATCCGCCGCCTTCGGTGTGATTGTCCAGCGGCCATCCCACCGTGTGCACGACCGTGCCCGCATCGTGTTTCGCAGCGTCGATCTTCCAGATCTCCTTGAGCCCGATCCCGTAATGCTGCGGGTCGGAGTGAGCACGCAATCCGAATTGCTGCTCCAGCTCCTTGCCGAGACTGCCCCGGCAACCCTCGGCGAAGATGAGATGTCGGGCGCGAAGCTCTATGCCGCGCTCGAATCCCTGTTTCTCGGAACCGTCGGCCCCGAGGCCCATGTCACCCGTCGCGACACCGCTGACGCGATCGTCATCATCGTAGAGAATCTCGGTTGCCGGGAATCCTGGGAAGATATCGCAGCCGAGGGTTTCGGCCTGCTCGGCCAGCCATTGGCAGATGCGGCCCGCGCTCACGATATAGTTGCCCTTATTGTGCATCGGTGCGGGAACGAATAGCCCCGGCATTCGGACACCGGACTTCTCGTTCCGTAGCCAGTACAGAGTGTCCGAGCCAACAGGCACGTCGACGGGCGCGCCCTGATTGCACCAATCGGGAAAGAGTTCGTCGAGTGCCCGCGACTCCATGACTGCACCGGACAATATATGCGCGCCGACTTCAGAGCCCTTCTCGACAACACATACACTCGGCTCGACGCCGTTTGCCACGGCGAGTTGACCAAGACGACACGCCGCAGCAAGGCCGGCCGGGCCCGCACCAACGATGACGACATCGAATTCCGTGACTTCTCTATCCACGCGCTCCGTCCAATGGCGTCGGAAGGTCCACACTGATGCGGGAGACTGTAGTAGGAAGAGGTAGCATTGTAACATCGTGGCCCAAGCCTTAGTGACGAGTGCGCGGAGGCGCCAGGATGATCGAGTCGATATGGCGACCCTCGCCGCAGCGAATCGAAGCAAGCAATATGCAGCGGTTTCTGCTGAGAAATCGTAAGAAACTACAAAGCGAAGACTATCCTGGGCTTTACGAGTGGAGCATCGACGAGCCTGAAGAGTTCTGGGCGGCAGCCTGGGATTTCTTCGGAATTCGCTCCATGTCGGATTTCTCGAATGTGTTGGACGACCGCCACCGCATACCGGGCGCCCGCTGGTTTGAAGGCGCCACGCTGAATTTCGCCGATAATCTTCTTCGGCCCGAGTACGACGGCGTGGCTCTGATTGCTTACTCGGAAACGGGCCGGCGCCTCGAGATGACCTGGGATGAACTCAGGCGACAAGTCGCAAGCGTCGCCGAGGCCCTGCGGTTCGCCGGCGTCGACCGCGAAGACCGGGTAGCGGCCCTGTTACCCAACTGCCCCGAAGCGATTGTCGCGATGCTCGCGACCGCTAGCATCGGCGCGATCTGGTCGTCATGCTCACCCGACTTCGGCATCGATAGCGTACTCGCCAGATTTAACCAGATCGAACCGAAGGTTTTATTCGCGGCAGATGGATATTTCTACAACGGCAAGCGCATAGATTGCCGCGTGGCAGCACGCACCATCGTCGAGAAACTGGACACTCTCGAGGCACTCGTCATGGTCGCCTATTTGAGCGAAGAACCAGATCTGAGCGACCTCCCCGATGCCGCTCTATTCAGCGGATTCGCCGCGGCCGAAGCCGAACTCGTCTTCGAACCTCTGCCCTTCTCACACCCGCTCTACATCTTGTACTCGTCGGGTACGACAGGTGTGCCGAAGTGTATCGTCCACGGCGCCGGCGCATCGCTGATTCAACACCAGAAGGAGCACATACTCCACACCGACGTCCACGCCGGCGATGTGCTGTTCTACTTCACGACGTGCGGCTGGATGATGTGGAACTGGCTCGTGTCCGGACTCGCGAGCGGTGCGACTCTCGTACTGTTCGACGGCTCACCGTTTTATCCGGATGCGAATCTTCTATGGCAGATTGCCGAACGCGAGAGGATCAAGGTGTTCGGCACGAGTGCAAAATACTTAAGTGCGCTAGAGAAAGCAGGCTACCGGCCGAACGATCACGTTAATCTGAATACGCTTCAGAGTATTTTGTCGACGGGCTCGCCGCTGGCTCCAGCAAGCTTTGATTTCGTGTATCAGCACATCAAGGACGATCTGCAGCTCTCGTCAATAGCCGGCGGAACCGACATCGTCGCCTGCTTCGGCGCCGGCAACCCGATACTACCCGTGTACCGCGGTGAGCTTCAGTGTCGCGCACTCGGAATGAAGGTGGAGATCTTCGACGATGATGGAAGTTCTATCCGGCAACAGAAAGGCGAACTCGTCTGCACGGCTGCGTTTCCGTCGATGCCGATCGGGTTCTGGAACGATCCCGACGATGAGAAGTATAGCGCCGCTTACTTTGAGCGATATCCGGACGTCTGGTGCCAGGGCGATTATGCCGAGCTCACCGAGAACGACGGCATCATCATATACGGTCGATCGGACGCCATTCTGAACCCGGGCGGCGTACGTATCGGCACCGCGGAGATCTATAGAGTCGTCGAACAATTCGACGAGGTCGCCGAGAGCATCGTCGTTGCCCAGGATTGGGAGGACGATGTAAGAATCGTATTGTTCCTCTGTTTACAGGCCGGTCATTCTCTCGACGCAGCTCTCGCCCAGCGGCTTCGCATTGCGATACGCGCCAACGCGAGCCCGCGACACGTCCCGGCGAAAATTCTCGACGTGCCGGAGATCCCCCGCACGATCAACGGCAAGATCGTCGAGATCGCCGTTCGTGACATTCTACATGGTCGTCCCGTCAGAAATACCGAGGCGTTGGTGAATCCGCAGGCACTAGCTTACTTCAAAGACCGCATCGAGCTGACCGAGTGACTACGCCAGCGGAGATCTATCAGCGTCGTTTAGAGAATGGCGAGATGTCTCCTGATGACGCCCAGGCACACGCCGTTCAGGCTCTCGAATCCTGTTACGACACTCTCATGGCCGCAGGGCCTCCGCCACGCGGCTGGCGACGGCGCCTCTATCGTTTCACGAGAAACTCACAGCCACCGCCGAAGGGAGTCTATCTCTAGGGCGGTGTGGGCCGGGGAAAGACAGTGCTCATGGACATCTTCTTCTCCAGCTTACCCTTCGAAGACAAGCGGCGTCAGCACTTCCATCGTTTCATGAGTTCCGTCCACGCCACTCTCAAATGATTGCGGCATCAGGAGAACCCCCTGTAACTGACCGCGGACCGACTCGCCAAGCAGGCTCGCATCATCTGCTTCGACGAGTTTGCCGTTATGGATATTGCCGACGCGATGATTCTCGGCAATCTGTTCGAGGCACTCTTCGAACGCGGTATCATCCTCGTCGCGATCCGCGAGATCGAAAAGCTGCGCTAAATCTAGAGTTGATCTGTCGGAAAGAACTACGAACAATACCCAGCACCATGACTGACAGCACCAAAGCAGGGAAGCTCGTTCTCGTTCGGCACGGCCAGAGTGACTGGAATCTAAAAAATCTCTTTACTGGATGGACGGATGTCGATCTCACGGAGCAAGGCATTACCGAGGCGCGCCTGGCCGGCCAGACGTTGAAGGCTGACGGCTTCTCCTTCGATATCGCTTTCACCTCGGTGTTGACTCGCGCGATCCGTACGCTGTGGCTGATTCTCGACGAGATGGACCTCATGTGGATCCCAGTTGTTCGAGACTGGTTCCTCAACGAACGTCATTACGGCGAGCTACAAGGTCTCGACAAAGCTGCGACGACCCGGAAGTACGGCGCGGATCAGGTCAAGATCTGGCGCCGGAGCTACGACATCACGCCGCCGCCCCTGGGCGATGACGACCCCCGCCACCCGAGGCTCGATCCACGGTATGCGGGACTTGCACCAGCAGACCTTCCCACGACCGAATCCCTGAAATCGACGCTCGATCGGGTCGCGCCCTACTGGAATAGTACCATCGCGCCCGAGTTGCTCGCTGGCCGGAACGTCCTCGTCGCCGCTCACGGCAACAGCCTCAGAGCGCTCGTCAAGATGCTGGAGGGCATCTCGGAAGCGGACATCGTCGAACTCAACATTCCTACCGGCTCACCGCGAGCCTATGAACTCGATGCCGATCTTCGGCCACTTCATGCTGAGTATCTCGGCGATAGCGAAGCCATCGCGGCCGCCGTGAAAGCCGTGGCAGACCAAGCGAATGGATGATCTTCGACTGCCCGGAACCGACCAGCACACGATTGCCACGGTTGTGAAAGCGCTCGTCCAGCTACCCGTTCTGAATCCACTCGACACGTGCCACTGGCGCGATGACCTTCGTGGCGGCCTGCGCGCCGCAGCCGTCGCGCTGCCTCTGGGACTCGCGTTCGGCGTGGTCTCCGGTGCAGGGCCCGTGGCCGGCCTGTACTGCGCTATCTGTACGGGAATATTCGCCGCGTTGTTCGGTGGCACGCCGACGCAGATCGCAGGGCTGGCGGGACCGATCACTATCGTCATGGCAAGCGTGTTCCTTCAGTTTGCAGAACAACCAGCCGCCGCGGTCGGTGTCGTCATGCTTGTTGGCGTGATCCAGATGACTTTCGGGGCACTACGTCTCGGCAAGTACATCAGCCTGATTCCGTATCCGGTGATTTCGGGATTCAGCTCCGGCGTCGGCTGCATCATCATCGTCATGCAGTTCAACCCGTTGCTCGGACAGCCGTCCGTCAGCATATCGACGACAGCGCCACGATGGCGCTCGAATCCATTATTCGCAGAGCCAAGGAAAATGACCAGCTCATTATCCTGGTCGGCCTGCACCATCCGGTCGTGCGTACATTCATTCGCTCCGGGACGCAATCGCTGATCAAGAGTTGCCTAAGATTTCGACGGCGCCTGAATGCACTACACTACGCGGCCACGTTAATGAATGAGCCAGAGGCCGAAGGAACATGATTTATGACTTGGGTGAGGATCTCGTGCAGACGGTAGGAGATGAATATTTCGTGGCGCCTAATTCTGCCGTCATCGGTCGAGTCAGCCTGGGACGCGATGTGAGCGTCTGGTTCAATGTCGTACTCAGAGGCGATAATGACAGCATCACGATCGGACACCGGACCAATATTCAAGATGGCTCTGTGTTTCACGTCGACGCTGGTGCGCCAACCACGCTCGGTGACGATGTTTGTGTTGGACACTCAGCTACGGTGCACGGCTGTACCATCGGTTCGGGCACGCTGATAGGCATGGGTGCGACAATCCTCAGTGATGCCGTCATCGGTGCGCGTTGTATCGTCGGTGCGCAGGCCCTGATCACCGAGCGCAATGAGTTTCCCGACCGTTCATGCATCATCGGTTCGCCTGCAAGGCGCATCCGCGAGGTCACTGACGAAGAACTCGAACACATCGACTGGATCGCGGCACACTACGTCGAACGCGGCAGACTCTACCGCCAAGAACTCAAGGCGCGCTGAAAAAAGGGACCAGGTCCCTTTTTCTTACCCGGCTCGATGAGCGCGCGGCCAGATCCGAACGAGGCCCTCCTGCGCCGTGGAGGCGACGAGCGCACCGTCCGTGTTGAAGAAGCGTCCGAGCGCAAAGCCGCGCGCCGAAGCGGCATTAGGACTTTCCATCGAATAGAGCAGCCAGTCGTCGGCACGAAATGGACGATGAAACCACATCGCGTGATCCAGGCTCGCCATCTGCACCCTACCCTCCTCAAAATAAATGCCATGCGGTAACGTCACCGTGCCTATCAACTGAAAATCCGAGAGATACGCCAACAGATTTCGATGCAGATCGGGCTCATCGGGCAGGTGGTCGACGGTCCGCATCCATACATGCTGTACGGGTTCTTGCGGCTCCAGCGAGAGGAGACTCAGAGGTTCCACGGGCCGGATCTCGAACGGGCGCCTCCGGGTCAGGTAGCGCCGCATCTTCTCCGGAACCTTCTCGAGTATGTCATCCGGCGTGTTGCTGAGATCCTGCAACTCGTCCGGACCCGGCACGTTGGGAATCGTCGCTTGATGCTCGAAACCTGCTTCCGGAATCTGGAAGGACGCCGTCATGTTGAAGATCGGCCGCCCATGTTGAATCGCGACGACGCGACGATTACTGAAGCTGCGGCCATCCCGCGCAAGATCGACGTCATAGACGATAGACGAGTTGACATCACCGGCGCGGAGAAAATAAGCGTGTAGCGAGTGCGCCTCACGGCCGTCGACCGTGTAGTTTGCTGCGGTCAACGCCTGGCCGAGCACTTGTCCGCCGAACACGCGCGGGCTACCGATATCGCGGCTTAGGCCGCGGAAAATCCGGTCTTCGAGTTGCTCGAGTTCGAGCAAACTCAACAGATCGGCGAGCAGCGGCTCCATTGATTATTCGTCTGTCACGCGATTGAGGCGGGCGACGAGGCTCGAGGTATCCCAGCGTCTGCCGCCCATGCCGACGACGTCGGCGTAGAACTGATCGACGAGCGCAGCTAGGGGCAACTCGGCACCGTTGTGTCGAGCCTCCTCGAGGCATATGCGCAAGTCTTTACGCATCCACTCCACGGCGAAACCGAACTCGAACTCCCCATTCGACATGGTCTCCCAGCGATTGTCCATCTGCCAGGATTGCGCCGCACCCTTGCTGATCACGTCGACAACCGCCTCGGGCTCGAGCCCCGCTCGCAGCGCAAAATTCAGGGCTTCCGAGAACCCCTGGACGACGCCCGCGATCGCGATCTGGTTCACCATCTTCGTGAGTTGCCCGCTCCCGACAGGCCCTATCAGTCGAATCATCTTCGCAAACGCCTTGATCAGCGGCTCTGCGCGTTCATAGGCATCGGCGTCACCGCCCACCATGACCGTGAGTTGCCCCTTCTCTGCGCCCGCTTGGCCTCCGGATACCGGCGCGTCGAGGCATTGCACGCCGCGGGCCTGTCCAGCGGCAGCGATCTCCCGTGCGAGACCCGCGGACGCCGTCGTGTGATCGACGAGTATGGCGCCCGACTGCATGGCTTCGAGAACTCCATCGGGGGAAAGAACGACTTCGCGAAGATCGGGATCGTCACCGAGACACATAAAAACAGCGTCGGCACCGGCGGCGGCTTCTGCCACCGTAGCCGTACGCTCCCCTTCGTACTCACGACACCAACGTTCGGCTTTTTCGGTCGTGCGGTTGAATACGGTCACGTTGCAGCCGGATTTGCTGAGCCACCCGGCCATCGGGAAGCCCATTACGCCCAGACCGAGAAAAGCGACATTTCTTATCACGGGGTGACTCAGGCCGGTAGGCCGATCCTTGCTGAAAATATCGTGAGCTACCTTAGCATCGCAGCGATATTCTCAACAAACCGATCGGCCGACGTATCCTCGAGATCGGTGCGGCGATCCGCCAATACCCAGAAATAGCTGACGAACCTCACGAGCCGCACAACGTCAGCGAATCTCGCCATGCCGAAGGGTGGAGCTGCGCCCAGATAATACGCATCGACCAGGTGCTTTTGCTGATCGGGACTGAAGTCATTCATGCCCACCAGACTCGCGAGGTCCAGGATAGGCTCGGCGAGTACGGCGTATTCGAAATCGATCAACCACAGCCGACCATCGTCGAGGATATTGGCTGCGACGAGATCGTTGTGACAGACCACAGCCGGATGACTGCCGGCGTCATACTCGCGTGCCAAAGCGACGAACTCCCGACCCCACTCCCGTTGCTCGGCATTCAATCGCCGTATTCGTTCCGCCAGCTGCTGGTAGCGCTCTGCGATCTCGGTCGCGCAGAACGGCAGCAGCTCGTGCTCGATTCGATGCAGATCGCGAAGCCGCTCGGACAGACGAGTAATGTTGTCGGCCTCGCGCGCATCGGCGGCAGACCAGGTCTTCGCTTCGGGAAGATAATGGGTTATCAGGATATCGTCGCTCGAATGCCCCCGTACAACAGCTGGAACCAGTCCAGACTCGCCGAGATGCTCCAGCAGCCGCTGCTCGACAGACAGATCGAGACCGCCGTGTGCCCGCTCGCCGAGCGGCAGACGCGCTACCCAATCACCTCGGTCGCTCGAGACCCGAAAACTACGCCCGTAGAGTCCGCCACTGAGTTCGGTGACGTCCACGTCGCCAACAGAGACGCCCAGCGAACAACATAAGCTCTCCAGATGAATGTGACAGAGGCCGACCACAACGGATACCTACACCGTAACCGCCGCGTCGGCTCGCCAGTCTCGCCACCAGCAACGGAATCCGATCACGATCAACACGAGATAAAGAACGAATAGGCCAGCCGTTAAATAAAGCTCTCGAGAAATATAGAGATAGACAGAGAGCCCATCGATCACGAACCAATAACCCCAGTTCTCGAGAACTTTGCGCGCAACCATATAGGTCGTTACGACCGCAGCCACGGTAGTAAATGAATCCAAGTAGGGAAAAGCAGCCTCAGTCGCACTCAACGCCCAGCCGAAAATTGCGGTCGATATAAGAATACTTCCGATCACGACAGCATGAGTAGCGATTCTCCAGGTGATAATTCGAATGCCGTGATGTTCAGCGCCTCCGTATCGCCACTGATACCAACCATAGATAGCCATCGCCGCGTAGAAAATCTGCAGGACGGACTCCATATAGAGCCGCGCATTGAAGAAGATCCAGAGGTAAATCAACGAACTGCAGAATGCGGCGATCCAGCACAGAATATTCTGGCGAATTGCCAATAACAGATAGGCGACGGCAAGCAAAACGGCCACGACTTCGGCCGCGGGCATCGCCCGGGCCGCTGCGGCAAGATTACCCAGGAGCGTCGAGATCGGGCGCCTCCAAGATTGGCAGATCGGCGTTTAGAAATTTCGCGACTAGCACCTGGGGACCACCAATCTGAAACGACGACGCCAGCGCCTGCTGTACGGCCCGCGTCACGTCTTCGAACTCGCCCCTGAGCTGAGTGCTCATCTGATTGACCGTCACCTCCAGTCCCGACGCATCACCAATGGAATGAATGAAGTTCTCGATTCTCGCCAGATACTGATCTTGTAAGGGATAGAGACTAACCTCGGCTGTGATTCGCATATCGTTATCCTCACTCAAGAAAATATCTGGCCGTAACTCCGAATACGCGTGGCTCACCGTATTGGTAGTAGGTCTCGTTTACCCATCCCTTGCGCGGATCATTACCGAAGTACAAGCCATGAACGGGATAGTCCTTGTCGGTCAAGTTCCGGCCCCAGAGCAGGAACTCCGTATTACCGGTTCGGTAGCGGAGACTCGCGTTTACAAGACGATAGCCGCCAACACTCGCGTCATGATAGTAACCAAATCGATTATCGTCTCGCCCTTCGAACTCGAATCGCGCGCTAAGCTTGTCGCTGATCGTCAGGTTGGCGCCCAGGTTGTACTGCCACGAGGGCGATTTGGTTTGATCGATGTCAGTCCGGGTCACGAAATCGTCCAAATCCAGGTCGAATGTCGTGATCTCCTCGATTTCAGTCTCAAGCAAACCAAGAGAAGCGAAGAAACTGACGCGATCGGACGCCCGATAGTCCAGCTCCACCTCCGCGCCCCAATTGATACCGTCGACGTTATCCAGAAAGCCGATCCACAAAAAATTCACGCCGTCCCATATCCACGACTCGAGCTGCGCGTTGCTTCTATCCATATGAAACAACGCTGCTCGCAAATCGAGTCTGTCATCCAGATAGCTGCCTTTAACGCCGACTTCCCGGTTGAGTAACGTCTCGGTATCGACTCGGAGCCTGGGCTGAATGAACGCCTGGAAGACGGGCTGCATTAAGGGCAGATTCGAACTTGCTTCCGTATTGACGCCACCGGCCTTGTCGCCGCGCGCGAGCGTCGCATACGTCAGTGTGCTCTCAGTAGCCTGGTAGGTTAGCGTCAACTCGCCACTCTGAAGGCTGTCGTCGCTGCTTGTCTGTAACCCAAAACTATCCGAATAGCCATCGGCGAAATTCTCATAGCGAAGACCGGCTGTCAGTCCTAGTCGTTCATTGAGTGCGAACTCGACTTGCCCATAAACAGCCTGTCGCTCCGTTTCGTAAGAGCTGAAGAAATCACCGTAATACAGGCGGTGCAGGTCCTCATCTCTTTGCTGGGCGTAGATTCCGATGACGTACTGAAGGTCGGCATTCGACGAATCGCCGAGTAGCCGAAAATCCAATGAAATCTCGTTACGGTCGCGGAAATAGTTGTCGGTATTCGAGAAAAAATCGAAAACCGGATCGCAGAGCATTCCGTCGCAGATACCTTCGAATGTCCAATCTTCATCGAAACCGTACTCGAGATCGCTCTCCAACCACGTCGCGACGGCCTGCAGAAGCGACGACTCGCCGACTTTCCACTCGCCGCGTCCGGCGAACGCGAGACTTTCCTGGTTATCCCGACCAGGCTGATCGGACAACGTGTCCCGCGAGTTATCGAGAGAGAAGGCGTCGTAGCCATTTTTTCCGTCGAAATGAAACGCAGTAAGACTGTACGCAGCATTATCGGAGGGGTCGAAGTTCAAGGTCGCACGAATGGAGGTCTCGTCGTGCCCGTTTGTATCGTCGCGTCCGAGAAATATATTATCGATATATCCCTCGCTCTCGTTCTGCTGTATCGCCAACCGGCCCATCACGGAATCCGACAGCGGACCACTGACGACACCCCCGATATTCCAGCTTCCGTAACTACCTGCGCCAGCCTCGATGTAACCTTCGGGCACGTCCGTCGGCTGGTTGCTGCGAATATTGACCATCCCGGCCAACGCGCTCCCTCCAAAACGTGTTCCTTGAGGACCACGCAAGATTTCCACCTGCGCCGTGTCGAACAGCATCCCAGCGTTGGCCGTGCCGCCCAGATTGATATCGTCCACGGTAATACCGACGGAGGGAAAATGCTTTGGATCGACGAATTGCTCGAGATCACCGACCCCGCGCACTTGCACGAAGCGCGCCCTTGAGCCACCACTGGAATAATTGATGTTCGCCGACGTATTGAGCACAGCCTCGAGATGCCGCGCGCCGCGATCCTCAATTGTGGTTTCATCAACCACCGTCACGCTGGCCGGCGTGGTCATGAGCCTGTCGTCACGAAAACCCGCCGTGACGACAATCTCCTCCAGAACGCTCGGCTCCTCCTCCTGAGCCAGCAGGACCGAGGACGACAATGAACTCGCGGCCGCGAGAGCAATCGCACCAGCACGCCGGATACGAGCACTACTCTCAGGAACAGCTCTGGTAGTTCTCATTTCGGATCTCCTGTGTGAACAAGATCCGGGCCGTGCCGCGAAGGGGGCTTCCAAAACGGCCTCCTGTCCCTTCGCCGGTACTAACCGGATCAGGTTCAAAGGGTTGATTGACGTAATGCCAATCTCTCAGGTCGTCGCCGACCACCCCTCGGTTCTATCGAGTCTGAATAGTAGCCGATGACTCAGCTGGAAAGAAGCTCACTCTTTGAGTCGCGGCATGAGCTCCGCAAGATTGCACGGACGGGTTCGGTAATCGAGCTGCAACACAATGATCTTGTCCCACCCGGTTGCGCAAGCGTTCGGCGATCCCGGCAGACAAAAGATATAGGTTCCGTTGGCGACGCCCGCGAGACAGCGCGACTGGAGGCTCGACGTCCCGATCTCATCGAAGGATATCGTCCGGAATATCTCTCCGAATCCGTCGATCTCCTTATCCAGAAGGACACTGACTGCTTCAGGCGTTCCATCCCGCCCGGTTATTCCCGTTCCACCGGTACAGATGA
>PVBE011614873.1_pt1 | contig 16095 bp, 17 predicted proteins | sample 1631181 | NCBI WGS metagenome assembly PVBE01 (sample SAMN08397723, study PRJNA350692) | Marine metagenome, whole genome shotgun sequencing project. | isolation source: water | place: Pacific Ocean | collected 2012-04
CAATCGAGCCCTAACTTACGCAGAAATCCAACAAAACTACAACAGCTTTAAAAATAGATTCGGCAAATAGAGTGTAATATATAACAATGGCAACCAACAGAATAACCTATGGCCAAAGTGCAATCGCTGTTTCACAGCCTCCGGCTAACTCTGATAATACGGCTGGTAGCGACGGCAATCCTTTTTTGACCGGATTAAAAAGAGTACAGTCAGCTGAGATTGATTTTGCTTTCGCGCGACACAGGTTTAAACAGCTTGGGACACCTGATTATGTGGGACAGACACAAACCAAGAATGCAGATATTGGGTTTGGTTTTAATTATTTGTATTCCAATGGAACCAATGAAGCTATCATGGGTTTAAATGTTAACAGTAGCTCTGGAGCAGCTCTTAAGTATGTAGTTAAAGAAAATCAGGATCGTAATTACTACATATTAATGGGTACCGGAGAGAATCAAACCCCTAATACGGTCACAAATTTTAAAAATGAATTTAATGTAATGGCCTTAGGTAATGTTTTTTTAGGTAATTATTCTTTATCTGCAAAAGTAGGGGCTCCCGTGGAAGTGTCTGCCAGCTTAAGTGCTTATAATATAGTAATGAGTAAATACAACGATAGCGCTAACGGCGAAACGATTCCTGCTATCGATACAACTAAAACGGGGCCCGCTGAGCCTATTAATAATAAAAGATACAAGCTTACGTCTAGGGTTTTTCAAAACACTTCCAATAGAGACGGTAACATTCATGGTGCTTTTGGGCCCGGAGATATACAGTTGATTTTAGATAATGTGCGCGAGCCCGGTTTAGAATTTACAGGTTCAAATCCGGTGCGCAGCGCTTCTATTGACTCAGTAGAGCTTGGTTTTGGGGTGGACCGTACTGATTTGTATGGTTTTGGGTCAATGTATCCTTATGGAAGGAGAGCCATACTGCCAGTGGTGGGGAATTTAAGTTTTTCCGCTTTAGCTACAGAGTTTACGAGCGGAAGCTTGAATGAATTTATTAGTGGGGTGAATAATTACAACTTTACTTTGAATCTGAAAGATCATTGTAGTGGGCAAACGGGACTTCAAATGCAGGTGCAAAATGCTCAAATGGATAATCAGGGATTAAGGCAAAGCATAGGGGGCAACGCATCTATCTCTGCTTCGTTTAGTTTTTCGATGTCAGACGTTAGTGGGCTTAAGTTGGCTACTCCGCCTTTAATATTACATCAGCCTCCGGCGACCGCAGCTCAACTTGATACAATATATGTTCAAGCTACAGGAAAAACCGCGTCGAGACCAATTGATACTAGTTTTTATAATCCTGATGGGTTTAAATACGAATGGTACAAGGGGGACGATATAGCAGTAGGGTTTAATGAACGTTCTTTGCTTCTCCCTCTTTCAGTAGAGGCGCAAACTTACTATGTGGTGGTTTCGAATGAGCTGGGGGCCGCGAGGAGTAACAGTTGTGAGGTTCCTGTTCCTTAAAGGTCTATTTTTACGTTTTTAGTTTCAATTGTTGTTGGTCTGTCTTTAAGGTGTTTTTTGCCAGTCTTTTTTTCATATTTATCAAAGTGCTTTCTTTTTACAGGGTCTTCGCCGGTTGCTGATTCTTTTGCTCTTTGTTCGCTCATTTGAGCGGAATAATCCTGCATATCTCCGTGGGTGCCTTTCATTTTTCCTGTACGTTCTACAAATTGTTTGCTATTCCAAGGGTCAACCTTTTTGGCAACATAGTTTCCTATGTTGACTTGAGGGGTGTCATAAACGCGTTGCCAGTTTTCATCTTGTCCGTCTTCGCCTTTGTAGGCCTCGTAGTCAGACATGGGCATTTCTATTTCTTTTGTTTTTCCTGTAATTTTATGTATGAAATTATAAAACATAGAAAGACACCCAGTAGACTGCGCAACATCTACTGGGCGTTAGGTCTATATTAGGCTACCTCTACTACTTTTCCAGAGGATTTTTTACTCTTCGGGAGTGTAACATAAAGAATGCCGTCTTCAGTTTTGGCTGTTATTTTGTCTACATCCACGCTTTTATCAAGGGCGGTTTGACATAGTTCTTTTTTATCGTCCTTTTTAGACAACACTCTTAAGACATTGTCTAAAACTTTAATCTCTAAGGTTTTTTTGTTATGGCCCGGCACATGTACCTCTAGGAGGTACTTGTCGTCTTCTTTTGATAGGTGGGCGCTGCGACTATCACAATGACTCCACACATGAGGGTAAAACTCTGTGTCCATAATATCTGTACTTAAATCTTCTAGCCATTTTACAAGGCCGAAGTTACTTCTTGTATTTATCATATCTATTATATAAGCAGGTAGTGTGCCAACTTTAAAAACGTTTATTTATTAAGGTTTTTGCGTTTTATGTGACAAAAAGGCGCGTCATTATTTTTGGGGTTGAGGGCTACCTGCGCCATCTTGTCTCTGTGGGACAGGTTTTTGTTTTATGGCGACGAGCTGACCATTTCGAAAATCGCTGTCGAGAATTACGTCCCATGTTTTATCAGAGTGAATTTCAGTTAATATGTTTTTAGTCTTAGATGTTTTTGTGTCATCTAATACGATGGCTTTAATTTTATTTTTAAACATGTTCCACTCGTGAATTGTGGAAAAATGGCCCCCATCAAGACATAAAACATCGATTTCTTCTTCGATTTTGATTAAAGGGGCTGACTTTATATCAGCATTATAGTCATAGGTTTCTTTGGTGTGACCTGAGTCTGTGGTGTAATTATCGTCTAGTTTTTCATAGGTTACCATGGTGCCAAAATTAAATAATCGCTATTTTGTAATGATTGTATTTCCTTAGTATTCATGTTTTTAAATAGCTTAAAAATCACAAATTGAAAGTGTATGGACCACCCTTTCCATGAAGACAAAGAAGAAAAGATGATATTAAGTTTTATATATAGAAAAATTAATTATTAAATCAAAGTTATCAATAAATAAATTAGATTTATTGAAAATTAAATTATAGATATTCTTGCTACCCAAAATTATAATAATAATTTTAATGGATTTTTAAAATATAAAAAATTTAAAAGAACTTTTAGATATGGAATCAAAAGTGGACAATTCAAATAAAGAAGCTGACGAGGAAATATAATTTATAGATTAAGATAAGTTTATCAAGGAATTTGAAAAGGAGGAAGACAAATTTAAAGATCTCCATGATTAGGTATAGGGTGAAGAAGAATTAAAAGAAGAAATTAAAATCAGTGATAAAAAACAGACACCTAAGTAAAACCCCGAAAAAATTAAAAAGCAACTCGAGGGTCTATAACAACTGTTCAAAATGCAGTAGGCCAAAAAAGAAGGTAAAAATATTGATATGAAGCAGTATGAGGAAACCCTGGAACGACTAAAGCCTCGAGCATTCTGGGACACATAACCAGTCCCCAAATTAAGTGAAGACACTGGCTAAGAAAAAGCGGGGCCCTTAGAAATTAAAACACTCAAGGATGTTCCCAAGGAGGGAGTACCATTACCATAAGGGTTGGAGTGGTGTTCCTTAAATTTATTTGATGATAAAATATGTAAAAAAGTAAGGTTTTGTTATGGAGATGAGCTTATTTTGATTAGGTTTATAAATTGTTATCCAAGAACTATGTGGAGAGTAGAGATGCTACTTTAAGATTCAATTATAATTAAAAGTTTTTACGCTGGGCAGTAACAGTTCCGGGACAGTATGATGATTGGGTCGTCGGAGTCCGAAGCACAACTGGAAAAAAGCCATTATGCGGATTTATCTCAGCTATCCCAGTTCACCTTTCTATTGAGGGAAGAAAGATCAAGGCTGCTGAGATCAATTTCCTCTGCGTGCACAAGAGAATAAGGTCGAAAAAAATTGCTCCCCAGTTGATTAAGGAGGTCACAAGAAGAGTTAATCTAAGGAAGGTTTGGTAAGCCGTTTATACTGCAGGGAAGTTGCTTCCAAGTCCCATAGGGTAAGCGAGGTACTATCACAGAAGTCTCAATCCTAAAAAATTAATCGAGGTTAGATTTCCTACCAAAGCAATTCTTCTATTTTAATTAGATTGGGTTTTCAAGACTTGGAAACAGAACCCTTTAAACGCTGATAAAACTAAATAGACTTCCTAAAAAGGTTAAGACGAAGCTCAGTGTATTGACGAACAAGGATATCATCCCTTTAACACAGCTATTAAAAGAACATCTCTCGTAAATTTTTATCTGGTGTTTATTGACATATTACTTATCTAGAAAGTATGAAAAATTTCATTTGATATTTAATTAGGAGGAGGTGAAGCATTTCTTTATTCCTGAGGAGAATGTGATGTATACTTATGTGAAGAGGCAAGGCAATAAAATAACGGATTTGATATCTTTTTATAACCTCCCATCACATGCGTTGAAACTCAAAAAATGTGAACAACTCAAAGCCGCCTACTCATTCTATTAAATTAACACATCAGTTTCCGCTTTGTAATTATGGAAAGACGCGCTGATCATCGCCAAAAATGAAGGATTTGACGTTTTCAATTGCTTGAATATTATGGACAATGGCGAGGTGATGGATGACTTGGTATTTAAAAAGGGGAGTGGGACGCTTCATTTCTATTTGTATAATTGGAGACTCAGCTAAAAATTGGATCCGAAAGAAATAGGAATAGTTTTAATGTGATTTAGTCACAACATCATGTTTTGATTAATTTAAATCATAAAAATATCCCAAAATAAATTTTTTATTATTTTTTACATCTTTCAATTATTCAGCTTTTCCATTACATTTTTAAATCAGAATATAAATTTTAATGTCTAGATAGAGAAAAAATCAAATGGAATCTCCTTCTAGAGGTAAAATATACGCGATAAACTTCAAGGATTCACTTCCAATAAAGGATCAATTCAAGTATAATAGTCTTCTAGCTGAATTTATTGCTTTATCAGAGGTATTTTTAGAAAAAAGGGATTTTAATAAAAATTAGGGTAAAATTTGTAAAATTTAGATGAGTGAATAAAGCTAATAGACTAGTGGTAAGTTTCATGCGATAAGTGAAAGGGATGGTGGGATAATTTTGAAAGAGTATTAGTAAAAAAATTCCACGAGCAAATAAATTGCTGAACAACTAGACTAAACCGACTTCGTCTACTGTAAAATATTAAATACCAGTAACAATGCAATTGAAAATGAACGATGTGTAAATATTTATCCAAACCCATAACACAACGTACATCCCCAAAAAGATAATTACCATGAGAAAAAGTAAATTTCCCACATACAAATCCCTTATAATATTTAAAGCAAACTAAATTAATAAAATGTTTTTCAAAAATAAGTTTTCTCTTATTATTTAGTTTAGCTTCCGAAACGAATAAAGCCAGTCACGAGCTAAAAAAGAAGGCGCAAAGGAATCAGAGTAGATGTACAGTAATTCAAAATTTAGAATTTAATATACTCCGAATCATGCACATAGATATAGGGAAACATTTAAGAAGTAATGTCTCAACACATTAAAATAAGGGTTGGGACAGGTAATAACAATTTAGCATAAGGATAAAAAACCAAAAAAGCAAGAAAAATTTAAACCGAGCAAACGCTACACCAAACAAAACAAGTTCAACAACAAGAACAACTACTATAACAAAGGAAACAAAGGAGACAACAAACACAAGAACTACAAATAGCACCACTACCAGCAAAACAATTATCAAAAGAACAAGCACTACCAGGAGAAAAATAACCGTTAACATAATAATAATAATTACATGTATCAACATCAACCCCATCAACAACAGTAGTATAATTAACCTAATTTATTTGGAATGAGTGCTCAACAAAATATGGGAGGGTTTCAGCAACAGGGAGGAGGATAGCAACAGTTTGGGATGAACAATAACAACAATATGAACAGAGGAGGTTAACCAGTGTAACAACAAATGGGGTACTAGATGCAACAGAATTAATACAATAATATAAATGTAAGTGTCATTTTATAAGAAATGATTTATTTGTATAGTTCCAGGATTAGTAAAATTACCAAGATTATAATAAGCGAGTATTTTTTTAGGTTATAGTTATTTTAATATCATTTTAGAACTACGGACCTTAATACAGATTTTGAGGAGGAGCTTATGGGGTTACTGATTTTATTGTTATATTTCTTATTTCAATATTGTTGTTCTTAGCTAAGTGTGTTTGTTTGTTTATCGGTATAATTGTTCCATTTAAATACATGCTTAAAATCTGTTTATATCCTTTCATATTGCTTGATGATTAATGAGCATCATTAGTTTAGTGGTAGAATACGACGTTGCCATCGTTGTGGCCCGGGTTCAATTCCCGGATGATGCATTTTTTTAATTTTTTAATTTAATAAAAAAAGGAATTTTAATTAAAAATCAAAATCATGAGAATTCTAAATTTTCATAAAATTAATTTTCCTAAATTTGATAAAATAATAAAAACCAAAATATCCATTAAAACTTTAAAATTAAACTTAAAATAAACTTCCTAAAAATGGCCGACGCAGAACAACCAGAAATTCCAGAGGATCAACTATAACTTCTACCAAGGACAGATGGCAAAACATGGTAAAAACCTCCAAAGAAATATACCCCACGATCGGCTTTGATTTGGGGATGCCTAATAATATTCTCTTGGATTTGTTGCTGGGCACCGTTTTTCATTATGCTAACGATGTCATATCTTTGGCTGGGGATGTATGAGCTCCCAGTAATCTATCAATGCGACTCCGAAACATACAGGGTTTGGCACTTGAACTTCCTGGTTTATTGGTTTTTTATCGTTCTCAATTCCGTGTTTTTCTTTCTTTACATTTGGAATAAACAGAAGAGCAACTATGTTTTTTCGAAAGTCACTGATCCAGAGACAGGACAGGTTATTTGGACGAAGTAGAAAAACGTTCGACTCTTTGTTATTCTGGAGAAGATCCATGCTATCCCAAGTGCTGTTCATGCTTGTATTGTTGTTTATATACTTATGAACACGAAGTATGATTGCCTTTAGAAGAATGCTCCTACGCGTTTAATTCAGATGTACCTATGCACAGTACTTATTCTTGGGGTTTGGAATGTATTAAGAATTGTATTTGATCCTAGGCAAACTGAGGCTGAGAAAAATAAGGTACGATTATTTGTAATCAAACAGAATAGATACAATCCTCCTATTGTTAAGTTAAAAGAAGCTGTTGATAAAGGAAGATTTGGCAAAATGGTTTTGCTTAATACCACTGTTTTCTGGACACGATCTCAAGATTATTTTGATATGGACAAATGGAGAGGGACTACTTCAGATGATGGAGGGGTAATGATGAATCAAGCTTCTCACCATATTGATCTTCTTCATTGGTTAGGAGGAGATGTGAAAAGTGTTTTTGCTTATGGAGATACTCGAACTCATGATTTAGAGGTTGAAGATACTGCTGTTGCTGTTTTAAAGTTTAAGAGTGGAGCTATGGGAGTTATCCAAGGAACTACTTGTGCCTTTCCTAAGAACTTAGAAGGGAGTGTTACCGTTCTTGGAGAAACTGGAAGTGTTAAGGTGGGTGGTTTTGCTGTAAATAAAGTAGACACCTGGGAATTTAAGGATCAAGCCCAAGGAGATGAATGGGTTAAACAGATGAAGACTGAACCCCCTACTGTGTATGGTTTTGGTCATCAAGAATTGTATCGGGAATTAGTGGATGCTATTATTGATGGAAAGGATGCTATGATGACAGGAGATGAAGGGCGGAAGAGTTTAGAGTTGATTATGGCGATTTATGAATCAATTAAAACTGGGAAGGAGGTTACACTGTAGATGGGCGCTAATAATGTGAAGATGGGCAAAGATGCTCAGATTGGAGATTTTGTTCTTATCGGTGTAGCTCCAAAAGGCAAGAAAGAAGGAGAAGTTAAGACAGTAATTGGAGATAAGGCCACTATTAGAAGTCATAGTGTTATTTATGCAGGCAATAATATTGGTGATCATTTTCAAAGTGGACATTCGGTTGTCATTCGAGAGGATAATACGATTGGTAATGATGTAAGTATTGGAAGTCAAAGTAATATTGAGCATCATGTTACCATTAAGGATGGAGTTCGGATTCATAGTCAAGTATTTATTCCTGAAGAGAGTGTTATCGGAAAAGGAGCTTGGATTGGTCCACGAGTATGTGTTACCAATGCACCGTTTCCAAATACACCTACTACTAAAGAAAATTTAGTTGGTGTTGAGATTGGAGAAGATGCAAAGATTGGAGCAAATAGTACTTTATTGCCTGGAGTGAAAATTGGTAAAGGTGCTTTTGTGGGTGCAGGAAGTGTAGTTACTAAAGATGTTCCTGCTGGAAAGTTAGTTGTCGGTAATCCAGCTAAAGTTGTGAAAGATGTTAAAGATATTGTTGATGATGAGGGTAAGAAGGTATATTCATGAAGATTCCTTTTGTAGATTTACAAGCTCAGTATCAGGGCATTAAGAAAGAGATGGATGTAGCGATTGCTTCGATTTTAGATAATACTTCTTTTATTATGGGGAAACCTGTTGAGGAGTTTGAGAAAGAATTTGCTTCTTTTTTGGATGTGAAGCATTGTGTAAGTGTTAGTAGTGGGACAAGTGCTTTGTATTTGGCTTTAAGAGCTTTAGGTATTGGTGAAGGGGATGAAGTTATTTTACCTTCTCATACATTTATTGGTTCAGTAGAACCGATTACATTACTTGGTGCAGTGCCTGTCTTTGTTGATGTTAAAGATTATGTTATTTCGGTTTCTGATGTTAAGGATAAGATAACAGATAAGACTAAGGCAATAATTCCAGTACATCTGTATGGACAGAGTTGTGATATGGATTCGATTATGGAAATTGCTAAAGAGCATGGATTGAAGGTTATTGAAGATGCTTGTCAAGCACATGGTGGAGAATATAAGGGTAAGAAATTAGGTACGATTGGTGATGCTGGTTGTTTTAGTTTTTATCCTGGGAAAAATCTTGGTGGATATGGAGATGGTGGAGCTGTTGTGACTAACAATGAGTCATTGGCAACTGAGATGAGACAGTTTTTAGATCATGGAAGAGAGAAAGGTGAAAAGTATGTTCACGCAACTCTGGGTTTTAATTTTAGAATGGATGCATTACAGGCAAAGGTGTTGAGTGTTAAGTTGAAACATTTGGCAGATTGGATTACTCAAAGACAGAAGAATGCTGAGATGTATGATAAGAAGCTGAGTAAATTGAAAGGGGTTAAGGTTCCTCCCGAAGGCGTCTATCATCTCTATGTTATTCAACATCCTGATCGAGATGGATTACGTGAACATCTTGCTGAGAAAGGAATATCTACTGGAATTCATTATCCTGTTCCACTTCATTTACAACCTGCTTGTAAAGAGTTTGGTGGAAAAAAAGGAGATTTTCCTGATACTGAGAAGATTGTAGATACAATATTATCTTTACCTATGTATCCTGAATTGACTGAAGAGCAGATTGATTATATCTGTAAAGCTATCGAGGAGTTTTAACATGAAGAAAGTTAGTATTTTGGTTTTATGTTACAATGAAAAGAAATTTATTAAGACATTATTGGATTCTTTGAAGGAACAAGATTACAAAGGAGAGATTCAGACTATTGTTGTTGATAATGCCTCTACTGATGGGAGTACAGATTTTGTTGAAGATTTAATTGCTAAAGATTTTACCAATGTTCAATTTATTAAAAATGATAAGAATATAGGAACACCTGGTTTTAATCTCGCTTTGCCTCATGTCAAAGGAGAATATGTTATGTGGGTAGGGAGTGATACTAAGTTTGCCCCTAGTTGTGTTTCTGAAATGGTTAAATATCTAGATGATCATCCCAAAGTGGGTGGAATTTATCCTCATGTTTTGGATTGGGAAGGAATGTATCTAGAAGGATGGTATCGATTTTCACGAACATTGTATTTCTTTTCAATTTTAGGTAAAAGTGAGGAGAAAGAGTATAGTGCCATCGGTCCTGGAATGATGAGGAAAGAGATTTTAGATGTAATTGATTATATTTATGACGATGATTATTTTTATTCCTATGAAGATGTAGATCTTTGTTTGCGGATGAGATTGTTAGGATGGCCTACTGAATATTTTAAAGATGGAATTTTATATCATCGTGGCAGTATTTCATTTAATACACAGCAGAAAAAAGCAAAGTTAGTGTATCTTGGAGATAGAAATGCTTTGATTACTTTACTTAAGATCGATCAGATACATACTCTTGCTTGGGTTTTGCCTTATACTTTGGCTTATCGAGGATTGTTAATATTGAAGGAACTTGTTACTTTACGATGGAAGTTTGCAGCTGCTAGGACTGGAGCTGTATTGTATCCACTATTTCATATTCCTATGATTTGGAAGAAACGAAGAGGGGTACAGAAATATCGTAAGAAGAGTGATGAGTATGTCTATAAGATTGCTGATGAAAAAGGATTTATACAAGAAGCTTTTAAGAAGTTGATTGGAAGAGAAACTTTTGATGTGAATAAATTTCATAAGAAATATAGAAAGGAAAAAAATTAGGGATTGGCGTGAACAATGAGAATAGCTGTCATAGGAACCTACCCTCCGCAAAAGGATGGAATTGGAATTTATACTTCTAAGTTAGTTAAAAGTATGCAGGATGATGGTCATGAAGTCAAGGTGTTTACTTTCAAGGGAAATTCTGGGGAAGGTGTTGTAGGATGTTTATCAAAGAATAATCCATTCAGCTATCTTTCTACAGCTTTTAAGGTTAAAAAATATAATCCTGACAAAGTATTGATTCAACATGAGTATGTGCATTACAATTGGTTATATTTTCCAGGAATTGTAAAGTTTCTTTGGTTTTTAGGCATAAAAAGTAGTATTATGATGCATACCGTGAGTCCTTATGATAAAGGTTGGAAAGCATTTGTGTTTAAATTGGTGCATTTCACTATGTTCTTTTTTTGCAAGCATGTTTTTGTGCATACTGAGGGTGCTAAAAAGAAATTATTGTCTCGAAGTTGGATTAAACCAAAAGTAGACGTGGTTCCTATTGCTATCGATGCTCAAGCAGTTCCTAAACTAGCTACGGGTAAGAAGTTGCTTAGTTTTGGATTTATTTCTTCAGATAAAGGTCTTGATATCTTATGTAAGGCTGTTCATGGATTGCATGTTGATGTAACTATTGCAGGAAGTGTGAGTCCTTATGCTATGAAGAAACAACATGCTTTTTTGAAGAATTTGGAGAAGGATTGTTCAGCTGAGAATATTACTTTAATCAATAAATTTGTATCTGAAGAAGAGAAGGAGAAGTTGTTTAAAGAAACTGACTACTTTGTATTGCCCTATCGTTTTATTGAGCAATCAGCTGTATTGACTGAGGTTTGGGGATATGGAAAGATTCCTATTTGTTCAGATATTCCTGGATTTAAGGAAGAAATTGGTACTGAGAATGGAGTATTGTTTAGAGATGGTGATTCCGAGAGTTTGAGAGGTGTTATTGAAAATATTATTTCTAATAAGAGAAAGCAGCAAAAGATTTTGGATAGCATTAAGAAATTACAGAAGGAAAGGAGTTTTAATGTGTGTGCTAAGAAGGTTGTAGATTTACTTTAATTTTTTCTGAAATAGAGAATGCTTGCAATGAGGATGAACATGGATATGATTGAGATGATTATTCCTCTTTTGAATACTTGTGGTTGATAGGAGAAGGTAATTTCGTTAGTTCCTGCTTCTATGTATACTGCTCTGAATATTGAATTTGCTCTTAAGATTTGAAGAGGTTGGTTGTTGGTTGTTGCTTTCCATCCTGGATGAAATTGTTCTGAGACAAAGAGATAGCCAGGATTTTCATTGTTTATTTTTATTTTGAAGTGATTGGGAGAGGATTGTTCGATAACTGCTGGAGTATATTCTCCTGGATTGTTTAACGGTGTAGTTGGTTTTTCTGAGAGAATGATGGAAGTTTTAGGATTGAATATATCTGAAGTTATTAATCCAAGAGGGTTTGTAGATGGTTTAGCGTTTGGAACAAGAAAAGCTTTTGGGAGTGTTTCTCTTGATTCCACAGTAAATTCATTGTTTTCGTTATTTATGATAAATCCTACATTTAGGAGATCTAGAAGTATGGGATGGTGGTCAGCCTCCTCTATATATCTTACATATTCAGCTGAAACTGAGTTGGCACCTGAGTCAACCATGTCTAGGTCATAGAATTGTGCTTTCCAAGCTGGATATTGATAGGTAGGATCATATGATCTTGCCGTAGGGTTAGTTTGTAATGCTGTTATGATGTTATCTTGACTGTATATTTCATCTATGGGTTTAGCGTCTATAAATGGCATTCCGTAGATGAATAGTTCTGCGATGATAATAATGGCTACTATTGTTAGGAATGTTTGTTTTGTTGCTTTTTTATGTTGGAATGCAAATAAGGTTGTTGTGAAAGCTACCAAGACTATAGTTGCTAGTAGCATGTCTTTCAATATTTGTTGGAGGACTGTTGACACATTTTCTAGATAGTAGGAAGCAGATCTTGAGAAAGGTCCTGTTGTTTTTAAGATTCCTGCATCTATTTTATCTTGGACTAAGTTTTGTCCATAATTAGTGAGTGTTGGGGTGAGGAGTGATGCTCCTATTGTTGAAATTATGGCTAGAATGCTGATTATTGTGAGGATTTTGAGGAGTTTTTCATTTTTTTGTGAGAGTATTTTTTGGATACCAAATCCTGCTAGGACTGAGGCTGCTAATGTAAATAGGAAGAGAATTCTAGCGGGAGCTCGGAAGAGATGAAATCCAGGAATTTGTGTGATAAGGTGATAGAGTGGTGTGAATTTCCCTAGTGCTATGAGGATGGTGAGGATAGCTATTCCTGAAAAGAGCCATCTATATTTATTTTTTTGTGAGAGTCCTATGAGTGCTAGTAGTAATGGGAGGATTCCTAAGAAGATAGAGAGTTCCCAGAAGTTTAATGCTCCCCAGTAGGTGTGAGTAGTTGGTGTTCCAAAAAAGTGAGGTGATAGAAGTGTTATGAGGTGGGTAGGTGGGAGGGAGAATTGTGAAAGATATTCATACGTAGGGGATGCTCTTGAAGATAGAGATGCACCTTCACCTGTGGGTAAGATATAGAATGCAGCTAAGGTTAATGAGAAGATTACAGCAGCTAACATGATTAAAGAAGGTTTTAATGCAAGATTTGGTTTTTTATTTTCTTGGAGCGTTCTTACAAGCCAATAGATACCAACAATGAATGTTGAGTAGAGTAGGAGTTGAGGATGAGATGAGATTATTTGGAGTGCTAAAATACCTGAGAAAAGGATGGGATAGATGAGCTTCTTTTTTTCTAAGTATTCTTCGATTAAAAGTAAGAGTAAGGGGGTGTATGCTATTCCTGTGAAGACAATATGTCCTGCAAATAGATGAGACATTATTTTTCCCGAAAACATAAAGATTATTGCTGAGATTAATGCTGGAAATTGTTGGAGCCCTATTTTTCTCGTGTAAAGATAGGTGAAGAGTCCTGCTAGGAAGATATGGAGCATTACTACAAAAGTAAATACAAATGCTGGTTGCATGATGTATGATAGGAGGAATGGTGGATAGAATAAGAATGATTCTGGATCATTAACTGCGGATATTCCAATTGTGTACAGAGGATTCCATTTTAAGAGTTCTCCTGAGTCTTGGAAAGTATTGTGTTTCATTCTTTGTAGATTGTAATGATAGAATACAATGTCTGATCCTGGAGAATAGAGAAGTTCGTCTGGATTGGTGAGTGGTTGATAGAAGAAAATACCCGTTAGGATGATGAGTAGTAAGACTATATGGGTTGTTTTCATCTTTTGTAGAGTTTATGTGTTGCTAATGCTACTGCATTCCAATTTGCTACTTTTCTATATGCTGTTATGTTCTTTTGATACTTGGTATAGTTATTTTCGACATTGAGTACTGCTTTTTGGATTGCAATGTGTGAATTAGGGTGAATAACTTTTCCAATATTGTATTCCTGAGCAATTTCATGGACTGCTCCTACTTCAGAGACAATTACAGGTATGTTATATGATACTGCATCTGCAATAACTGCTGATGTGTATGGTCCCCAGATGTAGGGCATAATCATTATTGAAGCATCTTTGAAATATTGGATTTTCTTTTTTTCTGATATCCAGCCAAAGTCACACGTGACATGGTTGAGGTTATGTTTCTTAATGTATGATTGTAATTCATCAGCGTATGCTTGGTTTACAGGATTTCCAGCTAATGTGAGTTTGTGGTTTTTTAGGTGTTTCATTGCTCTTAGTAAGTGAATATGTCCTTTTTCTTTTGAGAGGATACCAAAACTGAGAAGATGGTGATTATTTTTGGGTTTGTTGTTTGTGGGAGTTATACCCATTAAAACTGTAGAGATGTTATTGTACCCTTTATTTTTCAGGAATTTTTGTTGTAGTGGTGAGTGGACAATGATATTCTTTGCTTTTTTGCAAATTTGGTTTTCTATATGTCTGAGGACTTTATTTTTTATTCCTTTGTTGCTGTATTGGACTTCGTGGAGTGTAACGGTTACTGGAATGTCTTGATTTAAGGCTTTTATGAAGGGTTGGTTGAGGAGTTTAGGTGCAAAGTAGGGGGCTATATATTGAAAGTGAATTTGATCTAGTTGTTCATCTTTGATTATCTGTCTAATTTGTGATGCAAATGAAATTCCATGGAATTTTATCTTATGATCTGCAGTTGAGTTCATAGATCCTATGGTAATGACATCCATCTTATTGTCTTTCATGGCTGTGACTAGATTGTTTGTATATATTGCAATTCCACATTTTTCAGGTGGAAATCTAGATACCATACCTATTTTCATTATCTTCTCTATCTTAGAAAGCTATATAAATCTAGTGCAATTTAGGTTAAGAATGGAGAAAAAGGTTTCTGTGGTGCTTGCCACTTACAATGAAAAGGATAATATCAAAGTAGTTATTGAAGGTTTAATTAAACATGTTGATGGACTTTTTGAGGTGATTGTAGTTGATGATAATAGCCCTGATGGCACTTGGAAAATAGTACAAGAGATGGGTAAAAAGGATAAAAGAATTAGGTGTATACATCGTGTTCATGAACGAGGATTAGGAAGTGCTATTGCTCGTGGTGTTGCTGAGTCAAAAGGGAATTGTATTGGTTGGATGGATGCAGATACTGCACATCCTCCTGAGACTATGGGAAAGATGGTTGATGCTCTATCAGATTATGATGTAGCTATGGGAAGTCGATATGTTCCTGGTGGAGGGGATGATCGGAGTTCATTGAGGATCGTTACTTCAAAAATGTTGAATTATTATACAGGGGCTGTATTGGGAAGTTTTAAGGTGCATGATTGGCATACAGGATTTATTGTTGGACATCGAAGAGTGTTTGATAAGATTACGTTAATGGATACAGGATATGCTATGTATTGTATTAAGTTTTTACGTGATTGTGTTCGAGCTCGGTTTACCATTAAAGAAATTCCTTTTATTAATCGTGAACGGACTCTTGGTGAGAGTAAAAGCATAGCTGGAACAATGGATTTGTTTAAACATGGGATTAATTATGGGATTGATATTATTAAGTTGAGATTTTCAAAGTAATTGTTGTTGTATTATGTAAATGTTTAAATAATTGAGAGGTATTCTGGATGTATGACAGTAGGAAAACAGGAATATAAGGGAACAATTTCAAATCCCTCTTTAGCTTGTTCTTTTTTCTATATGAATGAAGATACTTTTACTCAAGCTGTTGATGCTGTTTTGCCTTCCGTATTTAATGATCAAGAATATAATCCGTTAGAAAGATCTTTAGATGATACTCGTAATCTTGTTCTAAGAGGTAGTTTATTAGTCACTCCAAACTTACCTGATGTACGAATTGGGATTCAATATAAGCATATATCACATGGTGTTGAATAGAAAATTATATACATTTCTGAGATTTTATTGAAAATCTCACCAAGAGATTTTCGTGGGGTTGAATACCCCTCCCTTTACAGGCTGTCTGACAATCAGATTTCCAGGGGGAAAATTTCTGGAAAAAATGGATGCAAGCTGATTCTCCCTTTTACTTGGACTACTTGATGAATATTCTTTTTCCTATTTTGCATTATAATCCATATTTTCTTC
>PVBE011844775.1_pt1 | contig 16093 bp, 13 predicted proteins | sample 1631181 | NCBI WGS metagenome assembly PVBE01 (sample SAMN08397723, study PRJNA350692) | Marine metagenome, whole genome shotgun sequencing project. | isolation source: water | place: Pacific Ocean | collected 2012-04
AAGAGCACCGCCCACAGCAGCAGCAGCACGACCATGCCGAGGAGCCCGGCCATGAGGTCGCCGAAGACCATCCAGACGTGGGCTTCGGTGCCGTCGTGCTCGTCGTTCACGACGGGCCGCTCCCGCGCATCGCGCGCAGCTCCGTGAACAGCTCGCGCTGGAAGCGCATCGCGTCGCCGAAGACCTCGCGGGTCTGGTCGAGGTACTCGCCGACGATCGCCCCGGCCGCCCCGTCGCCGCTGGCGTCGAGCGTCGTCTCGAGGTGACCGAGGGCGGACAGCCAGCGCTCGTTCGACTCGCGGTAGCCGTCCACTGCGTCGGTGAACATCTCGGCCACCGCGGAGAGCTCGGCGCCGCCTGCGCGCAGCAGGTCGGAGGCCTCGCTGACCACACCGGTGGTCGAGGCGAGCTTCTCGGCCAGGCCTTCGGCGTGGGTGCTGAGGCGCTCGGCCAGGGCCTCGGCCGACCGGGTGCGCACCCCGTCGAGCTGCTCCTCGAACGCGGCCAGCCGCTCCGTCTGCTTGCGGACCGCTTGCTCGAGCTGGTCGGCGAGGACCTCGGCGCGCGACGCCTGGGCCGTCTCGCGCTCGGCGGCCTCGACCGAGAGCCGGCCCATCAGCGTGGTGAGCTGCTCGAGGTCCGCGCGCTCGCGCTGACCCTGGGCGGCTACAGCCTCGACCACTCGGCCCACGGACGCTTCGATGCGTCCCGCCACGGCGTCGGTGCGCTCGCCCTCGGCCTCGGCGAGTCGGACCACTGCGTCTCGCGTCTCGGCGACCTGGTCGTGCAGCGTGGTCGCCTGGTCCGCGAGGCGGGAACGCACGTCCTCGAGGGCCTCGCGAGCGGCGCGGGTGCGCTGTGCGTGGGCGCAGTCGATGGCGGTGACCAGCGTCTCGGTCCGCTCGGCCTCGCGGGCCGCCAGCGCGTCGAGCAGCGCATCGGCTTCTGCGCGCTGGGCCTCACGTCGCGAGGTCTCCGCTTCGAGCAGCTGGTCGACGCGCGCGAGCAGGGCATCGGTGCGCCCGGTCTCGCTCTGCGACGCCGACTGGAGCGCGGCCTGCACCTCACCGAGGTGGGTGTGCAGGGCCTCGCCAGCCGCGGTCGCCGCGCCTTCGGCGGAGCGCTCCGCGAGGCTCGACAGACGCTCGGCGAGGGCGGTGCTGCGGGTGGCCTGCGCGGCGTCGCGCTCGTCGGCCTCGACGGCCAGGCGGCCCATCAGCCCGGTCAACTCCTCGAGGTCTGCGCGCTCGCGTTGCCCGTGGTCGGCGAGTGCCGTGAGCATCTGGCCCACGGATTCCTCGATGCGCGTGGCCACCGCGGTGGTCCGCTCGCCCTCGGCCTCGGCCATGCCGACGATGGCGTCGCGGGTCGATACCGCCATGTCGCGCTGCGCCTCGCGGCGGACCATCTCTGCGTCGAGCAGCTGGTCGACCCGCGCCAGCAGGGTGTCGGTGCGCGTCGCCTCACGTTCCGAGGCCGCTTCGAGCGCCGCGTGGACCGCGGCGAGGTGGGTCGTCAGCGCCTGCCCGGCGGCTGCGGCGGCGCCCTCGGCCGACCGCTCGGCGAGCCCGGAGAGCAGCTCGAGCGTCGCCGTCTGACGGCCAGCCGGCGTGAGGTGCGCCAGGGCCCCGGTGGCGTAGTCGACGAGCAGCACCCGGACCCCCGCTTCGCTGCGCCGGACGAAGAGCGCGGCCAGCCCGAGGGTTGCCGAGCCCGCCACGCCGGCGACCGACGTGCCAAAGGCCCGAGTCAAGCCGGCGAAGGGGCCCGCGAGCCCCGCGCGCAGCGTGTCGATGTCGGTGCTGTTGCCGACGACCGCCTGCGCACCCGCCATCGTATCGACGAGGCCGAGGAAGGTGCCGAGCATGCCGACCATCACCAGCAGGCCGACGAGGTACGGCGTGAACCCGGGCTTTGAAGGCGGCGCGCTGCGCCCGGCCATGGCCGCGCGCAGCCAGCCGCGCACACCGGGCGACGCCGCGTTGACGGCCTCAACGGTCGCGGGGGCCGGCAGCGCGGTGACCTCACGTCGCGCACGGTCGGCGCGCAGGAGCCGCAACCACAGCTCGGCGACGCCGACCAGCAACCCGAACCCGATGAGCACCACCACCGCCAACGCGACGGGGTCGGTGCCGCGGTAGACCAGACCGGTGCGGACGACGAGCAACCCTCCGAGGGCGGCCACCAGCAGCACGGCGAGTCGGTTCATCTACGAGGCTCGGACGGGGTAGTCGAAACGATCCTAATGTCCTACCTCGGATCACGTGTCAACGGTTGTGTGCCTGCCTCACTTCACCGGCCGCCCGGGGTGGACGAAGCCCACGTGCTCGTCCAAAGAAGGCGCAAAGAGTCCTGCTCAGACCCAGTCGACGGGTACAGCGACCGTCGCGTCGTCAATCAGGGCCAGATCGCCGCCGCCGTGGATGATGATGCGCGGCCCGCAAGTCAACCCGGTGTACGTCGAGGCGAAGCTCGCCAGCCCGCGGGCGTCGCGTCGCGAGGGGCGCGACGCGAGCTTCACCTCGATAGGAACGAAACGACCGTCGCGTTCGAGAACCAGGTCGACCTCGGCGCCACCCGCTGAGCGCCAATGCCAGAGGCGTGGAGGGGTGTCGAGCGCCCCGATCTGCCGCTGGACCTCAGCCACCACGTAGCTCTCGAAGAGGTGTCCCATCGCCGGATGGCGACTCACGGCCAGCGGCGTGGAGATCGACAGCAGTGAGCACGCGAAGCCGGAGTCGGCGATGTGCGCCTTGGGGCGGCCGGAGACACGCTTGACCGTGTTGCCCGAGTACGCAGGCAAGCTCAGGATGACGAATGACGCGACCAATGCGTCGAGCCAGGCGCGACCCGTCTTGGCGTTGATCCCGATCTCGCGTCCGAGGTGCGCGGTGTTGACCTCCTGGGCGGTGAGCGCGGCGAGCAGACGAAGGAACCGAGAGAAGTCGTGGGGCCGCGAAACGTCGCGGATGCTCGGGAGGTCTCGCTCGACGTAGGTGCGTAGATACGAGTCGAACCAGGTTGGAATGTCTCGCGGCTCGAACGGAATCAGGCCCGGATAGCCCCCGCGGAAGATGCGCTCCAACAGGTTGCCCGAGGGCAATCGCGGGGCGCCCTGGTCCGCAAGCCGATGGAGGAGCGCGGCGGCGTCAGGAGGAGGGTCGTCTGCGAAGAGCGCCGGGAGCAATCCGCTACCCGGATCGCTCGCGAGCTCCGCGCGACTCAGCGGATGCAGATCGATGAGGGATGCCCGCCCTGCGAGGCTTTCCTGCACCCCTTTCAGGACGCCGAATTGCTGCGAGCCGGTCAGGAAGTAGGCGCCCTTCCGGCCTGGATCCGCGTCGACAAGTCGCTTGATGACCGGCAAGAGCTCCGGCGCGAATTGGACCTCGTCGAGAATGAGTGGAGGCGGGTTGAGCCGGAGGAAGAGCTCGGGATCCGCCCGAGCGTTGCCCACATCCGTGACGGGGTCGAAGACGAAGGCCCGCGCCGACTCGCCGAAGAGCCGCCGGAGCAAGGTCGATTTGCCCGTCTGCCGAGCGCCCGCCAGCACGACCACCGGGAACAGCCCCGCGAGTCGAGTCAGCCGTTCTGTTTGACCCCGTTCTCGGTACTCCATTCGCTCATATCAGCATTCGGATTCCCGTTTATCAAGATTACATCACGAGGAGTCAGGCAAATCCCGCGACGTTCGTGCCTCGCGCTGGGGCACTGACAGCGGTGCCCACGCAGGTTGATCACGCCTCGCTTGCCCGGCGCGACGATGCCGGCGTTGCACCTCCTCGACGTGCCCCTGGCACGCCTTCGTCGGCGCGCCTTGGCATCGCCGCGCTGGGTCGGCGGCTACGTGGACTTCCTTCAGATCCGCGGCGAAGAGAGCGGGATGTTGTCGATCGGTCCCGAGCTAGGCGTCTCGATGCTCGGCGTCGACATCGGCTACGTGCAGGGCTACGGCACCTTCGAGGGCAACGGCATCCGCGCCCGCGGCATCCTCACGATCTACGGCGTGGTCTCGCTCGCGGCGGGCGGCGGCCGCTTCGACGGCGAGGGCTTCGGACAGGTCGGCATCCTGCTGAAGGCGCCCATCCCGATACGATCCAAGTTCCTCTTCTGACAGCGGTCAGCAGGTGACGGCGTCGCAGACCTTCAGCGCGTGGGCGATCGCGCGCGCCACCGCCGGGGCAGAGGCTTCCCAGCCGCCGCTCATCGGGACCTCCTGCCAGGCGAACTGGTCGCTCTCGCCGCAGCCACGCCACAACGAGAATCCGACGCGGTCGGGGCTGGAGCTGCGCCAGACGTCCACGTAGACATGCTTGCCCTGGCAGGAGCGGTGCCAGGCGGGGTCCGAGACCAGCGGCTCGATGCTGGCGCGGGCATGCAGCTGGCTGTCGAGCGTGGACGCGAGGACCCGCGTGACGGTGCGCATCCATCCGTCGCGGTCGGTGGCGCCCGCGGCGAGGCCCACATCCTTGAAGGTGACGTGCTGGAACCAATGGGTCGCGTCCACCTCGACGGTCTGACTCATGTACGGCGACGGCTCGCCCGCGAAGGCCGCAGGGGCCGCCAGCGTGAGCACGATCGCGGTGAAGAGGGCGGGTACGGACAAGTCGGCCTCGCAAATGTCGTCTCTCATGTCTACGAACGAGACGGCGTCTGGTTCCATTTCTGTCAAAGCAGGCGATTTCAACTTCGAACGAGTGCGATAGGCTCGCGCTCGTGGCGCTGCTCCTGATCCTGCTGCTCGCGGCGCCCCCGGCCGCGGACCCCTTCCCCGACCTCCCCCCCGGTGACGCGTCCGCGTTGGAGGCGCGCGGCGACGCGAAGCTGCTCGCGGGCGAAGGACACGCGGCCGTGTCGCTGTGGCGCTGGTCGTTCCTGCGCTCGATGCCAGAGCTGAGCCAGCGCGCCTTTCGCCAGCCGGTGGATGTGCGGTTCCTGACCCGAGAGCAGACGCAGGCGCTGGTCAAGCAGCTGTGGCGGGAGGAGCAGTCGGTGGCGGAGGTGCTGGCCGACAGCCTCGCGTACGCGGCCTTCGACTTCTGGCCGGCCGACTTCTCGCTCCAGTCGACCCTGGACCAGATGTACGGCGAGGAGGTGGCCGGGTTGTACGACCCCGACCGCAAGGCGCTTTACGTGGTCGCCGACCCGAAGGCGCTGAAGCCGCCGGGCGTCGTGGAGCGGGTGCTCGGCGTGAAGCCGGGTGACGAGATCAAGACGGTGCTCGTGCATGAGATGCAGCACGCGCTCGATGACCAGCACTTCGATCTGCACTCGATGTCGAAGTCGCTGCGGCGCGACGACGACTCGATGTGGGCGTTCTCGGGTCTGGTGGAGGGGTCGGCGACCCTGGTGATGATCCTGGCGGTGGTCGAGCCGCGGGATCGCGAGGCCTTCGTGATGGCGCCGCCCGGGCTGCTGGCCGCCTTCATGGGCCCGATGCTCAAGCTGTCCGCCGCGTTCGCCTCGGGCGCCGCATACCGCAACGCGCCGAAGCTGCTGCAGACCCAGCTCCTATCGCCCTACCTCGACGGGATGCGCTTCGCTCATCACCTCGTGCACAACGGCGGCTGGAAGGCGCTCGACGCGGCGTTCGTGGATCCGCCGACCAGCACCGAGCAGCTGCTTCATCCGGAGAAGTACGAGCAGCGCCGTCGCGATCCGCCACTCGAGGTGCAGCTGCCGCCCGACGCCCCGGTCGCGCCGGGGTGGGTCCACGTGAAGCAGAATACGCTCGGCGAGGCGGCCATCGGGATCCTGCTGCGGAACGCCTCGGCCGCGGAGGGGTGGGACGGCGACACCTATCGCGTCTACCGCCGCGGCGAGATGCTGCTTCTGCTCTGGGAGACGGTGTGGGAGACCGCGGCCGAAGCCTCGCGATTCGCGGCGGCGGCGCGCGCTCGGCTGCCAGACGCCAAGGTGCAGCTCGCGGGGCCGCGCGTGGCGCTGGTTCGCGGCCCCATCGGGATCCCCGAGACGGTGCGCCTCTTCGGCTGGCTGCACGGGGCCAGGGTGGTCCCGAAGCGGCGGCCGATCCGCAAGCATCGGGCGAAGGTGGAGCTCCCGAAGCAGCCCGACCCCAGGCTCGCGCACCCGCGGCGCGGTCGATGAGAGGAGGCGACGAGATGTCCGGATGCGCAATGGCTCGTAGAACAGAGCTGTCCGTCCATGCGCGTCGAGAACTCTGCGAAGCAGCACGTGCCCGGGCCCGAGGTCTTCTTCGTCGAGGCGCTCCATCGGAGCCTTGCGGCCAGCGGCGCCCCTCCGCCAAGAGGGTGACCCGGAGCTCAGCCACCAGGGACGCCGCCGAGGCTTCCAGAGAGCCAGAGCGACCCAAGTGACTCGCGGTACTCGTGGAACGCGTCGTCCCAAGCGTCGCCAGTCGGCACTTCCCTGACCTCCACCCGGCCTTCGGTGGTCGAGCGGCTCAGGAAGCGGACCTCCTCGGGCAGGGCGAATTCGAGCAGCGTGGCCGAATGAGTTGCGACGAGGACCTGGATATCGCGCTTCGTTGCGAGTTCCCGTAGCAGCGAGAGCACCTGTTCCATCAGGTATGGGTGGAGTCCTCGCTCTGGCTCCTCCACGAGGAGCAAGTCGGGCTGTTGCCTCTGGTATGGAATCGTCAGGAAGCCGAGCGTCAGCATCGTCCCGTCCGAGACCTCGTGTGGCGTGTACCAGAGACCGTCCGCCCAACGATCACTGAAGACGACCTGATGATTCCCGCCGCTGGTAGGTCGCGTGTCGACGTCGTCGTAGACGGGCACGTGTTCGCATAGCTTCGACGCAAGCTGCACCTGCTCGACACGAGTCAGACTTCCGAAGACGTTCGCGAGGTTCGCGCCCCTGGACTCGAGGCACACCTCGTGGCTCAAGGTGTTCGCACCCCGAAGGAGCCCTGAGTCGAACGTGATGCGCTGGCTTCTCACGTCGATGGGGGATGCCCTCGTGGCCCTGCTCTCAGCATGACCGCGCCTGTGGTACCAGACGATGGGTTTTCCCGCGTGCCGCCAGCCGTCTGAGCCGGTCAGCCTCACAGAGAGCGCATCGAGCACCGATGACTTGCCGCTTGCGTTCGGCCCCACCAGGACGGTGAGCGGGCCGAGCCGCAGTGTGGCGCCGGTGAGACAGCGGTAATTCTCGAATCGGACCTTCGTGATCACGCCCGGAGTATAGCTTCGGAGCTGAAACGGCGCCTTATTCCGCCGGTTGAGCGTCGACCGTGGCGCACGCGGACTCGACCAGCGCCTCGAGCTGGCGACGTTCGCGGTCGACGAGGGCCTCGACGAGGCGGCGGCACTCTTTGAGCCAGTCGCGAACCCAGCCGCCTTCGCCGAAGCCGGGCGCGAGGTCGTCGACCTTGGCGGCTTCCTCGGGCAGGCCAGAGACGGCCTCGAGGAGCGCGGCGGCGAAGGCGCGCTCGCAGGCGGGGACGACGCGGCGCACGAGCTTTTCGACCTGGCCGTGGGTGGCGTTCGCGAATGCGGCGTCGAGGCGCTCCAGCCGCGCGGCGTCGGGGCCGAGGCCGCGCAGGCCGGGGGCGAGCTCGACGCGCAGGTCGCGCAGCGCGAAGCGGGCGCGCTTGAGGTGCGTCTCGAGGAAGTCGCCGTAGGTGGCCCAGAGCGTGCGCGTCGCGGTGGTCACCTGCTTGGAGCGGCGCTTTTCGAGGGCGCCGGCCTCGAGGAGCGCGCTCCAGGCACGCTCGGCGGTCGGGAGCCGATAGCGCCGACGGAACGCGTTGTCGAAGGCGTCGCGCAGGCGCGCCTCGGTGTGGTCGAAGCCGTCGCGCAGCCGTTGCCGGAGCTCTGCCGGGGTGACCTCTTCGATGCGGTCGTCGGAGGTCAGGCCGGCCATGTCCTCGGCGAGCGCGACGCCGCCGCGCAGGTCGACCAGGTCAGCCAGGAAGGCGGCCGTGTCGAGGGGTCCGTCGGCAGCCTCGTCGGCGAAGGGCGCTGCGGCCTTTGCGAGCGGGCTGCCAATGAGCGGAATCTGCGCCATGACGCGGGATCGTAGCGGCTCCACGGTCGATTGACACCCCCCGGCCGCCGATTTAGCCTCAGCCCTCCATTCGGCCGCACCAGTGGGGTCAAGTATGCGGAAATTCATCGTTATTGGCGCGTTGTCGGTCTCCGCAGCGCTCGTTTGTCTGGCGTGCTCCTCCGGTGGAAGCGACACGCCGAAGCCGCCCGCGGCCGGTACGCCCAAGGCGACCGACATCGGGACGCCCAAACCGCCCTTCGTGGGCGATGCCCCAAAGGGCGCGATGGTGGTGAAGGGCGCCGAGATCGGACGCTACGGCGGCACCCTCGTGCGCGCCTCGGCGGGCAACCCCAAGACGTTCAACCCGCTGATCGCCAACGAGAGCTCCAGCACCGACTTCCTCTACGGCCCGATGTTCTCCTCGTGCGGCGGGTATCACCTGATGCGCCAGGAGGAGGAGCCCGGGCTCTGCGAGAAGTACGAGCGCTCGAAGGACGGCATGACCTTCACGTTCACGCTGCGCGAGGGGTTGCGCTGGTCCGATGGCAAGCCACTGACCACCGACGACGTCGAGTTCTCCTGGAAGATCATCACCGACCCGAAGATCGCCAACTCCGTGAAGGACCTGTTCAAGCAGGGCCTCGCGGAGGGCGGCGGCCCGCTCTTTCCGACGTTCGAGAAGGTCGACGCGCGCGTGTTCCGCTTCAAGCTCGCCCGCCAGGACGTGCTCTTCCACTCCGCGGTCAACAGCATCTACTTCGTCCCCAAGCACATCTGGAGCGAGACCTACACCAGCGGCAACTTCAACAACGCGATGGGGCTCGGCACACCGTCCGAGAAGCTGGTCAGCTCGGGGCCGTTTCGGCTCAAGACCTTCGCCAGCGAGGAGCGCGTCGTCCTCGAGCGCAACCCGCACTTCTGGAAGGTCGACGCCAAGGGGCACCGCCTGCCGTACCTCGACCGCGTGATAACCCTCGTGGTGCCCGACTTCAACGCGGAGTTCCTGAAGTTCACGGAGGGTGAGACCGACGTGCACGAGGTCCGCCCCGAGCAATTCGACGCGCTCAAGCGTCGCGAGGCCAAGGCGGACTATGTCGTGAAGGACCTGGGCCCCGCCTTCGCGACCTATTGGTTCATGTACAACCTCGACGACGGCCTCGACAAAGAAGGCGCGCCCTTCGTCGACCCCATCAAGGCGAAGTGGTTCAACGACAAGCGCTTCCGCAAGGCCACCAGCCACGCCATCGACCGCGACGGCATGGTCCGCACCGTGCTCAATGGTCGCGGCGTGCCGCTGTGGACCTTTTACTCACCCGCCAACAAGAAGTGGGCCCACCCGGGCGTCACCAAGTACCCCTACGACCTGGAGAAGTCCCGGGCGCTCCTGCGCGCCGCGGGCTTCGAGCACCGCGACGGCAAGCTGCACGACGCGGACGGCAACGCGGTCGAGTTCTCGATGGTCACCAACTCCGAGAACGCCACGCGCGTCGCGATGCTCAACGTCATCAAGGACGACCTCGCCAAGCTCGGCATCACGGCCCACATCCGCCCGGTGCCCTTCAACGACCTGGTGCTCGCGCTGCGCACCAACCGCAAGTTCGACGCGATGCTGCTCGGGTGGGGATCCGGAGTACCGCCCGACCCCGCGCAGTCCCGCAACATCATGCTCTCGAGCGGCCAGAGCCACGCGTGGCATCCCTCGCAGAAGACCCCGTCGACCACCTGGGAGCGGCGCATCGACGCGCTGGTCCACGAGACCAACCGCCACTTCGACCACGTCGAGCGGAAGAGGCATCACGACAAGCTGCTCGAGATCTTCGCCGACGAGCTGCCGCAGATCACCCTCGTGACCCTCACGGACTTCGCCGCAGCCCGGAAGAACGTGGGCAACTTCATGCCGAACGCGCTGAGCAGGAAGTGCCACTGGAACATGGACTTCATGTACCTCAAGCAGCCCAAGCGCCGTCGCCGCTGAGGCGCCGCCAGCGTGTGGACCTATATCCTCCGGCGTTTGCTGGCCATCCCGCCCCTCCTGGTCGCGGTCAGCCTGCTCACGTTCTGGCTGATCGACCTCGCGCCGGGCGACTACTTCACGCGCCTGGCGGAGAACCCCGCCGTCACCGAGGAGTACATCCAGAGCCTGCGTGACACGCGCGGCCTGGGCGGCGGCTTCTTCGAGCGCTACTTCAAGTGGCTCTTCAACGCGTGTCAGCTCGACTTCGGCTACTCCTTCAAAGAGAACCGCCCCGTCTTCGACCTCGTCGGTGAGCGCCTCTTCAACACGCTCATCCTCTCGGTCGGCGCGCTGATCATCGCCTGGGGCCTGGCGCTCCCGCTGGGCGTCCTCGCCGGCGTGAAGCAGGGCAAGCTGCTCGACAAGGTCGCCGGGTTCATCTCGTTCTTCGGGCTCTCCATCCCCCGCGTCTTCTTCGCCCTGCTGATGGTCATGTTCGCCGCGCGCACCAAGTGGTTCCCGGTCGGCGGCATGCGCGACAACGTGTACTGGGACGAGTTCACCATGTGGGAGAAGGTGATCGACGTCGGTCACCACCTCGTCCTGCCGGTCATCGTCATCGGCACCACCCAGATGGCCTCGTACATGCGCCAGATGCGCGCGGAGATGGTGGAGACCCTTTCGAAGGACTACGTGCGCACGGCGATGGCCAAGGGCCTGAGCCACTGGCAGGTGGTCTACAAGCACGCGTTCGGCAACGCGGTCAATCCGCTGATCACGCTCTTCGGTTACAGCCTCGCGGGGCTCCTGACCGGGTCGTTCCTGGTCGAGGTGGTCTTCGCCTGGCCTGGTCTGGCGCGGCTCACGGTCGACGCGGTCTTCGGTCAGGACGAGCCGGTGGTGATGGCGTCGGTGGTGATGGCCACCGTCATGCTCGTGCTGGGCAACCTCATCGCCGACCTGATGCTGGCCTTCGTCGATCCCCGGATCGGGCTCGAGTAGCGATGAAGGCGTCGCGCACCCCGTGGGAGATCATGTGGGCGAAGTTGCGTCGCAACCGCTCGGCCATGATCGGCCTGTACGTGCTCGCGGTGCTCTACTTCTCAGCCATCTTCGCCCCGTTCCTGTCGCCCTACGGCTACACGTCCCAATTCCGGCAGCACAATTGGCAGCCGCCGCAGATCTTCCGGATCCACCTCTGGGACGACGTCGACGGCTTCCACGGCCCCTTTGTCTACGGCGGTCTCGGCGCCGACGACATGGTGAAGCCCGCCCGGAAGAACGGGTGGAAGACGCTCTCGGTCGAGGCGGAGGACGAGAACACCATCCTGCTCGAGTCGAAGGGCATGCGCGCCGAGCACGCCACCACCATCGAGGCCGCCCGCCCCAAGCTCGCGACCGGCGACTTCCAAGTGATGATGGTGGACGAGCGCCTCGCGGGCGCCGAGCAGTTCGTCGTCGAGTGCCGCGAGAACAAGGCGGTCCAGCGCTGCCTGCTCATCACCGGCGTCGGCCACATGCAGGACCGCTCGAAGGTGCTACCGATCGACTTCTTCGTGGCCGGCGAGGCCTACACCTTCGTCGGCATCGGCATGAAGACGCACCTGTTCGGCGTACGCGGCGCCGAGGCACCGATCTTCCTCTTCGGCAGCGACGAGCTGGGCCGCGACCTGTTCACGCGCATCCTCTTCGGCGGGCGTATCAGCCTGTCGGTCGGGCTGGTCGGCATCCTGATCAGCATGTCGCTCGGCATGCTCATCGGCGGCATCGCCGGCTACTTCGGCGGGGCGGTCGACTTCGGGTTGATGCGCCTGGTCGAGCTGATCCTGTCGGTGCCCGCGCTGTACCTGATCCTCACGGTGCGCCAGGCGTTCGGGAACGACCTGCCGAGCACGCAGAGCTATATGATCATGGTGTTCGTGCTCGCGTTCATCGGCTGGGCCGGCAACGGCCGCGTGATTCGCGGGATGGTGCTGTCGATCAAGGAGAACGAGTACGTCGTCGCCGCCGAGGCGCTCGGGCTGAGCCGGCTGCGCATCATCGTGCGGCACATCCTGCCGAACACCCTCAGCTTCGTGATCGTCACCGCGACGCTGTCGATCCCCTACTACATCCTCGGAGAGGTGGCGCTGAGCTTCCTCGGCGTCGGCATCCAGGAGCCGGAGGCGTCGTGGGGCAACATGCTGCGCGCCGCCCAGAACGTCCGCTACCTCATGGACTACGGCTGGATCATCGTCCCCGGCTTCTTCATCTTCGTCGCCGTGATGGCCTACAACTTCCTCGGCGACGGGCTGCGTGACGCGGCGGATCCCAGGAGCCTCGAGTGAGGACCCCGTGACCGAACCGCTCCTCAGCGTCCGCGGGCTCCAGACCCACTTCCGCACCCCGGACGGGGTCGCGCGCGCGGTCGACGACATCTCCTTCGACGTCGCGCCTGGCGAGACCCTGGGCATCGTCGGCGAGAGCGGCTGCGGCAAGTCCGTGACCAGCCTGTCGATCATGGGCCTGGTGCCTTCGCCGCCCGGCTTCCACCCCGGTGGCGAGGTGTTCTTCGACGGTCGCGACCTGCTGAAGTTGCCCGAACGCGAGATGCGGAAGTTGCGCGGGGCGGACCTGGCGATGGTCTTTCAGGAGCCGATGACCAGCCTCAACCCGATCTTCCGGGTCGGGGCCCAGATCGGTGAGTCGCTGCGGCAGCATGAGGGCTTGTCGAGGCGCGAGGCGCGGACCGAGGCGATCGGGCTGCTCGAGCGCGTCGGCATCCCGGATCCGACCAAGCGGGTCGACGACTATCCGCACCAGATGTCCGGCGGGATGAAGCAGCGCGTGATGATCGCGATGGCCCTCGCGTGTCGCCCGCGCCTGCTCATCGCGGACGAGCCGACGACCGCGCTCGACGTCACGATCCAAGCCCAGATCCTCGACCTGCTCGCCGACCTGCAGCAGGAGCTGGGCATGGCGCTCGTGCTCATCACCCACGACCTCGGGGTGATCGCCGAGACGGCGCATCGCGTGGCGGTGATGTACGGCGGGCGGATCGTGGAGCAGGCCAGCGCCGAGGGCCTGTTCACCTCGCCGCGCCATCCCTACACGCTGGGGCTCTTCCGCTCGCTGCCGAAGCTCGACGGTGAGCGCGGGCGGCTCGAGGTCATCCGCGGCATGGTCCCGAGCGCCACCGACTTTCCGTCGGGCTGCCGGTTCCGTAATCGGTGTGATTTCGCGACCGAGGCGTGCGCCGAGACGCTCCCGGAGCTGGTCGCTACGGGCGAAGGGCGGGCTGCGGCTTGCGTGCGACTCGACGAGGTCTCGGCGGCTTTGGAGACCGAGACTTAGTCGCCGGTGGCGGCTACATCGTCCGTACCGTCGGCGACGATCGCGTCGTCTTCAGTGCCGCCCGCTCCGTGGTCGGTCGCCGCTTCTCCGTCGCTCTCGACCACCGCGGCGGCCGTATCGGCGGCGGCTTGAGTCGAGTCGTCGTCGTCGTCGTCGTCGTCGCTGGTCGCGCCGTCGAAGGTGAGATTCTGGTCGTCGAGGACGATCTCCTCGACGCCGTCGTCGTCCTCCTCGTCTTCCTCTTCCTCTGCGGCGGCCGCCTTGGCCGCCTCGGCGGCCGCCTTCGCCTTGGCCTTCGCCTTGCGCTCTGCGGCTGCGGCGCGCTCACGCGACTTGCGGCGAGCGCTCGAGTCGTCCGCCGGGGTGCCGCATTTCGGGCACTGCGGCTCCGGGCGATTGAGGTCGTAGAACTTTGCGCCGCACTCCTCGCAGGTGTGCTTGTCGCCGAGATCGGGTCGCTGAGCCATGACGCACCTCTACGCGCGGGATTGGCGGGCTTATGACAAGACCCCGGACGGTCCGTCAAGTCCTTGAGATCCAGGCGGTCGCTTGACGAGGTCAAGCGGCCCTGCGCAGGGTGCTCCGGATGTTCGGCTTTGCCACGCGTCGTCCCGTCGCCGTCCTCATGATGACGACCGCCGCTGCGCTGTTCGGCGTGCTGTCATATCAGCAGCTCGGACTCGAGCTGATGCCGGACCTGGCCTACCCCACATTGACCATCCGCGTGGACTACCCGGGCGCCGCGCCGCAGGAAGTCGAGTCGGAGATCGTGCGCCGCCTCGAGTCGCGGGTGGGCACGGTCGAGGCGCTGGTCGGGATGCACAGCAGCAGCCGCGCGGGCGTGGCCGAGGTCGTGCTCGAGTTCGACTGGAACACGGACATGGACCGCGCGGCCCAGCGCGTGCGCGAGCGCATGAGTCGCCTGGATCTGCCCGAGGCGGCGGACACCCCGGTCCTGCTGCGCTACGACCCGACGCTCGTCCCCGTGTTGAGCCTCGGGGTGAGCGGCGAAAGCGGCCTCACGCTCACCCGGCTCCGCACATACGCCGAAGAGCGCCTCGCGCCCGAGCTCTCGAAGATCGCGGGCGTGGCGGCGGTGCGCGTGTTGGGCGGCCTGGAGCGCGAGGTGCAGGTCCGTCTGGACGAGTCCGCGATCGCCGCGCGCGGGTTGGGGGTGGGCGAGGTCGTCGCCCGGCTGCGGGCCGCGAATGTGAACCTGGCGGGTGGCACGCTGCGCGAGGGCAACGTCGAGTTCCTCGTGCGGACGCTGGCAGAGCTGCGCACGCCGGCCGAGCTCGAGCGGGTGGTGGTGATGCAGCGGGCCGGCGCGCTGGTACGGCTCGGTGACATCGCCGAGGTGGTGCCGTCGACGCGCGAGCGAACCTCGCTGGTGCGGGTCGGTGGCCGCGAGGCCGTGCGCGTCGACATCTTCCGCCAGGCCGACGCCAACATCGTCGAGGTCTGCGACGACGTCCGCGACGCCGTCTACGGCACGCAGCGTCAGCGCGACTTCGTCGCCGGGAAGGGCGAGGCGGCGAAGAAGAAGAAGTCGAAGGAGAAAGGACACGGCGGGCACGGCAAGGGCCGGGCCGGGAAGGGCAAAGGAAAGGGGAAGGGCAAGGGCAAGGGCCGGCGCGGCGGCATGCAGCGGATGAAGGCCAGCATGGACGCGCTCAAGCGCCGCCAGATGACCAACTTCATCGCCTTCCGCGCCCCGCGCGGCGCCTCGATCGACGTGCTCGGCGACCAGTCCGTCTTCATTCGCGCGGCGCTCTCCGAGGTGAGCAACGCAGCGGTCATCGGCGGGCTGCTGGCGGTGCTCGTGCTCTACCTCTTCCTGAGCTCCGGCTACCCGACCTTCATCATCGCCGTCGCCATCCCCCTGAGCATCGCGGTCACCTTCGCGCCGCTGAAGCTCTTCGGCGTCAGCCTCAACGTGATGTCCCTCGGCGGGCTCGCGCTCGGGGTGGGCATGCTCGTCGACAACTCGGTCGTGGTCCTCGAGAGCATCTATCGCTGTCGAGAGGAGGGCGACTCGATCGTCGACGCCTCCGTGCGTGGCACCCGCGAGGTCGGCGCCGCGGTGGTCGCCTCCACGTTGACCACGGTGGCCGTCTTCTTCCCGATCGTCTTCGTCGAGGGCGTCGCAGGCCAGGTCTTCGGCGACCTCGCGCTCGCCGTGGTCTTCTCGCTGCTCGCGTCGCTGATGGTGGCGCTCTTCGTCGTGCCGATGCTCGCGTCGCGCACCTTCGAGCTGCGTGTCGCCCTCGACGCCCCGACGCGCTGGTCCATCCCGCTGCGCGCGATGCCGGGCCTGTGGGCGCAGCGCGGCAGCTGGAAGGGGCGGGCGAAGCTGTTGCTGCTGCTCCCGTACGCGCTGCTGCAGACCGTGCTCGAGCTCGCAGGCAACGTGGGCGTGCTCGCCGCAGCGCTGGTCGGCATTCCGGCGGTGCTGCTCTTCCGCGCGGTGTCCTTCCTCGCGCGCGGGCTCTTCTGGCTCCCGGTCAAGGCGGCCGCCGCGCTCATCGCGGGTGCCCAGGCGGCCTACGGTCCGCTGATGCGTGCCTGTTTGCGAGCGCCGCTGGGCGTGTTGCTGGTGGTGGGCGCGACCACCTGGACGGCCTGGACCGTCGGCAATGGGGTCGGCGCCGAGCTGATTCCGGAGGTGCGCCAGGGCGTACTCGTCGCGGATGTGCGCTTCCCGGTCGGCACGCCGCTCGCCGACACCTCTCGGCGTGTCGCGGCGGTAGAAGTCGAGCTCGCGGCGCACCCGCTGGTCGACCGGGTCGAGTCCTTCGTGGGCGAGCCCGAGGCCGGCGAGGACGACGCGCG